>Ga0169931_10002259_pt1 | contig 31458 bp, 23 predicted proteins | sample Kivu_15m_20L_FD_129675 | JGI IMG/M metagenome (GOLD analysis project Ga0169931, IMG submission 129675) | Freshwater microbial communities from Lake Kivu, Western Province, Rwanda to study Microbial Dark Matter (Phase II) - Kivu_15m_20L... | ecosystem: Environmental > Aquatic > Freshwater > Lake...
CAGCGCGCCATGGAACGAGCCGTGCTCGCCGAAGAGCGCGTACTTGGCGTTCAGGTCGAGGTCGAGGAAGGTGGCCTCGTCGCCGTCGAGGTCGAGCTTGACGCCGGCCGCGACGGCCTCGAGGTCGAGCTTCCACAGCTGGCCACCCGCACGGGCCGCGAGCACCGGCAAGGGGAGCAGCTCGTCCACCTCCTCGGGCGAGAACGCTCCCGAGGTCGCAGCGACCTTAGCCTGCAGATCGACGACCATCGCGCCGACGCCGACACCGAGCTCGAGGTAGTCCGTCGGTGCGAAGTCGAAGGTCAGGTACGCGCGGTGGAGCGCCAAGTCGAGCTCGCTCGACACGGCCTGGCCCGCCGTGATGTCGCCGAAGTCGGCGTCGAGCGTGCCGGAGCCATTCCAACTGGAGGACTGCGTCGAGATCATCAGGTGCGGCATGCCCCACTTGAAATCGAACTTGGCCGCGAGCGTTCCTTCGCTGTCTTCGATGCCGAGCTTCGAGAGCGAAGTGTCGCTGACCGCAGAGCCGGAGCTCGAGAGGCCCACGTCGCCCTTGGGAGTGAGCTGGACGTAGCTCGGCGAGCCTGTGATCTGGGGAGCGGAGCAGGCGGCGAGCGAGGCGAGGAGCAGGCAGAGTGCGGTGCGCATCGGTGGGGGCTTGTGAAGGGGAAAGCGAGTCCGTGGGCAAGGTGCGGGTTGGACGCGCCGATGTCCACAGCCGGGGGAGTTTGCCATGCTGCACGTCGAGATGGGGGAGCGGGTGTTCGAGCTGCCGGCGGCGCGTCCGCGGGTGGTGGGTCCGGGGCGTCGCGAGCAGGGCTACCGCGAGCAGATCGAGCGGCTCGAGGCCCAGCGGGTGCGCGCCGAGAGCGAGCGTGCTTCGGCCGAGGCCGGGCGCGCGCGTCTGGCGCAGGAGCTCGACTGGTCCGCCCGCGTCGAGCGTGGCTCCGTGCGCCGCGCGGAGCGGCTCGAAGGCGAGCTGCGCACCTCCGAGGAGGCGCAGAAGCGCCTGCTGCTTGCCCTCGGTGCCGTCCAGCGCGAGAACGAGCTTCTGCGCCAGCGCGTCGATGCACTCGCGGCCGCGCCCGCCCCCGCGCTCGAGGCTGGTCGTTCGCGCGCCGCCCGCCCGGCTACTGCGTCCCTCTGGAAGCGGATTTTCGGCGCCTAGAAGCCGTGCCTGCGGTGCCCCCGGCGCCCGGACGCTTGACAAGCGCCGCTCTGCGGCCGATCCTCTCCGCCCCCTGCAGGAGCGCGAGCTCGCGGGGCGCGCGTCGCTCACCACACGATGTGCGGATTCTGGCTAGAACGGTGGGCGTAGCTCAGTCGGTTAGAGCACGAGGTTGTGGTCCTCGGGGTCGGGGGTTCGAGTCCCCTCGCTCACCCCATCCCAGCGAGCCAGAGCGGTCCCTGCGCCCTTTCGCGCAGTAGTAATTTCAGGACGGCGGCGGGGGTGCGCACGTTTCAGGAGGGAAACGCGCCAGAGTCTCAAGCCGAGGGGCGGGGCCGTCGAAAGCGTGGGGGAGCCCGAGGCGGGGCCCCAAGGCGGGGGTCGAGCGGGTTCCCTCACCGCAAGCACCGGTTTCAGCCGGGAAACAGATCCCCATGGGCGAGATGGACGACGTCGTATCCGAGTTCCTCGTCGAGAGCCACGAGAACCTCGACCGCCTGGACACCGACCTGCTCGCGCTGGAGTCCAACCCCAACGCGCGCGAGATGCTCGCGAGCATCTTCCGCTCGATCCACACCATCAAGGGCACCTGCGGGTTCCTCGGGTTTGGGCGGCTCGAGTCGCTGACGCACGTCGGCGAGAACCTGCTCTCGCTCCTGCGCGACGGCAAGGTCGGCGTCGACAACGAGACCACCAGCGCGCTCCTGTCGCTCGTCGACGCGACGCGGCGCATGCTCGGCAACATCGAGAGGCAGGGCAACGAGGGCCCCGACGAATTCCTGGAGCTGAAGGAGACGCTGACGCGCCTGCAGGGCGAGTTCGCGAAGCCTGCGAAGAAGGCGGCCGCCGCGCCGGCCAGCGGGAGCGCCCCGGCCGCGATCACTCCGGCCGCGAGCACTCCGCCACCCGCGGCTCCCAGCGCGGCCGCGCCCGCGCCCGCGCCCGCCCTGCCGGCGCCGACGCAGGCCGAAGCCGCGAAGCCCTCGCTTGGGACTCACCCGGCTCCCGCGGCGCCTGCCGCCACGACGACCGCGCCTGCTGCCGCCTCGGCCGAGCACTCGGTTGCGGACAACTCGATCCGCGTCGACGTCGGCCAGCTCGACAAGCTGATGAACCTCGTGGGCGAGCTGGTGCTCGCTCGCAACCAAGTGCTGCAGTTCACGACGAGCTCGAGCGACAACGGCTTCCTCGCGACGACGCAGCGCCTGAACCTGATCACGACCGAGCTGCAGGAGAGCGTCATGAAGACGCGCATGCAGCCGATCTCGAACGTGTGGAGCAAGCTGCCGCGCGTCGTGCGCGATCTGTCGCAGTCGCTGGGCAAGAAGATCCGCGTCGAGATGGACGGCAAGGAGACCGAGCTCGACAAGACGATCCTCGAGGCGATCAAGGATCCGCTGACGCACATCGTGCGCAACTCGTGCGACCACGGCATCGAGACGCCGGAGGTGCGCGCGCAGCGCGGCAAGCCCGCCGAGGGCGTGCTGCACCTGCGCGCGTTCCACGAGGGCGGGCAGGTCATCATCGAGATCTCCGACGACGGCGGCGGCATCGATGTCGAGCGCGTCAAGCGCAAGGCGGTCGCCAACGGCCTGCTCACGCAGGAGCAAGCGTCGCGCATGGGCGAGCGCGAGGCCTGCATGCTGATCTTCGCGGCGGGGCTCTCGACGGCCTCGGCGGTGACCAACGTCTCCGGACGCGGCGTCGGCATGGACGTGGTGCGCTCGAACATCGAGAAGACCGGCGGTCAGGTCGACCTGCAGAACCGCTTCCTCGAAGGCCTCACCATCCGCATCAAGATCCCGCTGACGCTGGCGATCATCCCGGCGCTGGTGGTGGTCACCGGCGAGGAGCGCTTCGCGATTCCGCAGGTCTCGCTGCTCGAGCTCGTGCGCCTCGAAGGCGAAGCCGCGCGCAAGGGCATCGAGACCATCGAAGGCAGCCCCGTCTATCGCCTGCGCGGCGCACTCCTGCCGCTGGTGCACCTCGATCGCGAGCTCGGGCTCTCGCAGCGCGCGAGCGACGACGACGCGGTGAACATCGTGGTGCTGCAGGCCGATGAGCGCCACTTCGGCCTCGTGGTCGACCGCATCTGCGACACCGAGGAAATCGTGGTCAAGCCGCTCGGCAAGCTGCTGAAGGGACTCTCGACCTTCGCGGGTGCGACGATCATGGGCGATGGCAAGGTCGCGCTGATCCTCGACGTGATGGGCATCGCCCAGCGCGCGCGCGTGATCTCGGAGTCGCGCGAGCGCGCCAGCGTGGCGTCGAGCGCCACCGCGAGCGCGAGCGAAGGCGAGAAGAGCCGCCTGCTGCTGTTCAGCGTCGGCGGTGGCCAGCGCATGGCGGCTGCCCTCGAGGAGGCCGCGCGGCTCGAGGAGTTCTCGGCCGAGCAGATCGAAACCTCAGGCCAGCAGCGCGTGGTGCAGTACCGCGACGACATCCTGCCGCTGATCTCGCTCGCCGAGCACTTCGGCAAGCGCGTGAGCGACACCGGCGGGCGTCCGCTTCCGGTGGTCGTCGTCCGCGAGGGCGAGCGCAGCTATGGCCTCGTGGTCGAGCGCATCCTCGACATTGTGGAGCAGGAGCTCAAGGTCCAGCGCCGCGCGCCGCGCGCGGGCCTGCAGGGCACTGCGGTGATCGGCGGCAAGGTGACCGACCTGCTCGACATCACGGCGGTGGTACGACGATTCGAGTCCGAGTGCGAGGCGCCCGCGTCCTGACGCGAGAAGGAAGATCCCATGAGCAAGCCCCGCCAGTTCTGCACGTTCTACCTCGATCGCGCCCTGTTCGGCGTCGAGGTCCACAAGGTCCAAGAGGTGCTGCGCGATCAGGAAACGACGCCGGTCCCGCTCGCTCCCGACGTGGTCCGCGGTTTGATCAACCTGCGCGGACAGATCGTGACCGCGATCGACCTGCGTCGACGTCTCGGCCGCGGTCCGCGCGAGGGCGGCGGGCGCTCGATGAACGTCGTGCTGCGCACCGAAGAAGGCGCGGTCTCGCTGCTCGTGGACGAGATCGGCGACGTTGTCGAGGTCGACGACACGGTGCTCGAACGACCCCCGGAAAACCTGCGCGGGATCTCGCGCGAGCTGATCAGCCGCGTGGCGAAGCTCGAGCAAGAGCTGCTGCTCCTGCTCGATACCGACAAGGTACTGCTCGTGCCCTCCGAGGCCTGATCGTTCACCCAGTCCCATCGCCTAGCGAGAAACACCCGTGCGAGCCTTGGTCATCGACGACTCTGCCGTGATCCGTACCGTGCTCACGCGCATCCTCACGAACCTCGGCTTCGAGGTGGTGCAGGCCGCGCATGGCAAGGAAGCACTCGAGCGCCTGCGCGGGGGGCCGCTGCCCGCGATCGCCCTCGTCGACTGGAACATGCCCGAGATGAACGGCTACGAGTTCATCCGCAGCGTGCGCGCGAGCTCCGAGTGGCGCGACTTGCCGCTGATGATGGTCACGACCGAGACCGAGATGGAGCAGGTCGTCAAGGCGCTCGCCGCGGGCGCCAACGAGTACCTGATGAAGCCCTTCACTCCTGAGATGGTCGAGGAAAAGCTGCAAATCCTCGGCATCCGGGGGAGCTAGGGATACCCATGGCGAGCCTGCGTGTGGCCGTGATCGACGACTCGGCGCTCGCGCGCAAGGTCCTCAAAGATGGACTGAGCGCGGCGGAGGACGTCGAGCTGTGCGCCGCCGTGGGCGCCACGGCGCTCGCGCTCGCGAAGTGCGCGGACGAGAGCCCCGACGTCGTCGTGCTCGATCTGTGCATGGCCGAGGAAGACTGGCGCAGCTCGCTCACGCAGCTGCGCAAGGGCTTTCCGCGCGCGCGCATCGTCGCGCTGGCCCACGACAGCTCCGACGGACGCGCAGCGCTGGCCCAGGCGCTGTCTTCGGGTGCGGACGACACGCTCGTCAGGCCGGCGAGCGACGCGGCGCTGTGCGTGGGCGCGCGTGCATTCTGCGTCGAGCTGCTCGCCCGGGTGCGCAGCCGCGGCGGCATGCCCGCGTTGGCGGCCCTGCAGACGAGTGTCGGTCGCCAAGTGACCTCGGCCGCCGCGCCGCGCAGCAAACCGCGCTCGCGCATCGAGGTGCTCGCGATCGGCGTGTCGACGGGCGGGCCCAATGCGCTGGCCGAGTTTCTGCCGGCGATTCCCGCGGACTTTCCCGTGCCCATCGTGCTCGTGCAGCACATGCCTCCGGGCTTCACGGCGAACCTCGCCCGCAACCTCGACCAGCGCTGCAAGGTGCGCGTGAAGGAGGCCAGCGAAGGTGACGAGGTCGTCGCCGGTCGGGTGCTGATCGCCCCCGGCGATTGGCACATGGAAACCCGGCGCCACGAGGGCGCCGTGAGCGTGACGTTGCATCAAGGCGCCCCGGAGAACTTCTGTCGTCCCGCCGTGGACGTGCTGTTCCGCTCCGTGGCCGCGACCTTCGGAGGCAGCGCGCTGTGCCTGATCCTGACCGGGATGGGTCAGGACGGGATGTTGGGAGCGGAGGTCATCGGCAACGCGGGCGGAATCGTGCTCGCGCAGGATGAGCCTTCGAGCGTCGTTTGGGGCATGCCCGGTGCCGTGGTGCGCGCAGGACTCGCCGATGCGGTCCTGCCCCTGCGGCAGCTGGCAGGAGAAGTGGACCGCCGCGTGCGCGAGTCGCGCGGCAGCCACGCGAGGGGTGCGTGATGGGGATCAGCGCCGAAGACTTCCGTTTCGTGGCCGACCTGATCCGTGCGGAAGCCGCGATCGTGCTCGAGGCTGGCAAGGAGTACTTGGTCGAGACGCGCCTTGGGCCCGTCGCGCGCCAGCTCGGGCTGGGAACGATCGCCGCGCTCGTCGCCGAGCTGCGCACGAAGCGCAACCCGGCGCTGCTCGTGCGCGTGGTCGACGCGATGACGACCAACGAGACCTCGTTCTTCCGCGACGTGCAGCCCTTCGAGCACTTGAAGCGCAAGGTGTTCCCCGAGCTCATCGAGCGGCGCAAGAACGAGAAGCGCCTCTCGATCTGGTGCGCCGCCGCCTCGAGCGGGCAGGAGCCGTACTCGATGGCGATGCTGCTCAAGGAGAACTTCCCGGAGCTCGCGACGTGGCGCGTCGACTTCCTTGCCACGGACATCTCGACGCAGGTGCTCTCGAAGGCGCGCGAGGGGATCTACAGCCAGCTCGAGGTCAACCGCGGTTTGCCCGCTCCGTTGCTCGTGAAGTACTTCCACAAGCAGGGGCTCGAGTGGCAAGTCGATGAGAAGCTGCGCTCCTCGATCCAGTGGCGCGAGTTCAACCTAGCCACGCGGCTCTACCCGCCCATGGGGCCGTTCGATCTGATCATGCTGCGCAACGTGATGATCTACTTCGACGTGCCGACCAAGCGCTCGATCCTCGGCAACATGCGGCGCGTGCTGCGTACGGATGGTTATCTGTTCCTCGGGACCGCCGAGACGACGATCAACGTCGACGACAGCTTCGCGTCGGACACCCTGCACACGGCCTGTTACAGGCTGAAGGCGGCCTGATGGGCTCCTCTCCGACCGCGGGGCTCGATCTCGCGCGGGCGATCACGACGCTCTTTGAGCAGGTGTGGAGCGCCGCGCTCGGGGAGCCGCTGCGCGCCGCGGAGGACGTGCCGTGGGACGCCGCGGGGCTCGAGCGCTTCTGCGTCTCGATCCGCGGCGACTGGTGCGGAGCCGTCGTGCTCTCCTGTCCCCACGGGACCGCGGTCGAGTTCGCGGTGAGCTTGCTGGGCAAGGAGCGCGGCGACCTCAGCGCGGGCGAGATCGAGGCCACGCTGTTCGAGCTGGTGAACATCTTCGGCGGCAACCTCAAGTCGGTGCTGCCGGGCCGCAACGAGCTGGCCCTGCCGTGTCGCGCGCCGCTCGAGCTGCCGCTCGACCGCACCGCGCTCGCTCACGAAGAATGCCTGTCGTTCCGCGGCTGGCCGCTGCGCCTGCAGGTCTTTTCCGCCCTGCGCTGAGCGCGGCGGAATTCCAGCGGAAATCCGCTGGTGCGTTTCAGAAGTGAACTGGCGCCTTCCGAAGGGATGGGCACGCGAGCAACGCGTGTGCCGCATGTCGCGGCACCGCGCGGCAGGCCGCGAACCCCAAGAGCCCGAGAGCATCAGACGATGAACAAGGTCCTGATCGTCGACGATTCCGCCACGATGCGGAAGATCATCACCCGAGTCCTGCGCCAGGCCGAGATTCCCTGCGCCAGCGTGGTCGAAGCCGGCAACGGCGTCGAGGGCATGGCTCGCCTGCAGAGCGATCCGGACATCGACCTGATCCTCTCCGACATCAACATGCCGGAGATGAACGGCGTCGACTTCGTCAAGGCCGTGCGCGCGACGCGCGCCAAGGAAGCGCTGCCCATGATCATGGTCACGACCGAGGGCGGCGAGGCGATGATGAACAATGCGCTCGCGCTCGGCGCCAATGGCTACGTCACCAAGCCGTTCACGCCGGAGTCGATCCGCGCCGCGCTGGAGGCGTACCTTGGCTGAGACGCCGACGCGCTCCCTCCCCGGGGATGCGGAGCTGCTCGCCGCGCTCGAACGTGCGGTCGACGAGGTGTTCACCTCGATGGTGTGCACGTTCGAGGCGCTCGCCGGGCACGGCGCTCCGGTCGCATCCGGCGAGCGCCGTGGTCCGCGCGAGAGCTTCGACCGCGAGGCCGTGGTCGAGTTTCGCGGCTCGATCTCCGGTCAGGTCGTATTCCGCTGCACGGCTTCCGGCGCGCACGACATCGCCCGCGGGCTGCTGATGCTCGATGACACGACGACGCTCGCCGTCGATGAGGTCAACGATGCTCTCAAGGAGTGCGCCAACATGGTCACGGGCCACGTCAAGACGAGCGTGCTCGATCCGCTGGGCAGCTTTGACCTGAGCATCCCGTTCATGCAGGACGTGCGCGCGGATGGTGCGGGTCCTACCTGCGGCGCGCTGGTCTATCGACTCCAGCAGGGGGTCGTGTCGGTCGAGCTCTGGCGACGCGACGCGCCGAGCTGCGCCTAGGGAGAAGACGTCATGCTCCAAGCCACTCTCGAACGTCAGCAAGCTCTCGACCGCAGGCTGGTCCAGCAGTGTTTCAGCAAGGTGGCCGAGGACCTCTCGATGCTGCTCGACCGTCCACTCGCATGCGAGCAGGTCGAGATCGCCCGCGCGCGCCAGCGCGTGGCGGGCGAGAAGGTCGTGCATGTCGCCTTTCGCTTCGCAGTCACCGTCGATGGCGTGCTGCGGCATGGCGCCTTGCTCGTGCCCCTGCCCGAGGCGATCGCGATGGCGTGCTACCTGATGATGATGGCCGATGACGTGGTCGCCGCGCGCCGCAAGGACCGCGACATGGAGCGCGCCACGAAGGACGCGCTGCTCGAGGTCGGGAATCTGATCGGCGGCTCGCTCGACTGCGCGATTCGGGAGGTGTTTCCACGCCGCACGGCGACGCGCTCGGAGGGCTGTCAGGGGTTGAAGCCGGGCTTCGCCCCGGCCTTCCCGCGCGCGAGCGACGAGGAGCACGTCCTCGCGCGCGCGAGGCTCACGCTGCACGAATATCCAGGCTTCGATGCGTGGTTGATGCTCCCCGCGATCGAGGAAGCCGAGGCGGATTCGCTCAGCTCTTGACGGCGGAGAGGCCGTGAGCGTGGACGTGCCACGCGCGATCGACCACCTCGATGCCGTTGGCGAAGGCGTCGATGACGACGCGCCCGCGGGCGAGGCGCGCGCTGAACTCCGTCGTCGAAGCGGTGGAGGCCGCGCTCTCGCCGTCCTCCTCGTGCACCAGCCCGGTCGCGCGCTGGCGCGGATCGAAATAGACGTGCAGCTCGGGATCTTCTTCGAGCTGTGCGGCGACATGCGGAGCGACGGGTCGCGTCACGAGGATGCGTCCGGCGCGCACGAAGATCGGCGTTCGGCCGAGCGGCGCTTCGACGGTGTAGCGACCCGCGGGCAGTAGGTCGCGCCCGCCGTCGAACAGGAACCACCCGCCGCTCGGGCTCGACGGCAGCACCACGGTGCGCTGCGTGGCCGTCGGCTGCAGCACCGGCGCGACGACGACGTCGTCGCCGAGCAGGAACTGGTCGTCGATCTCGCGCAGGGCGCGGTCCGTCGGATCGGCGAAGAACATCGGACGCGCGATCGGCAGGCCCGTGCGGTGCGCATCGAGCATCAGGCTCACGAGGGTCGGCAGGAAGCGCATGCGACGCTCGAGCGCGGCCTTGATGGCGCGATCGGCCTCTTGTCCATGGCCGAACAGCTCGCGGCCGGCGTCGCGGGCCAGCGGCAGGAGCGCCGCGAGCTCGTGCCAGCGCACGAACAACTCGGGGCTCGGCGTGCCAGAGCGCGCCCCGACCTCGATCCCGGCGAGTGCAGTCCCCGAGAGGCCGAGTGACAGCACGCGGACAAGTTGCAGGCGCAGCTCCTCCCAGCTCGAGCGTTGCGCCACGACCCATGTGCCGGCGCTGCGCGCGCTGGCGAGGTCCGCGCCGCGCGACAGCACGAAGGGCCGCTGGGTTGGGCGCGCCTGTGCCAGTCCGTCGCGCGTGGCATGGGCCCACAGCCGCGCCGTGGCGTTGTGAAAGCGCGCATGCGCGCCGCCGCCGTCGCCTCGATGGAGCGCATCGGTAGCGAGCGTTCCACTCGGCATGTGCGGCAGGTGGGGAAGGTTGGTGTCGCTCCAGCAGCCGTCGAAGCCGCTCTCGGCGTGCTTCTCCACGAGCCCCGACCACCAGTTGCGTGCACCTTCCTGCGAAAAATCGGGGAACGAGCACGGTCCCTGCGCGGTGCGGGCGCGCAGCGCGTGCCCTTTGCCGTCGAGGACGAAGTGTTCGCCGTCGAGGCCGCTCTTGTGGGCCGGATAGTGCTTGCCGACGGGCAGCGCGGGCTCGAGCGGCGCGAGCACCCGGAAGCCGAGCTCATGCACTTCGTCGAGCGTGCGCGAGGGGGCCTCGAAGCCGCTGCGCGACCACGTGAACGGGCGGCCGCGTTCCAGACTGGCCTCGTCGAGCAGCAGCACGTCGCAGGGCAGATGGCGGCCGCGCAGCTTCCGCGCGTGCTCGAGCACGGCACTTGCGCTCGATGCATCGCGCACGAGTCGCTGGTGACCGAGCGCCCAGTGGGGCGGAAGCGCGCAGGCTCCGAGCAGCTCGCGCAGCGCAGCGTAGAGCGCGCGCACGTCGGGCGCCTCGACGAGCCACACGTCGAACGGCTCGCCTTCGAGCGTGAACTCGACCTCCGAGTTTCCGAAGCGCAGCAAGCCGTCGCGGGCGCTGTCGGCGAAGGCCGCGAGCGCACTGCCGTCGACGCGCAGCGCGATCGCGATGGGGTGCACGTGCGGCGACTCGCCCGACGGCTCGCTCTCGCTGCCCGCGCGCGCCCAGAGTCGCAGGCTTCTTCCGCTGCGCTCGAGGCCCGCGCCCGCGCTCCCGCCGCCATAGAGATGCGCCGCTTCGCCCACGCGCACGAGGGCGCGCTGGCACGAGCCGTCCCACTCGAGCTCGACCGCGAGCTTGCCCTCGGGCAGCGGCTCCGCGGCGAGTGTGGGCACGCGCTCGAGAAATGCGGAGCGCGACGGCTTGCGCTGGTCTTCGAGCACGGGCCGCAGCACGCGCGCGCTCGCGCCCACCGTCGCGAGCTCGGCACGCAGGCACTCGGGACGCTTGATGCCGCCTGCGTCGAGAGGCGGAAGCGGCGGGCGGGCGGGAGCGGTCTGCGTCGGCGTCGGGCTGGCCATGGGGCGGAAGAAGCTAGCGGCGTCGCCGTCCACCTCACAAGGCGCGGTGGATCTGCGGCCGGCTCGGCTAGGCTTTGCGTGGCCGAGGAGCAGGAACATGAAGGCAGGCTGGAGTGCGTACGTGTGCATCGGTTGGCTGGCGTTGGGTTGCTCTCGGGGCGAGTCCGAGCAGCCGGGCCCGTCCTCTTCCTCCGTTGCGCCTGCGGCGGCGGTGGAGTCGCTCACGATCGAGCGCGGAGCCGATGTGCCCGCGGTGCAGCCGGGCGTGGCGCGGGTGCAGGAGCCCGCGGATGCGGCGCCCGGTGCCGTCGTCTCGGTGCGCGAGTTCCATCCCAACGGGCGCCTCTTCACGGAGCGCAGCGAGCGCCTTGGCGAGCAGGGCGCCTCGACGCGCGTGGGGCCGATGAAGACGTGGTTCGAGAACGGACAGCTGCGCTGCGAGGGCGCCTACGACGACGAGGGCAAGCTCACGGGCCACTGGCGCTACTGGGACGAGCGCGGCGCTCTCCTGCGCGAGGGCGACTTCGCGGCGGGCCTGCGGGAGGGAACTTGGGTCGAATTTCACGCCAACGGCCGCAAGCGCTACGAGGGCTTGCTCCACCTCGGCCTCAACGAGGGTCCGTGGAAGTACTGGCACGAGAACGGAGAGCCCATGGCTGAGGGCTCCTACGTCAACAACCGGCGCGAGGGGGCTTGGCTCTTCTGGGACGAGCGCGGCGAGCTCGATGCACGGCTCACGGGCTTCTACAAGGACAACGTGCGCGTGCCGTGAGCCGCACTTGCGCGACGTGAAGATTCTCGTAACTTGCGCGTAGGTCCGCTCGCGCGCGCAGTGGCTCGCGCCGGGTGAGCACGCGGGCTCTTGATAGTTCAAGAGAGGAGTCGATGCGATGGGTGTGATGGACTGGCTGAAGCGCGGCGTGGGCGAGCTGATGATCGCGCGCCCGGACGAGGCGAAGTCGCAGGTCGTGTGGAAGCATCCGGATCCGACGATCCCGATGAAGTCGCAGCTCACGGTCGAGTCCGACGAGCGCTGCGTGTTCTTCCGCGACGGTAAGGTCGTCGCGACGCTCGGCCCCGGGCGCCACACGCTCGACACGGCCAACTTGCCGTTCCTCTCCAACCTCGTCGACTCGTTCACGGGCGGGCGCGTGTTCATCGCCGAGGTGTTCTTCGTGAGCATGACCGAGCAGGTCGGCCAGAAGTTCGGCGGCCGCATCGGCAACGTCGAGGACCCGAAGTCGGGCGTCCCGGTCGAGACGATGGTCCACGGTGAGTTCGCCTTCCGCGTCAGCGATCCCGAGCGCCTGATCGTCGGCCTCGTCGGCATGGGCGGCGGTGCCCCGGCGCAGGTCTCGGCGTGGATGCGCGAGCAGGTGCTCAAGGTGATCCGCGACCGCGTGGCCGAGCTGATGGTGAAGAACAAGTGGCCCCTGCTCGACGTGACCTCCGGGGCCTACACCGAGGAGATCGAGGCGGATGTGCTCGCGGGCGTCGGAACGCACTGTGCCGGTTACGGGCTTGTCATTCCGCGACTGGGCAACTTCGTGGTGGCTATCGCGGACGCGGACGCGGCCAACCTGAAGAAGCTCTACACGGACGCGGCCTACGTGCGCGCCGTGGGCGGCGTCGACAACTTCCAGCGCTTCGCGGCCGGCAAGGCCATGCTCGGCGCGGGCGAGGGCATGGCCAAGGGCGGCGGCGAAGGCAACTCGGGCAGCGGGCTGCTCGGCGGCGCCGGGCTGGGCGTGGGGCTCGGACTGGCCCAGCAGCTGATGCAGGCGCCCCGGCCGGCGGCCGAGCCCGCGTCGACGCGGGTGGCCTGCGGTACATGCGGGGCGCAGGTGGCCGCCGGCAAGTTCTGCGGAGCCTGCGGAAAGCCGCTCGCCCCCGCGTCCGCTGTTCACTGCAGCGGGTGCGGCGGTTCGCTGGCGGCCGATGCGCGCTTCTGCGCCCAGTGCGGCGCCAAGCGGGCCGGTCTGCCGTGACCGGAATTTTCTGCTCTGCCCCCCTTCCCACCCATGGGGGGCGTGGTAGCGTCGTACTGGGGAGGGCACGGCTTCCGCGACCGCGGTCAGCCGGAAACTTCTGCTCGGGAGCCTTCCCGCGCGGGGGTCCCTCCTAGGTTTGCTAGGAATCCGGTTTGACGCTCTCGAGACGAGGGCGCTAGGCTTGGAAGCCGAGGTTCTCTCCCTCTCTTCACTCACTTCTCAGGAGACATGTATATGGTTCGTTCGACCCTGATCGTGGCCGCTGCCGCCCTCTTGTGCGGCTCGAGCTTCGCTCAACAGGTGGACAACGTCTACCCGATCCCCGGCGCCGTTCAGCGCGGTCCGGTGATCAACCTGCGCACCGGCCAGCCGGTGAGCCCCGCGCGCGAAGCTCAGGTCCGCGTCGTCACCAACTACATCTACGACAACACCTGCACCTGGACCGGCGGCGGTTTCTACACCGGCACCGGCGTGTGCGAGACGTACATCGATGAAGGCCGGATCCCCGGCGGCATCGGTGGCACGGCTCCGGCGGGTGCGACCGTCGACAACAACGTGACCTGGTTCGAGGTCGGCTACTGCACGGCCGCTGCTCCCGGAACGGTCGACATCAAGGTCGGCTTCTTCGACACGCTCGGCGGTCAGTGCGGCGGTTTCCCGCCGGCTCCGATGCCGGGTCTGCCGACCGCCGGTCCGATCTTCCAGCTGCCGATCGCGACGATGCCGGGTGGCACGTCGACGGGCGGCCTGCAGTGCTGGGTGATCGGCTTCGACCTCGGCAACACGGGCTTCTGCATGCAGTCCGACGCCGACGGCATCTACGACAACAACGGGGACCTCGACCGCTTCAACTGGTCGTGGCAGATGGACAACACCGTGACGCAGGGCATCCTGCTCTCGGGCGAGCCCTTCGCCACGGTCTCCGGCTCGTGCACCTACAACGTGCCCTGCTCGGCTGACCCGATCACAGGGACATCCTGTGGTTCGGGTCTCGCCAACGACGACGGCTTCTGGATCAACGTCGACAACGACATCCCCGGTGGCGGTCTGACTCCGGGCACCTCCTGCACCTCCGCTCCGAGCGGTGGCACGGGCTGCTACTGGTTCGGTGGCGCGCCGGGCAACCCCTTCGGTGGCTTCTACATGCAGATGGGCAGCAACGGCTCCTGCGGCGGTTGCGCGGCCACGGCCGTCAACTACTGCACGGCCGGCACGACCTCGAACGGCTGCAACGCCACGATGACGCTCGCGAGCGGCATCCCCAGCGCCAGCAACGCCGGTCCGGCGATCGTCTCCGCGACGAACGTCGAAGGCGCCAAGACGGGTCTGATCTTCTACGGCATCGCGCGCACGGTCTCGGCCTGGAGCCCGACCTCGTCGAGCTTCCTCTGCGTGAAGTCGCCGACGATCCGCTCGGCCACCCAGTCGACCGGCGGCACCGCGAACGTCTGCGACGGCACCCTGTCGCTCGACGTCAACGCGGCCCTCGCGGCCCAGACCGGCTTCCCGGTCGCCGCGGGCGGCATCTTCGACCTGCAGGCGTGGTTCCGCGACCCGCCGGCTCCGAAGACGACGCACCTGTCGGACGCCCTCGAGATCACGCTCTGCCCGTGATCGGCTAGCGCGGCGGTCCGCGTGACCGCTCGCGCGCGCTCAACGAGCGGCGCTTCCCCGCGTGGGAAGCGCCGCTCGACTCTTTTTAGGGGTCGCCTCTTCGGCGCGGCCTCCTGGGAGGGGCTCGGGAGGGCTCTCGCGCCGCTCTCGTGATCGGTGCCGGTCGCGTCTCCATGGCGAGCAGCCGCCGTATCCGGCGGCGGTTGTGTGCGCGGTCAGGTCTCTGGGTCGGTCGCGTCGAGTCGCCGCCGGATGTCAAGGTCGCGGACCGGATGCGTCCTACACAAGAGGTGTGCGCTGTCCCCGTTGCGGTCGTTCCCGCTGAAGGCCGGGCCTCGAAGCGGCGTGTGGCCAGCAGGCGCGAGAGCTGCCTCATCGAGGCCGGAGACACCGCGCTGGAGTTGACCGTGGATGCGCGCACCGCCGCCGCGGTGCGACCCGGCAGCGACGGTGTTCGCGGGGCCGCCAACTGCGGCGGCTTGGCTCGGCATCGCGATGGAGGACAGGCCGCAGGCCCTGCGGCTGCACTGCTGATCTGCGGCTCGAAGCGCCGCTGCGTCTAGAGCTCTCTGCCTCAGCGTCGTCGCGGTCGACGAATCGCATGGGAGCCTGCAGCCTGCGCTCCAGCGTCCCGAGAACGTCGCCATCCCGGCCGGAGCTTGCGAAGCGCCTACGGAGGATCCGAATCGTGGAGTGGCTCCGCAGGCAGAGGGAGCGCCCGGGGTCTGTGCGACTCTCTAGCTTCGAGTCGCGGCTGGGTCGTCAAGGGGCGACGAGGAACTCGATCGCGTTGGTCAGCTGCGTCGTCTTCGCGCTCGGCGGGTCGCGGTACCAGCCTTGGGCCTGCACGAGCTCGCCAGCTTTCAGCGGGCCGCCGAGCGCCGTCGGATCGGCCGCGCGCCAGGCCAGCCAGTCGAACACGAGGAACCCGTTGCAGCTGCCGGCCGTTCCCGCAGTCGATTGCGCCACGCAGCGCTGCGTGGGGGCCTTGACGCACAGGAAGCTCGAGCTGGCGCCCCAGGCCAGTTGCTGGCGCCCCGAGAGGCTGTAGAAGAAGAGCCCGGACTTCTGACCCTCGAGCCCGCTGGCGGTCAGCGTGAAGCCGGAAGCTGCGGACGCGCGCGGGAGGCCCGCCCACGACATCAGGGGCGTGCAGCCGCTCGAGCTCGTGCCCGAGGCGCAGAAGCGCGCCATCCACGGAGAAGCCGAGTAGACGACGGCGCGGCCGTTGTCGACGAGCGTGGGGCCGTCGAATCCCGGTTGGCCGACGGCGAAGTCGGGGACACCGTCGTTGTCGAAGTCTCCGGCGTCGGCCACCGACCGCCCGAAGCCGGTGCCGCCTTGGCCGACGAGCTCGATCACGACCTCCCCGGAGGTGGGGTCGAAGACGCGCGCGGTGTCGAAATTCGGTCCACCCACGAGCACCTCGCGACCGGGGACATTGTTCACGTTGCCGATCACAGCGACCGACTGCCCGAGCTGCCCGGCCGCGACATCGCCGCGCACGACGGCCAGCGTGGTGCCGTTGGCCCCGCTGAGGACCCGCACGGCGCCTACATTGGTCGCGGTCGGAATGTCCTCCCCCCGGGCGCCGCACACCAGATCGCCGAGGCCATCGCTGTTGGCGTCGAGCATTCCCGCCAGCGAGCAGCCGAGCTCGTCGCCCGCGTTGGCGCCGTCCGAGTTCCACAGCACCGTCACGGCGGCGGTCACGGACTGCCCGTTCCACAGCGTGACGCGTCCTTGCCCGGCGTTGTGTCCGGGAGCGCCGGCTGCGAAGTCGCGGCGGTTGTCGCCATTGGCGTCACCGACGACAGCGACTGCCGTGCCCAGCCGGGCTCCGTTCGTGGTGCCGAGAACGCGCAAGAGCAGCGTGCCGCTCGCGCCCGAGAAGGTGCTCACGTAGCCGCAGTCGCCGAAGGTCGTGGTGTCGCCCTCGGGCGCGCCAACGATCAGGTCTCCGATGTTGTCGTTGTTCGAGTCGAAGCCACCGTCGACGGACCAGCCGAAGCGGTCTCCGGCTGCGAGGCCGTAGAGCGTCCGCAGCACGGCTCCGCTCGCGCCCGACAGGACGCGCGCCATGCCGGTGGCGACGTTGCTGGCATTCACGGCGAATGGAGCGCCGACGATCACGTCTCGCACCCCATCGCCGTCGACGTCGCCCGCGAAGGCAATCGACCAGCCAAACCGGTCGAGCGAGCTGTCGCCAGCGCGCTGGTAGAGGACTGCACCGGTCCGGCCGGAGAGCGCCTGCACGAGTCCGTTGTCGGTCTTGCCGCCCGTGTCCGCGCCCGGCGTGCCGACGAGCAGGTCATCGTAGCCATCGTTGTCGAAGTCGACACCGCCGGCGACAGACTCGCCGCGGCCAACACCTGCGTTGGCGCCGGCGTCCTGGAAGATCTGTGTCTGTGCGCTCGCAGAAACCGAGAGGGAAAGCGGGAGGAACAGCAGCAAGCGAGTGGAGTGCGTCATGGTGTGGCCCTGGTCGCGGGCCGGGGAAGGTCGCGGGCGCCGGAGGCAACGCCAATCTAGCGACGAACTCGAAGTGTGCTGGGAATTGGGGCGGCCCCACGGCCCATCGACTCGGCAAAGCCTCGCTCTCGGGCGTCGGAGGGGCCACGGGTTCCGTCGCCCCGCAGAGGATCCGTCAGAAAGCACCGGGGCCGGCGCGCCTCGACGGCGAGCCGGCCCCGGCGGAGCACTTTCGAGCGTCGCGCTACTGGCAGATCTGGAAGCGCAGCGCGTTCGTCAGGCTCGTAGTGAATCCATCCGCCGGGTCGCGGCTCCAGATCTGGGCGCTGACCTGCTGGCCGACGACCTGAAGCACCGGATCCGTACCCGACTGGATCAGCGCCTTGAAGTCGAAGTTGAACGTGCCCGTGCAGTTGTTGCCGGTCGCCGCGCCGCCCGTGCTCGTCGCCGCAGTGCGCTTCACCGGGCTCTGGACGCACAGCGTGCCACCCTGGAAGGGCACCGCTGCCTGCGCGTAGCCGTAGAACACAAGGCCCTGCTTGTTGTTCAGCAGGTTGGTGGCCGTGATGCGGAAGGGGCCCGTGGCCGACAGGCTCGGCGTGCCTTGGAAGCCGATTGCCGGCACGCAGAACTGGCTGTTCATCTTGGCCGTGCAGTAGATCACCGGCGGGGTGCCGCCCTGGCACTCGCAGCTGTCGGGGATGCCGTTGGCATTCACGTCCGGGGCGCCGCCCGCGATGTCGCAGCTGTCGGGACGACCGTTGCCGTTGCAGTCCGGCAGGCCGCCCGCGATGTCGCACTCGTCCGGAATGCCGTTGGCATTGCAGTCGAGCGAGGTGCCGCTCTGCAGGTCACAGCCATCGGCGATGCCGTTGGTGTTGCAGTCGAGCGCACCGCCGGCGGGGTCGATGCGGTAGACCTCGCCGTCGGAGTAGTCGAGGATGTACAGCTCTCCGTTGGCGTCCTCGCCGAAGGAGCTGATCGAGCTGATGGTGGGCGTGCCGGCGGGCTCGAGCTCGGTGGTGCGCACCGTGAAGCTCGACACCTGACCGTTGACGTAGCGCAGCGACCAGATCGCGGTCGAGCAGTAGTCGGCGTAGAAGTAGGTGCCCTGCAGGCCGCACACGGTCGAGCCGCGGTAGACGTAGCCGCCGATCGCCGAGCAGTGGCCGCCGGAAGCCTGCGTGTAGTCGCGCAGCGGCGGGGTCAGGGCGGGCGAGTTGGGGGTGCAGCCCGTGAGGCCGGTGCTCGCCGTGCCTTCCATGCAGCGCCAGCCGTAGTTGCGGCCGCTCTGGCCGGCGGGCGCGAAGTCGATCTCTTCCACGGCGTTCTGGCCTACGTCGCCGATGTACATGTCACCGGTCGAGCGGTCGAAGCTGAAGCGGAAGGGGTTGCGCAGGCCGATGTGCCAGATTTCGTCGAGCGGCGCTCCGGCGCCGACGTAGGGGTTGTCCGCGGGGATGTAAGGCGCGGGCAGATTTACGTCGAGGCGCAGCATCTTGCCGAGCAGCGAGTTGGTGTTCTGCGCGGCGTTGTTGGGGTCGTTGGCGCTGCCGCCGTCGCCGGTGGCGATGTAGAGCTTGCCATCGAGCCCGAACTGGATGCAGCCGCCGTTGTGGTTCGAGAAGGGCTGCGCGATCGTCAGCAGCACGAGCTCGGTGGTCGAGGCCACGTCGGGGTTGGTCGGGCTGACTTGGTAGCGCGCCACCACCGTCGCGCCGGTGCCCGCCGCGGTGTAGTTGACGTAGAAGTAGCCGTTCTGCGCGTAGTTCGGGTGGAACGCGAGGCCGAGCAGGCCGCGCTCGCTGCCGGTCGAGATCTTCGCGAGGCCGCCGCTGGCCGCCGTGCCGAGGTTGAGGAAGTTGGTCGTCAGCGTGACGCCGTTCTTGATGATGCGGATCTTGCCGCCCTGCTCGACCACGAACTGGCGGGTCGTGTCGCCCGGAGGCGAGCACAGGAACACGGGCTGCGAGAAGCCGCTGCGGAAGAGCGTGGCCTGCAGGGCTTGGGCGGCGGCCGACGGGGCGGCTGCGACGAGGGCGAGCGCGGCGAGGCCGGCGGCCTGAGTGAACTGGCGCATGGAGGCGGATCCGAGGGTGCGGGACCGAAAACTGGCGGCGCGGAGATGCGCCTTCCTGTCTCTATGGTCAGCGGGATCCCGCGGGAAGTCAAGCCGACCCGGCAGGCTGCGCGGTGGGGCCGAATCGGCCGTTCGGGGGCGTCGCCCTGTGGGAAAACTCGCCGCCCGCGCGTGCAGGCCCCGCGGCGGGGCTACCAGCGTCGGTCGGCCGCGACCAGCGCCAGCGCGCTGTCGCCGTCGACGGCCTTCGAGAAGAAATAGCCTTGGGCGTGGTCGCACTCGACCGAGCGCATCAGCGACAGCTGGGCCGCGGTCTCCACGCCCTCGGCGACCACGGACTTTCCGAGGTTGCGGCCGATCATCACGATCGTGCGGGCGATGCGCGCGTCGTCGCTCTCGATGCCGCGGTCGGAGCCGAGGTGCTGGACGAAGGAGCGGTCGATCTTGAGCGAGTCGATCGGGAAGCGCTGCAGGTAGGAGAGCGACGAGTAGCCCGTTCCGAAGTCGTCGATCGAGAGCTTGAGGCCGAGTTCCTTGAGCTTGAGCAGGATCGTCTTGGCGGCATCGGGGTGCTCGAGGATCGCGCTCTCGGTGATCTCGAGCTGCAGCTGGTCGCCGGACACGCCGGTCTCGACGAGGATCTGCGCGATCTGGTGCGCGAGGTCGGGCTGGTTCAGCTGCTTGCTCGACAGGTTGACCGAGAGTGTGCACGCGCGCGGGTTGCCGAGCTTGCGCTGCCACGTCGCGAGCTCCATGCAGGCTTGACGCAACACCCAGCGCCCGAGCGGCACGATCAGGCCCGTCTCCTCCGCGATCGGAATGAAGTCGCCCGGCGAGATCGGTCCGCGCTCGGGATGGGTCCAGCGCACGAGCGCCTCGAAGCCGCCGATGCGACCCGTCGAGAGCGAGATGATCGGCTGGTAGTGCACGCGCATCTCGTGGCGCTCGACCGCACGCCGCAGGTCGCGCTCGATCTGCAGCTGCTGGACGGCGTGAGCATGCATGGCCGTATCGAACAGCGCGTGCCGGGCCCGCCCGGACGCCTTGGCGCGGTACATGGCCGTGTCGGCGTCGCGCAGCACATCCTCGGGGCGCTGGTAGCCGGTGAGCGAGGTGGCGATGCCGATCGAGGAGCTGACGAACAGCTCTTGGCCACCGATATTGAAGGGTGCCGAGAGCTCGCCGTGCACGCGGTCGGCGACCTTGACGGCGTCCGACGCGTCGCGGATGTCGTCGAGCAGGATGGCGAACTCGTCGCCACCGAGGCGCGCGACGCTGTCGCCCGGGCGCAGCGAGAGCTCGAGTCGGCGCGCGATCATCACCAGCAGGCGATCGCCTGCGAAGTGGCCGAGGCTCTCGTTGATGACCTTGAAGCGATCGAGATCGAGGAGCAGGACCGCGAACACGTAGTCCGCGCGGCGCGCGGCGCGTCGCAGGGCGTGGCGCAGGCGATCGTGGAACAGCGCGCGATTGGGAAGCTCGGTCAGCGTGTCGTAGAACGAACGATGGGCGAGCTGCTCCTCGGCCTGCCGACGGTGCGTCACGTCGCTCAAGGATCCGGCGAGCTGGCGCGCGCGGCCGTCCGCGTCGCGCGAGGCGCGGCCGCGGCACAGCACCCAGCGCCAGTTGCCGGCGTGGTGCTGCAGCCGGTGCTCGCACTCGAACAGCGGAGTCTCGCCCTCGAGGTGCGCGCGCAGCTCGGTTTGGACGCGCTCACGGTCCTCGGGGTGCACGCGATCGAGCCACTCGGCGATCGAATCGTCGAGGGGTTCGAGCCCCAACCCGAGCAGCTCGCGCCAGCGCGGAGAAAAATGCGCGCGGTCGGCCGAGAGATCCCAGTGCCACAGGCCATCGTTCGCGGCGCTCTCGAGGAGTGCGGAGCGCTCGCACTCCGCTGCCAGCGCAGCGCGCGCGTGCGCGAGCGACGTGATGTCGCGCAGGCGCAGCCAGCGGCGCCCCGCCTCGTCTCCGAGGAGGGCGAGCTCGAGCGTGACGTGGGGCTGCCCCGGGCGCTGCAGCACGAGCTCGGTGCCGCCCGCCTTCGCCAGCGGGTTTCCGAGGCGCGTGCCGAGCAACTCCTCGCGGGTGCAGCCGAAGAGGCGCGCGGCCGCGGAGTTGAGTGCGCAGATGCTGCCCTGCGCGTCGAGTGCGAGCAGCGCGTCTTGGTCGCGCTCGATCCAAGGCTCGAAGCGACCGGAGCCTGCGCGCTGCGGCACGAGCTCGTAGGGACGCTCATCGATGGGCTCGCTCACGCATGCACCTCGGGCAGGGAGAGCGCTCGCGCGGTGGCGGCGAGGTCCGCGAAGGAACCAAAGGCGCGCGGCTGGCCAGCGAGGTCGCGGCGCACCAGCGTCGGCGTCAGGACCACGCCGAGCGCCCTGCCCGCATCCGGCTGGCGCTCGAGGTCGGTGACGACAACTTGCAGCGCGTCGGCACCGAGCGCGGCGCGCAGATCCTCGACCTGCGTGCGCGCATCGCGGGCAGCGCGCGCGGAACCGTGGACGAACAGCTCGAGACGGGGCACCGACATCGTGGGACTCCGGTGAGGCTACGGCCCGCGAGAGCGGGCTTCAACGAGCGTGCGGGAGCGCGAGGGGGACTCGCGCAGCATCCGCCGGTCGTGTCGAGGGGGCGAAGGGAGTCGCGCCCGCCGGTGCCGCGTGGGGAGCCGTATCCACGCTCGCGACCGAACGTGCGAGTGTCTGCGAAACCGCGTGCAATTCAGGACGCTTCGAAGCGCGCGCGGAAGTGGCGGCTCGGAGGATCCGACGGTCCGCTCTCGAACTCTTCGAGCTCACGCTGCGCGAGGCCAAGCCCACAGAACGCCTCCACCTCGGCCCGCACCAGCGGCCACGGCAGCTCGCCCTCGGGTTCGTGCGGCTCGCGGGCGCGCGTGATGACCAGCAGGCTGCCGCCGGGCGCAACGAAGCTCGCAAGGCGACGGCTCGCCTCCGGCCGCAGTCGGGCGGGCAGCGCCTGCAGCGTGTAGCACTCGAACACGAGGTCGAAGGCCGCGCACCATGCCGATGGGGGAGCGAGGAGGTCGGCCTGCAGGTAGTCGACGGCATTGGCTGCCCGGGGCGGGATCTGGCGGCACCACTCGACGGCCGTCGGCGCCACGTCGAAGGCCGTCACGGTCCAGCCGAAGGCCGCGAGGGCGCGCGCATCTTCGCCCAGTCCACAGCCGACGACGAGCGCACGGGCGTCCTCGCGGGGGCGCGGGCGGGTGGAGAGCCAGTCGAGGAGCAGTGGATGACCCTCTTCATCGGCCCACGGGATGCGAGACGGATCGGAGCCGGCCTCGGAGTAGAGGCGCTCGAACCAGCCCAGCGCGTCGCCTTGCGCGAGGGACTCGCGTGCAAGCGCCCGGGCCCGCTCGCGGGCGTTCCAGCGCGCGGGATTCATCGTGCAGGACTCATCGCGCTGGGCCCGAGAGGAGCGCCCAGGGCGGGAGGAAGGCGACGAGGCGTGCCTCGCCGGGCACGGGGCGACCCTCGAGGAGCGCGCAGCCGCCGCGCTCGAAGGGGAACATTGGGCCGAGCTCGCGGCGGCCCGTGACGAGCCACGCCGCGAGTGCGGAGATCCACGGCTCGTGGCCGACGAGGGCCACGCTCCGGGTGCGGAGCTCTGCGAGCAGCTCGGCCGTGGGGGCATCGGCGAGCTCTGGGCAGGGCTGCAGGGGCACGGAGAGCGCTGTGGAGAGGATCTCGGCCGTCTCGCGGGCCCGCACCAGCGGGGAGTGCAGCACGAGCTCCGGCCGGCAGCCGCGGGCCGCGAGAGCGGAGGCTACCTGCTCGAACTCGACCCTTCCCTCGGCCGTCAAGGCGCGCTCGGCGTCGTGCCCCGACGGGGAGGACGCGGATGCGATCGCATGGCGCACGAGCAGGATCTGCATGGGGAATGGGGGCCGAGAAACCCCGTCGGGCATCAAGTTTGGGTCAATCCCGACTTGAAGCCGCCCGCGGGCTTTGGGACCCGGTCCGCTCGACTATCCTACTCGCTGCGCCCATGTCTGCCCACGTGCCCACGGAGCCGCGCGACCCGTCGCTGTACCTGAACCGCGAGCTTTCGCAGCTCGAGTTCAACGCGCGCGTGCTCGAGCAGGCGAAGGATGCGACGACGCCGCTGCTCGAGCGCGTGCGCTTCCTCGCGATCTGCAGCACGAACCTCGACGAGTTCTTTGAGATCCGTGTCGCCGGCCTGCGCCAGCAGCAGAGCCACGGCATTCCGCGCAGCGAGCCCGACGGCATGTCGAATGCGGAGACGCTCCGGCGCATCGGAGAGAGCGCTCACGCGCTGGTGTCGGAGCAGTATCGGCTGCTCAACGAGGTGCTGCTTCCGACGCTCGAGCGCGAGGGCATTCGCCTGCTGAAGCGCACGGACTGGAACCAGCGGCAGCAGGCGTGGATCGAGCGCTACTTCACCAATGAAGTTCTGCCGGTGCTCACTCCGGTCGGCCTCGATCCGTCGCACCCGTTCCCGCGCATCCACAACAAGTCGCTCAACTTCGTCGTGTCCGTCTCCGGCGACGATGCCTACGGGCGCGAGAGCGGAACCGCCATCGTGCAGGTGCCGCGCTCGCTGCCGCGCGTGATCCAGCTTCCCGACGGAGTCGCCACGGGGGCCTTCGACTTCGTGCTGCTGTCTTCGATCGTGCACGCGCACGTCGGTGACGCCTTCCCGGGGATGAAGGTCGATGGCTGTTACCAGTTTCGAGTCACGCGCAACAGCGACCTGTGGGTCGACGAGGAAGAGGCCGACGACTTGATGCGCGCGCTCAAGGGCGAGCTCGCGGATCGCAACTTTGGCGAAGCGGTGCGGCTCGAGGTCGCGGACACGTGCCCCGAGGAGACCGCGCGCTTTCTGCTGCGCGAGTTCGAGCTCGACGAGCGCGACCTCTATCGCGTGCACGGGCCGGTCAACATGCACCGCCTCGTCGCGATGGTCGACCTCGTCGATCGCCCCGACCTGAAGTATCCGCCCTTCGTGCAGCGCATCCCGCGGCGCGTGAAGCAGGGCGGCGCGGACCTGTTCGAGGTGCTGCGCAAGGGCGATCTGCTGCTGCACCACCCGTTCGATTCGTTCGCGCCCGTGGTCGAGCTCGTGCGGCAAGCGGCGGCGGATTCGAGCGTGCTGGCGATCAAGCAGACTCTGTATCGCACCGGCGGCGACTCCCCGATGGTCGATGCGCTGATCGATGCCGCGCGCTCGGGCAAGGAAGTCACGGCGGTGATCGAGCTGCGCGCGCGCTTCGACGAAGCCGACAACATCCGGCTCGCGACGCGCTTGCAGCAGGCGGGCGCCAACGTCGTGTACGGCATCGTCGGCTACAAAGCGCACGCGAAGATGCTGATGATCGTGAGGCGCGAGGCGCGCAAGCTGCGGCGCTACGTGCACCTCGGCACGGGCAACTACCACGTGCGGACGACGCGCGGCTACACCGACTTCGCCTTGCTCACGTGCGATCGCGAGATCGGCGAGGACGTGCACCGGCTGTTCCTGCAGCTCACGGGGCTCGGTCGCGTCACGCGCTTGCGGCGCATCGTGCAGTCGCCCTTCTCGCTGCACCGCACGCTGCTCGGGCTGATCGAGGCCGAGATGCGCAACGCGGAGGTCGGCAAGGCCGCGCGCATCGTGGCCAAGATGAACGCGCTCTCGGAGCCGCAGATCATCCAGGCGCTGTACCGCGCTTCGCAGGCCGGCGTGCAGGTCGATCTGGTCGTGCGCGGGACGTGCTGCCTCAAGCCGGGCATTCCGGGCGTGAGCGACCGCATTCGCGTGCGCTCGATCGTTGGCCGTTTCCTCGAGCACAGCCGCATCTTCTGGTTCCTCGCCGGCGGGGATGAAGTGTGCTACTGCGCGAGCGCGGACTGGATGCAGCGCAACCTGTTCCGGCGCGTGGAGACCTGCTTTCCGATCACGGAGAAGCGCCTCGCGCAGCGCGTGATGAGCGAAGGCATCGAGCCGTACCTTGCGGACAATGCGCAAGCGTGGCAGCTCGGCGCGGATGGTCGCTACCTGCGCAGCAAGCCCGGCAAGGCAGCGCGCCGCGCGGCGCAGGAGGTGCTGCTCGAGCGCTTGTGCGAGAGCCCGGAGCCGGAGCCGCGCGGCGAGGGCGATGCCGATTCCGACGCGGCGCGGGCCGAGGTCGCGCGCGCGATCGACGCCAAGCTGCGGCGCGCACGGCGCAAGCGCGACGGTGGCGAGCTCGGCGGAACGCCGCGCCGCGCGGAGCGACGCGGCAAGTCGATCGTGCTCGAGCCGATCGTGCCGCCGGAAGACGACGCAGCGAAGCGGTCGCCGGACGAGACGAGCTGAGCGTCGGCTCGGGAGTTCACCGCTCCCGGGGCAGTCTCAGGCGAAGCGCAGCTCGAAGCCGAGGTCGACGAGCTGCTCGGCTTCTTCTTGCAGTTCGGCGTGCGAGAGCGGATGCGCATCGAGCCAGCCGCGCTCGAACTCGAGTCGCAGCTCGTTGCGGCGCACGAACAGGTCGAACTTGGGCAAGGGGCGCGGCGAGCGGCTGCGGTGGAGCCGGGCCGCGATGCGCAGCAGTGCCGCGAGCCGCAGCGACGGGTCGAGCAAATCGGTCGGCAACGCTTCGAAGCTCGCGCGATCGGGGCGCCTGCGGTGGTTGCCGACGAGCGCCGCGAGCTGGGCCTGATCGTCGCGCGAGAAGCCGCTCATGTCGGCGTTGGCGAGGATGTACGCGCCGTGGCGGTGGTAGCCGGAGTACGAGATGCCGAGGCCGATTTCATGCAGGCGCGCGGCCCACGAGAGCACGCGCGGTGCGACGGTGCCCTCGAGATCCCACGCCGGCGCCACCTGCGCGAGCAGGGCGACCGCGGTGCGCTCGACGCGTCCGGCCTGTTCGAGGTCCACGTGGTAGCGACGGGCGAACGAGCGGATCGTCGGCTCGCGCACGTCCTCGTGCTTGATGCGCCCGAGCAGGTCGTAGAGCACGCCTTCGCGCAGCGCTCCCGGGCTCGCGTGCAGTACGTCAATGTCGAGGATCTTGAAGATGGCCGAGAGCACGGCCACTCCGCCCGCGAGGACGGGCGCGCGGTCCGCCTGCAGCGCGGGCAGCTGCAGCCGGCTCGGATGGCCCGCGTCCACCAACGCCTTGCGCAGGCGGCGCAGGGACTTGTCTGTGATCCCGCGGATCGACCAGCCGGCGGCGCGCACCATTTCCTCGCAGGCGACGATCGTGCCCGAGGAACCGATCGCGCCCTCCCAGCCCAGCCGACGGTAGCGGCGCGCGATGCCCTGCAGTTCGAGCCCGGCCGCGATCTGGGCCTTGTGCATGCGCTCCTTGGTGATCTCCCCGTCGGGGAAGTACTTCAGCGACCAGCGCACGCAGCCCATCTGCAGGCTGTCGCTCTCGAGGATTTCCGGTCCTTCGCCGAGGATGCACTCGGTGCTGCCGCCGCCGATGTCGACCACGAGCTTGCGGCGCGAGTCATCGGAGTGCGCGTGGGTGACTCCGAGGTAGATCAAGCGCGCCTCCTCGCGGCCGGAGATCACCTCGATGCGGTGTCCGAGGGCCGTGCGAGCCTTGGCGAGGAAGGCGCGCGAGTCGCGCATGCGCCGCAGGGTGTTCGTTCCCACCACGCGCACGGAATCCGCCGGCATGTGGGAGAGCCGCTGGCCGAAGCGCTCGAGGCACTCCAGCGCCCGGTCGGCGACCTTGGCTTTCAGACGGTCGGCGTCGTCGAGCCCCTCGCCGATCGCCGTCCGCTCGCGCAGCCGATCAACGATGCGCAGCTCCTCGTGGTGCAGCTGCGCCACGACCATGTGGAAGCTGTTCGACCCGAGGTCGACGGCGGCGACGGTGTCGATGGCGGCGCGCTTCATCCGCGCGCGTTCTAGACGAAGCGCGCGAGCGCGCCAAGCCCGGGCGGGTCAATTCCGCTGCTCAGAGCGGGGCGCGGAAGCGCGACCACTCGATGCCGAGCTTGCGCATGCGGGAGCGCAGCGTGTGCGGGTTGATCCCCAAGAGGCGCGCCGCGCCGTGCTCGCCCTCGATGCGTCCGCGCGTGCGCTGCAGCGCGTCCTCGATGGCCTGCACCATGGCGCGCTCCAGCGTGCCCAGCTCTTCGGCTGCCACGGGCAGCGCGGGCGGGACCGTGCTGGCGGTCGTGGGCGCATTCGCCACGGGAACTTGGCGCGCGACGTCTCCGCCGAGCGCGGGCGCCAGCGCTAGGGAGCGTCCGTCGCCGAGGATGGCGGCGCGCTCGATGACGGACGCAAGCTCGCGCACGTTGCCCGGCCACGGATAGGCGCGCAGCAAGGCGAGGTCGCGCTCCGAGGGCGCGATCTCGACGCCGAACAGCCGGCGACCGGCGCGGGCCGCGAAGTGGGCGGCGAGGGGGCCGATGTCCTCCAGGCGCTCGCGCAGCGAGCGGCAGGTGGATCGGGAAGACGTTGATGCGGTACCACAGGTCCTGTCGGAAACGTCCGTCTCCGACAAGGGTCTGCATGTCGCGATGCGTCGCGGCCACGATGCGCACATCGACGTGCAGCGCGCGCTGGCCGCCGACCCGCTCGAACGTCCCGTCCTGCAGCACGCGCAGCAAGCGCACTTGGGCTGCCGCAGGGAGCTCACCGAGTGCGTCGAGGAACAGCGTCCCGCCGTCGGCGCGCTCGAACCAGCCGCGGCGCGTGTTGATCGCGCCCGTGAAGCTCCCGCGCTCGTGCCCAAACAGCTCGGAGTCCACCAGCTCGGGCGGAATGGCGCCGCAGTTGACGCGCAGGAACGGGCCGTCGACGCGCCGCGAGCGCGCGTGGATGGCGCGCGCGACCACTTCCTTGCCGGAGCCCGTCTCGCCGAGGATCAGCACGGGCGCGTCGGTGCGCGCAACCTGCTCGACCCGCTCCATCACGAGTCGGAGCCCCGTGCTCTCGCCGACGACGCTCTCGCTGATGTCGTCGCGCTGCAGACGCGTGAGGAGCGCGCGGTTGTCCGCTTCGGCAGCCTCGCGCAGCCGCGCGATCTCCACGAGCCGCAGGTCGTTGGCGAGCGCCGCCGTCAGCGGCTCGAGCAGCGCCTCGACGGTGGGGAGGTGCGCGATCAGGCTGTCGTCGCGGCCGACATTGCGCGTGAATTCACCGGGCCAGAAGTGCGCGTATCCAATCGCGACGTCCGTGTGGCTGCCGAGTTTGAAGCGCACGCGAGCATCGAACTCGTCGCCCATGTAGCTGCCGCTCTGTCCCGACGGGTCGCGCAGGTTCGCGACACCCCACTTGTCCGTGTCGCTGGGCAGCCAGTACCAGCTCCATCCGACGTCGACGCGCACGTCGGGATGGGCCGTGAACTCGACGCGCGTCTTGGGTGCGATCACGTTCTCGAACTGGATGCAGTCGTCGGACGACCAAGGGCGCGCGAAGCCAAACAGGCGATCGAAGCGCTCGTTCGACGCATCGTTCGGATCCTTGTCGCCGCTGGCGTAGCCGAAGAATCCGGCGAGCCGCGGCTTCCAATCGTGGTCGAACGTGTAGCCGAGTTCGGCCGTCGCCGCCTGCGCGTCGTGGTCGCGCGGCCCGTCCTCGCCAAATTGCGCGATGTACTGCCCGTCCCAGTCGAGGCCCGTCTTACCGAGCGCCCCATACGCGCGCACGCCGGCGGTGTGGATTTCGCGCTCGGGTGCCGAGCCTTCGGCCTGCTGCTTGAGCAGCAGGTAGTAGGGCTGGATCGTCCCGACGCTCGACCAGCGGCGCCAATCTCCGATCGCACCGTAGAACCACTGGTTGTGCACGGCCACGTCCGGTTCGTCGACGAGCCGGTTGACGGGCTTCAGGGCTAGCAGGTCGAGCTGCCAGTCGCTGCGCTGTTCACCGAGGATCGCTCGGAGGCCTTGGAAGTTGTTGGTCGTGTTGCGCCATTCGTTGCGCGCGAGCAGGCGCCGGTCCACGTACTCGAACGCCATGCGCCCAGCCTGCAGTCGCAGCGGACGCGCGAGATCGAAGGTATCCTCGAAGTGCAGCTCCGCAACCGCTTGAATGATCTCCTGTCGATTCACGTCGCGGTTGTCCGTGGGGAAGTTGCTGTTGTTCCGCGATGCGTCCTCGTACTCCACGTAGAAGCGGAACGGGTCGACCCAGTCGTGGATCCCGAAGTAGCCGCGCCAGCGCTGCAGGAGCGGCGTTTCGAGTCCGTCGACGGGCCGCCGCAGATCGTCGTCACGGATTTCCGCGCGAGCGCGATAGTCGAGACCGAAGTCGATGTACTGGAAGTTCTCACCGCGCAGCCAGTCCACCTTGTCCAGGGCGCGCACGAAGCGCGGCGGTTGGCTGTCCTTGCGCGTTCCCGTCGAGCGGGCTTCCACGAAGTAGGTCTCGGGCGGCGGCGTTGCCGCCGGAGCGTCCGCGGGCGGTGTCGGAAGTTGCTGGGCGCGCAGGTTCGGAGCGGCTGCTAGGAGGTACAGGCCTGCGAGTCGGAGCTGGAGGGTGGACATGGGCGCGAGGTCGCTGGGCCATGACCGGAAGAGTCTTACTCCCGGTCCGCGCACGGGCAGCGACGCCGCGCGACGGTTCCGGCAGGAGCAAGCGCAATGCCAAGCACCGCAGGTGGCGTCGGGCACGCGTCCGCGGGGGTGGAGGTTGCCTCGCGAGGGGTTGGCCGCGCCGGGGCACGGCTCGCCGTGATGGCGTCACGGGCTGGAGGCAGCCTTGAGGGCGGCGCGCCAGCGGGCTTCGGCGGCGCTGTCGCCGGACTCCTGCGCGAGCTGCAGCAACATGCGGAGGGTCTCGAGGTCGCTGGGGTCGAGCTCCGCGGCGCGCGTCCAGCGCTCGCGGGCCGCGGCCTTCTCGCCGAGGCGCTCGAGTGCGACGCCGAGTCCGCGCAGGGTCGGCGCGCGCTCGGGCCCGCGCTCGAGTGCGCGTTCGAAGCTCGCGCGCGCCGCGGCGAACTTGCCGAGACGCATCTGGGCATGGGCGAGAAACTCGAGTGCGAAGGTGTTGTCCGGATTCTCGCTCGCGACGCGCTCGAAGAGCTTCTCCGCGTCGGCGAAGCGTCCTCGCTCGAACAGGCGCTGGCCCTGATCGCAGGCGCGCAGCTCGTCGGCGCGGCGGTGGGGGCTCGGGCGCTCGGTCGGTGCGAGGGGATCGGGCAGCGCGCCAGAAAACGCCGGGACGCTCGCGTAGCCGAGCGACTCGATGTTGCGCAGCAAGGCCGCGTCGCCCTGCACGGAGGTGCCCTGCTCGAGGACCGGCCGCGCGAGAGCTCGGGCAATCTGCTCCCGATGCGCCATGGCGAACGCGGCGCGCTCGTCGACAAGGTTGCGCGGCTCGCGCGGCGCGCGCTGGGGTTCAAAGAACTCTGGAGTGGAGCTGTGGATGTACTTGCCGCGCGCATCGACCCACCCGACGAGCGGCGCCATGCCGTAGTGCAGCAAGCCGTAGAACGACTCGAAGTACACGCCGCGCTCGGGCTCGGGAGCGCGGGCGAAGAGGCTCTGACCATCGACATCGGGCAGCGCGCGGATGCCGAGCGCCTCGCAGACGGTCGGCCCCACGTCGGCCACGCTCGCCATGGTCTGCACCCGCTCGCCCGCTCGCGCGCGGTCGGCGCGGCGCACGAGCAGCGGCACGCGCAGGGTCGAGTCGTAGACGAAGTAGGCGTGCGAGTCCTCGCCATGCTCGCCGAGTCCCTCGCCGTGGTCCCCGACGACGACGATCGTGGTGTGCTCGAGGCGTCCGAGGCGGCGCAGGCTCTCGACGAGCTGGCCGAACGCATGGTCGGTGGCCGCCACCTCGGCGAGGTAGGGATTGCCCTCGGCGCGCGCGAGCCACTCCTCGCTCGCGGTCCACGGCTGGTGCGGATCGAAGTAGTGCACCCATGCGAAGAACGGTCGCTCGGCCGGCAGGGACTCCAGCCAACGGGTGGCTTCGAGCGTGGTCTGCGCCGCGTCGCGCAGCGCAAAGCCCGTGCTCGTCAACACGTCGTTCTCGCGCGCGGGTTGCGAGTAGTGCTCGAAGCCTTGGTCGAGCCCAAAAGCTCGGTCGAGGACCTTCGCGGACACGAAGGCTCCGCAAGCGATCCCAGCGGCGCGCGCGAGCTCGGCCACCGTGGTGGCGGAAGCGGGCACGGCACTCAGGCTGTTGTCCCGCACCGTGTGCCGGTGGGGGTACAGACCGGTGAGCATCGAGGTGTGCGCGGGCAGCGTGGTGGGCGTCACCGTGCGCGCCCACTCGAACGTGATGCCTTCGGCCGCGAGCGCGTCGAGGTGGGGCGTGACCGCGGGCTTCGCTCCATAGCAGCCGAGCGCATCGGCGCGCGTCGTGTCCAGCGTGACGAGCAGGACCGAAGCCGGCTCGGACTTCGAGCAGGAGCTGGCGAGCGCGACGAGCAGGAGAGCGAGAGCGCGCTTCATGGCACGGCGGGAGTGTCCCACGCGGCGCGCCAGCGACGGGCCAGCGCGGGCG
>Ga0169931_10002260_pt1 | contig 31445 bp, 26 predicted proteins | sample Kivu_15m_20L_FD_129675 | JGI IMG/M metagenome (GOLD analysis project Ga0169931, IMG submission 129675) | Freshwater microbial communities from Lake Kivu, Western Province, Rwanda to study Microbial Dark Matter (Phase II) - Kivu_15m_20L... | ecosystem: Environmental > Aquatic > Freshwater > Lake...
GTGATCTCATCGTGACGGCCACGCACGGCTACACCGGGCTGGCGCATGTGCTCATCGGCAGCACGGCGGAGCGCATCGTGCAGCACGCGGCCTGTCCCGTGCTGGTGGTGCGTGGACGCGGTGAAAACCATGACTTCGGGCTGGCACCGCGCTGGATCCTGGTGCCCACGGATTTCTCGGAGAACTCCTGCAAGGCCTTCCCGCTCGCCTCGGCCCTGGCCGCCGAGTTCGGCGCGAAAATCATCCTCACCCATGTGAAGCCCGGCATCCTGATGACCGGCGACATCCCGCTGAACTTCACCCAGCAGCAGATCGATGCCATTCATGCGCAGGCGGAGACGCGGCTGCGGAAATTCCGCTCCGAGCACTTCAGCAGCGAACTGAGCACCACCACGCTCGTGCTCGAGGGCGAGGCTCCTCAGTGCCTCGTGAATGCGATCACCTCCGACGAGCCCGGCCTCATCGTCATGTCCACCCATGGTCATACCGGCTGGGAGCACGCCCTGCTCGGCAGCACCGCAGAGCGGGTGGTGCGTCATGCCTCGTGCTCGGTGCTTGTCGTGCGCTGAGGCTTCCATTCGTGATGCAGACGGCGGATTCGTCCTGGATGGCTATCCACACCGGGCTTTCGACTCCTCGGCGGCCCACGCTTTTCCCAAGCCGGGGAAAACTCACGTTTTCCTCTACGGGGGGCGGCTCTCGTGCGATGACGCCCCGCGTAGAGGAAGTCGTCAGACTTCCCAATGAAAATGAAATCTGCGGGCCTCCCTGAATCTGTGGCAGATCATTCTGAACCCAGAGTAGAGTCCCAAAAAGGATGACGTGGAGAATTGCCGCCCACCCTCAACCCTTCCCTCCCTCCCCCACCATGACCACCCTCGCTTTTTACGACACGAAACCCTATGACCGTGATTATATGCTCGCCGCCGCAGGTGCGGAGCAGATCACCTGGCGCTTTCATGAGTTCCGCCTCACGGCGGAGACAGCGGCCACGGCGGCGGGCTGTGAGGCGGTGTGCGTCTTTGTGAATGACAAGCTGGACCGCGACTGCCTCCAGCAGCTCGCCAAATCCGGCGTGCGGCATGTGGCGCTGCGTTGTGCGGGCTTTAATCAGGTGGACCTCGCCGCAGCACGCGAGCAGGGCATCTCCGTGACCCGCGTGCCAGCCTACTCGCCCCATGCGGTGGCGGAGCACACCGTGGCGCTGCTGCTCACGCTGAACCGCAAGATCCACCGTGCGCACAACCGCGTGCGTGAGTTCAATTTCTCGCTCGCCGGGCTCGTGGGCTTTGATCTGCATGGCAAGACCGCCGGCATCATCGGCACGGGCAAGATCGGCCGCTGCACGGCGCAGATTTTTCGCGGCTTCGGGTGCGAGGTGCTGGCCTATGATCCTTTTCCACAAAACGACTGGGCGCAGGGTCATGCGGTGCGTTACACCACCTTTGACGAAGTGCTCGAAAAGGCGGACATCCTCAGCCTGCACCTGCCGCTCACGCCCGAGACGCATCATCTGCTGAATGCCGGCACGCTCGCGCGGATGAAGCCTGGAGCCTATCTGCTAAACACCAGCCGCGGCAAGCTGGTGGACACCACCGCGCTGATCGGGTGCCTGAAAACCGGCCAGCTCGGCGGCGTGGCCCTTGATGTCTATGAAGAGGAAGAAGGCATCTTTTTTGAGGATCACTCCGAGCACGGCCTGCTGGAGGACGATGAACTCAGCCGCCTGCTGACCTTCCCCAACGTCCTCATCACCTCCCACCAGGCCTTTTTGACCAAAGAAGCGCTCGACGAGATCGCCCGTGTCACCGTGACGAATCTCCTTCATCATGCCGCCGGGCAGTCCCTTCTCGAAGGAACCGTGCTGTGAGGCTTTTCGTGCGGTTTTACCATCAGCCACGAGCCATTAAAGCCGTCGCAGCAGGTGAAGCGGGCGCAAAAGGGGGGGGACAGATATTCTTTGCCTGGTTGCAGTTGGCTCTCGGCCCCGTGACGTGCGTGCAGACAGCAGTGTCTGCACCACGATCTGCGGACTTTTTGCGCCGGGTCAGAAGTCGGGCAAATGCATGAGGAGGCTGGACATCTCAATCGGGTGATCTTTCCATGATGGTGCGGGTTGAAATTTTTCTGAGGGATCGAAACGGCCACGGGGTAGCACCTGATGAGCGCGACCAACCACTGCGCTCACCAAAACCAACCCAACCCGAAAAACATACCCAACCATGAAACCCACCCTGCTTGCGATCCTCGCCGTGACCACCCTCGTCTCGTGCAACGCACCCTCCGTGCCCAGCCTCACGCAGACCTACAATGGCAAGCCCGTGCTCACCCGTGCAAGCCACCCGCAAGGCGGGTCGATGCATCCGGTCGATGGCGTTTACCTCGGACGGCGCTATTTCCATCCGCAAGGCGTGAAGACGGGACTCGCCTGGATTGACGTATATGGTCAGCGCTGATCCATGCGCCCGCCTCCTTCACCCCAAAACCTGAGCCTGCACCTGCCATGAAGCCCGAAGATCCCGATCCGCTCGATGATCTGCTCGCCCAGTGGCAGGTGCCGCAGGCCGAGACGCCGCCAGACTTCCGTCGCGAAGTCTGGCGGCGCATTTCCGCCACGGAGCCCGAGCCCGGCTGGATCGAAAAACTCGCCTGGTGGCTCCTTCGCCCGAAACGCGAGGCCTTCATTGTTGCCGCCGCCATCGTGCTCGCCGTCGTTTGGGGTCTCACGCATCCGCCGCAGCCGGAGTTCACGCCTCATGACGCCTACGTCATGTCCGTGAGCCCCTTTGATCCGCATCACCTCGACGGTCGCTACCCATGACACCCGCCGGACGCATCGCTGCTTTTGTTTTTCTGACTGCCGCCGCCGCAGGAGCCGCTCTCTGGGCCACGCGGGAGAGCCTGCGCCATCGTGAAAATCCACAGGAAGTAGGCCTCCGCTGGTTGAAGGACGAGTATCACCTCGACGATGCCACCTTTGAAAAGGTCAGCGCCCTCCACCGCGACTATTTCCGCCAGTGCGACAAGATGTGCCGCCAGATCAACGAGGCCGATCGTCCCCTGCTCTGGCGTGCGCGAAATCGCAACCGCCAGCCCGGCGAGCTGAATGCCCAACTCGCCCGCGATCAAATCGTCTGCGGCGACTGCGAAAAAGCCGCCACCGGGCACTTGAAGCAAGTCGCCGCCCTCATGCCTGGCCAGAGCGGCCAGCGCTTCCTCGACGACATCCTCCCTATCATGCAGCAGCAGCGCCGCGTGCATGATGAGAACCTCTCCTCCCATCTCCGCCGATGAGCAGTCCCGCTCGTGACGAGCTCGATGCCGAACTCATGCGCACCCTGGCCGAGGGGGATGATCTCGCGCTAAACCGGCTCATGGACGCGTGGAGCCAGCCGCTCATCAGCTACCTCATGCGCCTCACCGGCAGCCACGCCACCGCTTGCGATCTCGCCCAAGAAAGCTTCGTCCGTGTGCACCGGCATCGCCTGGAGTATCGCACCTCGCAAAAGTTCTCCACCTGGCTCTTTGCCATCGCCACGAACCTCGCACGCAACCATGCCCGCTGGCGTTCACGACATCCCGAGGCCCTCACCGAGCCCGAAAACCTCCGCGAGCTGCCCATCGCCAGCACCCACGCCTCACCAGACCAACAAGCCGCCGCCAACGAACGCCTCGCCGCCGTGCAAAAAGCCGTCAGCGAGCTCCCGCACGACATGCGTGAGGTCCTGATCCTCTCCACCTGGCACGGCCAGAGCCACACCGAGATCGCCCGCGTGCAAAACACCTCGGAAAAAGCCGTCGAACTCCGCCTCTATCGCGCTCGCAAACTGCTGCGGGAAATGCTCGGCGGGCAGTTATGACAGGGACTCAAAGAACTCAAAATACTCTGCGCGTTGCCGTCGGCGTCGCCTGTCCTGTCGCTCAGCCGATTGCTGATTGCCCGGGATCATCCGGGAGAGGACAGCAGAGGGCGTGGTTCGGGATGTGCGCATTTTGTGCATCGTCCGCCTGCTCATGCGCTTGTTGAGTCATGTCGCGTTTCGCGGTGTATCACTTGTGTCAGGACATTCATTTTTGCCCTTCCAACCATCCACTCCACACCATGAAAACGAAACTCATCCTCGCTCCAGTGGACTTTTCCACGGGCTCCCGCGCCGCTTTGGAACATGCCGCCCGCCTCGCGGTGAAACTCGGTGCGAAATTGCATGTGCTGCATGTCATCGACTCCTATGCGCTCGCCATGCTGGCGGACAAACGAGGGGAGCCCTTCGACAGCGCGGCAAAGCATTCGATGGATCATGCCCGCAAGGCTTTGGACGAGTGGCTGGGCCATTCCACGCTGCCGGCGGGCTACGAGGTCACGCTGGTGATCGGTGCGCCTGTGCATGAGATCCTGGAGCATGTGAAATCCCTCGGCGCGGACCTGCTCGTGGCGGGTGTGGCAGGTGCGGGTGGTCATGCCGAGGGTGCTGGCTCTGTGGCGGGCAAACTGGCCCGCAAATCCTCCTCGGACGTGCTGCTGGTGCGCACGGGCCATCCGCAGGCTTTTGGGAAGGTCGTGGCCGCGCTCGATTTTTCCGAGCACTCGGCCCGTGTGGCCACGGCGGCCTTTGATCTGGCTGCGGCGGACAGCACGGCGGCGGAGGTGGATCTGGTGCATGTGTGGGCTGATCCGGGCTCCATGCTGCCGGTGATGGGCCCCTTTGGCGAATCGGGCTTGAGTCTGGCGCAGACCTCCGTGCCGCCGCATGAGGAACTGCTGCAAAGCGTGAACGCCAGCCTCAAAACCCATGCGCAGGCCGCTCCTGGCACGCTGAAGGTGCGTCCGGTGGCGCTGGAGCATCGAAAAGCCGCCGATGGCATCGCCGAGCATGCTCGTGCGGTGAATGCAGACCTGCTCGTGATCGGCTCGCTGGGCCGCACGAACCTCCGCTACCTCTTCCTCGGCTCCACGGCGGAAAAACTGCTCTCCCGCACGCCTTGCTCCATGCTGGTGGTGAAGCCAGCCGTGGCCTGACAGGCCGAATCTTGTTTGTCCCCGACATCCTTTTCTTCCGATGAAACAAACCTCCGCTCCTGATTCCGCCGCCCGCTGGCACCAGCTCGAAATGTCCGAGGTGGTGCAGATGTTGAAGTCCGACTGCCAGCATGGCCTCAGCAGCAGTGAGGTGGATCGGCGGCAGAAGGAATACGGCCTCAATGTCGTCACCGCACGCGGCGGCACACCGGCGTGGAAGCGCTTCCTCCAGCAGTTCAACCAGCCGCTGGTGTATCTGCTGCTGGCTGCGGCGGGTGTGACGGCCTTTTTGCATGAGTGGGTGGACTCGGGCGTGATCTTTGGCGTGGTGCTGATCAATGCCATCATCGGCTTCATCCAGGAATCAAAGGCGGAAAAGGCCGTGGACGCGCTGAGCAAGATGGTCGTCACCGAGGCCACGGTGCGGCGGGATGGCCGCCGCCAGCGTGTGCCCTCCGCACAGCTCGTGCCGGGGGATGTCGTCATGCTGCAAAGCGGCGACCGCGTGCCCGCGGACCTGCGTCTTTTCCAGGTAAACAGCCTGCAAGTGGACGAATCCCCGCTCACCGGCGAAAGCGTGCCCGTCCAGAAGCATGCTGATCCGCTGGCGCATGATGTGGTGCTGGCGGATCGCAAAAATCAGGCCTTCGCAGGCACCTCCGCCACCTACGGCACCGCCGAGGGCCTCGTGTGGGCCACGGGCGATAAAACGGAGACCGGCCGCATCGCGTGGCTCATCGCCGATGCGGTGGAGCTTTCCACCCCGCTCACGCAAAAGATCAGCACCTTCAGCAAGCTGCTGCTGTGGATCATCCTCGGCCTCTCAGCGGCAGCCTTCTTCTCCGGCGTGCTGCGTGGTGAGCCGGTGGTGGACATGTTCATGGCCGCCGTGGCGCTGGCCGTCGGTGCCATCCCGGAGGGACTGCCCGCCGCTGTGACCATCGTGCTCGCCATCGGCGTGTCACGCATGGCAAAGCGCCGCGCCATCATCCGCAAGCTGCCCGCCGTGGAGACGCTCGGCAGCACCACCGTCATCTGTTCCGACAAAACCGGCACACTCACCGAGAATCAAATGACCGTGCAGCGTGTGCTGACCGGCGGCCGTGACTACGAGATCACCGGCGGCGGCTATGACCTGAGCGGCGAGATCCGGCTCGATGGGGAAAAGATCGACCCCGCGCAGCATCCGGCGCTGCTCGAGTGCCTGCGCTCCGGCGTGCTGTGCAATGATTCCCTCGTCGTAAAGGACGCGGAAGGCCGCCACAGCGTGCAGGGAGATCCCACCGAGGCCGCGATGCTCGTCGCCGGGGCCAAAGCGGGTCTCATTCACGAGGAAATGACCGGTCGATCACCCCGGCTCGGCATGATCCCCTTTGAGTCCGAGCACATGTTCCGCGCCACGCTGCATGCGCTGGAGGGCAGGCGCACCATTTACAAAGTGGGTGCCGTGGAGCGCCTGCTCGACCGCTGCACCGACGCGCTCGCCGCCGATGGCTCCCTCGTCCCGCTGGACAAGGACGCCGTCCGCGCCGCCGTGGAAAAACTCGCCGCACAGGGCATGCGCGTGCTCGGTTTCGCCCGGCGTCATGCCTCCCACACGGGCGATGACCTCGCGCACGAGCATGTGCAGGACGGCCTCACCTTCCTCGGCCTGCAAGGCATGATCGATCCGCCACGCCGGGAGGCCATCGCCGCCGTCGCGAACTGCCGCCGCGCTGGCATCCGCGTGAAGATGATCACCGGCGACCACGCCATCACCGCCCGCGCCATCGCTGAAAAACTCGGCATCGCCGACAGCGACGGCGTGCAGGTCATGACCGGCCGCGATCTGGAGAAAGTCAGCGATGGCGAGCTGCCGGAGGTCGCGCACCGCGTCGATGTCTTTGCCCGCGTCGCCCCGGAGCAAAAACTGCGCCTCGTCCGTGCCCTCCAGGCCCACGGGCACGTCGTCGCCATGACGGGCGATGGCGTGAACGACGCGCCCGCCTTGAAGCAGAGCGACATCGGCATCGCCATGGGCATCGCCGGCACGGATGTGGCAAAAGGCGCGGCAGATATGATCCTCACGGACGACAACTTTGCCACCATCCAGGCCGCCGTGGAAGAAGGACGCGGCGTCTTCGACAACCTGCGCAAGTTCATCGTCTGGACGCTGCCCACGAATGTCGGCGAAGGCTCCATCATCCTCGTCGCCATGCTCTTCGGCCTCGTGCTGCCCGTGGTGCCCGTGCAGCTCCTGTGGGTGAACATGGCCACCTCCATCTTCCTCGGCCTCATGCTCGTCTTTGAGCCCAAGGAGAAGGACCTCATGGACCGCCCGCCGCGTGATCCAAAGCTGCCGCTGCTCACTTTTCCGCTCATGATGCGCACCGGGCTGATCTCCCTCATCATGATCCTCGGCGGATACTGGCTCTACTTTTACGAGACCAGCGTCGGTGGCGAGTCCATCGCCGCCGCCCGCACCGCCGTGATCAATGTCATCGTCATGGTGGAGGTGGCCTACCTCATGAGCTGCCGCTCGCTGAACCACTCCCTGCTCTACGTCGGCCTCTTCAGCAACCCGCTGGCCCTCGTCGGAGCTGCCGGGATGATCGGTGCGCAGCTCCTTTTCACCTACGCACCCTTCATGCAGCACCTCTTCCACACCGCCCCGCTCGATGCCGGTGCCTGGCTGCGCATCGCCGGAGTCACCGCGCTGTCCTTTGGAGCGGTCGAGCTGGAAAAATGGATCCGCTTTGGCCGTCATCGCGGAATGAGACTGCATGAGGAGTGATTTTCCAAACAAGCGAACCACGCAGACCAAGCGCCATGCAATCCATGTTTATCCCTGCCCTGATCATCGCCGTGCTTTTAAAACAGCTGTCCTGCATGCCCTGCTCCATGCTGGTGATCAAACCTGTGGCCGAATGACGTAGCTTTTTGATCATGATCTCGGCACTCATCGTCACCGCACTTTACACGATCACCGCAGCTCTGCTGGTGGCTGTTTCCAAGCGGGTGTGGACAGAGTCTGGAGTCGGCCCCCGTGACACGGCCACGACACTGGCAGTGCTGACGCTGATCGGCCATTTTCCGCTGCCTGCTGAGACTGCGGCCAAGTGGAGACGCTTAGGCCATGCCTGGCGCTGGGTGTTCCGGGGCGGCTTGGCGGCCTGCCTGGTCGTGGAAGCCCTGAGATCGCCTGACATGACTTCCTTTTGGGGGCTGGTGCTTTGGATGATGCTGCTCACCGTGCTGCTGGTCCGCCTTCTGCCTCGTCTGCTTCCCACGCCACCGCCTCATACGCCATGATCGAGCCTGACCAACAAAAGACAGCCAACGGTCCAGCCAGAGCACCGGAGCATTTGCTGGTGGCGGTGGATTTCACACGGGGGCTGGAAACGGTGCTGCGCACGGCGGCGGCGCTGGCGGTGCGCATCGGTGCGAAGATGACGCTCCTGCATGTGCTCGAGCCTGTGTCGAACGATCCGAACATCACGCTGCATTGGGGAGACTTCCCGAAGGAGCGCCGTGAGCAGGCGCGGCGACGCCTGGAGCTGGTCGCGCAGGAGGCTGCTGTCCGGGATACGGAACTCGTGCTCGTGGAGGGACGCGCTTTTGAGGAGATCGTGCGCCACGCCCAGGAGCGTGGCTGTGGACTGGTGGTGTTGGGCCGCACTGGAGAGGAGCGTGGCTTCATCCAGGAGGTGCTGGGCAGCACCGTGGAAAAAGTGGCGCGTCATGCACACTGCCCAGTTTTGATTGTGGGAGAGGAGCAGACGCCCGACCCCCAGGAGCCGCGCCGCATCCTGCTGCCGACGGATTTTTCTGAGCATTCTCTCACGGCTTTTGCCTGGGCGGAGCTGATCGCACGACACTACGACGCCAAGCTGCTGCTGGCGAACGTGCAGGAGCCCATGGGGCTGCCCGGCACGGTGGAGTACCGGCGGTTCGGTGATCAAATCGACGCTCTTCGGCAGGAAGCTGACGAACGGCTCGACACCTTTCGTCAGGAGCATCTGCCGGTGGATTTGAGCGTGGAAACCCATGTCGTAGAGGGCACGCCCGACCGGGCGCTCAGCCGTCTGGCGCGGCGAGAGCGGGTGGACCTGGTCGTGATCTCCACGCATGGTGCACATGGCTGGCGCAGGGCGTGGCTGGGCGGCACGGCGGAGGGTGTGCTGCGGGAGGTGCCGTGCTCAGTGCTGGTGGTGCCGCACGCACACACGGTCGAGGAGCCAGAGGTCGATCTCGGAGATTCCCGTCCTTCGCCGAGACAATCGCCCCAGGAAAAAAAAGCGGGCATCGACCTCAGCGCCCCGGTTTCCAGCCTGATGCGCCTGGACTTCCCTGCCGTGGCGCATCATGTGACCATTGGCGAAGCGCTGGCGCAGATCCGGCAGGTGGGCGTGGGAGAGAGGCTAGTCTATTTTTATGTCACGGGAGCGGAAGGCCGCCTGATGGGCGTGATCCCGACTCGCCGCCTGCTCACCGCGCCGCTGGACGACAAGGTGGACGCGCACATGATCCAAAATGTGGCCGTCCTGCGGCCTGAAGAGACGCTGCTCGAGGCGTCCGAGATCTTTGCGAAGCGGAAGTTTCTCGCCTTGCCGGTGATCGACGCGAATGGGCGTCTGATTGGCGTCGTGGATGTGGGGCTGATGTCAGACAGGATCTTCGACCTTGCGGAGCGTGAGCAGCTTGAGGATCTCTTCGAGGCGATCGGCTTCAACGTGGCGCAGGTGAAGGAGGCCTCGCCAGCTCGCGCCTTTCGCTTCCGGTTTCCGTGGCTGCTGGCAACCATCACCAGCGGCACGTTTTGCGCGGTACTCACGAGCGTTTTCGAGCTCACGCTGGAGAAGAGCCTCGTGCTGGCCTTTTTCATGACGCTGATCCTCGGCTTGGGCGAGAGCGTGAGCATTCAGTCGATGACCGTGGCGATCCAGGCCCTGCGCAGCTCGAAACCCACGCTGCGCTGGTATCTCGGTGCGCTGCGACGGGAGGCGCTCACCGCGCTGCTGCTCGGCGCTGGCTGCGGACTGATCGTGATGCTGATCGTATGGCTGTGGCGCGGCGAGGCCATGGTGGCTGCCAGCATCGGCACGAGCATTGCACTGGCGCTGGTTACGGCCTGTGTCACAGGCCTCAGCGTGCCCGCGCTACTGCACGCGCTGCGTCTGGACCCAAAGATCGCCGCCGGGCCGATCACGCTGGCGCTGACGGACATCTTCACGCTGTTGTTTTACTTTGGGCTGGCGTGGTGGTGGCTGTGACGCCGCTCACCGTGAGATGGGGCGGCTGACGCTACCTCTGACCATCTGACGGTGGCGAACCGACGCCTCGATCCCCCATCTACCTGATCAAGCGGCACCACAGCACTCGCCACCGGGCTGGGCCAGGTGGTGTTCACCTCTGTGGTGGGCTATTTCATCGCCCTAGCGCTGGGCATGGAGGCGGTGCCGGCACTGTATGTGGCCGTGGCGCTGACCTTCTCCAGCACGATCATCATCGTGAAGCTGCTCTCGGACAAAAAGGAGACGGACATGCTGCACGGGCGCATCGCCATCGGCTTCCTCATCGTGCAGGACATCGTGGTGGTGCTGGTGATGATCGGGCTGACGGCGCTGGGGCCTGCCGGAGACGTCGGTGGACTGGGAGCGCAGGCGCTGGCCGTGCTGGGGAAAGGCACGGCCTTTGTGCTGGTGCTGGCCGTGCTGATGAAGTGGATCATCACGCCGCTGCTGCGGCGTCTGGGGCGTTCGCGTGAGCTGCTGGTCCTCGCCGCCGTGGCTTGGGCGGTCACTTTGAGCGCCATCGCCCATCACCTGGGATTCAGCCGTGAGGTGGGAGCCTTCCTCGCGGGTGTCTCCATCGCCTCCACGCCCTATCGGGAGGTGATCGGCTCCCGTCTCGTGAGCCTGCGTGACTTTTTGCTGCTGTTTTTCTTCATCGAGCTGGGTTCGCACCTGGACCTCGGAAGCATGAGCGGCCAGGTGCTGCCATCGCTCGTGCTCTCCGTCTTCGTGCTGGTGGGGAATCCGCTCATCGTCATGATCATCATGGGCTCCATGGGCTACCGGAAGCGCACCGGCTTCCTCGCCGGACTCACCGTGGCGCAGATCAGCGAGTTCTCCCTCATTCTCGGGGCACTGGGCGTCAGCCTGGGGCATCTCGACGCATCAGTCATGGGTGTGATCACCCTCGTGGGGCTCACCACCATCAGCCTCTCCACCTACCTCATCCTCTACTCCGGGCCGCTTTATGAGCGGCTGGCTCCCTGGCTGGGCATCTTTGAAAAAACCAATCCGGGCCGGGAAAGCCCCACAGCGGCCTCCGGTGAAGAAAAGGGGCCGCCAGTCGATGTCATCGTCTTCGGCCTCGGGCGCTACGGCGCGGCCATCGTGCGCGAGCTGCGCCAGCAGGGCCGCCACGTCATCGGCGTGGACAGTGATCCTGACATTCTGCGCCGCTATGAGGGGGAAACGGGGGTCGAAGTCGTCTATGGAGACGTGGAGGATCCCGGCTTCCTCGCCTCACTACCGCTCGATCGCACTAGCTGGGTGGTGCAGACCATCCGTGACCCGCATGTGAACCAAATCCTGCTGCATGGCCTGTCCGACAGCGGCTACCGCGGCCGCACCGCCGTGACAGCCAATCACGAACACGAGACCGAAAAACTCCACCGCGAGGGCGCAGACCTGGTGCTCACGCCCTTTCATGATGCCGCTACAGATGCCGTGCGGCGCATGGAGCAGTAGAACGGGCATGAAGGCCATTCGGTTGCCACACGATGAAACATCCCGCGTCCCAACCGGCCTGTGTGTCAGAACGATCCTCCATCGCTCACGCCTGAAAATCCAGAAGTGGTTCGCGAGACGTGAATTGCGTCAGGCGTGATCCTTGTCATCATCGGGCTTCTTCATGACCGAACTCATCCTCATCATCCTTCTCCTCGTCTTCAACGGCGTCTTTGCCATGGCGGAGATCGCTATCGTTTCGGCGAAGAAGGCGCGGATGATGGAGCGGGCGGAAAAGGGCAGCAGCGGGGCCAAACTTGCGCTGAAGCTGGCGGAGAATCCAGAGCGCTTCCTGAGCACGGTGCAGATCGGCATCACGCTGGTGGGTGTGCTGGCAGGGGCGTTTGGTGGCGCGAGTCTGGCGGGCTATGTGACGCCGTGGCTGAAGGAGATCGCCTGGCTGGCGGAGCACGCGGAGGAGATCGCCTTTGGGCTGGTGGTGGCCTTTATCACTTATCTATCGCTCATCATTGGCGAACTGGTGCCGAAGAGTCTGGCACTGCGGAACGCGGAAGGCATCGCCTGTGTGATGGCGGCGCCGATGGACTGGCTTTCGCGAGTGGGCAGTCCGCTGGTGTGGGTGTTGGAGCTGAGCACGCGGACGCTGATGCGCTTCTTTGGCAAATCAGAAGCCCCCAGCGGCCCGACGACCGCCGAGGTGGAGGTGCTGCTGCGTGAAGGACTCATCACCGGCAATGTGCGGCATGAGGAGAGCGAGCTGGTGGAGGGCGTCTTTGACCTACGGGAGCTCAAAGCGGAGGAAATCATGCGCCCGAAGCCGAAGCTGGTCTTTCTGCATGTGGATGACAGCGCCGCGAGCGTGGCGGAGGATCTCGGTGAAGGCGTGCGGCAGGTGGTGTTCCCAGTTTATGGCGAGACGCGTGATCACGTGGAGGGCATGGTGTCGCTGCGGGCGCTGTTTCTTTCCGTGGCAGCCGGAAAGACCCAAAAGGTGAGCGAGCTGATGCGCGAGCCGGTTTTCGTCTCCGATAATCAACCAGCGCTGACGCTAGTGGAGGAGTTGCGCAAGGCCTCCCACCACGCGGCGATGGTGACGGATGAGTTTGGTATCGTGCGCGGCATGGTGACGATCGAAGACCTGGCTGAAGAGGTGGTGGGCGATCTCAAGACGAACCGCCCGGATACCTCCAGTTCACCGCAGGTGCGCGAGACCGCGCCCGATGCATGGATCGCCGACGGCATGGCGGAGATCGATGCGGTGAACGCGGCGATCCCCGGCTTTGAAGCTGTGGCGAATGCCGAGGAAGATGCGTTTCAGACGCTGGCCGGTTTTATCATGCAACATCTCGAGCGTCTTCCGCGCGAGGGCGAAAAATTCACCGTGGGCGGCTTTGAGATCGAGATCATCGACATGGACCGCCAGCGGATCGACAAAGTCGGCGTGCGACGCGTGGCGGTGCCGGATGGCGTCTGAACGCCACTCGGCCCGCCTTTGCGCATCAAGCGAACTTCGTCACGCCGGGGCGTGGCAGAGGACCGGGATCGAACTTGTCGCCATACTTCAGCGTGTCGGGCGCGAGATCCTGTTTGGAGGACATCATCGCAAGCGAAACACGCTCCAGCGCTTTTTCCTTCTTCGCGGTCTTGTCCTTGCCTGCGTCCGCCCCAGCAGGCTCCGGAGCCGGGGGCGGCGGAGCGTCGTCTTTCCACAGGATTTTCTGCCCGGTGTAGGCGGCTTCACGGCCCATGATGGCGATGAGCGTGCTGCTCATCATGCGGTCGCCGTCATTGAGGACTTCGCCTTTGCGGATGGCATTGAAGAGCGCCTCATGCTCGAGGTCGTACATGTTCTTTTCCTCGCCACGCCAGCGCCAGCGCTTCTCGCCATCGATGAAGGGCGCAGGGCCTTTACCGATGACCAGGCGGCCCTTCGTGCCCTGGATGTTGTCGAAGACCTCGTTGTGGCAGCCCGTGATCTGGCGGTTCGTGAGATGGCAAAGGATGCCGCCCTCCCATTCGTAGGCGACGTGGAAGTGGTCGAAGATGTTGCCGTCTTCCGCCGGACGCTGACGTCCGCCGGTGGCAATGGCGCTGACGGGCGGCGTGTCCTTCATGGCCCAGCAGATCTTATCGAGGCTGTGCACGGCCTGCTCGACGATGCTGTCGCCGCTAAGCCAGGAGAAGTTGTACCAGTTGCGCACCTGCCACTCGACATCACCCATGCCGGCGGGTCGGCCGGCGGCGGGCGGCATCGGCTTCACGGGGCCGGCGTAGTAAGTAGCGAGAATGCCGGTGATGTCACCGATCTGGCCGTCGTGGAGGCGCTTGTAGCACTCGATGCGGCTGGTGCTGTAGCGCCAGCAGAAGCCGGCCACGAGGTTGAGCTTCTTCTGCTTTGCTTTTTCGACAGCGGCCTGAGCCACACGATAACCGGCGGCATCAACGGCCATCGGCTTCTCGCAAAAGATGTGTTTTCCCGCCTCAACCGCCGCCGTGAGGTGCTGCGGGCGAAATCCGGGCGGGCTGGCGAGCAGGACGACATCCACGCCGCTGTCGATGAGCTTCTGATAAGCGTCGAGACCGGTGAATTTCTTGTCTGGCTTCACATCGACGCGATCCGGGAACTGCGTGGTGAGGTTCTTGATGCTGTTTTCGATCTGCGTGTCGAAGGCATCCGCCATGGCGACGATCTTCGCATTGTAGTCCGCTCCGAGCGCCTGCGCCGCAGCGCCCGTGCCGCGTCCGCCGCAGCCGATGAGGCCGATCTTGAGCGTTTCATTCGAGTCCGCCTTCTGCTGCGCACGCAAGGAACTGCCGGTCGTGAGAACCGCCGGGGCGAGGAGGACGCCACCGCTGGCATTGATGAAACGACGACGGGAGAAGATGGAGACAGCTTGATCGGACATGAGGACAGATGGGTTGGGGAGAACAGGGAGCGAAGATTTCGCCGCAGCGGCGGCAAACCTTTCATCAACGTGCGGATTCGCAGCGTTCAGGCCTTGCGAGGGATGACCTTGGTCGGCCCGCTGGCCTGCGGTGGCATTCCATCCACGCCCGGTTCGGCCAGTGGCTGGGTTTCCTCGCGGCTGGCGTCATCATCCGGCGACGGCTGGAGGAGTGTCTGTACGAGCAACTGCGTGTCATCCAGAAAGGTCAGTCCAGCTCGGCGGAGGAAATCCACCTCAGAGGCATGCGTGTGCAGGGTGATGAGCAGGCACTCGCCTTGAAACAAGGCCAGCACGAAAACGCCCTCGTAACCGAACCAGAAGGTGGTCACATCGCGGTCACCGCCGCTGGCGAAGTGGGCACGCGCATCGTGCGCGGCCTGGAGGATTCGCTCGGCGCGGAATTCCTCAAAAGGCAGCAGGTTGATCAAAATCTGCCGCCGCCAGCACAGCAGCAGCCCGTTCACCGAGCCGGCGTGCTTCAGGCGTTCGAGAGCAGAACGAAGGGAGGGAGTGATCGACGCAGCCATGGTGTTTATGCCTCCATCGAGTTCACGCGGGTGAGCAATTCAAACAGCGGCATCCGCTCGCCGATAAGCGCCCCTGCCCCGGGATCCTGCGGATCGGTGCCGGAGTCGAAGTAAGCAAAGTTCAGGGTGAAATCATCCTCCTGCAGCGTGCCCATCCACGGCGCGCCGAGTTCCAGGCACTCGCCGATCTTCAGACCAAAGTGACGCAGACCCTGAAAGTCAGCCGCGTAGTTGTTCACCGCCTCCTGGCCGCTGTCGCTGGCCACGACGCCGTCTTTGAGCGTGAAAAGTTGCAGAGGCAGCGGCGGTGGCGCGGTTTCGCTCATGGGAAAAATCAGATTGAGCCATCTTCGTCTCAAAAATCAGCCGTCGAGGCAAGCAGAAAGCATCAGCGACACAAAAAAGCCCAGCCCTTCCCTGTTCGCTGGTCGTTGCCCAAAGTGCCTTCCCCGTGCTACTGCTCGCCATGACCGCCACCGCCCCCAGTTTCAAAATCGGCAATGAAAAGCTCATCAAAGTGCTGCCAAACGCCGCAAACCGCCTCCTCGGCCTGCTGAAGAAGCAGGGCCGGGCGGACAACGGCGCCCTTCGCGTCGCCGTCGTCGGCGGCGGCTGCTCCGGCCTGCAATACAAGATGGACCTCGTCGATGGCCCCGCGAACCGCGACATCATGGTCACCTCCAGCGACGTGCGCGTCGTCATTGACCCCAAGAGCGCCCTTTTCGTCACCGGATCCGAACTCGACTACAGCGACGATCTGCAAAGCGGCGGCTTCAAGGTGAAAAACCCCAACGCCGTCGTCACCTGCTCCTGCGGCGAAAGCTTCTCCGCCTGATTGTCCCAATGTCGAACGCCTTCGCTCTCCTCGGCCTGCCGCGAGTCGCTGCGCTCGATTCAGACGCTTTGCAAAAGGCCTGGCTCGAAGCCAGCCGCGCCGTGCATCCCGACCAGCCCGGCGGCGATGCCGCCCGCGCCGCCGAGGTGAACGCCGCCTACGAAACCCTGCAAACGCCTGAAAAACGCCTCAAGCACCTCCTTGAACTGCATCAGGTGCCCTGGCGTGCCGTGCCCATCGACGACGCGATGATGGCGCTCTTCACCCGGCTCGGCACCGCGCTGCAAGACACCACTGCCTTCCTCAAGCGCCGGCAGTCCGCAGCCTCCGCGCTCGCCAAAGCCCTCCTAGCTCCCGACGAGATGCACCTGCGGGAGCAGTTGGAGGAAATCGCCGCCACCCTGGAGGAGCAGTGCGTCGCTTTGCTCGCCAGCCTCCCTGCCCTCGACACCCGCCTCGCTTCGGGCGATTCCACCTGCCTCAGTGAACTCCAAAGCCTGCAAGCCCGCCTCGCCTACCTCGGTAAATGGCAGACGCAGGTGCGGGAGGCGCTGCTGAGCCTGATGTGAGCCGCCCAACTTGATCGTGACCGAAATCTCGAACAGGAAAACACAACCATGAAGCGTGCTTCGATTCGACTCCTCACTGCCCTGCTGGTTAACAGGTGCCCTGTCATCCTCGCTGTCGCGATGGCGAGTGCGCACGGGGCAGATAAGCAACACATCGAACCCTACTTCTCCGGCGATATCATTGCGGTGGACGCACGCATCGATCAGCAAGCTTCCCAGTGGTTTCTCGACACCGGAGCATCTGCAACAGCGTTGTTTGCCACCGGTGCGTCGCGGCTCAAAATCGCCTCTGAACCAGCCGAGCCATTCACCGTCGCCGGGACGCGGGTCGAAGGACGGCGGGCCAAGGAACTCGATTTCGAAATGTTCGGCCAGCGAGCCCGCTTGAAGCTGCCCATCCTCCCATGGGCACACTCCTACGATGGAGTGCTGAGCTGGCGCAACCTGAACGGCACCATGCTCATCGACGGCATCGAACGCCGGATTCACGCGTTGCAAAATCTCCCGGCCCGCGTCGGCTGGCAGCAATGGGAGATCGAGCCACAGAACTCCCAGCTCTTCATCTCCATCACGAGAGACGGCAGGCCTTTCGGTCGCGTCTTCATCGACACCGGTGTCTCCGGCGGGCTTCGTCTTGCGCCGAAGCTATGGGCAGAGTGGATTGCAAAACATCCCAGCAAAAGCCGAACGATTGAACGTTTTCAATACGCCGTGGGAGAACCGATGGTGAACGAACTCGCGTGGGCGGACGAATACCAACTTGGCGACCTCGCCTTCCATTCTTTGGACATCGGCCCCATCCCCACGGCGAAAGACGACTCTGCACTCGACAAAGACGGCAAGGAGTTCATCGCCACGATTGGCACGCGGGCACTCCGGCACATGCGCATCATCCTCAGTCGTGCGACGAACGAACTGTGGACGCAATCCATCCCCGAAGCACCCACACACAACCGCCTGGGCGCAGTGTTCCTTCCTCAAAAGGAGCACAACGGCGCACTTGTCTGCCACGTCGCGCACAATTCGCCTGCAGCCGATGCTGGCCTTCGCGACGGTGACCAATTTGTCTCGGTGAATGATGAAAAGCCTCACGCGGACACCAAAATTCAATCGCAGCGACTGGACGCGATCTTTTCCGAACCACCCGGCACAGCGGTGACCCTTCGCGTCAGGCGGAGCGGCGCTGAGATCACCATCCACGCGACGTTGCGCAATCTCTTGCGGTAGAGCAGTCGGTCCCTTCGTCCATACACCTGCGCTATCATTGCGCAGACACACCCTGCCACTTTTTCAGACCTGCGAGCTTTTCCGCTCTCTAGAAGCCTTTGGAGGGCAGCAGCCCAAGAGCCAGCGCATGGGAAAGGTAAGAAGACGCTACTTCAACACTGCGAGCTCAGCCAGGATGGGACGATGATCGGAGGCCATTTGCTCGGGGAGCACTTTGCTGCTGAGGGTCCGAAAATCGGTGGCGCCGCGGTAGAAGATGTAGTCGATGCGTGACTTGGGGTTCACCGAGGGCACTGATGGGGCGCGGGCGGCGTCGATGGCGTGGGTCCAGTGTTTTTCGAGAAGGGTGATGGGTTCATCCTGCGGTTTGGCATTGAAATCACCGGCGAGGATGGTGCGCAGCTTGTCCGCGGGATCGGCGAAGAGCGCATTGATGGCTTTGGCCTCCTGGATGCGGTCTTCGGGAACATTGTGCTGGAAATGAGTGCTGATGAATCGCAGCGGCTTGCCATCCGGCGCTTTCACGGTGATGACGAGCGCACCGCGAGGATATGTTTGCAGTTCAGGAGTGGCCTCCGTGTAGGGGAGCGGTTGAATCAGCTCATCGAGGATCGGCAGGCGCGTGAGCACGGCATTGCCAAAGAGACCGCCTTCATAGTGCTGCGTGGGGCCAAAGCGTGCCGTCATGCCAGTCAGCTCACCGAGCTTTTGGAGCTGGTGCACACGCCCAGAGCGCTTCACTCCGACATCTACCTCCTGAAGTGCCACCAGATCGGGTTTGGCGGCTTTGATGACCTCTGCGAGCCTCGCCACATCATACTGACCATCCATGCCCTGGCCGTAGTGGATGTTGTAGCATAGCACTCGCAGCGTAGCGGCATTTTGCGCATCCGCTGAAGGGTGAAAGAGCGTGAAGAGAAGGAAAAAAAGAAGGCAGCGGCGCATGAGGGTCCTGAAACGGAGCCCCGCTTGCTATATTGTCAGGGAAAAGGTTCCGAAAGGTGATTCGCTTCACCCTGCTCCTCATCCTTTCGTCATTCGTGCTTGGTCATTCGCTGCGGAGCAGCGCCCGAACGTCCTTTTCATCGCCGTGGACGATTTGCGCACTTCCCTCGGCTGCTATGGCGATACGCTGGCGAAGTCGCCGAACATTTACCGCTTTGCCGCCACAGCGCGCCGTTTTGACCATGCCGATAGGCCCTCTCCCCATCTCATGGTCTGATTGTCTCATTGTCTCGAGCTACTCCACCAAATGCTTCGGCAGGTCCGCGATGCGTTCGCAGCCGATTTGCTCCATGACTTGCTGGAGCTGGCGTTTGAGCATGATCATGGTGTGGTCACCGCCGCGGTCTCCAAGGGCGGACACGCCATACATGAAAGAGCGGCCCATGAAGGTGAACCTCGCGCCGCTGGCGATGGCGCAAGCGACATCTGGGCCGCTGCGCAGGCCGCTGTCGATCATCACGGTGGTGCGGTGGCCGAACTCCTTCGCGAGCAGGGTTAGCGGTTTGATGGTGGACTCGCCGGCATCGAGCTGACGACCGCCATGATTGCTGACAATGAAGCCATCCACGCCGAGCCGCAGCGCCGTCTCGGCATCCTCGGGCGTGACCACGCCTTTCACCACGAGCTTGCCCTTCCAGCGATCTCGCAGCGCGGCGATGCGGGCGGGATTCAGTCGGCCGGAAAACGTTTTGTTCATGAAGAGGCCGAGGTGCTTCATGTTCAGCCCTTTCGGAAGGTAGGGCTTCATCGTCTGAAACTGTGGCGCGCCGGCAACGAGCTGACCGAGGCACCAACGCGGGCGCAGCATCATCTGCAGCACATTGCGCAGCGTCATCCGCGGCGGGATGGAGAGGCCATTGCGGATTTCTTTGGGCCGATAGGCAAAGGTGGGCGTGTCCGCGAGGATGACGAGCACGGGAAAACCGGCCTCGCGTGCCCGGTCGATGAGTTTGTCACGGAGATCGTCCTCCTTCGGGTGATAAAGCTGAAACCAGGCCTGCCCTTGCGTGATTTGCGCCACCGTCTCGATGCTGGCCGTGGCGACGGTGCTCAGGATGAAGGGCAGACGATGCTCATGCGCCGCTTTGGCGAGGATCTCGGTGGCTCGCGGCCACACCATGCCTTGCAAGCCAATGGGAGAGACGCCAAAGGGAGCCGCATAGCTCTGCCCAAAAAGCTCCGTGCTGATGTCCGAACCAGCAAAGTCCCGCAGATACCACGGACGCAGCCTCACCTGCCTCACCTCATCGGTATTGCGCTGGAGGTTGATGTTTGAAAAGCAGCCGCCTTCCAGGTATTCGAAAGCAAAACGCGGCACGCGCCTGCTCGCCCGCTCACGCAGGTGCTCGATGGAAGGAAGGTCGGAATGAAAGGCGTCGGACATGGGATGCGATGAAGGAATGCACGAAGAGTGCCGAGCAACAAACAGAGAACCATCGAAAATCTTCGTGATAGCGGGTGAGATCGCTCACAGAGCGTTTTCTTGATAAGATGGTGGTGAGATTCCGTCACCAGCGGTCATTCTAGGGTGTGCCAGAGAACTCAGACCAGTTTGTGCAAGACCTCACGGCGAGCCAGAACTCGCTGTATGGGTATATTTTGTCGCTGCTGCCGGATCGGGCAGCGGCGCAGGATGTGTTGCAGGAGGTGAGTCTGACGGCTTGGCAGAAACGGGCGGATTTCACGACGGGGACGAGCTTTTTCGCGTGGGCGTCGAAGATCGCGTATTTTCATGTGCTGAGTCATCGGCGGAAGATGAGCCGCGACAGGCTGGTGTTTGATGATGAGGTGCTCGATTACCTCGCGGAGCGTCAATTGGAGCGGGAGGACGAGGTGAGCCGACGAGGTCTCGCGCTGAAGGGTTGTCTGGAGAAGCTGCCCGCAGGCCAAAAACAGCTCGTCGAGCAGCGCTACGCCACCGGCGGCAGTGTGCAGGACATCGCGGCGAAGGAAGGCAAATCGGTGGGGGCCATCTCGCAGACGCTTTATCGCATCCGTGAGGCGCTTTTGAAGTGTGTGGAGCATCAACTGGCCCAGGAGGAACTCGCATGAACGATCTGCTCCGCAAACTCAGTGACGGCTCGCTCACCGCCGACGAGGCGAAACAGCTCAACGAGCTCCTTCGAGGCAATCCGGAGGCTTGTGAGGTGTATTTGAATCACACGACGCTGGAGGCGCAGCTTCAGCGTGAGCTTCAGCAGCCATCCAAGATGCTTCCGATCCGCAGGAGCAGTCCCATCCGATACATTCGACCTCTCTTGGCTGCCGCAGCAGCCATCGCGCTGGCTTTCATCCTGTGGCCTTCTTCATCCGCCCAGGTGCCGCTCGCGACCGTGCTGCTGAGTGAAGATTGTGTTTGGAAAGACCGGGAGAGCCTACCGGAAGGTTCTCGGCTCGTGGCAGGCAAAATCCAGCTCACGCGCGGAACCGCCATCTTGCGCTTCGATGGTGGGGCGGAGGCGGTTTTACGCGGTGAGACGAGTTTGGAGCTACAAACGGCGATGCAGGCTCGCCTTCTCAGTGGTGAGGTAGTGATTCGAGCCGAGGGCGATGCGGCCGGTTTCAAGCTGCTCACCCCTGCGAGCGAACTCACCGATCTCGGCACCGAGTTTGCCGTCAAAGTGCAGCGCAGTGGCGTCACGGAGCTGCAAGTGCTCGATGGTCAGGTCGGCTATGGAGACGCCATCGCGGATGCAGGTCATGCGTTGCGGCTTGTGGCAGGAAAATCAGCGGAAACGATGCCGGTGACCTCGCCGCGCTTCACCGATCTCATCCAGCAAGTCGCGCCGAAGGAGCGCCGCGATCTGATGACGCATTACGAAGGCTTTCACTATGATGAAGGCACTTACCAGCCCTCCGAGATCGTGAAGGGCAAAGGCTGGGCCGGGCCGTGGCGGCTGCGAGAAGGCATCGAACTGCGCCATCCGAACGAAACCGACACCACCACGGACATGCGCATCGTCCACGGCGGCCTCAGCGTGCCCTGGCCGATTCCTGGAGGCCAACTCGGCGGCCTCGAAATGCCTGCCGGTCGAGCTTTTCGCCTCCGCCCGATGAAACAAGGCATCGACATGGCCGCGGATGGCATCACCTACTTCAGCTTCATCTCCTACGAGCCGGATCACACTCAGCCGCAGCGCATCCGACCGCAAGAAGGCGTGCGCCTCACCTTCCGCAGCAGCGCGGATTACTGGGGCGAGTCATTGAGCTTTGGCCACGGCCCGCATCTGCGTCCGCACATTCAAACCGGCATCGCGGGCAAGTTCGATAGCCCCGCCACCATCGCCGATGAGCAGTCGCTGCTCTGGATCGGGAAAATCATCCATCGCCGCGATGGCGAGGACGAAGTCTCCTTCCGCATCTACGGCCAAGCTGACGCTCTCGACTACGCGGAGCCTGCCACCTGGCACGTCACCACCCGCGCCTTGAAACAAAACGCCAAGCTCGACCTCGTCATCCTCAGCAGCACCGGCCACAGCCCCCGCATCCTCGACGAACTCCGCCTCGGCCCCATCTGGCGTAGCGTGGTGCCGATGAAAATGAAGAATGGGCAATGACGAATGAAAAGCGTCGCATCATCTCTGTGGCTCGTGATCGCATGGCATGGTCTTCTTGGGGCCACGCGCGCCGCCGATTTTGCCAAAGACATCCGTCCACTGATCGAGCGTCATTGTTTGAAATGCCACGGTGGCGATGAAGTCGAAGCAGGCGTGGACTTTTCCCGGCACCGGCAGATGAGCGATGTGTTGCGTGATCGCACGATGTGGCTGGATGCGCTGGAGCAGATTCAGACGCGTGAAATGCCGCCCCAAAAGAAATCCGTGCCACAGCCGACCGATGCGGAGCGGAACCAACTCATGGCGTGGATCAATGAATCCGTCGTTCACACCGACTGGAAGAAGCATGCCGATTCTGGTCGGGTGAGTCTGGCGCGGCTGACGAAGCTGGAGTTTCGCCATGCCGTGCGCGATGTGCTCGGCGTGGACGTGCAGGCGGGCGTGTTCCTCAGCAATGACCCGGAGGGCAACACCGGTTTCACCAATGACCGCGAAAGCCTGAGCTTCCCGCTTTTCGCCTTCGATGATTTTTTGCGCGAGGCGGAGCGTGCGGCCGACACAGTGCTCGGCTTCGCGGAGAAGCCTTGGACGTGGAGCCGCGAGTTCGAGGACCTCGCGCACACGTCCACCATCACAACGGAAGCCACGGCGGAAGGCGACGGCATCGTGCTGAAGAGTGCCAACGAGCCGTTCTTCTTCCTCTTCGAGGTGCCGCACACGGGGCTTTATGAGGTGACCCTGCGGACCAGGACCTTCAATGGCGAGCCGTTGTCGGGGCTGGGCCTATTTCTTGATGGCGCGCCCGCGCAGGAGTGGGTCATCGAGGGCGCGGACACCCGCGAGTATCGCACGCGGCTGAACCTTGCCGCTGGTGCGCACACGTTGAACCTCGGCTACAATGCCGCGCTCGCGCCCATCATCCAGCCCAAGCACCCGCCGCAGATCGTGCCGGAGCGGCTGGCGCGACAGGTCGCGAAGAAGCCGGTGCCCAAGCTCGACCTGCCGGCGAAGCTCAAGGGCAACCGTGACGCGTTCGAGTCGTTTCGACGGCTGAACAACGTGTTGGCCGCCTATCAACTCACTCAGGAACTCGCTCAACGGCTGCTCGAACGCGGCGAGGCGGACTACGAGGAGCACGAGTTGCAGAAGGTGCATCCGGGCCTGTTGCAGAGTCCGGTGACGAACCGCTTCCAGCAAAGCAAGGTGCCGTTCAATCTCGCCGCCGGAAAGGTGTCCGTGCTGCTCGGCATCCCGCAGAAGGAACTCGAGCAGCGATTGAAGCAACAGCAGGGGTTCTCCCACGACGCCTATGTGCGCACGGTCAAAGCCTACAGCGAGGCGTTCGCCACGAAGCATCCCGACCGCGTGCGCAAGAAGGCGGGGCTGGTCGCGCTGGATCGCATCGAACTCCGCAGCCACGCGGTGGCCGCTGGCGAGCCATCACCCGACTGGCTGCTCGCGGGTTTGAAATCCGAGGCCGACGCGGCGCGTGTGTTCGATGAACTCGGCTTGCGCGCTTGCTCGCGACCGCTGCGCCCGAACGAGCGCGACGCTTTGCTCAGCATCTACCGCAAGACCTTCACCGAAACGCAATCACGGCGCGAGGCGCTGCGCGACGCCATCGCCGGGCTGCTCGTGTCGCCGCCGTTTCTGCTGCGCTACGCCGAGGGGCCGACCGCGGCCTCTTTTGCCGTGGACCAGGTGGAAGTCGCACGCCGTCTCTCGCATTTTCTCTGGCTCTCGATTCCTGATGCGGGACTGCGCGATCTCGTCGCCACTGGAAATCTCGCCGAACCTGCCGTGCTGACCGCGCAAGTGGACCGCATGGTGGCGGACGCGCACTTCGAGGATTTCGCCCGCGCCTTCACCTCGCAGTGGCTCGACCTCTCGAATCTCGACCAACAAGAAAGCCTGCCCGCAGACCTCAAGCAGCTCATGCGCGAGGAGACGGCTCTCTTCATCCGGGAGCTCTTCCGCGAGGATCGCAGCCTGCTGGATCTGGTGAATGCCCGCTACGCCTATGTGAATGCGCGGCTCGCCGATCACTACGACCTGCCGCCTGTCAGCGGCCACGAGCTGCGCCGCGTGGAACTCACCACCGATCAGCGTGGCGGTCTGCTGGGCATGGGCGCCATGCTAGCCAGCACTTCCACGGCAGAACGCACCAGCCCGGTGAATCGTGGCGCGTGGATTGTCGAGTTGCTGCTGGGAAAACATCTGCCACCCGCGCCTCCGTCCGTGCCCGAGTTGAAGACCGACAACCAGGTCCGCACCGTGCGCGAGGAGTTGGAGCAGCACCGCAGCAACACCGCCTGTGCCGGCTGCCACGCGAAGATTGATCCTTACGGCTTCGTGCTGGAGCACTACGATCCCACCGGCGCATGGCGTGAGAAGGACAAAGGCAAACCCGTCAATGCCTCCACGGTGCTCGACGACGGCACCACCGTGAACGGCCTCGCCGAGTTCCGCCGCTACGTGCTCGACCGCCGCGCCGATGACCTCACACGCAACTTCATCACCCGCCTGCTCGCCTTCGCACTCGGTCGCGAACTGCGTTTCACCGACGAAGCCACCGTGCTCGAGCTGATGCAGCAGACGAAAAAGGATGGATACAAGGCCCGCGCACTCCTCCATCGTCTCGTGCAGTCCGCGCCGTTCAAAACGCAGAATAACTCCGCCAAAAACTGATTCATGAAAAAGAGCTTCCGCAATCGCCGCGCCTTCCTCCGCACCACCGCTGGCGTCATCGCCTTGCCGTGGATGGAGTCCATCACGGGGGCCGCTGAGCCTGTGAAAGCTTCTTTGGCTTCCGCCAAGCCACCCCAGCGCTTCGTCGCCATGTTTTTCCCGAATGGCGTCTATCCGACCGCTTGGCAGTCGCAACAAACGCCGGCGGGCCTGACGTTCGGCGGCTCACTGGAGCCGTTGCAGGCTTTCGCGAAGCACGCTGTCACGTTCGAGGGCTTGAACAACCCGCTCGGCGGGCATCTCGGTCAAGTGGCGGGCTTCCTCAGCGGCGTGGATTTCGCGCCGGACAAGAATGGCATCGTCACCGCCGCCACATCGCTCGACCAGATGCTCGCGCAACGCTGGAAGAACGACACGTTCATCCCCTCGCTGCACCTCGCGCTCGAGCCGCCGAGCCAGGGCGGTTTCGGCAATCGGCCCAAGAGCTACGGCAACTCCATCTCGTGGAGCAGCCCGACGAGCAAGATCGAGCCGCAGCTCAGTCCCCGTCAGGCCTTTGATCAGGTCTTCTTCGGTCAAACCGATGCCGGACGTCTCGCCGCCGCGCGTCGTCGTCGCATCGTGGATGCCGTTTGGGATCAGGCGCAGTCCCTGCGCACACGCGTCAGCACCTACGATCACGCGAAGCTCGATCAATACCTCGATTCCATCGCCGACCTCGAAGCCAAGCTCGACAAAGCGGTAGATCCGCAGCCGCGCTCGTGGACACCACCGCACGCCGCGGAACCCAAACGACCCGAGCAGGCGGGCATTCCGACCAGCTACCCCGAACACATGCGGCTGATGATGGAGATTCAATTGCTCGCCTTGCAGACCGACAGCACGCGCGTGGCGACGCTCGTCATGGGTCACGAGATCAGCCGCGTGGTCTATGATTTCGTGGACAAGAAATTGAAGCGCAATCACCACGACTTCTCGCATCACCGCAACGACCCCGAGAAGATCGAAGGCTACAACCGCATCACCCGTTGGTTCGGCGAGCAAGCCGCCTGGCTGCTCGGCAAAATGCAGTCCATCGACGAAGGCGGCACCTCGCTGCTCGACAGCAGCATCGTCCTCTACGGCTCCGGCATGAAAGACGGCAACACGCATGAGCCGCTCAATGTGCCAGTCGCCCTCTTTGGCAGCGGTGGCAGTCGTTTGAAGACCGGCCAGCACATCTCCGCCCCACAGGACAGCATCCTCGCCAGTCTTCACCTCACCTTGCTTCGTAGTTTCGGCTTTGAGGCTGAGCACTTCAATGGCGTAACAAACAAGACGATAGGCAACCTCCTGGCGTAAACTTCTTCATAGATGCGACTTCTTTTCCACTCCCTGCTTGCTCTCACTCCATCGTTTTGGGTCTTGGCAGAGACCGCTGTTAGTAATCGGGCTTTCCTCGAAAAGCACTGCTACGAGTGCCATGATGCCGATGCGAAGAAGGGTGGGCTCGATTTGACCGCGCTGGCCTTTGATGCGCTCTCGCCGAGGTGGGTCAAAGTCCATGACAAGGTCGAGAATGGGGACATGCCGCCGAAAAAGGCGGATCAACCTTCGGTGGATGATCGGAAGGCTTTTCTTGGCGAGTTGGTGAAGCCTTTGGTGGAGGCGGATTGGGCGAAACAGGCTGTGCAGGGGCGTGGGATCGTGCGCAGGTTGAACCGGGTCGAATTTGAGACGGCGCTGAGTGATCTGCTGCGTGTGCCGCTGCGCATTCGCGATCTGCTGCCGCCGGATGCGAAGGCGGCGGGGTTTGATACGGTGGGCGCGGCGTTGAATGTGTCGGCGGTGCAGATGGAGTCGTATTTGCAGGCCATCGATGTGGCGATGGATGAGGCGACGAAGCTCATTGAACCTCCGCAGACCAAAAAATGGAAGCTGAGCTACCTGCAAACGCATGGGATGATGGAGGAGTATCGTCGCAGCGGGCCGCACACGCCGGAGCCGGATGGCATCGCGATGTTTGCGCCGGATTTTTTCTCGCACATGAACTCGCTGCTCGATACCTGGGCGGTGCCGCATTCGGCGCGGTATCGGGTGAAGGTCGCGGCGAGGGCGTTGCGCTCGAAGGAGCCGGTCACGCTCACGGTGCGCATGGGTGGCCCCGGACACAAAGAGAGCGATGAGGTGCCGCGGCAGGTGCTCGGTCATGTGAGCGTGAACGAAGCGCCGGAGGGCAAGGGGCAGGTGTTTGAGTTCGACGCGCATCTGGAGCGCGGGCAGATGTTTCGCATCTATCCGTCCTCGTTGCGGAAGATGCGGTTTGAGGGGCAGGAGTGGTATTTGAAGCAGAAGGATTACTCAGGTCCGGCCGTCGTTGTGCAATGGGTGGAGGTCGAAGGGCCGATTTACGATGCCTGGCCGCCGTCCTCGCATCAACGCCTGTGGTCCGGGATTCAAACGGAGCCGATTCCCGATGTGGAGCCGAACAAGGATGTGAACGCGCATCTCGACTCGCCACCTACCGATCCTGCGCACCCGCGTCTCACGCAGCTTCCGAAGTCGAAGCGCAACAAAGAGAGCGGCAACCGCAACATCTACGACCCGAAGCAAGGCATCGGCGGCGAGATGCTCTACAAGCGCACTCGCGTGAATGATCCGCTGCATGACACGCTGCGGCTCGTTTCGGCCAAGCCGAAGGAGGATGCCACGCGTTTGCTGACGGCGTTCGCGAAAGCGGCCCTTCGCGGCTCGGCGGCGAGTCCGCAGCCCTTCATCGCGCTCGTGCATCGTTGGCTGGAAGAAGGCGTGCCTTTCGCGCAAGCGATGCGGAGCGGTTACAAGGCCGTTTTGACCTCTCCAGCCTTCCTTTATCATCAAAATGGCACCCACGAGCCGAAACTCGCGAATCACGAAATCGCCGAGCGACTGGCCTTTTTCCTCTGGAACTCGATTCCAGACGAAAAACTGCTCCAAACCGACTTCACCGATGCCAAAGCGCTTCGCGAGCAAACCGAGCGTTTGCTCGCGGATGGTCGCTCGCAGCGGTTTCTCGATCATTTTCTCGGCGAGTGGCTCGATCAACGCCTGCTCGACTTCACCGCGCCGGATTCTGATCTCTATCCGGAGCACAGCGAGCTGATGCAGTGGTCCATCGGCGAGGAGACACGCGCCTTTTTCCGCGAACTGCTCACGAATGACCTCAGCGTGCGCAATGTGGTGCATTCGGAGTTCGCGATGCTGAATGACACGCTGGCGAGGCATTACGGCATCGGCGGCGTGCGAGGAGCCGAGTTCCAAAAAGTCTCGCTGCCTGTCGACAGCGTGCGCGGTGGGGTTTTGACTCAATCCAGCGTGCTCAAGGTCACCGCGAACGGCACCAGCACCTCGCCGGTGGTGCGCGGGAAGTGGGTGCTGGAGCGCATCATGGGGATTCAGCCAGATCCACCGCCGCCCGGCGTGCCCGCCATCGAGCCGGACATCCGTGGAGCCGTCACCGTGCAGCAGCAGCTCGAACAACATCGCAGCGTGGCGAGCTGCGCCACCTGTCATGTGAAGATCGATCCGCCGGGAGTCGCGCTGGAGAGCTTCGACGTCATCGGCGGCTGGCGCAGCACCTACCGTGCGATGACACAAGACCGCGAAGCAGGCCGCATCCGCTATCTGCCCGATGCTCCACCGCCCATCCTCTACAGCGAGGGCCTGCCCGTGAACTCCGCCGACAAGCTGCACGACGGTCGCGCCTTCCAAAACATCCGCGACTTCAAACAACTCCTCCTCACCGATCCCGATCAAATCGCCCGCACCGTCGCCTCCAACCTCATCGTCTATGCCACCGGTGCGCCTATCAGCATCGCGGATCGCCAGGAAATCGAGCGCATCATCGCGAAGACACGCGAAGGCGGTCAAGGGTTTCGTTCGTTGATCCATGAAGTCGTGCAGAGCAGCTTTTTCAGAACCCGCTGAGCAATCATCATGAACACAAGTCGCCGTCAATTTCTTCGCGCCTCCGGCATTACGCTCGGGCTGCCTCTTTTCGAATCGCTGGTCCCACGCGGACTCCGAGCGGCGGAAGGCGGCATGCCGGGCTTCAAATCGGATGGCGTTCCGCGCCGAATGGTGTGCATCTGCAACAACCTCGGCCTGTATTTGCCGAACTTCATTCCGCAGGGCACCGGACGTGGCTACAAGGCCTCGCGGTATTTGAAACACATCGCGGACTTGCGGGAGCAGTTCACCGTTTTCAGCGGCGTCTCGCATCCCGAGGTGGATGGCGGGCACGCTGGGGAAAAGAGCTTTCTCACCTCTTCGCCTCATCCCAGCGGCTCCAGTTTCAAGAACAGCATCTCGCTCGATCAACTCGCCGCCGACTACATCGGCCGTGAGACCCGTTTTCCCTCGCTCGTGCTCACGGCGAACGGCCAGCAATCGCTCTCTTGGACCCGCGCCGGAGTGCCGATCCCGGGTGCGACCTCACCCGCGCAGGTCTTTGCCAAGCTCTTCCTCAACGGCTCCTCCAGCGAGATCGACGAGCAGGTGCTGCGTCTGCGCATGGGCCAGAGCATCATGGACACCGTGCATGATCAAGCCACGGCGCTCACGCGCAGTCTCAGCCATGAGGACAAGGTGAAGTTCGATGAATACCTTACCTCTGTGCGCGAAGTGGAGCAGCAGATGCTCCGCCAGCAGGAGTGGGAGAAAAAGCCGAAGCCCAAGGTGAAGGCGAAGGCTCCCAAAGACATCCGCGATCAGGGCGATGTGATCGGCCGGGCCAAACTGATGTTCGATCTCACCCATCTGGCGCTGCAAACCGACAGCACGCGCCTCGTGACGATCATGATGGAAGGCTTCTTCATCACACCGCCCATCGAAGGCGTCGAGGAAGGCTACCACACGCTCTCCCACCACGGTCAGAACGCCAAGAAGCTCGAACAGCTCGCCTTGATCGAAGACGAGCACATGCGCGCCTTTGGCGACCTGCTGCGCAAACTCCACCAGACCCACGAAGGCGGCCAAAGCGTGCTCGACCGCACGATGGTTCTCTACGGCAGCAACATGGGCAACGCCAGCAGCCACGACAATCGCAACCTGCCCGTCCTCCTCGCCGGCGGCGGCTTCAAACACGGCCAGCACCTCGCCTTCGATCAAGGCAACAACCATCCGCTCGCCACCCTCTACGTCAGCATGCTCCAACGCCTCGGCATCGAGACCGATCGCTTCGGCAGCGGCACCACGACCATGCGGGGATTGGAGATGGCGTGATAATGCGCCACGAGATGCGGCCACTGCTGTCGTTGAGCGACTTCGAGACTGACGGCAATGGAATCCAGGTGAGCCCTGAATGATCTCCCACCGATTCAGACCGACCACCGATTGCCTGAAAAGAAAATCTGTGGTCGCCCTGAATCTGTGGGAGGTTTGGATTGGGATCATTCCCATTCCGCCGAGGTCAGGGCGCCTGGGGCTCTTTTCGGGCGTAAGGGATCATCATTGTAGTCGTTCTCCACGGGCCATGAAAATACCCTTCACCACCCTTTGTGCCGTTTTGCTGTCTTGTGCAGCCAATCTGAATGCCGCCGAACTCGTGCTCATGTCGAAGGACTCGGCGCCGCTCCCGATCATCCTCGCCAAGGACGCCGCGCCGCACACGCGAGTTGCCGCCACGGACTTGGCGGAGCATTTGGAGGTCATCGGCGGGAAGCGGCCTGAGATCATCGAGGGAGCGCCGGAGCCTTTGCCAAAGCAGGCGATCTGGGTGGGTTATCAACCGGCTCTCGACGGCCTTTTCCCCGGCACGGACTTCACCTTCAAGCATCCCGAGGAAATCATCCTCGCGGCGAATGAAAACCACGTCGCCATCACCGGGAGGGATCGCTGGGACCCAAAGCACCTGGAGTTCGATGACGGCTACAAGAAGTTCCAGGGCAAACAACTGGAGTATGGCTCGGCCAACGCGGTGTTCACCTTCTTGCAGGAGCGCATCGGGGTGCGTTGGCTGTATCCTGGCAAGCTCGGCACGGACTACCCCGGCGCGGACAGTCTGCGCATCGCGCCTTTCACCTACCGGTATCATCCGCAGTTCCGCACCCGGTCGGGTGTGTTTGCTCAGTTGAACCCCGGCAAGGGGAAAGAAACCGACGGCCACATTTGGGTGAAGCATCAGCGGCTGTTGCTCGACTCCCTTTATCTCGAGGGCGGCCATCCTTTGAAGGACTGGTGGGAAAAGTATCACGAAACCAAGCCCGAGATCTTCGCGCTGCAACCCGACGGCACCCGTGGGACCTTCCCGAAAGATCCCGAAAGCAAAAAACTCTGCGAGGGCGAGCCCGCCTTGTGGCAGACCTGGCTGGAGGAAA
>Ga0169931_10002261_pt1 | contig 31441 bp, 28 predicted proteins | sample Kivu_15m_20L_FD_129675 | JGI IMG/M metagenome (GOLD analysis project Ga0169931, IMG submission 129675) | Freshwater microbial communities from Lake Kivu, Western Province, Rwanda to study Microbial Dark Matter (Phase II) - Kivu_15m_20L... | ecosystem: Environmental > Aquatic > Freshwater > Lake...
GTCATTATGGTGTTAGGGAGTGTTCCGTAAAGATTCTTCTGTCGATTTTCGGGTTCTTTTGAGCCGATTTTCGACTTTAAATTTGGGGGGCAATATCGACAAGGTATATTGCCTCCCAAATTTAAATCGAAAAGCGGCCAAAATAATCCCGAAAAGCGACGAAGCAATCTTTACGGAACACTCCCTAATATTCAGGCAGGTTCTTCAGTTTTTCCGCCAAGAGTTTTCCCCGAAGCTTCAATTCATCGAGTTCGACCTGGTCCATTTTGATTTGGGCGGCGAGAATGCTGTATTGCGGGTCGGTGGAGGGAAGGTCGTTCAAAAACGACCGCATCATTTGGACCCTTTTATCCAATAAGACTTGCTCGACCCCATTCACCTCTAGTTCTTTCCTGATGAGTTCGGCTCCTGTGTGGGCCTCTTCGATATAGGAGCGCTGGACGGTCGGGTTGGAAAAGTCCGGGGTTTCCGGTTTTTTGAATAAATTATTGTCCATGAGTGCTTTGTGTTTTATTTGTTTGTCTTACGATTTAATTATATTAGAAACAAAAATTTTGATATTGATAATTTGTAATTCTTTGGGGGAGAGTGGGATGAGGTAAATTTTTTTTTTGTCTCAAAAAAAACTAATGAATTAGAATCGGCAGAAAAATTCTCTCAACAACAACAACCCAAATGGAGGTTACAATGCGTAAAGCAATCCTGATCGTTTCTCTGACAGCGTTTGCCGCAGTTGCTGCGGTCGCCGCCCCAAGAAGAGACACGAACGTTCCATCTACGACGGAAGAAGTAGCTGGAAATCCTGTTGAAGACCTCACCAAGCCTGTCGATGAGAAAGCGCAAGGCTGCGGTTGCAACAAGCCGAAGAAAGGCAATCGTTAATTTTTGCCTTTATACCGGGAGAGATTCAAGAATCGGGAATTTGGCAAAGCTGGCGCCTAGAATTTTCATCAGGCCGTAGGCCAGCGCGTGAGGGGGCTCCCTATTGACTAATAGGGGGCCCCGAGCGCGGATGAAAAGGCTGGGATGCCAGCGTAGCCAAAAACCGATTCTTGAATCACGAGCGGTATAGCATTCCCCCCTCGTCCGAGGGGGGATTTCTTGTTCTGCTCTCTGCAGAGACTCTTATGACCAGACGAGATTAGACGAGGATTGGTACTCAGTGACGCGGGTCTCGAAGAAGTTCTTCTCCTTGCCCAGGTCAATCGTTTCGCTCATCCAAGGGAAAGGGTTTTTCGATTTATACACGGCTTTCAAACCGATCCGCTCGAAGCGGCGGTCTGCGATGTACTGGACGTAGTCGCGGAACATCGGGGCGGTCAGCCCGAGGATGCCGCGCGGCAGGCAGTCTTCCGCGTAGAGGATTTCGAGTTCCACGGCCTGCTTGATCCTGTCCACGATATGCTTTTGGAATTCGGGCGACCAGAGGTGGGGGTTTTCCTCCTTGATCCCGTTGATCAGGTCGATGCCGAAATTGAGGTGGACCGTTTCGTCCCTGAGGATGTATTGGAACTGTTCGCCGATTCCGACCATTTTATTTTGGCGCAAGAATGAAAGGATCATGGCGAACCCGCTATAGAAAAAGATCCCTTCCATGATGATATAGAACCCGATCAGGTTTTCGAGGAATTTCTGGGCCCCTTCGAAAGTCGCCGTCGAAAAATCGGGCTTTAGGATCGCTTCCGTCAGTTCCATCTCGAACTTGTCTTTATCGTGGATCGAGTTGATCTCGTTGTACATATTGAAGACTTCCCCGTGGTTCAGAGTCAAAGACTCCACGATGTAAAGGAAGGCATGCGTATGGATCGCTTCCTCGAAACCTTGCCGGAGGAGGTATTGCCGCGCTTCCGGGTTCGTGACATGGCGGAAGATCGCGAGGACGATATTGTTGCCGACCAGACTTTCCGCCGTCGAGAAGAACCCGAGGTTCCTCATGATGACGCGCCTTTCGTCCTCATTCAGTTTATCCGACTTCCAAATCTCGATGTCTTTGCCCATCGGAACCTCGTTCGGCATCCAATGGTTGGCGCACCCGTTGAGGTAGTGCTCCCATGCCCACTTGTATTTGAGCGGCATGAGCTGGTTTACGTCGACGGCATGGCAGTTGATAAGCCGCTTTTCAGCGACTTTCACCCGCTTTTCGGCCCCGAGCGTTTCGAGCGTAGGTTGTTTCGTTTTAGACATATGCAATTCCTTTCTTCTACTATTTCTTTGCGCACGGCAAACATTTATCAGAATGGGGACGTTGTCCCCATACCCCTACCAAAGGATTGCATCCTTTGGGATCCTATATAAATGGGTTTGCAAAGGGCGGGAGCCCTTTGCCGGGCTGCAGGGCAGAGCCCTGCCCTTTTATTGACAGCTTTCGCATCCTTCGCCCAAGTTGCACGCTTTGGGTTTTTCCTCGTCGCGCACCACTTCGATGTTGCTGGAGGACGATTTATTTTTCATCCAGCGGGGCTGGAGGCCTCGCTTGTTGATGTCGACGGTCGATTTTTCGATTTGCGTCGCGCCGAGGGTGCGGAGGTAGTAGCAGGTCTTGAGTCCTTTTTCCCAGGCGAGCATGTACATTTGGTGGAGCTTTTTCCCGCTTGGCTCGGCAAGATAGAGGTTAAGCGACTGCCCCATGTCGATCCATTTCTGGCGGCGCGCGGCGCACTCGATGATCCACTCCGGCTCGATCTCGAACGCGGTGAGAAAGAGGTTTTTGACCTCGTCCGGGATCCGTTCGATTTCTCGGATGGTTCCGTCGAAATATTTCAAATCGTCGATCATCTCTTCGTCCCAAAGCCCTAAGCTTTTCAGCTTGTCGACGAGATAGGGGTTCACGATGGTGAACTCGCCGGAGAGGTTCGATTTGACGAAGAGGTGCTTATAGATCGGCTCGTTCGAGGGGGTCGCTCCCGTGATGTTGCCGATGGTCGCCGTCGGGGCGATCGCCATGGTGTTGGAGTTTCGCATCCCGTGTTTTTTGACTGCGGCGCGGACCGCTTGCCAGTTCATCGAGGACGAACGGTCGATGTCGACCGGGACGGCCCTCTCTTTTTCGAGAAGGTCGATCGTATCGAGGGGCAAGTAGCCTCTGTCCCACTTCGATCCCTTGTAGGAGGGGTAGGCTCCCCGCTCTTGGGCCAGTTCGGTTGATGCGAGGATGGCGTAGTAGGAGATCATCTCCATGCTTTTGTCTGCGAAAGCGACCGCTTCGTGGCTGGCGTAGCTGATGTTCTGGACATAGAGCGAGTCTTGGAATCCCATCAGCCCCAAGCCGATCGGCCGGTGCTTCAGGTTCGCATTTTTGGCTTCAACCGTAGGATAGAAGTTGATGTCGATCACGTTGTCGAGCATCCGGACCGCGGTGCGGATCGTTTGCGAGAGCCTCTTTTCGTCGAGCCCTTTTTCGGTCGTGTGTTTCGGGAGGTTGATCGAGCCGAGGTTGCAAACGGCCGTTTCGTCCGCCGACGTATTCAGGAGGATCTCTGTGCAGAGGTTCGACGAGTGGACGACCCCGGCATGGTCTTGCGGCGAGCGGATGTTCGACGGGTCTTTGAAGGTGATCCAGGGATGGCCCGTTTCGAAGAGCATGCTGAGCATCTTGCGCCAGAGTTGGACCGCTTCCACTTTCTTATGGAGCTTGAGCTTGCCTTCTTCGACTTTCTTCTCATAGGCGGCGTACCGTTTTTCAAAGGCCGCCCCATAGAGGTCGTGGAGGTCGGGCACGTCGCTCGGGCTGAACAGGGTCCACATCCCCCCTTCGCGGACCCGCTTCATGAAGAGATCGGGGATCCAGTTGGCCGTGTTCATGTCATGGGTGCGGCGCCTTTCGTCGCCGGTGTTTTTGCGCAGCTCGAGGAAATCCTCGATATCGAGGTGCCAAGTCTCTAAGTAAGCGCACATGGCCCCTTTTCTCTTCCCGCCGTTATGGGCGAGCCCCGCCGTGGTCATGTACGATTCGTCGCCTTCTACGACCAAGTCGCAAACAGCGGCGGTTTCGGGGATGGGTTGCGTAGAGACGACGCGGCTCCAGACGAAACCGTCTCTCTCAAGCCAGTTCATTTTTGTCAGCGGCTGCGCCCCGATTTTTTCCGCAAGTTCTGAAAACGCGGGGATGCGGAGGTCATAGGAAATCGTCGTCCCTTTAAATGCGGCGACGGATCCATCGGATCTTCGGGCGAGATGAGCGTTATTCCGCTCGCGCCGGTTTGCCGCGGTCGGGACGCCGAAGCGAAGGGCCTGATAGCGGAGGCCTTCGATAAGCGGAAGCGATGTATTCGAAAACGTGATTTCTTTGCCCCGCGACATGTTTCCATCTGTTTCTAAAAGTCCTTGCATGAGTGCGAGCGCTTGCGGTTTCGGCAAGTGGGCAAAACGGGGAGCGATGTGTTTGCATTTTTGGGTATTGTAAATGTCGTCGTAGTCAAAGGGGAGGGTGGGAGTGCCGGCTGAGACGAAGCGGCCTGTTGTCGCGTCTTGAACGGCGCCGCGTCCCGAAGACCAATGGATTTGGACGTAAGTTTCAGCCCGCCCAGTTTCCCAAAAATGAATCCCCCGGGCGCGTAAATAATTACGGACGAATTCGAGATGTTCGTCGACTTTCGGATTCCCCGAAACGCCCCACTCCATCCCATCTTTTGACAGGTGCCCGTCGCCGAGCAAGATCCCGTAGAGGCGGGCGTCCTCTTCTGTCAATTCGGGAACCGCGACTGTTTCCTTTGGGATTGCTTGCGCGACGTAATCGCCAGGACGAAGGCGGCTTGCGTCGACCCATTCCGCCCGGACTTTCCCTTTGTCCAGCCATGCCAATGTCCTATGGTTCGCTTGTTCCATCGGAACATTTTGGATCGCGTAGAAGGGGTGCGCGGTTGTCACCCGGATTGGCTCTACCGAGTGTTTCACGTCAATCGCAATCATTGGATCTTTTTGGTTATAGACGAACCGGTTTGTCACTTCCCGATAGGTGCCGCTGATCCCGAGGACAAGATCTCCGATTTTGACGTCGGAGATCGGCTGGATCCCTTTCGCTGTGAAGATTCTTGTTTCCGGGGCAAAACACTGATTGACCGCTACGGCCGTGTCGTTGGCTACTTTGAGGAAGGGGATGACCCCTTGGGAGGTGCCGTTCGTCCCTTTGATCCGGGCGCCGGTGGCGCGGACGTTCGTCCAGTCGTTGCCGATTCCGCCCGCCCATTTGGAGAGCTGCGCGTCGTCGGCGACTACTTTGAAGATGTGATGGAGATCGTCCATCACGGTCGAAAGGTAGCAGGAGCTGAGCTGCGAGTGGAGCGTTCCCGAATTGAAAAGGGTCGGGGTGCTGGAGGTGAAGTAGAATTCGGAGAGGACGTTGTAAAACTCGATCGCCCGCTTGTTTTTCTGCTCCCCTTCATTAAGGGCAAGGCCCATCGCGACCCGCATCCAGAAGATCTGCGGCGTCTCGAGGCGGCGCTGCTCGTGGTGGATGAAGTAGCGGTCGTAGAGCGTCTGGAGCCCTAAGTAGCTGAAGAGGTCGTCGCGGGAAAGATCCATCGCGGCGCCCAGCTCGTCGAGATCGAAGTCGAGCAGTTTCGGCGAAATCCGTTCATGGTTGATCGCCAGCTTGATGTATTTTTTGAAATACTGCCGGTGTGCTTTCGGCAGCGTCGAGTCGGAGGCGGGGAGTCCGACCGTTTCGCGGTAGAGGACGTCGAGAAGAAGACGGGAGGCGACTTGGGAATAGGCCGGCTCTTTTTCGATCTTGGACTTCGCTGCGAAGATGTTGGCAAGATCCACCTCGTGCTCTTTCATGCCGCTATAGAATTGGGAGACGGCCGTCTCGAGCAGCTCGTCGGCCGAGGCTAGCTTTTCCAGGCCGCGGCAGGCGAAGGCGAGCTTGCTGCGGAGCATCATCTCGTTGATCGTCATCTTGCCGCCATCGGTCGCGATCTCGAATTTGCGGACGGGGGCGTTCTCATCGGCGGGGATAAGAGTTGGCTGAAGCGTCTCTTGCTTCAGTGCTTTTTCGGCCCGGTAGAGGATGTAGTTTTTCGCGACGTCGAAGTATTTTTCCGACATCAGCTCCCGCTCGATCCGGTCTTCGACCATATCGATGTAGAGAGAGTCTCCTTTGGCCGCAAGTTCCGAGAGCTCGGAGACGATTTTTTGGGTCAGCGAGTTGACGGCGGCGACGACTTCGTCCGGCGACTGCTCCTCGATTGCGCGGGCGCGGCGGAAAGCCCTTTCGATAGAGGATGCGATCTTCATCGGGTTGAACCGCGTGGGGGTCGTCTTGTCCCGCCTGTAGATCTTGAGGCCTAGCGCGGCAGCCCCTTCGCGGGACGCTTTCCGGTTGTCGCGGTAGATGATGTAGTCGCGGGCCACGTCGTGGCAGCCATTTTTCATCAGCGTCACTTCAACCATGTCCTGGATCCCTTCGACAGTCAGCGACGCTCCCTTCGAGGCGAGATGGAGCACTTGCTTGACGACCAGATCGGTTACCTGTTCGATCTTCTGCACGAGCTCGGAGTCCAACGAATTGGGGGCGGGGACGTTTTTCGTGTCGCGGAAAGCCGCTTCGATCGCGTGTAGAATGCGCTCTCGTCTAAAGGGGACGAGCGTCCCGTTCCTTTTTACGACCGTGTAGGCTGCCTCTTTGGCGCCGCCGCTTTTCTTGCCGCCGCTGTTTTTGGCCGGCGCCTCTTCCAGGAAGGAGGTTGTGGTATCTTGTGACTTTTTCATGTCCGCCCCATGGCTCTATGTTTGGCTCTATGTTTCGTGCTCTGCTCTCGCCGCTACCACCTGTGGTAGCAGCTGATGTCTTACACACACTATATATGGTAGTTTGTGTTTTTGAGTCCAGGAAAAAATTGAAGTGCTTTTCCAGCCTCGGAATCAACAGGATGGAGAGGCAGCTCGCAAAATTCCACGGCAGTGAAAAATCGATGATTTTGAGCCATCTTGAAAGGCAGGGTCAAGGTCTGTCGACCCGCGCCGCCGGCGGCCTGCCCAAGAGGGCGGGCGAGGAGGCGCGGACTCAAGATGGTTCAAAAGGGCGATTTTGCACGCCGAAGAGTTTTGCGAGTTGCCTCGGAGCTTGAAAATTAGCAAAAAGAGAGATTTTGCGGAAGGGGGGTATGCGGCGCCTTTTTACCCTTCCCAGCCGTTAGGGAATCTGTTATCTTGAAGGTATGAAAAGAGTCTATCTAGTGCCCAACATCGTGACGGCGTTTTCGCTTGCGTGCGGGCTTTTCGTGATATTCAAGATCAACATGCTTGAGCCGGGCAGCGGCGATTATGAGGTGGTGCAGACCTCCGCGCTTCTTCTTTTGGTCGCGGCGTTTGCCGACTTCATCGACGGGGCGCTCGCAAGGGCGATCCGGGCGGAGAGCGAATTCGGGTTCGTGTTCGATTCGCTTGCCGACGCCGTTTCATTTGGGGTCGCGCCGTCGGTTCTGATGCTGAAAACCCTTTCCTTGGAACAGGGGACGCTCCTTTCCTTTCTCAGCGCGACGGGAGCCATGATCTATTCGCTCTGCGGAGTGCTCCGGCTTGTCCGTTTCAGCGTAAAGACCACGGAGGCGAGAGGGAATGCGGAAATGGAGGCGGCCCAGAAGAAACATTTCACGGGGCTGCCGATTCCGGCGGCTGCCGCTGCGGCTGTTTCGGCGAACCTTCTTTTTCTCTCTCCCTGGGTGCGCCAATACATTGAGCTGTCGAAGACCGACCTTGCGATTTTCCTCACCTGCGTGATGGTGGCGCTCGGCTACTTTATGGTTTGCCGCCTCAAATTTCCAAGCCTCAAAATGCTCCACTTGCGGATCCCGTCTTTCCATCTCGCTTTCCTTACCGTCGTGACGGCGGTCTTCATCCTTTATGGGATCCTTTACTTTTTCGCCGTGATTTTGGCCCTTGCATCCTGGAGCTATGTGGCCGTCGCCCTCGTCCTTTCCATCATCCGGCTGATTGCAGGGAAAAAGTCGAAAACCCTTGAGGATTTCGAGCCGGAACCCGACGACGAGAACAACTAATGGCCGCCATCCTAGCCGTTTTGGGAGCCCTCCTCGTTTTCGGATCCCTTTGGGCGCTAATCAGGCAGCGTCTGAATGCGGCCGAATCCAAACTGAAAGACTCGTTCCAGTCGATGAGTTTCGAAACGATGGAGAGGCATTCCAAGGTCTTCTTGGACCTGGCCAAGACGACCTTGGATAAGTATCAGGAAGGGGCGAAGGGCGATTTAGAGAGCCGCCAAAAGGCGATCGAGGGGATGCTGGCTCCTTTCAAGGAATCGCTTAAGCTGATCGACGAATCGCAGCGCGAGCTGGAAAAAAAACGGGCCGGGGCATTCGCTTCCCTGTCCAAGCAGATCGACGGGATGGCTCAAGCGGAACGGGAGCTGAGGCAGGAAATGGCGCGGCTATCGCAATCGCTCCGTTCGCCCCAGATGCGCGGCTCATGGGGGCAAATCCATTTGCGCCGCGTGATCGAACTAGCCGGGATGGCCAACCACTGCGATTTTTCCGAGCAGCAATTCGTCGAAAACGAAGGGAGAACCTGGCGTCCCGACCTCCTCATCCGCCTACCGGGCGACCGGCAGATCGTCATCGATGCGAAAACTCCGCTCAACGCTTACCTGGACGCCACGGACGCCGGAGACGAGGAGCTCCGCAAGAAAAAGCTCCAAGAACACGCCTCCTCTCTCAAGCGGCACATCAAAGAACTCTCGGCCAAAGAATACTGGAAGCAGTTCGACACAGCGCCCGAATACGTGATCCTCTTCCTCCCGGCCGAAGCCTTCTATAGCGCAGCCCTTCAAGCCGACCCCACCCTCATCGAAACAGGAGCCGCCCAAAACGTCCTCATCGCAACCCCCACGACCCTCATAGCCATACTCCGGGCGATCGCCCTCACCTGGAAGCAAGAGAGCCTCTCCCGCAACGCACGCGAGATCTCGGAACTTGGCCAAGAGCTTTACGACCGGATCGCCGTCTTCTGCGACCACTGGAACAAGGTCGGGAAAAACCTCAATAGCGCAGTCGAAGCCTTCAACCAGAGCGGCGCTTCGCTCGACTCGCGCGTCTTGGTCAGCATCCGCAAGCTGAAAGAAATCGGCCAGATCCAAAAAGAGGCCCCAGAGGCGCCTCAGCTCGAAAAACTCGCTCGTTCCCTGAAGACGCTCTCTCCCGAAACTTAGACAGGAAAGCAAGACGCAGGGCTTCGCCCTGCAACCCACCAAAGGACTTTCGTCCTTTGGGAATCTGTATAATGGGTTTGCAAACGGCAAAGCCCTTTGCTGGGTCACAGGGCAAAGCCCTGTCTTCCATTCTTACTCGACGATGTAGCGTTTGAACGAGGCTTCATGCCACTCTCGGTAGGTGCATGGATCGCCTGTGTTCCCCCCATAGCGGGAGTCCGCCGTTAGCTGAGAAGTGGAGCGGAGCTCAGTGTCCATAGGCGCTTCGAAAAAATTGGCCATCGTGTAGCGCTCGATTCGGCCGTTATCGGATTTTTGAACCCGATGTTCCGTTGCTCGGATGGCGTCGTTCGTGGCGAGCTGGCCGAACTCTCCCACTTGAAATAGCATGACGCCCGGGTCGGCGAAGATTTTGCGGAATTCTTCGCCGCTCTTCGTGCGGACGTAAAGGCCCGCCTCTTCAGGTTCTTCGAAGGGCTCTCCGTCGAGAAAATAGAAAGAGGGGAGTAGTGCGGTAAAGAGCCCATGGTCGAAGTGGGCGCCGCACCAGAGGGGATTTTTCGACTCTACGGCAAGGCCCCGGTAAGCCAGCATCCGGCCGACAGACGGGATCTTGTCCACTGAGATTCCTGTATCCGCTCCGGTAAGGCCGATCTTTTCCATGACCAGGATGCCCATCCCGCGCATCAGAACGCCGATTTCCTGGAACGCATCCCGAAGAGGGACTTCCGCGGGCCATTTGTTTTCTTTTTGCTCGGGTATGTAGGCGTAATAGGAGGCTTTTTGGGAATCGATTATCCAAGCGCCGTCGGGGAGTTTGAATTTCTCTTTTCCCAGTTCGTAACCTAAAAACATTTCGCCGGGTTTTGGCGCGTACTGAGCTTTTATCTCTTCGGGAAGAGCGGTGAATTCGCGCGCTCTTTCGATGAGAGCGTCGACTTTTTCCCGATACCCGGGGATGTCCCGGATCCCGACGATCCCTTTATCGTAAAGGGCTTTCCGTAAGTGAGCGATTGCTTCGGGATGGGCCTGAACGAGTCCTTCATACGAGATCGTGTCAAGAGTCAAAGGAGATGCGCCGCACATGATGAAAGAAAGGTAAAAAAGGAAGCAGAAAGACCAAAAACGCATGGGATTCCTTGGGGTTGGGATGGTTCTTCGGCTGTGTTCCGATAGGCTGCGTCGAGCTCTCTTAGACGGCGGTTCAGTTCGGCTTTGGCAAAAGCAATCCGCGCATCCAGTTCCTCCCAGGCCGGTTTAACCGCCCGGTCGAATTCAGCTCTTGCTTCAGCGATTTCCGCTTGTTTGAGCTCCTGCAAGGAGAGGATCTGCGCTTGGATTGCGGAGGAGGCTTGAGCATAGAATTGATAGAGGGTTCCTTTACGGATTTCGAGAGCTTCGCGGATGGCGGCGCAGCGGGCTGCCGCCGCGGAGCGAAGGGCCGGATCGGCCGCATGCGCCAAAGCTTGCTCGGCCTGCAATCCGGCCTGGGCGATCCTCTCTTCGGAATCAACCGAATAAATATAGGAACCGTGAAGTTGGCTAAGCTGCGATGCTAGGGCCGACGTGTCGTATTTCCGTTTTGCGAGATCTGCTTTCTGAAGAAAATGCTCTCTCTCGGGCTTCGTTTTCCGGGCAAATTCCATTTCCATGGCTTTTTGCGCCTCTGCAAACCGGGTCGTTTCCCTTCGCGTTTCTACCAGGATTTGATAGGAGGGTTCACCGAGGATCCGGTAGCAGACAAGTTTTTCGATCGGGTAGGCAGAGAGGATTTCCCTGCAGGTCATTTTCTCGGTTTCGGCGGCGAATTTTCCCCGCCATCGCTCCGGCTGAGGAATTGCAAAAGGGGAAGAACCCGCTTTTTTCAATTCCGCCTCTGAAGTCTCATAAAAGGAAAGGAGCGAATTGAAGGGAACGCTGTCTGCATGGGAAGAGAATGCCTTTTCAAACGCGGGAGGGGAGAGAATCCGATAGCGGAAAAGAGGCCCCCAACCATAGGTTTCAATGACTTTTGCAAGAGGCATTTTGACGGCGGATGCCCGGATCCGAGCCAATTCTTCCGGGTCTTGGAAGTCGTAAAGCCCGCCACGGGAGCGGAACAGATAGGCCGAGGCGGCAGCTAAAGGAATGGCTGCCGCCAAATAGGCGGCTTTTCCGGCCAAGGCCATGATCCCAAAACTGCTGGCGGCTAAAAGAGCGATCAGTGCAGCGGCCGTCCGCCAGGCCCGCTGCACTTTGACATCTGTCCAACCCACGGATGGGAGCGCCGTCTCGGCCGGGACTCCAATAGGGTCGATAATGCCGATCGAATTCATGGGCCGCGTAGTGTAACAGATCGGTTAAATAATGAGGAGAGTAAAAATTCTTAGACTGTTCTGAGAAACAGTCCTGTACAGAGGTTTACATTAATTGGTTTTGAGGTGTATAGTGTTTGTCACTATGAACCCTGTAATTTGTTCAAACAATAACGTATTTGCGGCGAATATAAATTCGGCTAAATTATCCGATCAGTTTTGTTCGTGCCCCGCAGCTAAAAAAATGATCGAAGCGCTTGCCGCGAAGATGCAGGTTATTTTGGAGCAGGGACCCTTTCCCAATCCGAGGCTCATCGTGCGGGGAGATCCTGACGAAACGGCGCGAATTGCCCATATTCTGATTCCCCAAGAATCCAAGGAAAAAAAGCGGATCCAGGTGTTAAGCCACCTGACTTTTGAGCTGTTCAATGCAAAAAACACTCCCGAATTTGAGTCGCTTGTGAAACGGGCGGATCGCGGCGAGGTAGCATTGGCAGAATATGCAAGCAGTACGGAAAAGATCGAACATCAAGCCCATGCAGGGAGAAATCGGATTTTTTCACAGTGTGCAAAGACATGGAATCTCGAAGGAGATCCTCTTTTAGAGAAATTCCGTGGAAAGCCGGTGTCGTTCGAGACTTATCTTTTCGAAACCGAGACCAGTTGCCATACCGACTCAATCCGGAAACGATGGATCGAAAACTATCAAAAGCAGCGCTGTAAAAAATATCCTGAAGATACCGTCTCCTGCACAGCGAGGAAAGCCGATTTATGCGATTATTCCCAAGTGCAGGCAATGCCGAAGGCTAGGAAAGACGCGTTTATCCACGAGCGTACGTGCAGTTTCTTCTCCAATCTATTGCCGGGATCGTCTCCCGAAGAAAATGAAACCGTTGTCGAAGCCATGAAAGAACAGGGATGTCCCACGCCCCATTTTGAATTGTGATCCCTGCTCCGTTTTTTTACCACCCGCTTCGCTTGCGCTCGCTAGAGTTCTGTGAGCTCTAGCGAACGAAGTGAGCGGGTGGTAAAATTAACAGCTTTTCAGCTTCTCGATCCATTCTTCGGGGATGCCCGCTTTTTTGCGCGGCTCTTCCATGAGAACGAACCCCTTGGCTCGCTTGGGTTCGAGGCGGGGCGGGAGGGAGGAGGTCCAGAGGTTCCACGGCTCTTCCTCGCCTTTGAGACGCTGGAGCATCCGCCAGCCAAATGAGACGTGGCGGATCTCGTCGGTAAGGATTGTGTTCATAAGGGAGGCGCTTTCGGCGTCGCCGAAATGGGCGAACGATTTGCCGTAGAGGGGTGCGAAATCGAGGTTCGCCATCTCGAAGGTGAGGCTCATGACGCTGACATAGCGCACCGGAGAGGTGAGGTAGGGGACTTGATTCCAAAAGTGGCGGTAGAGGGGAAGGTCGCCGAAGCGAAGCCCCAGCTCCTCCATCCGTTTGCAATAGAGACGGACGTGGCCCTGCTCCTCTTTCAAGGTGTTGGCGACGCCTTTTCTGAAAGCGGGCGGAGCATCGGGAAACGCGGTGAGGGCGTGCGCCATGATTTCAACAGCCAGCAGCTCATGGCCTGCGAACCGGTGTAGGCAGACGGCTCGGTTTTCAGCGCTCCCGTGCGTTTGGAACGGCGGGAGCTTTTCTTCTTTTTTCCGTTTATTGAACCTCATGTGGGGCGGGCGCGAGGGTTCATTGAAAACTAGAGGCGCGCCCGGGGAAACATCGGTTAGGAGATCCGGGCAAAAGAGCTTTTCCTGCAGCGTTTGGCCGGAGAGGATCCCGATTGCCCAATCCCGCAGTTCCAAGGAAAACCTATTCCACGCTGAAGACGAAATAGGCCGGGAAGGCGAAGTGGTTGTTCGGCCTTGGGCTTGCGAGGAGAGTCACCCTTTTTCCCACGTGGGACGCTAAATCGACTTGGGTGCTGTAGAGATAGGCGATCTGCCCGTCTTTGATATGCAGAAGGAAATCCCCAGGACGTTCTTTCACGGAGTCGTTATACGGCTCGATGGTTCCAGTCAGGACGGCGGCGTTCGCTCTTTGCTCGGAATAGAAGTCGTCGATTTTCTTGCCCGAATGAAATGCGGTCCAGCTCAAGTAGAGAGACTCTTCGAGCGTGTCCCAAAGGGGGGCTGCCTGAGCCTGCTTTTTCGAGCGTTTCGACCAAAGGTTTTGATCCAAAATGACGGGAGCGTCAGCAAAGATCTCTGCGTTTTCGGCCCGGTGTTTGGCAAGGAGTTCCTCTTTCGCAGCAGGGGAAAGCTCTGCTTTCGATTCGAGGAAGGCGATTTTTTTGTTGAGATAGGTCTCTTTCAAGAGCGCAAGACCCTCTTTCGCAGTCGCGAGCGCCTCGGGAAAGTCGGTAAAACCTTGGAGGACGGTTTGGAACTTCTCATAGACATGCTGGGGCGCCATGTCCTCGAAGCTCTTTTTGCACTCGGCTTCGGCTGACAAAAAGGCGGCATTCAAAAGGTCTTCGACCTGAGACTTCCGCTTTTCCATCGCGGCCAGAAAATCGGGGCCTCCGGCCTGGACTAGATATTCTTTAGAAACGTAGAAGCGGGTCGATTTTGGGGCCGAGATTTCAAGCCATTTATGGTTCATCGCGCAAATCTGCCCTTTGACCGCTTCGCCGGCATGGAGCTGCCCGATAATCGGCGCTTCCGGATGCGGCTCGAGCCGGACATTGACCCGATTCGCCTCGACTTTATCGTCCAGAATGTAGCTGCGGAACACATAGGCTTTCGTGTCTTTGGGCGGTTCGACTGCGTAAAATTCCCCCTCTTCACCGACTACGAGGAGCAGGTCGTTCTTATTGATCTGCTTGATGATGTGGCTGTCCAAGTCGGGTTTGGCCCGCAGGCGCACTTTGCTTGCAGCGACTTTCCCGGTAAACGGTTTGAAGGCTTCGGCTTTTTTCGCGAGAGGAGCGGAAGGTTGAGCCGGGGTGCTTTTTGAAGCGGCGGGAGCTGCCGCGAGCGCCGAGGCGAAACAGAAAAACGCGATGGAAATCCGAGACATGTCCTTCTCCTTGGAACGATCCAAAGAGAATGGTAGTCTCTTTTCCTATTTTTCTAAAAGAGGGATGTTTTTTATGTGCTAAGAACGGCTTTGACGTGCTCGCAATTTTTCGAGCCGCATGTGCATCCGATCGGCTCTCCGAGGTAAACGCTGTAGTTTTCATTCTGGTCGATCGGGTTCGTCACAATATAGAGCTTGTCGGCAGTCTGGCGCACTTCCCAACTGCGGAATTTGAGGTCTTCCGCCGTCACTTCTTCTTCGGCAGGCTCCGCGTCTTCCCCGTGTACGGCCCTCATGACTTGGCAGTACATGCAGTTGCAGCCGGGTTCCCCTTTGGGCAGGTTCGGAATCGCTTCAGGCCCGAAGGCGTGGGCGATCGCGCTGATTTTTTTCAGTACGGTCGGGGGGAGCGGAGGGAAGTCGGCTTGCTCCGGATTATGCTGGGCGGCCGAGGCGAATGATTCGGGCAGGGCTTTGCCGTCCTTGAAAGGCAGGGTGAAGCTCAACGCTTCCTCGATTTTCGGCGGCTGCGTTTCAGTCGGATTTTCTTCCGCTTCGGAGTAGCGGGCGTGGGCGTCGAAGATCTCATGGATCTCTTGGGAGCGAAGCGCCGGGATCTCTACGACAGGACCGTCTTTCAGAATGACGACGAGGCGGAACGCTCCGGCTTCTTCCTTGACGTGGAGGGATGAGATGTTGTTCCACGCAGTGGAGAGATAGGGAGGCACGCTTAAAACTCGAGGGGTGATTTTCATCGTTGCCGTTTAGCCTTTTTAACTTTGATTATAACTGAAGGAAGCATAAATTGTCAACGCATTCTGGCAGTCTTTAACCTTGACTGCCAATATCATAACTTATTTAGGGATAGTAAGTTGTCTCTTTGACCGACGGAGTATTCGGCGCTGGCCCTGCAAAAAGGGATGCGATTTAAGCGTGTCCGGAAAGGCGCAGGCGACGGTCGACCCGCTGTGGATTGCAAAGGGGTTTTCGTAAAATTTAGTGTTCATAATTAGTATTAGCTGCATAAATCTTCCTTCTTTCGGATGGATATTTTATTATATTTAATTTTAATAGTAAATGAATATTTATTTTATTTTTGGCGGTTTGATGGGATAGGTTCAAAGGGGGGGCTTGCAAAGGTTATGGGGAATCCTTATAACGGGATTTTTAAGGTAAAACCCTCAAAAAGGGGGAGGCGCAAAAAATCTAGAGGGTGGAAGCCTTGATTAGGGAGTGTACCGTAAAGATTGCTTCGTCGCTTTTCGGGATTATTTTGGCCGCTTTTCGATTCAAAATCGGGGGGTCATATACTTCGGGTCGATATTACCCCTCGCTTTTGGAGTCGAAAATCGGCTCAAAAGAACCCGAAAATCGACAGAAGAATCTTTACGGTACACTCCCTAGGTCTGGCCTGGCCGGGAGTACGCGTATTGTCCGGCAAGAGAGCCTTTAGGCTAATAAATCCGAGCCGCTGTTCAAAGCGAATGAACGACTCCGCTTTGACGCCGGTTCTTAAATAGAGGTGTTCATGATAGTGGCTGAAAAGCGCCCTGCAGCAAGCAAACAACTCAGTATCCACGAGGATAGGAAAGTGACACGCAAAACATTCGTGATCGATACCAATGTCTTAGTCCATGACCCAGCAGCCATCAAGAAATTCAAGGATAACGATGTCGTTATCCCGGTATCCGTGCTCGAGGAGCTTGACAGCTTGAAGCGGCATGTGGACGAGGTGGGCCGCAACGCCCGCGAAGTGATGCGCTACATCGACTCGTTGAAAGAGGAGAAGCAGGGAGATTTTCATTCGGGCGTGATCCTTCCGGAAGGCCCTAGGGTCCGGATCTATCTCGACGCCAAGGCGGAACGGGCGCAAGGCTTTCCTCTCCCGCTCGACCGGAGCAGCAACAAGTTCCTCCTGATCGCCTACGTCTTGAAAGAACAAGGGGAATCGGTTGTCATCGTCTCGAAAGATTTCGTCACCCGCGTCAAAGCCGAGGCGATGGATCTGGAGGCCGAAGATTACGAGAGTCTCAAAACTTCCTATGAAGGGATGTATCGGGGGCTCAGAAAGGTCGAGACGTCGAAAAAGGAGATCGATCTCTTCTACAAAGACGGAACGCTTCCGACCGTCGAATCGGGGTTCAGGCCGAATGAATACGCCTTCCTCACTTCTCAGGAAAACGCGTCCGCCGTTTGCAAATACAGTGAAAAGCACAAAAAGCTCGAGCCGCTTCTCCAAATTTCCCGCGACATCTGGGGGATTCAGCCGCTCAATATCGAGCAGCGCTGCGCGATTGACCTTTTGCTCCGAGACGACATCCACCTCGTCACCCTTGTCGGGCCTGCCGGTACGGGAAAAACCCTTCTCGCCCTCGCCTGCGGGATGAAAAAGGTCTTCGACGACCATATCTATTCCCGCATCCTGATTTCCCGCCCGATCGTGCCGCTTGGCAAAGACATCGGCTATCTGCCGGGGACGAAAGAGGAAAAGCTCTACCATTGGATGCAGCCTATCTATGACAACCTCGAGTTTCTCTGCTCGACGACGAGCGGGGAGGGCAACGGCGCTGCGACCCTCGAATTCATCATGGAGAGCAAGAAGATCGAGATGGAAGCCGTCACCTACATCAGGGGCCGCTCCCTTCCGAAGATGTACATGATCATCGACGAAGCTCAGAACCTGACGCCTCACGAAGTGAAGACGATCATTTCGCGTGCAGGCAAGGGAACCAAGGTGATCTTGACGGGCGACCCGACCCAGATCGACAACCCGTATCTCGATAAGGATTCGAACGGGCTGACCTATACGGTCGGCAAGTTCAAAAACCAAAAGATCTACGGCCACATGTTCTTAGAGCGAACAGAACGCTCCGAGCTCGCCTCCGTCGCGGCCGAGCTTCTCTAATCCCGGTTTGAGCGTTGGCCTCCTAGTCAACGCTCTTTTTTCTTTTTAATATTTATTTGTGTTGTTATAATCATCTCATGTCATTTTGTAGTAATTTTGTTTGTGATAAAAGCTGTGATTCAGAGTTAGGTCTGTTTCATGACACGCATGTGTTGAAGAGTTTGGACTGCGATTTCGGGATTTCAACAAAACCCTATATCCTCTCCAATGAATCCCGGAGGGAAAACACCCTCCAAACCCTGCAGAAAACGCAAGCTGCCGCAAACGGGCTGCACATCGGTTTTTCCTGCTGGGAAAATTACGACTTCATCGCTGCTAGAAAAAGCTGCGGCGCGATCCTCTCCGACATCAGCACGTCGGTCTATGAATTGCACGAGGCGGTAAAAGAGATGATCTTAGCTTCGAAAGACCGAAGCGAATTCGTGGAACGGTTCATTGTATTTCTGGAGAAACACCCTGAATATGAAAGGGAAAATTCTTGTGCGGAGTCGATCCGAAGCGAATTGCAGAGGAATGGCAGCTGGCTCTCGGAGGATGCTGCGTTTTCAGCTATCCAGTCCCTATACCGGAACGGCCGTATCTTCCATCTCCGGATGAATCTTTGCGATCGAGAGGGATTCGAGGTGATTTCCAAGTGGATGCAGCAGAACGGGCTCGCATGCGATACATTTTATCTTTCGAATATCCCTGATTGGTTGATGGAGAATCAAGGGCTGGATGCGATGCGTCGGGTGAAGATGGCGATCAATCGCGTGCTGAACCGGGACACCTTAGTGATCCATGCTTCAGAGCACTTCCGGGAAGACACGGGGATGCCGCAACGGGTCTGCCGCGAGTTCCCATACGATCCTGTGGCCGCTTTTCACAAAGAACTTTGAGTTCAGTCTCTGACTCTTAGAACCTGCCCTATAACCCGGTTCTTAGGGAGTCAAATCATCGTCGAGCTGCGAAATGAGTTTGCCGCAGGCGTCGATGAACCGCTTCAGTTCCGCAGGTTTTAGGGGCTTCATCGCTCCGGCCGCCCCTTCGATGTAGGTAAAGAGCCGCTCGTTTTCTTTTTTCAGCCGCAAAATGAGATTCTCGGAGTATCCATACGGCTCTTCGGCCAGGAAATCGAACTGGCGGGCGATTGTTCTCCTGAGGCCAAGGATTTTCGGGAGGTGCGCGTCGAGGTATTCGGCATCGGCGGGTTTTTCTTCCAGATGATCGAGAAAGCTCTGGATGTTCTGGAGGTCTTGGACGATCCGGTCCATCGGGTCATAGGCGGGGCCTTGGCCGCTGGCCGGAAGTATGGTTGGCGGTTCAGTCTTTTTCGCTTTATGCGGCTCTTTCATGGTTTTTTCCCTGTCATGCAAATGTATTTGATTTCGAGGAATTCATCCGCTCCGTATTTCGACCCTTCGCGGCCGATCCCGGACTGCTTCACTCCGCCAAACGGTGCGACTTCATTCGAAAAGATCCCTCCGTTGACGCTGACCATGCCGGCTTCAACTTTTTCCGCAACGCGGAAGATCCGATCTCCGTTTTCGCTGTAGAGATACGACGCGAGGCCGTACTCGGAGGCGTTGGCAAGCCGGATCGCTTCTTCTTCATTTGAAAACCGCATCAGAGCGGCAACCGGCCCGAACGTCTCTTCCTGCATGATTTGCATGGAAGAGTTGATATCGCAAAGGACCGTCGGTTCGAAAAAGGTTTTGCCGAGCGGGTGGCGGTGGCCGCCGCAAGAGAGTATCGCTCCTTTGGAGAGGGCGTCTTCGATATGGCGCGACACTTTTTCCACCGCCGCCTCGTTGATGAGGGGGCCTTGCTGCACATCCGGCTCGAAGCCGTCTCCGACTTTGAGGGCTTTTACTTTTTTCACGAGGGCGTTTGTGAAGGACTCATAAACTTTGTCTTGCACGAAGATCCGATCCGCGCAAACGCACGTCTGCCCGGTATTGCGGAATTTGGAAGCCATGAGTCCGTCTACCGCGGCACCAAGGTCGGCGTCGTCGAAGACGATAAATGGGGCGCTTCCACCGAGCTCGAGGGAGACTTTCTTAACCGTCCCGGCCGCCTGGGCCATGAGGAGCTTCCCGACGCGGGTCGAACCGGTGAAGGTGATTTTCCGGACAAAAGGGTTTTGCGTCATCTCACCCCCGATCGGCCCGGGCGCCCCTGTAACGATGTTGAGGACGCCATCGGGGATGCCGGCTTCACAGCCAAGCTCTGCAAGGGCAAGGGCGGATAGGGGAGTCGATTCGGCGGGCTTCACCACGATGGTGCATCCGACCGCCAACGCAGGGGCGCATTTCCTTGCGATCATCGCGTTCGGAAAGTTCCAAGGGGTGATCGCGCAAACGACACCGATCGGTTGCTTGATCACGAAGAGGCGCTGGCCTGGGATTTCCGAGGGGATGATGTCCCCGTAAATCCGCTTCGCTTCTTCCGCAAACCATTCGATGAAACTCGCCCCGTACCGGATTTCCCCTTTGGCTTCCGCTAAGGGTTTTCCTTGCTCCGACGTTAAAATCGCGGCGAGATCATCGAGATGCTCCAGGATGAGGTCGTGCCATTTCCGGAGGATCCGGCTCCGCTCTTTCGCTGTTTTGCCGCTCCAGGCGGGAAAAGCTGCATGCGCCGCCGCAATCGCTTCGCGGGTCTCTTCCGCACCGAAATCCGGCACATGCCCGACGAGCGTACCCCGGCTCGGGTTATGGACGGCAAGGGTCTTTTTGGAGGAGCGCCATTTGCCGCCAATCAAACATTCTTGGCGAATCAGCTTCATGAATGTAAAAGTACAGAAAAGCCGCTTATTTGGACAAGATTTTGATCCGGTAAATCGGATCGACTTGGTCGATGCTCGAATAGCAGCAATTGAGGTCTTTGACTTTGCCGGTCTCCATCTCATAAACCCACCCGTGGACGAAGAGAGGCTGTTTGCGGTACCAGGCTTCTTGGACGATGCTCGTATGGCAGACGTTCAGCACCTGCTGGCGGACGTTGAGTTCGACCAGCCGGTTGGAGCGGGCTTTGAGGTTTTCCATGGACTCGAGGTCATTTTTAGAGTGGACATAGACATCGCGGATGTTTCTTAGCCAATTGTCTACGAGGCCGAGATGATGGTCTTCCATCGCCGCATTTACGCCGCCGCACCCGTAATGGCCGCAGACGATCACGTGTTTGACTTTCAAAATGCTGACGGCAAATTCCAAGACCGAAAGGCAATTGAAGTCGGTATGGGGGAAGATGTTCGCGACGTTCCGGTGTACGAAAAGCTCCCCGGGCTCAAGGCCGACGATTTCATTGGCGGGAACGCGGCTGTCCGAACAGCCGATCCATAAATAAGAGGGATCTTGGTCTCGGGCCAGCTTCTTGAAATAACGGGGATCCTGGGCCGTCCGAGACAAAACCCAGGCCGCATTATTTTGGAGTAAGACTTCAAGTTCGTGCATCTGCCTACACTTGTAGCCGTCTTTCCATCTGATTTCAAGAAGAAATCAAATCCACACTCCCGTGATCGCCGTGAGCATCGCCTTATCTTCAGCAGATGTTTCCGAGGGGATCTCGGGGTGCTGCTGATAGACCAGTTTACTGACCGCCGCTTGCAGATCCTGTCTTGAGAGAGACGATCCTTGAGAGCCAATCTCCTGAATAAGGAAGTCCCGGAGCGCCTTGCCTCCTTCCGAATCGGACTGCCAGCCAAGCGATTGGGCATACGCCGTGTCGGCAAAGGTCGGCTGTGGGAGCTTGACATCGAGCGTCAGCAAGTTGGTGAAGCGGGAGAAAAGGCCGTGAAGCTGGTCGATGATGTTCCCGCTCGGGGCGCTTAGAAGGAGTCCGCCTTTCATGTAGACGTCTTGGCCGGACGACGCTGCAAAAACGTCCTGATTTAGCCAATCGGTCAGATCCTGGATCGTCCTAGGCGGGTCGTTTTCAAGTTTTTGCCGGATCGAATCGACCCAGTCTGCAGAAGCTCCTTTCAGTCCATCGAGCCATGAGAGGATTTCGGTGACGCAGGTTTGTACAGGAGGAGGAGCGGAGCCGATGAAATCGTCGACGAGCCGCTGCATCATCGAACCGCTGCGGTCCGTATCGGCGTCCCAAGCGAAAAATCCGGCAACGCCTGCAAAGTTCTCTTTGATCAGCTGAGAAAAATCATCGACTGATTGAGGGGGGACAGCGCTGTAGATCGTTCCGTTCGTGCCATTATAGTAAAAATAGTTCGGCGGGGATGCGCCGTCATCAACTAAACTCCAAGGCGCATTCGGGTTTTTCCAATCGCCGATATCTTTCAAAATAGCGTCGTTCGAAACGGTGGGGACATTCGGGTCGCTGTAAGAGCCTTGCAATGAATAGTCATGCAGCTTCTTTTTGAGATCATCGAGACTCATGCCGGGAGCGATCTTGTAGCTGACGCCATAAAATGCAACCCCTACGGTCATTTTAGACAAAGGGATGTGGTTTTGCAGAGCCTCGAGATAAGCCTTGGTATCCGCTACTCCGGAATTCGCTGACACTGTAACCGGATTGCCTTGTCCAAGTGCATAGTCGTAGCACATGACTTGGTAATGATCCACGTCACTGGAAGCGGCCAGCTTGTCGAGGTCGTAATATCGCTGGTTTTCCGGGTTCGGCGAGATCGCGATTTCGAGCGTCATCCCTTGCCCATGCAGTTCTTGGCCGAGCTCATGCAAAAAGGCGGTGTAAATGGCCGGATCGGCGGGCGGGTTTTCATAGTTTTCATAGTCCATCACGATATTCGTATACCCGTTTTGCTTTGCGGCATCGAGTATGCTTTGGATGAGCTGTTTTTGGTGCGCACTCAGACTGCCGTCCGGGTTCAGGGGCTCTTTCAGGATCGAATAGAGTCCGCCGCCCGGCTGCGAAGCGGTCCAGCCGCCGATCGCTAGGCCGGTGCTGCCTGGTTGGGCAGGCGAATTGAGACCCGGCGAGATGGGGTAATTGCCGGTATCGAAAGTCCCGTCCGGTTTCGGAACCGCAAAACCGAGGTCACCATTGACCCCGACGGGGATATTCGGGAATTGGTTCGACCAGTTGCTCCAATTGTCGGTGTAGTCGGAAAAACTATAGTTTGGGTTTGTCATTTGATCCTCTTATTTTGTAATGCGTTCCAAAAGTCCACGATCGTCTGATCGGACGGAAGACGCGTTGGGTCTTGGGTCCACCAGAAAGGGGCGCCGGCTTGGTCCGATGAGAGCCCGAGCTGGTTTAATACGTACTCGTAAACCCAGGCTGCTGCCGCGCCCCGGCTCAAACCTTGAGGGACCGGATACTGCCCGCCTGCGCTGGCCGACGGATTTTCATAAGGGATCGCGTCGAAAAAGCCGACATGGATTTTCGACGGGTCTTTCACATAAGAGAGCCACTGCTTTAGGCCCCACGTCGGATTGTCGGCATCGAGGTAATAGTGGGTTCCGCCATCGTATAGCATCAGGTTGAGTCCGTCAAAGGTTTGGTCAAACTGTTGAAAAAGGGGGCTCAAGTCGCCGGAAGCATTTTGCAGGTTGCCTTCGATCGTCAAGACAGATTCTTTGCCTTGCGCCGAGAGAAGAGAGTGGAGTTTTTGGAAAAACAGGGCGGCGTCCTCGGGCCTATTGACCGTCATCAAGGCATGTGCGTTCGCCCCTTCGATATCCCAGTCTACCGCATCGATATTATAGCGGTTCATAAACTCGGCTAGATGCTCGGCTTGGGAAGTAGGATCGCCTTGGATTTTCATATCGTCCGACGTGGCGTTTTCCCCTCCGAATGAAAGGTCGCACTTGACGCCGTTCGCATGGGCCGTATCGGTAAGGTACGCGAGGAAATTTTTCCCGGTGTCTCCGACATTATAGCCGTCCTTGAAAATTTGGCCGACCGCATCGGTTCCGCCTGCCCCTGCGCCGCTCAAGAGGGCGTCGATGTTGGCAATCTGGGAGAACGACAGGTCGATTTGCGTGACGCCTTGCGTTTTCAAAGAGTCGAAAATCGGTTTCAAGAACGCATCGGTCTTCGTCGGATCGATTTCGACGGGCTCAGGCCACCAGCGGATGCAATTACTGACGATATACGAGTAGAAAAGCCCCATGTCGATATAGGCCGATTCCCCTTTGACCGTTAAGAAATTCTCCGAAGCGATAGACGGCACAGAGGATGCCTCTGCAAATCCGGCCAGTTGGCAATGAGTCGAAATATTCTTGTTCTCTGTTTTTGTAATATCCATGTAATCACCTTTGTTGTATGTATTAATGATAATATTTAATTATTAAAACTAAATAAATTGTCTGGTGTGCTTGTTAGTGAGTTGTTTGTGAAAAAGATCGCGTAAGCTGTTGATAAAAAAGGGATAAGGGAAGGCGGCTTTCGCCCTTGTCGATTTGGGATTCCAGGTTCTTACAAAGGCGGCTAGCTTCTGGGTAGCCATAGGTGCCTGCGCTGCCGGCCAGCTTGTGAACGGCGAGCTTCAGGGCGGCCAAATTCTCCTTGGAAGGAGAGTGTTCGTATTCGTCGATTAGCCGGGCGATCTGTTCTAATTTACTAGGAATGCTTTCGCGGTATTTCCGCATCAAGTCTTCGAGGCTCATCAAGAATCCTTATAAAAAACGGAGCAATCAAGTAAAAGCCGAAAATAGATGGACAAGGCGCTTTTATCGAAAATCCTCGTAATCGACGACGACAAAGATATCCTTGCTTTGGCAAAAATCGCCCTCCGCAAGTTCGACGTCTGCTGCGCGGGATCGGGGAAGGAGGGGATTGCCGAAGCGTCCCGTTTCCGCCCGGATCTCATTTTGCTGGACGTCTTTATGCCCGATCTCAACGGCTTTGAAGTGGCGGACCGGATCCACGCGCAAAAAGCAACGCGGCACATCCCCATAGTTTATTTAAGCGCCGAGGAAGTGGAAGGGCTTGCGATCCATAAGCCGTTCAACCCTGCCGCTCTGGCCAAGGAAGTGGAAGAGGTTTGGGAGCGATGCGAATAGGTTCGATCCCCTCTTTTTTGAAAACCCTATTCAAGGGACTCATCCTATTTTCCCTCTACTATGCAGCAGGCAAGCTAGTCTATTGGTTTCGCCCCCTTACGACGGTTGTGGTTTACGAGAGCCTGATATGGCCGCCCAGCGGGATTGCCTTGGCCCTGATATATTTGTGGGGAATCCGCCTTTGGCCGGCTGTTTTCTGTGCGATTCTCGCGCTTAAAATCCATCAGGGCTACCCTTGGGGCTTTGGGCTGGGCATCGGGGTCAGCGACACGCTGCCCATCATCCTGGCTGCTGCATGGCTTAAAAAATACGATTTCAACCCGAGGATGGAACGGATCCGGGACGTTTTGGTTTTCGTCTCGTTTGGGACGATCATCCCCACGTTCCTCTTCGCGCTCCTCACTCTCTTCATGATGGTCATCTTCGGCCAGATATCGGGAGTTCCCCAATTTTTCTCCGTATTACAGGCGTGGCATTTGGGAGACGCCGTCGGGATTATGAACTACGGAGCGCTGATTTTGGTTTGGGCTTCGTCCAGGCCGATACGGAAAAGCGTTTTCGAAATAATCGGTCTGGTTCTCTCTGCGACTCTCTTCACGTTCGCGGTTTTCGCAGAAGAGGTCCTTCCCCTCGCATTCGCTCCGTATTTTAGCATCTACCTAGGTTTCCCGATCCTCATCTGGGCGGCGCTCCGCTTTGGAGTCCATGGAGCTGTTTCCATTTCGATCTACATGCAGCTCCTCGCGGCCTTGGTTCTTTACGAAAGGAGGATCGTGTATCACTTGCCGGCCGCCACCGACGCCTTGCTGTCGCTCCAGGCGTTCGGAGGTGGGGTCGTGACGTTTTCCACACTCCTTCTTGCTGCCGTCATCGCAGAAAGAAGGGCGATGATGGATGCGCTCAAAAACGCAAGCGTCGCGGCGCTGCAGGCATCTTTTGCCCGCTCCCGGTTTTTAGCGAATATGAGTCATGAGATCAGGACTCCTTTGACCGGAATTTTAGGGGGAGTGGAGCTTCTCCAAAAAACGGCGCTCGACGACGAGCAAAAGCGGTTCGCCCATCTCATCGCGTCGAGCGCAAAGCCGCTGATGGATATCGTGAACGACATCCTAACCCTTTCTTCCCTCGAATCGGGAAAAGCTGCGGAGCGGAAGAACGAGCTGGATTTGCGCCTACTCGTCCAGGAGACTCTCGCTACGGTTACGCTGCAGGCGGAAAAGAAAAAAATCCCGATTGAAGTCGGGTGCGATGCCGCCATTCCGAAAAAAGTGCTAGGCGATGAGCGGATCAGGCAGGTTCTTCTCAATTTTTTGAGCAACGCGGTGAAATTTACCTACAAAGGGAAAATCACCATCCGTTTGACCCGGATCGACCCATTCAAAGGCGGCGTCGTAAGGGTACGCTTCGAGGTGGCCGACACAGGCGTTGGGATGTCCAAGGAAGATTTAAGCCAGATCTTCAATCCGTTTACCCAAGTCGACCTCTTAAAGTCCCATAAAGGCGGCTTCGGCCTTGGCCTTGCGATCGCAAAAAGTCTTGTGAAGCATATGGGCGGGGAGATCGGCGTGGAAAGCAAGGTCGGCAAGGGGTCGGTGTTTTGGGCCGAGATCCCGTTTTCTTCCTCGTCGGAAAAGCCGGCGCCCCAAACGGGAGCCGCAGCCGAAATGCCGGAGGCAGTCCAAGGAAAACGGATCCTTTTAGTCGAAGACGATCCGATCAATTCCCAAGTGCTGCAGCTGCAGCTTGAGAAAATCGGATACAAGGCCGATTTGGCAAGGGACGGGAACGAGGCGCTCGAACGGCATCAAAGACAGCCCTACGATTTGATCCTGATGGATCTTCTCATGCCGAAGCGGGACGGCTATTCCACCACAGAGGAAATCCGCAAACGCGAAAAGGGGCAAAGGCGCACACGGATCCTCGCTTTGACTGCGTTTCATATGGATGGCCCGGAGATCGCAAAAACGAAAGCGTCCGGGTTCGACGGAATGATCGGCAAGCCGGTCAAGATGGAAGATTTGCAGGCGGCGCTTAGAGAGCAGTTTCAAAAAGAGGCAAACCCGCAGGGGCAAAAGAGCGAACCAACGGCGCCGATCGATCTCGATTCGTTAACGGAACTTGTCCAAGGGGATCTTTCGGCACTCGGCTTTTTGCTCAAAGCCTATCTTCAGAATCTCCAAGAAGATTTGAACATGATCCAAGAGGCGGCGAAGGCGGAAAACCTATTGGAAATCGGACACCTCTCCCATAAATGCACCGGATCGAGCGGGACGATCGGATGCTATGCCCTCTCTTCCTATTTCCGCGACTTGCACCGCCTCGCAGTAGAAGAGCGGATGGATGAGATTCCTGCAATGCTCGCCCTGATTGAGGAAGAGGAAAAACGGGTTCGAGAGTATTGCTGCAGCAAGTTTAAATTTTGAATTTAATTCAAACATCCATTACCTTCTCGCTTGGAAGGTGTCGTATGCTTAAAAAATGCTTCGTTGCAACCGTTTTGCTACAGTCTCTTTATGCCCAAATCTATTCGGACGCTGAAATGTCGAGCGCCCAAGGTTCCGTTAAGGGTAAAAATTCGAACTCTTCTCGAGGAAACGACCGGTTCTCGTCGGGAGACCGGCTCTGTTTCGAAGCCGATCTGATTTGCTGGCTGGCGAAACAAGAGGGAAATGACTACGCAACGAGCGGCAATGCGATCACCGTACCCGGCACGACCGACCCGAATACCGGGCTGATCCCGGGTCCTATCCAAGCGGGGAAAGTGTACCGTCCTTCTATCCACGTCAAGCCAGGTTTCAAAGCGGGGCTTGGAGTCGATCTCGACTACGCCAATTGGGAAGTTTTTTCCGAATATACGTATCTCTTCAGCAAGGGAGACGGCGAGGTCTCTTCCAATAACCTGAACGCCGGGATTTTGCCTCTCTACAGCTACACGCCGCACAATTCGATCCTCAGCACGACGACGTATGCGGTTTCTTCGGGCGCGACCGGTTTTGTCTCTAGGGCGGAGTCGTATTGGTCGCTCCACTTCAATAACATCAATGCAGAGCTTCGCAAGATGATGCAAATCGTCCCGAGCGTGACGCTCCGCCCCCACTTCGGGTTCCAAGGCTCCTGGCAGCAGCAGCTTTTTAACGCGCAGTATACGGTCTCTTCTTTTACTTCTCCAACCACTCTCTTAGGGAAAAACAAAGTCATTTCCGAGCAGAAATCGTGGGGAGTGGGCTTAAGGGCCGGACTTGATGGCGTATGGAACTGCTTCGAGCATTTTGCCCTCTATTGCAATTCGGCGCTCTCGGCCCTCTTGAGTCATTTCCGGAGCCAAGGGACCTCGCTTGATTCAAACTCGGCCGCCCCCGGCTATTCCGACCGGGTGATCGGCAATACGTATAATCGGCTTTACACCCTCAATCCGGTGCTTCAGCTCGAACTAGGCATCCAGACCGATTGGATGCATCGCGGGAGATATCATTTCACCGCGCAAGTCGGCTGGGAAGAGCAGGTTTGGTTTTACCAGCTCGCGCGCAGCACATCGATTGCCAACACCTCTCTCATTCTCCAAGGGGTGACTGCCAGGATGCGCTTTGACTATTAATCCGCTTTTCCGGTTGTACATCGAATACAACATGAAGGAACGTTTCCCGGAAACTCTTCCCTCAAAAAGCGATGTGTCGGCGTGCTTTTTTGCGATCCCTGTTCTTCCTCTCCGGTTAATAAGTCAAAACCCAACTCCAAGTGAGAGGGTGGCGCCCGGAATTATAAGTGGACTATATTGAAATTGGATAAAAGCGGGATGGGATTTGCCTGAGATTTGGTAACCCAAAATGAATGGGAAATTGACCAAACTTGGTAAGTCATCTATCAAGGCCAAAGGAACGATCGATAGGCCGGCGCCCACATATGGACCGCTCCATTTTAGTGGGTAGAGGAGGAACGATCCTTGCAAGTATGGTACAATTGGATCGATCATTGTCCCGCCTACATTCACGTCGAATGCAGAGATTCCAAAAATACGACGGTACCCCAGAGAAATATCGATTCCTTTGACATCGTAGGATGCATAGTATCCGCCAATACTCGTATACAAAAACGCGTTTTTTTTATTCTCCCATTCCTGGTCATGTGTTTCAAGGGAAGGAGCGCAAATCAGTGACAATGGAAAAAGCAGCGTTGCAAAAATGATCCTGTAGCGATATTGCATAAGGTTGTCCTTTTATTTGCATTTTTACGTGAAAATTATACCATGATCTAACTCATTTATCGCAATGGTTTTTAAATTTTTTAATTAAAATAATATGCTGATTTACCCGGCTGTATGAATGTATCCCGAAATTCTTAACATCGAGATTTTCGATGATTTTGAGCGGTTTTTTGCGATTTGCGACGCTGGGAATATTGCATCAATATTCCCAAGGAGCAAATCGCAAAAAGCTGCCACAAGCGCGCAAAGATCGATCATTAAGAATTTCGGGATACGTTCATATTTCAGGGGTTGACTGAAGCGTTCGACTTGTAGAAATTGTCCACTGTGGCTTTGAGTTCCGCAATTTCTGTTGCATCCCCGGAGACAATGGAGAAAAAGAGACGGTGGGTTTGGTCGATTCGCGGCTCTGAATGGATCGCGGCTCGGATCCGGTCGCCGGCAATGAAAAAAGCGCCATATCCTCTGGGAACTGTGATCGGTTGGGCGAAAGAACAAAGCTCGTGCATGAGCTGGCGGTTGATCATAAAAACCCAAATCGCGTTTCTAAGCTCCCCGTATTCGCACGGGATCGGATAAAACATGGTCGAGGGTCCGACCAGAGTGATTGCGAATTTGTACTGTATTTTCACTTCCGGCCACGATTTGTAGTAATAACCGTCCATGTGCCAGCGGGAGAGGTTGTATTGGCTATTTGGCGTCGCCGCCCTGAGGCATATCCAAGCGCAAGGTTTTTCCGATACCGCCATAATTTCTGCGGCGATTTCCTGAATTTTTTTTCCGATTTTTTCCGAGAATGCCCGTGAGTTTGGGCCGATTTCAGTTAGGTAAGCTGCGATCGGATCCGATACGTCTGCAATAGGGCCGAAGAGGTTGAGGTCTTTGCTTTTTCCAATCGCGATTCGGTCAAAATCAGCTAGATCCTCATAGGCGATTCCCAGATCTACAAATGAAACGCCGTAGCGGGAATGGACAAGCGATTCCAGTGCGGCGCGGGGAGGTTCTGGGGGCGGGAATTCAGTCACTACTCAGATTTTTTTTAAATCGGTATGATGATACTACACCGGGGGTATCCACATGTCGAGGAAGGTTTTATTTCATGCTGCATTTGCCGTCTTTGCCTGTTCTCTCGGAGCGGCGACGCTGTCTCCTGGGACGCCGGTTCCGATCGTATGTGGGGGAACCGTATCCACCACTCCCAATGTTGCCGGAACATCGGGGGGATTCATGGCGGCATGGATGGATAACTCAAGCCAGGTTGTCGCGAGTTTTTCTTCGGATCTGGGGCAGTCATGGTCTTCCCCCTTCATCATCGCAAATAACAGCTCCTATCTGGTCAACGTCTGTGCCAAGAATAACCTCTTCATCACGAGCTGGGTGAACGTGGGTCCTGGATTTTCTACCGGAAACGCGTATATCAGCCGTTCAACGAATCAAGGCCAGATCTGGAGCGTTCCCCAGCAAATCTCCTCCGCTTTGGCTGTCCCGGGAGGCACTGTGAATCCTCCGGTCGCGATCGCGGCGTCGGAGGACGGTTTCATGGCCTGCTGGACATCGCCTTTCATGGGAACCACGACCGTGTGGTCGGCTTTTTCCTCTGATGGTTCCGTTTGGAATGCTCCCGTGCAAGTGAATCTTCTAAATACAGCGAGCACGACCAATTCCGTCACAGGTAATAGTTCCGGATATCTCATTGGATTTAACCGTTTTGTTGGGATGGGGAACCGCGGCTACGTTTCCTTTTCAGGCGACCATGGAGCTACGTGGGGAGCTCCTGTCGAGGTGACACCGAGTATTTTCAACAACGTTATGCTTTCGGTTGCAGCGAACGCGTCCGGATTTATGGCTGTCTGGGTCGATCCGAGCTTTAACGGGTACGCCAGCTTTTCGACCGATAATGGAGCGACATGGGGTTCCCCCGTTCTCATTGCAACGAACGTATTCAATCCGGGAGCGCCTCCCAGCATAATGCTTAGCGCCAATAACGATGTGTTCGTAGCTTCCTGGGCCGACACCATGCATAACGCGAAAGCGAGCATTACGTCGGATAATGGAGCAACCTGGAGCGCCCCGGTTGCAATCACAATGAATAACGCGGTGTATTTCGCCGGCTATAATGCTTTCGTTGGGGTAGCCGTCAGCCAATCGCACTGCATGTTTACGTGGAAAACCGCCATGTCTAATGGATATTCAAGCTATTCGACAGTTCCCTTTACGCCGGAGGCAGCAGGCATGCCTTCTCCATCCGGCTGTTTTAAAGCTGTGACCCCGAATCGCCCCGGAACTGGGCTGTTCAAGTAAAAATGGACTGTTTTTATAAACGGATGGCGGAATAGAGGGCGAGCGGAACCCAGCTTCCTTGGAATGCGCAGCCCGCGAGGATGGTCGTCAGGAAGCTTTTGTTTGAGTCATTGTATTCAGGGGAGATCACATAGGTGGCGAGGTCGAGGAATGTGGAAGTTGCGATGATTTGGGCAATCGGCATGGGCGCAAAAGAAGTGGCGACAAGGCAAAACACCCCTTCGCAAACCATTTTTTTATAATTGTTGCGATTCATCACGAACTGATGGATGCGCTGGGCGGCGGTGGTTTGTTCAGCCGGTTTTTTGACTTCGCATTCTAAGATTTTACAGATGGGTCTGGCGCCGGGCTTATGACTGATGGTAATTTCCATAAGTTACTCCTAGATGGGGCAAGTATAGCTGGATGCGCTGTTTGCGGACAGTAAAGAAATGTATAAGAGCCTATCTTTCATTCCTTAACATATGAGATTTGTGATGCTTTTTGAGCAGATTTTGCACTTTGCTCCTCGGCCATATTGATGCAATATGGCCCTCGTCGCAAATCGCAAAATCTGCTCAAAAAGCATCACAAATCTCATATGTTAAGGAATGAA
>Ga0169931_10002262_pt1 | contig 31436 bp, 30 predicted proteins | sample Kivu_15m_20L_FD_129675 | JGI IMG/M metagenome (GOLD analysis project Ga0169931, IMG submission 129675) | Freshwater microbial communities from Lake Kivu, Western Province, Rwanda to study Microbial Dark Matter (Phase II) - Kivu_15m_20L... | ecosystem: Environmental > Aquatic > Freshwater > Lake...
TAAAAATTGAACGAGGAATAATTTGGATAATTTGAGAAAACAAAGTTAAGTTTGTCATAGCTGTGGTTTTGTGGTGCAAAAACAAAATTAGCCACCTTGGTGGCCCACAGCTATTTTTTTACATCAAAAATTTATTTTGGACAGGTGTGAATAGAATTAATAAATTTAAGTTAAATTTAACAAATTAATTTTAAAGCAACCCTTCTTTTAAGATATTCTGAGGCAACATCAGCGAACATAAGAATAATTCAAGCAACTATTACGAAACATACCATAGTATATTATACTTTTTAACCAAAAAAAAGGGGGGGATCTCAAACATGAACCGACATAATTTCTGACAAACTCTTAAGATTTTTTTCATTCTTCGAAATAATACAGATCAATTATGAGAATCATCCCGTAAACAAACCCTTTTAGATAGATAACTAGTTAATAAAATTCTAATTGCACATCCCTCCAACTGGAAAATAATCCTATTACGAGTTAAAAGAAACTTCGGTAATGATGTTGATTTATCTTCAACTATCGCTTTCAAATTTGAATTGCTGTCGGGGCAGTCAGAACAAATTTTTGGTTGGATATTCAGGCAAGGATGTTAATATTTCAGGCTTGCCGGCGAGTCCATGCATATGTATGGCATTCATTTTTAGTCCGTTAGTAATCACCAGATAAGGCACGTTTAATTCCGCATTATAACGTGAGGCCTGCAAAAATGTACCTATTCCTGTTTCAATCTCAGGTGCTTTACATTCAACAATCATCCAGGGGCTAAGGTCTTTAAGATATACAACGATATCTGCACGCTGTTTACGGCGATTGCCGGGAAGGCTTACTTCAACCCCAATTAATCTCGCCGGATAAGCCATGTTATTTACCAGAAAATGAAGCATATGCTGCCTTACCCATTCTTCTGGGCTTAATGCCACAAAACGATTTCGGAATTCATCAAAAATTTCCTTTCTTTGGGACGCAGAATCTCTGATTTTATAAGAAAAAGGAGGTAAAGCCAGTTCGGGTAAATTAATTTCAATCATCAATTATGAAAACGAAGGAAGATATAGTAAATAATTGGTTGCCAAGATACACAGGTGTGCCATTGGAAGACTTTGGCAAATATATCCTTTTAACGAATTTCAACAATTATGTTGAGAAGTTTGCGGCTTTTACCGGTGCTGAAATTAAAGGGAAAGACAAACCCATGCCAAGTGCTACCGCCAATGGAATCACCATGATCAATTTCAGTATGGGAAGTCCCAATGCTGCCATCATCATGGATTTGCTTTCTGCAATTAAGCCTAAGGCTTGTTTGTTTTTAGGTAAATGCGGTGGTCTTAAGCGCAAGAACAAGGTGGGCGACATGATTCTCCCCATAGCCGCCATTCGGGGAGAAGGAACTTCCAATGATTATTTCCCTCCTGAAGTACCTGCATTACCTGCTTTTAGCCTTCAGAAAGCAGTTTCTACAACCATCAGAAATTACAATATTGACTACTTTACCGGGACCGTATTTACCACCAACAGAAGGGTATGGGAACATGATTCAGATTTCAAAAAATACCTTCAAAAAGTGCGTGCCATGGCTATTGATATGGAAACCGCGACTATTTTTCTGGTTGGTTTCTACAATAAAATTCCCACAGGAGCCTTGCTTTTGGTGAGCGATCAGCCGATGATACCCGATGGTGTAAAAACGGACAAAAGTGATGTTCTGGTGACTTCACAATTTGTAGACAACCACATTAAAATTGGTATTGATGCGTTAAACGAATTAATCAATAACGGACTCACCGTTAAGCACCTTAGATGGGACTAAGATTTAATTATTATTTTATTTGAAAAACGAATCCAGGCTTTGATGTGCTTGAAAGCAAACAAACGTAAAAATAAATAATAGCTGAAAAAACTGCGTTTCGATGGCGAAGGATGAAATAAAAAACAAAGAACTTTATAAAATAATTATCAATTCGATTCAGAACCGGGAATTTTCGCCGGTTTATTTATTTTATGGTGAAGAGTCCTACATGATAGATAAAGCCATTGAACTGATTGAAAAAACTGTACTTACTGAAGACGAAAAAGAATTTAACCAAACCGTTCTATACGGTGCTGATTCTACAGCTGCTATGGTGGCTGATGCGTGCAGAAGATTACCCATGATGTCGGAATATCAGGTTGTTATCCTGAAAGAGGCACAATTTCTAAAAGATTTCAAAGAGTTGGAATCCTATTTAAAGTATCCTGTAAGCTCAACAATACTTGCTATTGGTTACAAAAATGGCTCTCCGGATGGCCGAATGCAAGCAACCAAACTTCTGAAATCCAAGTTTCAAGCGGTTGAATGTGAATACCTGAATGATGGAGAGATCCCTTCATGGATAGCAGGCTATTTTAGAAAGTTAGGCCTTAAAATTGAAGAAAGGGCAGCGGTATTATTTTCAGAATTTACCGGGAGAGACTTAACGCGCATAGTCATGGAATGTGACAAAGTAAAATTGAATTTCCAAGCGGGGCATATCATAACAGCCTCTGACCTCGAACGCTTTGTAGGATTAAATAAAGAATATTCAATATTTGACTTAAACATGGCCCTTAGTCAAAGAGATGTTTTTAAATCCAACAACATTGCCAAACACTTTGCAGCAAACGATAAAGCTTTTCCATTGCAGGTGGTGATTGCATTGATTTATGGTCATTTCAGCAAAGCATTGGCCTTACAATACCTGAAAAGTAGAGGTGAACAAAGGCCCGGTGCGAAAATTGGATTGCATCAGGATTTCTTATTACGACCTGTCGAAAAAACAGCCGGCAACTACTCCCCTGCAAAAATAATTCACATCATTCATCATTTACGAAAAGCTGATTTACAATCGAAAGGATACTACTCAAACAAGATAAAAAATGATAGTATTTTAAAAGAACTTGTATTTAAAATTTTACACTAATGAATTACTGGCTTGTAAAATCTGAACCTTTTAAATATTCCTGGACACAATTTGAAGCAGATAAAAAAACCTTTTGGGATGGCGTTAGAAATTACCAGGCGCGCAACAACCTGAAAGCAATGAAAAAAGGAGACTTGGTTATGTTTTATCACAGTAACGAAGGCATGGAGATTGTTGGAATTGCTGAAGTAATTAAGGAAGCTTATCAGGATCCCACAACAGAGGATCAAAAATGGGTGGTGGTTGATCTGAAGCCAAAATCCAAACTAAAGAAACCGGTTACGCTTACGCAAATTAAAGCAGATCCTATGCTTGCTCAAATTGGCTTGGTTAAGCAAGGTCGACTTAGCGTAATGCCCCTGAAAAGAGAAGAATTTGACCGAATTATCGAAATGGGATTAAGTTAAATAATTCTATATTCTTTAATTGGCTTTAAAAAATTGATTTCAATTAAAACATCAAATCTGGTTGACGCATAAGTGACTTTTATTGAAGAAAATTATTGAATAAATAACTTCACACTCCTATTCAGCGATTCATATTCATTTAATCAAGCGAAGAATCAGGTGAAACAAATGCCAGAATAAACAAATTAAAACCAGTTATTACCATGTTTTATGCTTCGTAGATGATTAAAACCGGATGAACCTGATGCCTTTTACAAATAATTTAATGCGTTTCAGATACTTGAGTGATATCAGGTTCTGGTTAATTGTATTTTTCTGTTTCAGATTGTATGGTATTTCCGATGCTCCGCTGGAAATATCGCATAACTGGAGACAAGTTACAGTGAATATGATTTCCAGAAACTACTACGAGGAGAATACTACCTTTTTATATCCGATGATGGATAATGCCGGCGAGAAATCTGGTATTACAGGCACTGAGTTTCCTCTTTTGAATTACCTCATTTTTATTTTTGCAAAACTGTTTGGCTGGCAGCATTGGTATGGAAGATTGATCAACCTGATAGTCAGCTCTATCGGAATCTGGTATTTTTACAGGTGGATTAAAGAATTTCTCGATTCCAAATCGGCCTTTCCGGCTGCAATGATTCTGATTACTTCCCTTTGGTTTGCGTTTTCACGAAAAATAATGCCCGATACATTTAGCCTGAGCCTTACCATTATCGCTTTGTTTTACGGATACAAATACGTGTATGAAGAAAAATCAATTGATTTAATTCTCTATATGGTTTTGGGAAGTCTTGGAATTTTATGCAAACTGCCTGCAATAATTGCATTGAGTCCAGTATTTATTCTGTTTATAAAAAAATGGATTTTTGAAAAAAGATTTTCTATTCCGCTTTTTCTATCATCTGCTTGTATTCTTGCTCTGTGCGGTATTTGGTATATCTATTGGTTTAATCATTTAATTTCCATTGGAAATTGGCAATTTTATATGATGGGTCCGGGATTCCCGGCAGGTTTATTCGAATTGGGAATTGATTTTTACGAGACCTTTGATAATATCTTTTTTGAGAGTATCAAGTTTAGCGGCTTTACTGCTTTTATAATTGGTTTGATTATGCTTTTGAAGGTCAAACGCAACAATCCCCTTTTACCTATTTTGTTGCTTTGGTTATTCATGTTTTTTCTTTTTATGATTCAGGCCGGTTATGGATATGCCACTCACGACTATTACACCTTGCCATTGGTACCGGCTTTGGCTTTGGGAGCGGGTTATGCCTTATCATTGATAAAGAAAAGCCACTGGCAATATGTTGTGTTGTGTATTATCATGACTGAAGGTTTATTAAATGTTTTACATGATTTTAAAATAAAGGAGGAACATCAATTTTATATTTCATTAAGTAATTTTGCGGATGAGCATGTGCCAAAATCTTCTCTTGTCGTTTGCGACGAAGGAATGAATCCGCGTATGCTTTATTATTTGCACCGGAAAGGCTGGAGCCTGGATCCAGCATTTATTCAACGTAAGGGTGTTTTGGATTCACTTTCTTTGAAAGGAGCTGAATATTATATTTCCTTAAATAAAAATAAAATCGAATATAACATTCCTTTAGTAGCAGAGACAAATGACGTGAAATGCTATAAATTAAAAGGAAATCAATAATATTAATTCAATTATTTCAATGAATCAGCAACAAAATTATCCTAGTCTCACATCTTTGGCCCATTCATCGGGATGCGGCTGTAAGGTGAATCCGGGTGGACTTTCAGAAATTCTCGAGGGCCTTCGGCAAAGCCCCGGTTTTGTTGCGATACAAGGTCATGAAGATGCCTCAATTTTCAAATTAAATGAAACAGAGTCACTTCTTTCTACGGTTGATTTTTTCATGCCCGTGGTTGATGATCCTTTTGATTTTGGTGCAATAGCAGCTGCAAATGCATTAAGTGACATTTTCGCCATGGGCGGACAGCCTGTTCAGGCAATAGCCGTGATGGGATGGCCAATGTCTAAACTGCCCTCTTCTTTGGCCTCGCAAGTGCTGCAAGGAGCGGAGTCATCCTGCCGAAAGGCAGGAATAAGCATAAGCGGTGGACATACCGTAGATGCGGTTGAGCCCTTTTTTGGTTTATCTGTGAATGGAATTGTGAAGAATAAAAATTTGAAAACAAACCGAGGAGCCAAACAAGGAGATTTACTTTTTTTAACGAAACCATTAGGAATCGGAATGATTATGTCTGCAATGAAGCGCGGTAAATTTGAAATTCCATTTCAGGATGCTATTGAAGCTATGAAACAACTCAACCAAGCCGGTATTGAACTGGGAAGCTTAAACGGAGTGAATGCAATGACAGATGTAACAGGTTTTGGTTTGCTTGGCCATGCCCTTGAAATGATTGGAGAGCAAAAAATGACACTAAAACTTAAGTTTCAAAACATTCCACGCCTGGAGGGCGTTACAGCTTGTATGAAATCATTTATTTACCCAGACATTACAACATCCAACTTCAATTGGGTAAAGAGCTTTGTAAATGAGCTGAGTGCCGATAGTTTGTTTCTATTATGTGACCCTCAAACCAGCGGTGGGCTGCTTGTATCGGCTTCGCCGGATGAATCAGACAATGTAGTAAGCATACTTAAAAAGTACGACTGCAACACACAATCGATAGGACGCTTTGAATCATGGAACGGGAATGCTATCTTTGTTGAGGATCAAATATGAAACAACTTATTTTATTGCTTTTGATTTCAATAAGCCTGATCTCCAAAGCACAGACATTTAATCAGAATACCTGTCAGGATACTACCCTGATATCGAACAATCCATGTTTTGGAACACTTTATCAGCCTGTTTGCGGCTGTGATAATATTACCTACCGGAATGAATGTTTGGCTTACGCGAATGGTCTGCTTAATTTCACACAAGGCCCCTGTGAGTTTATGGACTTTGACTTTCTGCCAAATCCTGTGTCAACAGTTGGACAGCTTCAGGTAAAAATTATATGTAAAGGAGTAACAGATATTAATGTTTGGATTTTTGATACTTTTTTCAGAGAAAAATACTTCCAAAGACACCTTTCGTATCAGGAACTTGAATTATTTCCGGATGTTAGAGGATTTGGAAATGGTTTGTTTTTTATTGTAGTAGAAGCAAACGGCGTTATTAAAGTGAAGAGATTGTTGGTAAATCAATTCAATTAAAATATTAATCGGTAATAAAAAGTAAAGGCATATTTACCGGATTTAGTTTGAAATAATATTGTTCAATTTATTGGATTATAAATGACTATTTATACCTGTAATGGCCGATGATTTTATATTTAAACAGACAATCTTCAAGAACCTGCCCGGCACCAATGTTATGAATAATGAGTGGCCTTTTTCCATCCTCAGATTTCTTATTTGATACCAGGCCAATATGGGTTAAACCTCCACCCAAATTCCAGCAAACAATGTTTCCTGGATTGTAATCGTTTGGATTATCAGTGATTTTAAGCACTTCACCAAAACGACTGAAAAAGGTCATTAAATTTGGGACTCTTCGGTGGTCAATGTTTTTATCTGTTGATTTTAATCCCCAATTCTTAGGGTATTTGGCAAAATTCGCCTTCATATCTTCATGAACAAGACGCTGTAAATCAATCCCTACTTTTCGATATGTCCTAATTATTATATCTGTGCAAACTCCTTTGTTTGGTGGAACATCGCCATTGGGGTAAGAAATGCTAAAATAGGCTGGATCATAAATAACCTTTTGTTTGGTTAATGTATAAGCAGAGTCTTCCAGTTGATTAAATGTAAAAGACTGGGCAAAGCTACTTGCTGCATAAACTGCTAATAATATTGAAATAAATTGACGACTTAATTTCATGTAATGGAAAAATAAATTGATCTAATTCATATAAATATATCAAGCCCAGAATCGAATAGATTCTCTGTGTTCATATGAGAAATATAAATTAAATACATCAATAATACTCTCACTCAGATCAGTAACTCGCATGCTGAACCCTGAATATTTACGAGCCGAAAAATCTCCAGCTTGACCATGAATAAAAACCCCAAGACGGGCAGCATCGAAGGGGTGATACCTTTGGGCTAGCAAGGAAGTAATTATTCCGGTTAAAACGTCACCACTCCCACCCCGCGACATTCCCGAATTACCGGTAGAATTAAAATGTACGGAACCGTCGGGCAAGCAAACAGCAGTGTGGGCGCCCTTTAAAACCAGAATAATATTGAAACGAATAGCCATTTCAGAGGCTTTCCGGAGTTGATTGATTCCAACTCGTTTTTCTCCACTAAGTCGGTAAAACTCACCCGGATGAGGTGTTAAAATCGTGAAAGGTTTAAGAAATGCAAGCCATGTTGGATTTTCAGCTAAAATATTTATTCCGTCGGCATCAATAACAAGGGGAATATTTACGTCCTGAATAATTTGTTTTAAAACAGAAGTGGTTTCCGGTGAAGTTCCAGTTCCCGGGCCAAATCCAATAGCAGAAAATCCTTCGTACTTAAAATTTCCTTTTATACAGTTTTCATCTTCACTCAGCTGAACCATGGCTTCAGGCATTAAGGTGTTCACGGAGATCCTTAAAGAGCTTGGCACACACATAGTAAGAAGTCCTGTACCGCTTCTTAAACAAGCCTTTCCGGCCATTAAGGCCGCCCCTCCTTTTTCAAGACTTCCTGCAATTATGCAGGAATGCCCAAAAATACCCTTATGTGCGTCACGGGGGCGCCTTAAAAACACTTGAGAGAAATAATCGCTTCCTGTTAAAAAATAATTTGATGATAAGCCGGCAGGTTCTTTCAAGCCAATGTCGATGATATATAATTCATCAAAATATTTTAAATTTTGCGGAAGTAAAAGAGAAAGTACCGGAGCGTGGAATTTAAACAAACTCTCGGCATGAACAGCGTCAGCATCATCGGGCATTTCTTCATCAGAAAACAAACCACTGGGCATGTCAACAGAAAAAATTAAGCTGTCAGAAAAACGATTTATTTCCCGAACCGCTTCAAGAAAAACACCCCTTAGTTTCCGGTTAAGTCCTGTTCCAAAAATAGCATCTACGATAACGTTACAATCCTGAGAAACATGATGACTTCCAAAATCTTCAATAAGGCCTCCGGCCGATTTGAATAAATCGTGACTGGTACGACAATCGGCAGAAACCGCTTCCTCGCCCACGCAAATTGCCTTCACAGGAAAGCCGGCTTCCAATAAGCGTCGAGCGATTACATAACCATCGCCACCATTGTTGCCCGGGCCGCAATAAACGTAAACAGAATAAACAACGTCGAATTCCGGAAGATTCTTTAAATTCTCAGAAGGTTTGATTTTATCAATGATTATATCAGCTACCTTTCCTGCAGCCTTTTCCATTAAATCTATTGAAGATATCCCTTGATCAATGGTAAATTGATCGCATGCCCGCAATTGTTCTGAACTTAAAATTTTCATTGATTTTGTATTGACTTAATCGCAGAAATTAATTGGGGAATTAAAGCCATTTTCTCGTCATTCAAGATGATTAAATCTGCCTTCTCTCTTTTAATTTCAGAAGAAAGCTGTTGCTTCATTCGCGCAAGAACTTCCTCTTTTGAAAGCCCGCGTTTCATCACTCTGGATAATCTAAGTTCTGTGGGAGCGTCAACAAGCCAAACCTGATCAAGTTCCTTTTCCAGTCCGTGCTCAAAAATAATTGCTGATTCTTTAAAAGCTACGCTTGAACGTTGCCTGCTACACCAGTTTACAAAATCCATTCGCACGGCCGGATGAATAATTGAATTTAATGTTTTTAATGCTTCCGGATGATTAAAAACATGTGCAGCTAATAATTTCCGATCGGGTAAACCTGATTCAGAAAAATAATCATCTCCAAAAGCAGAGCGTATTTCAGCTTGAATTGATTTATTTTCCATCATTAATTCTGCTGCACGCAGGTCGGAATTATAGATTGGGAAGTTCATTAATTTAAGAACCTCTGTAACGGTTGATTTGCCGCTTCCTATTCCACCGGTAATACCTATTTTAATCACAGAATCATTGTTTTTTTCGAATAATATATTCAACCATTTCCGGTTTGATTTTGATATTTTTCACGTATGCTGGGTATTCGCGCAGATACAGCATGAGCTGACTGCTCTTTAATTCCTTTAAATCAAATGCATCAGCACCAACAATAAATGAATTGGCGCTTAAGCGATTAAAATTACTCAAAGCTACCATGCAGGATAATTCCACTTCGGCCGGAAAAATATCAAGTGAATCAGAACTAATCAGGTGCTCAATTCTTACGGGGATTTTAAAAACCGCTTCAGTGTATTTATCAACATTTATCTTTAGATCAACTTCAAGTGGCTCATAAGAAAGCATGCTATCTGGTTGAAGAATTTTCAATCTATAAATTCCATCTTCAAACACATCAGTGAGCCTGATTTTTTCGGTCGTAATTTGAAATATTGAATCCAGTCGATCTGCAGGACCGCTGATTGTTATGCTGTCTGGTAAAAGACGGAGTGAATCTGATAAATAAAAATGCTTTCTGAATGTCAGCGAAGCATCAGGGATGACAGGCACTTTGCGAACTCCCCGATTAAAGAATGAGAAAAACAAGGTATCAGGTTGGATGTTCAGCACTTTAATATCCACATGCTGACGGTTAAAAAAATCGATACCATGATAAGTGGTTAAAAATGCATTTCGGTTTTTCACACTTGGTTTTACCCCGATGTTTCTTCCGTCGAGCAGTATTTTACCCTGATCGGGTTGAAGCATATAGGAGAGCAATTGATAGCCTGACCCCGAAACATTTACATCCACTTTTGATGGTAATTTCTCGATGATCATTCTTTCCTCGGGCAAATTAATATACTCCACAGGAACAGTAATTACTGTAGAATAATACCCATTAAATGCAAGCAAAAACCAAAACAATACAGAAACAATCAGACATACAATAAAAATCAACAATTTTTGTTTGTTGAAGAATTTACTCTTATTCGCATGATTCTTTCTTCTTGCCATTTTTGAGTAATAAGCAAATACGAATATGCAATATGCTAATTATAAAGCAGATCTTAATCCAGTGGAATAAAATAAAGCTATAATTTTCTGCGTAAACGAAATTAAAAACCCGACTGAACTAAAGCCGGAATATCATTCAACCCTCAGCGGCTTTGTTATTTGCCGGCTTGAAGCTGATCCTGAGGATTGCTGCTTATTGCTGTTTTTTCGATACGAAGCTTTTGGCCGCTTTCAATCTCAATGACAAAAGTGGAATCATCAACATCAATTATTTTTCCGTGGATACCTCCAATGGTAATAATTCTATCGCCTTTCCCCAAACGCTCGCGCATTTGTTTCGCCTCTTTTGCTTTTTTCATTTGCGGGCGAATCATAAAAAAATAAAACACCACGATGATCAATAACATTGGCAACATTTGCGCCATACCGCCTCCGGCTCCGCCTGCGAGTAAAATTCCTGTTTTCATATTTATTATTTTATTCTTCTGATGGATCTCCTTTTACAAATCCGGTTATTACCACTTTATGTGTTGAAGGCTCGGTATTTGCATAAATCGTAACATCCTTCATCGCTTTTCCAATACGGCGGTCGCTATTGAACACAACGTCGATACTTGCTTTTTTACCGGGTCTGATAGGTTCCTTCGGCCATTCAGGAACAGTGCATCCACAGCTTCCAAGTGCTTTAGAAATGATCAAATCATGTTTTCCAGTATTGGTAAATGTAAATGAGTGTGCGACTTTTTCGCCTTCTATTACCGTTCCAAAATTAAAGGTGTCCTGGTCAAACTTGATGTCGGAAACAGGTATGTCCTTATTTGTTGCTGTGGCGGAATTTGAAATCATATCCGGTGTTATATTTCCTTCGCCTTTCTGATCGCATGAAATGGCAAAAGCAGATATTGAAAAGATAAATAGTTTGAAAATGCTTTTTCTCATTTTTCTGAAATTTGGTTTGCAAAAGTACGGCTAGATTGCTTAACAATCAAATGAAACCCCCTGACATTATTTCGAAACCAGGAAACGAGCTGTTTTATCTGTGAAACGCAAAAAATACATTCCGGCTTCAAAGTCACTAAAATCGCTTGTAGCTATAGCCCCGGGAGAAATATCGAATTTCTTTATAAATCTACCGTCGATTGAATATATTGAGCAAAGCTCGGTTTTCGCGGTATTGTTGCGAACAAATAAAGTTGAACTAGTTGGATTGGGATAGAACTCAAATGATTCAGTAAACGGGATTGGAGCTGTTGAAGTAGCATCGCTAACATGGACGTTCAAAACAACTTGGTTGCTGCTGCAGCCATTTGAGTCGGTGCCTGAAACAATGATATCAACAAATCCTTCGAGGTCGTCCCAGAAAACTACTAGTGTGTCGTTATTTCCACTGTAAACAGCCAGCTCAACAAGAGCTTCATCGCCAGCGAAACCCCAGGTATAAGTCATTCCGGTGGGACCATTGACATAAATGACCGAAGCCTCTCCCGGCGTTTGAAGTGTATCGCCTATGAGGCTAATTTCAGGTCTAGTGTTCACCAGATAATAAATAGAGTCTGTTAAACCAGTGCAACCACCGCGTTCTGCAAACACAAAATACCAACCCGAATTTTCAATTTGGACATCTTCAATTTCGTTGTTTCTTTGATTGGAAGAATAATTAAGTGGACCACTCCAATTCCAAGTTGCCCCCGGAATATTTTCTGCCTCAAGAGTGATTATTTCCCCATTACAAATACTGTCAGAATTAGAAATAACAACTGCATTTGGAGCACCGATTATTTCAACCTCAATGCTGCGTTGGGACAAACAATTATCGCCTTCAATTAAAACCGAGTAAACCCCTGTGGCGGATTCATTCACATTTTGAATTGAAGGATTTGGATTACTTGAAGTAAAATTGTTTGGACCTGTCCAGGTGTAGTCTGCCAGGCCTGGATAATCTGTTGTAAGTTGAAGGGTTCCGCCTTCACAAACAGGACCGTTACTAATAGCCGAAGCGCCGCAGGGCAAACATCCTGAAGGCGCCGTAAAATTAGCACTTGCACTGCATCCTGCACTGGCGTTAAAGCTAGCTGTTACAGTTGCTCCTGCCCCATTGGAAGGTAAGCCGGAAATACTAAAATTGGTGGTGTTATTGAATGGTCCATTGAGGGTTTGGGTTTGTCCACCGGAACTCACAATCAATTGTCCGCCGGTAGGCGGATAAAAAGAAAAAACAGAGCCTTGAAGGGTATAAGTGTTTGTAACCGAATCGCAGGCACCTGCAAGAGCGGTGATTTGACTAATCTGACAAGGTCCTGTGAAATTACAATCGAAACTACCGGTTCCGGATGTTTGGTTAAAAGTTACGTCTGTTAACTGATTTGAAAAGTTAGTGACTAACAAGATGTAAAAATCGCCCTGATTCAAAGAAGTAAAGTTGATTGTTTCTGTCGCTCCTCCGGCATAACTGCAATCGGCTGTGTTTTCAGCTGTCAACTCACTACAATTACCGGTTTCATTTTCAAATGGGCCATAAAGAATAAAATCCAGATCTCGTTCTGTAGAATTGGTTTGAAGAATATTGTGTGTACCCGGGTTATCGATTCTAAACACAAACCAGGCAGGATTGGGCTCTGATCCAAGACAACCGTAATCAGGGCCTGATTCTGCGTTACCGGCTGCGATCGAGGCCGGATAGGTAACCGGAGTGTTCAAACAAATACGAATCGCATTCGCGCAGGTTGAGTTTTGTGCTTCAAGAAGTGACGTAAAAGAACCGAATAAAAGGAAAAAAGTAAAAAGCTGTTTCATGCGAAATTGAGAAAGAGCCGCAAGTTAAACATTTGATTTAGAAGAGAGGAAATTGATCTGCGAAAGTTTGAACCGGAAGATCAATTAACAAGGCGGTTTGCATTTAGGCAGTCTCACTTTCTTTCTTAATTCGAAATTATAACAGGAGTTATAAATTAATTGGAAGCATTTTAAAAGGCCATTAATTCGCTGTACAATTCGGTTAAAGGCAGGCCTACAACATTGGTATAAGAACCGCTTATTTTTTCAACCCCAATGTGACCAATCCATTCCTGAATGCCATAGGCTCCGGCTTTGTCCATTGGTTTGAAGTTTTGAATATAAAACTGAATTTCATCCTCTTTCAAACTCTTGAAAGTGACTTCGGTAACAGAATATAAGGAACGCGATTTGGCCAAAGTACAGATTGAAACCGCAGTTATTACCTCGTGTGTTTTTCCTGATAGTCGGTAAAGCATTTGCATAGCTTCCTGCTCGCTCGCGGGCTTGTTCAAAACATCGGGTTCGAGCCATACGATTGTATCTGCAGTAATTAAAATATCTGTTTCGCTTAACATGCTTTTACCTGCTGAAGCCTTGAGAGCTGCCAGATACAGAGCGATTGACTCACGTTTTAAATTCGGAGGAAATGCTTCATCCACCGAAAGGTGGAGTAAATCAAATGAGATACCCAATTCTGATAAAAGCTGCTTTCTTCGTGGAGAAGCCGACCCCAATAGAATTCTATTATTTTTAAATTTATCGCTTAAATTCATTTTAATTTATAAACCGGAATACAAACATGGAAAGGACACCTCCGGTAATGATCAATTTTGACCACAGTGAAGCGCGGCTGTAATGTTTTTTTTGCCAGGCATTCCAAAGTTGAATAATAAATATAATTAATGGTAATTGAACACAAACCATTAAATACCAAAACATAATTCTGTATTCCAGATTCCATAAAACCTGTTGAACCATGCCAAGTAAAATTCCTGTAAAAAGCGCAAGTGCCAAAACGAAATATTTCGTGTAGGTTTCGCCCAAAACAATGGGAACGGTTCGGGCACCAATAAGCACATCACCTTCAACATCCTCCATATCCTTAACAATTTCGCGAATCAAATTGGTAAAAAAAGCAAACATGGAATAGGCAAGCACAACGAATGCTCCCTGTCGCAAAAGACTATTCCCAAAACCATCAACATGCATGTTTAAGACATTTAAATCGAATAAAATATTATTCGAAAATTCAAACAAAGCAACAGTGATGGGGACGAGCGCAACCAATATTGAAATAACAATATTGCCGGATAACATTTGTCTTTTAAAATGTGTCGAATAAAACCAGAGGGCAAGCACGCTAAAGACAAATATTCCGAAAAATTTAATTGCGTTAACCTTGTAACATAACCAGAAACCGATAAGCAGGCCGATGCCATTTAAAATAAAATGAAGCGCCATGGCTACTCTTCTTTTGATGGTGCGACCTACAACAAGCTTATCGGGGCGATTTGCCCGATCGGTTTTGGTATCGAAATAGTCATTGATAATGTTTCCGGCAGCTGCAATAAGAAGTACAGAAAGTACTAATAAATAAAAATCAAAATTACTCATATGCAGTTGAAGTCCTTGAACGGCATAGCCCGAGGCTAACATATCTTTAATGGCCTGACTCCATAAGGTTTGAAAAATGCCATACCTCACACCTGTCATGGTAAGCACGATGATAACTAAATTCGGAAATCTGATGAGCCTGAGCAAGTCAACCATAACGAGTTCAAAAGTAAAGCAAAAATGTTAGGGTTGTATGATGCCGGTATGTTGAATTAGTAAAATAATACACATGTGGATTTGCTTTCAATGAAGTCGGACAATCAGTATTCTATGCTATGTGGAATTATTTGTTTAGATTCGCCTATTGGGATTAATCTATGAAAATAAACTTACTAAAATTTATGAAAACATCAGCTATTCTTGGGTTAATTCTGTTTCTCTTTATTCTTCCGGTGCATGGTCAAAAACCTGAAATCAGCAATGCCGTGGAAATGATGATTTTGGGTGAACGACCTTGCTATCGCCTGAAGATTTCTGAAAGCGAAGAGAAATCGGTGGAGAAATTGTGGGAAACTTATGTCAGAGAAACATTTGGAAGTAAATTAAAGTCGCAAAAAGGAGCGAAGGAAATGCTTGCTGAAGAGTGTAAGCTTAAGTCTGTATCTGATAAACCTTTTAATTTATATGCGAGCACCAGTGAGGCCGGAAAAGAAACCCTGGTGGTTGTTTGGATTGACCTGGGATCTGCCTTTTTAACACCTGAATATGATCGGAAAGCATCCGAATACATAAACACACTTTTAGCTGAGTTTTCATATGTTGTGAAACGATATTATGCTGACGAACAGATAAAAATGGATGAAAATTCATTAAAGCAAGCTGAACGTGTGCTGGAAAAACTTGTCAATCAAAATGAAGACCTCGTTAAGGATATTAAGAATTACGAGGAGAAAATAGAAACTGCCAAAAAGGAGCTCGAGAAAAATGCAGGCGAGCAGGAGTCGGCTAAATCTGTAATTGAAAAATCGAGAGAAAAGTTAACTGAATCACAAAACTTGAAGGAAAAAATAGGAAAATAAACAGTTTACTTTTTAGCAATACTTTCGTATTGCGGATGCGATAAAACGACTAATTTAAATTCTGCGATTTAGGCTAAAGTAATCGCTTTCGGATGATGAAAATTGAAGTAAGACTTCGGGGGACTTGCTTTGATTTAGGCATTCTTTTTAATTGAATCCGAAAATAGCCGATATATATATTGCATTTCAGTTTCGTGTTTTAGCAATTCCACGTGTTTTGCAATGGTTACTTCATCATTTCGCACAGCCGGGCCTGTTTGCAAATGAATAGGTGAATTCGTTTCAAGGGCCCGCGTACCTGAAATAATGAGATGAATTAATAAATTAAAGTCTAAATTATTTCGAAGACAATAATCGTATGCAAGCTTAAACAGGTGGTTACTAAAATTATTGGCAAAAACAGCTAGCATGTGCATTTTCTCGCGCTGCTGCGCGGAAATGAAAACAAGATTCGAACCTAGATCAGATGCCACTTTTTCAATGAGCGGCTTCACAGAATCCGAGGAAACTTCAGCAACGAGAGGTATTTCTCCCCAATTCTCCATTGGATTTCCAAAACTATGAATGGGCCATAAAACAGCAGAATTGCCATGAAGCACTTGAATAGAAGTTGCACCTGAAAAGTGAATTAACACACATTCTTTTGCCACTATTTGCTGAGCACAACTTTCAATAGCATGGTCGCTTACCGCCAAAAAACAAATGGAATGATTCGGTAATTCCGAATAATTAATTCTAAGCAATCCGGGAAATTGATTCAAGAAGCGATTGGCGCTTTCACTGTTTCTGGCAACCAGGTAAATTCTTCCTGACAGGTCTTTGGTCAATTGTTTGAGGAGCGCAAGAGCAAGCTTTCCGGAACCAATGATTACCAGGTCAGGCTGCATGGCTGGTTTTACTTTTGCGTCTAATTCTAACCCAAACAGCCAGTAATGTCCCGATGGCCATTAAAATACTGCCCGTCCACAAGATATTAATCCCGGGAAAAACAATTGCCTTGAGAATGATGAATTCCTTGTTGGGGTCTTCTTTCTCACGAATTCTGAGTGAGAACGTTTCCTTATCGGGATCAATTTTAAAGAAACCTGCCTGAACTCCATTCTTCTCGTCACTGGCATCTATGCTAAAAATACTGGAGTTTCGGATGACATAAATGGGAATAATTTCGCGGGAATTCCCATCAATACTCATAACTCTCAAAACAGCACCTACTGCAATATCATCTTCGTTCAGCTGTGCATAGGCTTTTTTATCAAGGTCTTTTTTTATTCCTTCCAGAATAATAAGACTGTTGCTTGTAAAAATGGTATCACCAATTTGCAATTCAAAATCCTTCGCTTCTTTCCAACCGTTCTTGGTTTTCTTTTTCTCAAGCGGAGCATAAGTTACATGCGTAAAAATATCTCTTCCCAGAAAATGTTTTGTGGCAGGTTCTGCCACATTTCCCATGCGGGGATTCATTTGTATAAACGGACTCAACCTGAATTGCTTTTCGAGAGATCCGTCGGAATTCTTGCTGTAATAGTCAATATTATAATAGATGTGAATTCCTTTGGCTGAATCGCCGCGGTAGGCAACCATGTATTCACCCATGGCAACGGTGTCGTTTAAAGCAAGCAGAACGTTTTCTTCGCGCGGGAAATCCTCGCCCAGATTAACAGCGGTATTATTTTTTGAAATGAATTCCTTTTTACCGGCCGAAATAAGGGAGCCAACCAGAATTAATCCGAAACCAATGTGCGAAATGGATGAACCCGCTTTGGGTATTTTGCCTTTTAAAACGCGAATAAAATAATCGGCATTTGCAAAAACCGCCCAAAGTGAAGCGAAAAGCAGCAGCAGGTAAAGAGGCTGTGCAATATTCATAAATACACCTATAATGACAGTAAACAGAGCCGACAGAAAAAGCGAAAGCCAAATCCGCTTGAAAAAGCGTGGAATATCTGTCTTTTTGTAAGAAAGAAATTGTCCCACAGCAATTAGAAATGCAGTTATAATTGCAAAGGGTAATTGCCATGAATTGTAATGCTCAATGGGGTCTGAAGGGGCTGCCAACTTGGCTTCAGCCATTTTGGCAAATACTTCGGTGGACCAGATTCCGTTTAGCCAGGCGAAGAAATTAGACAAACCACCCGAAAGCATTTTATTAATTACCGGAGTTGAAGTCGAAAAGGTAATTTGAAAGGCCGAAACAAGAAGAACAAGAGCGGCAACGAACATCCAGAACTCACGTGAGGTCGCGTGTTCTTCTTCTGTTTCTGACTTTAATTGTTTGTTAAGACTGCCCAGTGCAATGATTATGGAAACTAATAAAAACGCGGCAATCAGTAATTTGGAGAAATAAAAGAAACTGATGATTGTAAAAAGCGCCGAAACGATTAACCAGATTTTCTTTTTAGTTTCAGAACGTATTGCAAACGCTGAGGGAAGCCAGATAAATAATAAAAGATAGAGGAGCAGCTGACCACTCATGCCCAAATCGGTAAAGGCGTGCACTGAAGTTTCGCCAAGCACCCCGCTTCGGGTAAGAAAGGTTGAATAAAGAATAAGAATGAAGGTGATAAAAATGAGAAAAAAGGCTGTCACCAAAGAATCGCCCTTGTTTCGGTTGATGAGCATGACGTGCCCTCCGGCTACCATGGTGAGCCAGGGAACCAGCGACGCATTTTCAACCGGATCCCAAGCCCAGAATCCTCCGAAGGAGAGTGCTTCGTAAGCCCAGGCACCTCCCATCAGAATTCCGGTACCTAAAATACTGATTCCGAAAAATGTCCATGAGAGTGCTGGTTGAATCCATTCTCTCAGTTTGCCAGTCCATACGCCCGCCAGGGCGTATGCGAAGGGAAAAAGAGTTGCTGAGAACCCCAGAAATAAAGTGGGTGGATGAATCGTCATCCAGTAGTTTTGCAGCAATGGATTGAGTCCGCGACCATCGAGATTGCTGAGATAGGTGGCTGACTTCACAAATGGAAGATTCATGAAATCGGGATGTTCACGCAGTAAGATGAATGGATCTGATCCGATTTTATACCCTCCGAAATAAATTCCCAGAAGCATGGAAGCTAGAAACACCTGCACCATGGAAACAATCGCCATCACGGAAGCTTCCCAGGAGGCGGCTGTCCGAATTAGTATATTGGCAAGAATGGCGTTCCAAAAGGTCCACAGTAAAAAGCTTCCCTCCTGCCCTTCCCAAAAACAGGAAAGAATATATTCCATGGGCATTTCGGTGTTGCTATGCTGCCAAACATACTGATACTCAAAGTAGTGGTTAAAAAGGATGTAAAACAGCACCGCTATAATTCCAAAAATGGCAAGCGTATGCAATCTGAAACCTAAGCGGCCGAGTTTCAGCCACTGGTTTTTTTCTGCCAAACCGGCATAATGCGCTTGTATGTATGCAATTACTGCAAGAAAAGCTGCAGCAAATGACAATGCCGTGAAAAAATGTCCTGCCTGTCCCCAGAAAAGATGCTCTCCAATATAATCCACCTCCATGCTTGTTGGGTACGTTTAGTTAAAGTGAAGTAGTAGCGGCCGGCTCTGCCTTAAATTCTTTCATTTCTCCTGAGCCATCGTTGTATTTACTTGGGCATTTCATGAGAATTTTATCGGCCATAAATACTTGCTCATTCATTTTTCCGGTAATCACAACTTGTTCTGATCGTTCGAAATCCTGCGGTTTAGTGCCATTAAATATGACTTTTCGTTCTGTACCTTCCCGGTCGACCAGATAAAACGCGAAGCGGTTTACGTTTTCTTCGGGATTGTATTCGAGTTCCTTATCCTTGTTCAGTTCACCAACAACATGAAATTCCTTTTGGGGTTCGGCCAGCGCCTCGTTGAAGGAAGCATATGTGCTGGAATCAGCAAAGGTGCTGAGTATCATTCCGATAGCCAGGGCGATGACAACAATGCCGATGATATGAATTCGTTTCATAATTAAAGATTCTCTTTTTCCAGTTTATTTAAGCGGCGTTCAAGCCGAACTAAAAACAAAATAATGCCTGCAAAAACAATGCTGAGAACGGCCACAACCACATAAATTTTTCCATCAGCTCTCATTTTATCGGCCATATCAATTTCTGATGCGGCATTCAAAAAATTGAATGAAGCATTCAGGATAAAAAAAACAACAAATAAGATGTACTTCATGTTTAGTTACTTGAAAGATTGAATTTATGATCATTCATTAATCTGTGGTATTTCATTCGCGCAGTCCGGTATGAAAGATCGGCTATCCAAAGTCCTATCATAATCCATCCCGCAACAGCGGGATAAAAAACAAGACGCATATTCTTATCCAGATCGTAAGAGCTGAAAGCGGGATTTCCGCCATTGCCGGGATGAAGACTATCCACCTGATTTAAACGTGGGTAAACCATTAGGAAAACGATAAGAAGAACAAAAGAGAAAATGTTGTACACAGCCGCTACCCTTGCTCTTTTTTGTTCCTCATCCATGCTGTTTCGCAGGATTACGTATGCAAAGTAGATGAGCAGAGAAATTGCAGCCCCGTTTAGTTTAGGGTCGTTGGCCCACCAGCCACCCCAGGTAAACCGGGCCCAAACACTGCCGGTAACGATTCCAAGGATACCAAGCAAAATGCCCGAAGAGGCCAAATGCTCGGCTCGCATGTCGTCGTAAATTGATCCTGAACTGAGGTATTTGATGCTGTAAAAAACCGATCCTCCCAGTACAAATATCATTGCAAACCACATGGTTACGTGGAAATACAAATTGCGGATGGTTTCATGAAGAATGGGCAAACGAGGCACCTCGCCTAAAAAGCCCATTACAATAGAATAGCTTACCAGCAAGGCACCGGTGATTTTCCACCAGTATTTTGATAAAAAGGAAGGCTGTGTGGCCAAGGCGTATCAATTTCAGGCTGCAAAATTAGTGAATTATTGCTTGAGATTTACGCATGCGAGGCTCATAAAAAGCGTGATAAATAAAATGTAATTGCTTGTTGAATTTGTATTTTCGATTGATATATTTGAAAAAAACTAAACCAACCCAAACACTATGGAAGAACAAACTATTGACTACAACAACGCCGGCTTGCATGCCAATGTAGAATACGGCGGATTCTGGATTCGCTTTGTGGCGGCAATCATTGACGGTATCTTATTAATGGTTATTAATATGTTGCTGCTTTTGATTTTTGGACAAGAATCAATTATTGGAAACATTCTTTCCATTTTACTAGGCTGGGGTTACTTTGCCGGTATGGAATCCTCATTCAATCAAGCTACTTTAGGTAAAAAAGCGCTTGGATTAAAAGTAGTTGGACTTGATGGAGACAGAATCAGCTTTGCAAAAGCCACAGGCAGGTATTTCAGCAAAATTTTATCTGCATTAATCTTGCTTATTGGTTACATCATGGCGGGTTTCGATTCAAAGAAACGTGCCCTGCACGATATCATCGCCAGCACCTACGTCATCAAATCGAACTAAATCAATCCTCTGGATTTTAGTTCAAGATATTTATTGGCGACTGCAACCGACAGATTCTCAGGCCTGGTATAGATACTTTGTATTCCATGCTGTTTGAGAATCTGTTGCAGTTGTAATTTTTCACCCATGTATTTTTGAGCAACTGATTGGATGTACATATCTTCCAAATTATCGGCATGGTTGTGGGCAAGGTTGCTGACTTCTGTGTTATCGAAAAAAATCACAACCAGTAAATGTAGCTTGTTCATTTTTCGTAAAACCGTTAGCGCTCTTTCTAGCGAATAAACGCTTTCAAAATTGGTGTAAAGAAAAAGCAATGATCTGCGCGACAGCGATTTACGAACACCGGAATACAGCAATTCAAATCCAGAATCCAGGCGACTTTCTTCAATGTGGTACAAAGCGTCCAATACCTGAGTCATTTGCGAGCGGCGGCTTTCGGGAGCTACAAATTGCATTTTGGATGAGGAAAAGATGAGTAATCCGGCTTTGTCGTGCTTGCGCAAAGCAATGTTAGATATCGCCAAAGCTGAATTCACCGCATAATCGAGTAAGGTAAGTCCGTTAAAAGGCAAGCGCATTACACGACTGCGATCAATTACCTGAATAATTTGTTGCGAGCGCTCATCCTCGTATTGATTTACCATGAGTTTGCCTCGCCTTCCGGTAGCTTTCCAGTTGATGCTCCGGAATTCATCGCCTCTATTGTATTCCTTTATTTGTTCAAACACGTAACTGTGTCCGAGCCTGCGTATTTTTCTAATACCTCCGGTATGGACAAGTGTGCTGAACGTACTCATTTCCAGTTGTTTCATCTCCATAATGGAAGGATAAACCGCTACTTCCTGTTCGTTTCCGCCTTTCAGGCGGATGGAAACCAGTCCGAGTGGACCACGCACCTCCAGATTGACAAAGCCAAAAGAATAGATTCCGCGACTTATGGGGCGAAACACGTAGGAAACCTCCGTATTTCTTCTTGCTGGTGCCAGGCAAGTCATGCTGAAATTTCGAATCTGTACCTGAAAGGGCAGCTCATCGATGATTCGAATGAATAAATTAAGATTTCCTTCATTTTGAACAATCAGTCGAATTTCGTGACGATGGCCCAGGGACAAAATTTCAGGTACCACTCTCTTTACCTTTAGCAAAATACCGGAGGTTAGCAAAAGCAATACATCGGCCGCTGTAGCGGCCAAAGCCAAAGCAAGAAGCGCTTTAGCAGGCCAAAGCATCCAGGGCCAGCCAAATGCAAGCGCAAAAAGTGGAATCATCGCTGCGAACAGCAGATAAAAGCGGGAACCGGGAAAAATATTCGTCAGCTTTTTCAACGTGGAATTTCTATGGATTCCAAAATGCGTTTAATGACCTGATTGCTGTCAAGCCCTTCCATTTCGCGCTCGGGATTCACCTGAATTCGGTGATTTAACACCGGATATGCCATGTCTTTCACGTCATCGGGAACCACATACGACCTGCCACGAATAGCTGCCAGGGCTTTTGCAGAGCGCATGAGCGCGAGTGAGGCGCGGGGCGATGCTCCTAAAAATAAATCTGCATCGTGCCGGGTTTGATCAACCACTTTGGCAATGTATTCAAGCAGTTCGTCCTTGATTAGCACCCCTGATACAAGTTTGCGAAGCTGCAAAACGTCGATTCCCTCGAGGACTGATTTGACCAAATGGGCCATGGAAGCTGATGTTTCGCTTCGAAAGCGTTTTAAGATTTCAAGTTCTTCGTGCAGTTCGGGATAAGCAATCCGAATTCTGAACAAAAACCGATCGAGCTGGGCTTCGGGAAGTCTGTAGGTTCCTTCCTGCTCAATTGGATTTTGAGTAGCCAAGACCATGAAAGGTTGCTCCATCATGTACGTTTCTCCGTCAACTGTTACCTGCCCTTCTTCCATAACTTCAAACAAAGCCGACTGCGTTTTTGCCGGTGCGCGGTTAATTTCGTCGATCAAAACAATTTGTGCAAACACAGGGCCTCTGTTAAACGTAAATTCAGAAGTTTTCAGGTTAAACACACTGGTGCCTGTTACGTCCGAGGGCATTAAATCGGGTGTAAATTGAATTCTGGTGTACTTTAACCTTAGCGTTTGCGCAAGCATTCGGGCGCTCAATGTTTTGGCAATCCCCGGAACGCCTTCCACCAACAGGTGACCACCGGCAAAAAGACCTGTAATTAATTGAGTAAGCAATTCGTCCTGACCAATAATCATTTTCGAAATTTCCTCTCTTATCTGACTCGCAGCATCAGCCACCGGCTTCACAATGGCGTCCTCATTACCCGGGTTTATTTCCTGCCCCGCAGGGATTAAATCATCAATATTGCCTTCTTCGGTTGTCATTAGTTACATGTTTTGTAAAAGTGATTCAATAATTTATAAAAGCCAACAATGTCCTTGTCCGATAATTGAACATATAAATGCAATCGTTTGTATTCATTTATAAAATCGTTCAAAAATGATATTGGAACGCCCGATCGGGCGGATAATTCCTGCATATTTAATTCGGTTATTTTTTTGACACGCATGTTGTATCTGTTGCCAATAAACTGAAGTAAAAACCGAGCTTGAAGAGACAATAATCCGGCATGATCGCGATTTAGAAAATAAATGCGGCCTGTTGCCTGAAGAAATTCCAGAGAACTATTCACAGGCGGTTCAAGAACAGGTATCACTCGTTGATTTCGTCGCGAGTTCATTAAAATATAAATAACTGCAAGGCTCAGCAACAAGTAAAAGGCAATTCGCAAGGCCTCCTGCGATAAAATAAATTGAAAAGGCGATTGGGGAGCTTGCGGAGCCTGGTTTTCGTATGGTGGGTAAATATGCCCCTGGTCGATAATAATTTTATTTCCCGATAAATACGAGAGGATATTTTCGGCATACCGGAAGCGTTCGTAACTACTTAATGCATAATTGCTGAACATGACCGGACTGACATGGAAATAAATTCGGCCTTTTCCATACTGAAGTCCCGCAAAATTGATGTACTCCTCATCCAGCGCAGCCAAAGGAATGAGCGGGGACAATTGGCAAAAAAAGCTGGAGTCGAAACAACCAAAATCATACACCCGCAAAGAATCTGCAATGCGAAAATTGAATTCAACAGGTGCCTCAGATGACAGTGAAGAGTGAAAATGGCTGGCTTTGACAGATTTTTTGTAATAATAACCTGCATTTAAACTCTTGCGGCTGATGCAGTTTAGAGTATCCCATACCAGGTCGGAAAACTCAGCAGGAATGGTTTTTTGAATAATCAAAACATCATGCCCCTGTTCAATCCAGGTGGCTAAATCGATTGCTTCGAAACTGCCGGGCTGCCAGGCAGGACCGGCAATAATCAGGGATACATTTTCATTTACAGGCAGTTCTGAATAATTTTTAAATGAAACAATTACAGAATCAGAATTATAGCGCTTGTTTAATAACTTCTTGAAATAATTCAGCGCATAAGGTTCTTGCGATTCGAGACTGTAATACTCGTTCCAATCAAATTTTTTCTTGCTGCTGTCGGTAAATACAAACAGCAGCAAGATTGCAGATGCAAAAAGGATGATAAAAAACCAGATGCTTTTCCCGGGCCCCTTCATATTTTCGCGTCGATTTCTTTTATGAATTGAAGGAAAGTACTTTCCAGTTTTCGGAAACTTAACTCATCGGCTTTTCGCTCTCCAAACCAAAATAACTCGAACCAATAAGTTAACACCTTAAATGGCTTCTTGAGTTTGGGCGACTTAATCTCTTTTATGTATTCTGCATTGGTTTTGTCTTTCTTCCATACAATGATGGATTTGCGGTTGAGTTCATTTAAACAATTGAGGTAATAAAGGCGAATAGCAAAAGTAAAATTGCCTTCCTGTATCGCTTTTGATAGTTTATCCTGAATTTCGGTTTCTGCTGAATCACTTTCATTTAAATTGATCTGCCAGAAAGTATCTTCTTCTGAAAATCTGCGATTTTGCTGGCGCGACATTTTTACGATTCGAAAAACAATAAACACCAAAACAACAGCAATTACTATGAATAAAATAATTTGAGCAACACTCATCAATCCTTCACCAACAGATGGTAATGAAACATTTTCACGCTCATAGTTAAAATGCCGTTCCTCTTTTTTCTTTTCAGACTCCTTAATAAAATCTTCGCCTCCTGTTATTTCTTTCCAGGAAGCAGTATCCGTTTTTATTGGGCTTGTTACAAATTTTTCAACTTTTTTAAACGTTAATGAATCTGCCCTAAATGGTTTTGAGTTTAAGGATTGCGGCTCAAAGGTTGTTTCAAAATCTTGTTGATCAATGCCGGAATTATTTCCTGAAAGGACTTTGAGATCAATCAGATTTAAACAAAACAGAACTAAAACCAAACTCAAATTAAGCCTCATCGCTTTTCATCAGGTTAAGTAATTTTAGCTGCATTTGAAGGCCCGGAGCATTTATTCGTTCATAAGCAGAAAAATAAACCAAGAGCATTCCTGTTGATAATAGAAGTATCGACAAAACCAGGCCAGCCATGAGCATCAAAACCATCGTTGAAACCTCAACCCAATTAAAAACTTCGTTGGAATAGTTAATGAGCATATGAACAAAGTTAATTCCCGAAATAAACACAGATAAATCGGAAAGTAACATAATCATAGCTGCCGTAAATAAAAGGCTAAAATAAGTATAGGCAATGAATACCGGCGACTGCAAAAACACCTCAACTACTTTATGCAACGATTGGAAACTCACCTTTTCTAACATCTGGCTAACAGCCAGCAAAAACATAAAAGGTGGAAAAACCAGCATGAAAATCCAGGATCCGGTGGCTCCTTCAATCAATAGAAAAGATAACCCGGCAAGTGAAATTAGAAAACTGGCAAAGAACCTTTTTACAGATTCTTTTCCGGATGTTTGATTGACTTGAAACCAGGTGGGATAAAACGCTGGATTTTTTCGCCAATAATTTCCTGCTGTAAACACAATGATAGTTAAGCCTATTGCTAGTAATATCAAATTAAAGAAATTGGTCTCAAGTGGAACGAGCTCCGAAAGTTTAATAAAAAACAGTCCTGAATTACTAAATAAAGCATTGTCTCTTAACACAATCGTGTAAAACACCAATAAGCCGGAGGCTATTAAAAATGGAATTAAAAGTCTCTTGAAAATAGTCGACAAGGAGTAAAAATAGAGTCTGAACGTTACACTAAATACATCTCCACCCGGACTCATTTCGCGCAATTCGTTTTCGATAGGCACCGAAACCGGCATATTTTCTTCGCGCAAATTGAATTTAATTTTCGATTTGGATTTTGTGTAAGGCAACCAAACGAAATAAAAAACCAGAAAACCCAGCTGAAGCAGGATAAATATAGCTCTTACTATATAAGGGTAATGAGTTTGTCGTGTTAAAAAGGCTTCAATAAAGGCCGCTAAAATGATGATTGGCGTGATGGCTGCCATGATTTTTATTCCGGCCCTGGCCGAGATGCGCAAAGCCTGCATACGGGTAAATGTCCCTGGAAACACCAGGCCGCTTCCTAAAATTAATCCGGCTCCGCCGCTAATGATGATTGCAGGAATTTCCATGGCACCATGCATCCAAATGGTCAATACCGAATCCCAAACAATTCCTTTTTGGATAAAATAGAATTGAAAAACCCCCACCATGATTCCATTAAATATGAGAATCCAAAGCGAACCAACTGAGAATAATAAACCGAAAATAAAGCAACGATAAGCCACCAGGAGGTTATTTGTTGCTATTCGAAGAAACATATTTAAGAAATGCTCATCCTTGTAAACCGCCATGGGATCACCGGCTGCAATGTTTTCATTGGTCATATCGATATACCCTGAACCAAGAATGCTCTGCGTGAATTCCTGATCGTGAATTGCCGTAAATACTCCGATTACCGAAGAACCCAGAAAAATTACGAGGGCCAAAAGCAACTGCCTCCTGAATTTAAACACACTCAATGGCAAATCATCGAATACAAATTGACTGAAGCGTTTGAAATGATTCACCGAATTACGAAACAGTTTGCGAAACAAAAGCTGGGTAAGCTGATTTAAATACACTCTCACCACACGATTTCCATAATAGGTTCGTGCATAGGACAAATCATCGGTCACCTCAACAAATAATTCGCTGAGCCGATCAGGATTTGGCGTTTTTTCTTCAAGAAGATTTTCCAGTTCCTTCCAGTTGTCTTTTTTTTGTTCAATAAATCTTGTTTCTTTCATGTCCGAATTCTGGAAAGAGGTCATCAAAATAGGAAGAAACAGTTAGCAAAATGAAAAGGATAGAAATTTTTACTCCGCAGCAAGTCCCAATCACTTTTCAGGTAGCACCTGTAAGGGAAAGAATACTCGCATTTTTGCTGGATGCCATCATCCTTTTTGGTCTTATTACCCTCCTTTATTCCATACTTTCTGCCATAAATCTTGATGTCACCTCGGCCGAAACAATCAACATGGTTATCATTACTCCATTTTTCATTTTTTATTCGCTGGCCTTTGAAATATTCAGTGGCGGGCAATCGCCCGGAAAAATAGCCATGAAAATTCGTGTGATCAAACTGAGCGGGCAAGAACTTAGCCTAACCGATTACTTTTTGCGCTGGGCTTTCAGATGGGTGGATATTTGGGGCAGCCTCGGTACCATTGCGGCCCTTCAAATCAGCTCTTCCGGCAAGGGACAGAGATTAGGTGATTTGTTGGCAGGTACCTCAGTAATCAGAATACAAGGTGATTACAAAATTAAGCTAAGTGAAATCCTCAAGATTGAAAACATGGAAGCTTATGAGCCTTTGTTTCCACAGGTTACGCAACTCAGCGAAAAAGAAATGCTTGCAGTAAAAATGGCACTCGATCAGTACAAAAAATACCCCAACACAGGGCACATGAAAGTGCTGGCAAAGTGCTCCCTCACGATCAGAGAACGTCTTGGAATTCCAATAGAAAAATCAGACCCGGTGATATTTTTGAATCGACTCCTCAAGGATTACGTAACAATTACCCGTTCCTGATTTACTGATTAATCAGAATGGTTTTGAAAATTGCTTTTTGATGCTTAGTAGCCTGAAAAACAATCTTATACAAACCTTCCGGCAATTCCACTTCGAGCCGTTCATGCTCAATAAAACCTGTAGCTACTTTGCTTCCGGTAACATTAAATACTGTGTAATAACCTGTTATTGAAGACGAAAGATAAATCCTTCCTTCGGAAGGATTGGGATAAACTACGAAATCAGCATGTACTTGAGTTTCGGCTTGAAAGGCTGTTGCATCTAGGTATTTCAGCACAATTACATCAGTACCACCACGCGGATTATCAATAAAACCATCATTTCCCGAAGATCTTCCCACGCTTACAAACCAGGAAAAATCGTCTGCCCAAACCACATCATGTGCATAATCGGCTCCTGAGGAGCCCCATTTTTTTGTAAACACGGTATCACCTTGAGCAAGATCTACCTGAATAATTAATCCATCGAGCAAACCAAAACCGATGGCCTGCGCTGATTCATTCGTGCTTCTGGATGACAGGCATAAAGTGGCCTTGCCTTCGGCCGATAAGGCCATTCCATAAGCATAATCAAGATCAGTTCCACCATAATTCCGGTCCCATACAATGTCACCGCTTGCAGCAACGCGGACAAGCCAGGCGTCGGCATTTCCTCCTGAGTACTGACTAATGTCATTTCCGGCACCGCGAATGGTTGAAAACAGCAAGAGGTCACCACCCGGTAAAACTTCCAAGCCGGCCGGCGAATCGCCGGCAGTTCCGCCGTAAACCCGCTTGATGCCCAAATCTCCCGACAGGGAATAACTGCAAAGCAATATATCATCCGAATTGATGTCATTAAAATTGTAGCTCGCACCCAATAAATAAAGCATGCTGCTTTGAGCATTCCATCTCACATGCCAAAACGATTCCTCCCAATCGTCGTTAATGATGATACCATTGGTAATCTTGCTCCAAACAGGCACTCCGGTAGGATTTAACCGGATAACCCACGCCTTATTAGAGCCTACAAACGAGGCATCATTGATGTCGCCATCGATGGATCCTGAAATACCACAAGCAATTAAATCGCCTCCTTCAATTTCAATAACATCGAAAAACGAATCTGTTTGAGATCCCCCGTAATTCTGGCTCCAAAGCACATCGCCATCGGTGCTTACCTTTAATAAAAAGGCATCCTCCAAGCCCAAAAAACCGCTAAAAACACCGTTATTACTGGCTGTTCTTCCAGCTATAAGAATGTTTCCATCGCTTAACAAACGCAAAGAATAAGCTCGTTCGAAAGACGAACCACCGTAAGTCTTCACCCATTCAGTCTGGCCTTCGGCCGATGTTTTTATCAGCACAATATCTTCGAGACCAGCATTTTGCTGGATATCGCCTGAACTTGAATTTGTGAAAGTAAGTGTATAAATATTGCCATCCGGGTCTGCAATAACCTTAACGACCGGGGCCCCGGAAAAACCGGTTCCAAATCCCGGAGGCTCATCGCCGGGACCACCATAACTGTTTACAAAAACCGTATCAAATTGGGCGAATAACAGACCTGAACCAATGCCTGCAAAAATGGTAATTAGGGAAATAATTTTCTTCATCAGGCTAATTTAAAATAAATAAGCCCAGCCGTCCAAACCAGCTTCAAGCGCTCTATCTTATTGTGATTTCTGAGTCTGAAAAAAAAACGCTCCAATTAAATAAATGGAAAAAGAGCAAATCTTGCTGCGCAAAGAAATTGAATATTCAATCCCTGCTTCCTGACACTTTATCGAGGGTATAAATATCTAAAACAGGAAATTAGCCCCTACACTTGGTAAAATAGGCAGCTGATTGATTCGCTCAAATTTAATCCTGTCAAAATAAAAGATGTTCTCCCTGTTGTAAGCGTTGGTAACACCAGCAGTTAATTCCAACGTGGTATGGTCGCCAAGTGGCATGATGCGCTTCAGGTTTACATCCAATCGATGGTAAGTTGGCAATCTTCCCTGATTTAATTCGCCGTAGGTAGTTGCCAGGTTTCCATTGGTGCTGGTATAGTCCTGATTCAGGCTCCCACCCAAGCTGATGGATTCATAAAAGCCTTGTGTTTGGGTGAAAGGGAATCCTGATCCAAAATTCCAGCGGGCGCTGAAACTCCAGTTCAGATCTTTTCCAAATTCATACGAAGCCAAGAAATTTACGTTGTGTCTGCGGTCCCAAACCGGACTATAGGTAATCAGTTCATCGGTGCGCGTTACCTTCATTAAGGAATAAACGGCCCAAACATAAAAACGTTTGAATTCGTATTTCAAAGTCATATCAACACCTTGTGAAAGACCTTGCTCAATAATCAGGTCCTTTTTCTGAATATCCGGTTTGTCCAGATTTAGGTTATTGTCGTCGTAAAGTTTATTCCTGTTGATATTGGTGAGCTGATTAAAATCAAACAAATAAGCCTCAACATTCCATTTAATGTGCTTGGTAAGATCGCTTTCAAAACCAACAATATAATGTCTGGCTCGCTGTAATTTTGTATTAAATTCCTTGTCGTTAAAAGTTTGTGGTGCATTATCGGGTGCCGAAAGGAAGCCATAAAACAAATTCACCACATCGCGATCGGAAACTCCGGCAATCAGGTTTTGGCTGTAAAGGCCTGCAGCGGCTTTCAAACGAAAGTTGTCGTTTACGTTGAATTTGGCCCCGACACGAGGTTCAGGAGAAGCATTGCCAAGTGAAGCATAATAATGCAGTCTGAAACTAGGCTCAAGAACGAGTTTACCTAAAATCCAACGGTATTTAGCAAATAATGCTAGTTCTGTATTGTTCTCGTTTTGGGTTATTTGACGGTTTGCTGCATTGAAAAAGGTAAAATCGGTTGAAAAACCAATGGCTTCAACACCCCACTGCAATTCGTTATCGCCCTGGAAATACTTGAAATTAAGTGCCAGGTTAAATCCATTGATGCGACTGCTTCTGGATGGTTTAGAGGCCTCGTCGAGTGTAATTTTATAATCTGAATAGCCAAAAACTCCCTCGAAGAGGAAATCGTTGGCATTGGGAATCAATACGAAGTTGGTTCCAAAACCAAAGGTATTCCAGCTTAAATCCTGCAAGCTTCTGTAACGAACGCGGTCGCTGAAATTAAATCCACTCAGGTTCAATTTCGAACCATTGTCGCTGTTGAATGAAAA
>Ga0169931_10002263_pt1 | contig 31433 bp, 31 predicted proteins | sample Kivu_15m_20L_FD_129675 | JGI IMG/M metagenome (GOLD analysis project Ga0169931, IMG submission 129675) | Freshwater microbial communities from Lake Kivu, Western Province, Rwanda to study Microbial Dark Matter (Phase II) - Kivu_15m_20L... | ecosystem: Environmental > Aquatic > Freshwater > Lake...
GATCCAGGCCTCCGCCCAGCGCCCAAGGGCCATCAGCGCATGCGCGCGGTTGAGGCGCGCCACGGCGGGGGCGGCGAGGCGCGGGATCGCGGAGTCGAGCAGGCGCACGGCCTCGTCGTTCCTGCCTGCACCGGCGAGTGCCTCGGCGAGGTTCGCCTCGGTTTCCGCGCGACCCGGCGCGAGGCGCAGCGCAGCGCGGAAGCCTGTTTCCGCCGCGACGTGGTCGCGCGCGTCGAGAGCGACCAGGCCCGCGGCCTCGTGCAGCGCGGCGACGCCCTGGTTGCGCGCGAGGGGCGCGGCGAGAATTGCGCGCGCCTCGCCGGCCCGGCCGAGGCGGCGCAGGAGGCTGGCGAGGTTGACCGCGGGCTCGACGCTCGCGGGCGCCGCCGCCAGCGCGGCCCTGAAATGCGCCTCCGCCTCGTCGAGGCGCCCGAGGTCGCGCGCCGAATTGCCCAGCGCGAAGAGGATCGGCGCGTCGCCGGGCCGCAGCGTCGCGGCCCGGCGCAGCGCGTCGATCGCCGCGCCATGCGCGCCCTGCGCCTGGAGCAGCTGGCCGATGCGCAGCAGCGCATAGGCGGCGAGCGGCCCGCCGGACGCCTTGCGGAACATCTCGAGCGCGGCGCGCGCGTCGCCGCCGGCGGCGATCCGGTCGGCCTCGCGCAGCAGCGCGAGATCGCCCGCATGCGGGGGTGGCGGCGCCTCCGGAGCGGGGCCGGAGGTCATCGCGGCGTCAGGTGCCGACGCGCAGCGGCGAGACGAGGCCGCGCAGGCAGGCGACGACGCTGAGCGGCGTGAGCCTGCCGGTGCGCGGGTTCTCCGCGCTCGGCACGCCGGCGATGGTCATCGTGAAGCGCGCGGCCTCGGCCTCGACCTCGATCGTGTGCTGGTTGCGGCCGCTGGTCGGCTCCGCCCAGATCTCGATGCGCGTGCGGTCCGGCCCGATGCCCGCGAGGCTCAGCGCCGCGGCGACGTTCACGTTGGCGGGGAAGCCGCGCGCCGCCTCGCGCGCCGAGCCGGCGAAGACGCGCGTCGATTCCGTGAAGGACATCACGTCGATGCCGTTCTGGACGAGGTAGGGCGCGCCCGCGAGGCCCTTGGGCGGCTTGCGCGTGATCATCGTCACGCTGTCGACGCGGCTCTCCGCCGCGGCGCGCACGGCGTCGAGGCCGAGCAGCGCGCCGGTCGGCACGATGACCCGGCCGCCGCGCGCGCGGGCGCGCTCGACGAGGTCCATGCGGTCGAGGAGCACGGCCGCGTTCGCGGTCACCACGATGCGGCCACGATCGAGGGCGGGCTCGGCGATCTCGCCGAGCTGGGGGCCGGGGGCGCAGTCGACGACGACGTCCGCGGCCTCGCCAAGCCGCGCCGACGGCATCACCTCCGGGCGCCGCGCGAGTCCGGCGACCGCGTCGCGCGTCCTTGCCTCGTCGCGGCCGGCGACGGCGACGAGCTCGAGGCCCTCGATGCCGGCATCGACGCGGCGCGCGACGGCGGCGCCGATGGCGCCGAGGCCTGCGATGGCGATGCGAAGCGGCATGTCTGGTCCTTCCTCGTCCGGGTGGCGCCAGACTAAGGGCAAGCCCTCGTCGCGCGCCTCAGGAAAATCCGCGCTCGGGCACCGCGCGCCAGCAGGCCGCCGCGCTTCACGGCCTCGAACCAGAGCACAGAGGCGGCGCCTGCCCCGATCGCGAGCGCGATGCCGGCCGCGCCGGGGACCTCGAGGGCGAAGACGCCGCGCGCGGCAGGCCAGGCGAGGAGCAGCGCAAGCATCGCGCTGGTCGCGCCCGCGGCGACGGCGACGGAGGGATGCGAGAGCAGCCGCGGCGCGAAGGCGAAGTCGTCCCAGGACAGGTTGGTGAGCGCGAGGCAGAGCGTGCCGGCGACGAGGGCGACGAAGCCCAGCGCGCGCGCCTCCCTCTGCGGCAGGCCGAGCTGGAGCGCGACGCCGTAGGCAGTCATGGCGCAGGCCAGCAGCGCGCAGCCCTGGGCGATGGCGAGCGAGATGGTCAGCGGGGACGCGACCGTGCGCCCGGCCGGCCGTGGCGGGCGGCGCATCGCCCGGCGCTCGGCCTCCTGCGCCTCGAACACGATGGCGCAGGTCGGGTCGATGACCAGCTCGAGGAATATGACGTGCACCGGCGCCAGCATCGGCGGCCAGCCGAAAAGCAGCGGCAGCAGGGCGAGGCCGACCAGCGGGACGTGGACGGCGACCACGAAGACCATCGCCTTGCGGATGTTGTCCGCGATGCGCCGCCCGAGGCGGATCGCGGCGACGATCGAGCCGAGGTCGTCGTTGAGCACGACCAGGCCCGCCGCCTCGCGCGCGACATCGGTGCCGCGGCTGCCCATGGCGACGCCGACATGGGCCGCGCGCAGCGCGGGCGCGTCGTTGACGCCGTCGCCGGTCATCGCGACGACATGGCCGCGCGCGCGCAGCGCCTCGACGATCCGCAGCTTCTGCCCGGGCTCGGTGCGCGCGAAGACGCGCTTGCCGGCGACCGCCTCGCGCAGCGCCGCGTCGTCCATGCGCGCGACCTCCGCGCCGGACATGGCATGGCCCTGCGCGTCGATGCCGGCATGTCGCGCGACCGCGCAGGCCGTCGCCGGATAGTCGCCGGTGATCATGACGACCTCGATGCCGGCGGCGAGGCATTCCTCGACGCTGACGCGGGCGGAATCGCGCACCGGGTCGCCATAGGCGAGCAGGCCGGCCCAGGCGAAGGCGAGGCCATCGATCGCCTCGGGCGCCGACGGCGCGCGCGCCGTCGCGACGGCGAGCACGCGCAATCCCTCGGCGGCGAAGGCCTCCACGCGCGCCATGGCCTCGCGCGCGGTGGCGCCGTCGAGGCGGCAGAGCCGCGCGATCTCCTCCGGCGCGCCCTTCGCGGCGACGAGGATTTCGGCGCCGTCGCGCCATGCTAAGGCGACGCGCGGCCGCCCAGACTCGATCGGGTATTCGCGAAGTGCCGCGTCGAGGGTCGCCGGCCCGAGCACGAGCGTCGCGCGATCCATCGGGTCGCCGCCCTGCGGATGCGAGGCGCGCAGCGAAGCGGCACGCAGCGCGTCGAAGCGCCGGTCGCCGAGCGCCTCATCGACGCTCGCGTCGGTTCCGTCGACGGCAAGGCGCTCGAGCCGGATCCGGTTCTCGGTGATCGTGCCCGTCTTGTCGACGCAGAGCACGGTGGTGGCGCCGAGCGCGAGCACGGCGCTGGGCTGGCGCGCCAGCACGCCATGGCGCGAGAGGCGCCAGGCGCCCATCGCGAGGAAGATCGCGAGCACCATCGGGAGCTCCTCCGGCATCGCGCTCATCGCGAGGGTGATGCCGGCGAGCGTCGCCTCGAGCCAGTCGCCGAGGCGCGCGTAGTGGAGCGCGCCGACGAGGATCGAGAGCGCGACGCCGGCGAGCGCGAGGCGCCGCACGAGGCGCGCCGTGGCGAGCTGCAGCGGCGTCGGCGGCCATCGCAGCGTCGCGAGCGCGGCGCCGATCGCGCCGACGCGGCTGCGCGGTCCCGTCGCCGTCGCCTCCGCGATGCCCTCTCCGGCGAGGACGAGCGTGCCGGAGAAGACGAAGGGCGTGTCGTCGCCGCCGGGGGCCATGTCGTCCCCCGGCGCCTGGCCGCTGGCGCGCTTGCGCACGGGCACGGACTCGCCGGTTAGGGCGGATTCCTCCAGCACCAGCCCTGCGCCCTCGCGCAGGATGCCGTCGGCGGGGACGCGGTCGCCCGGGGCGAGGACCATGAGGTCGCCGGGCACGATCGTCTCCGCGCCCACGCGCCGCGTCGCGCCGCCGCGCACGACGAGGGCGCGCGGCGCGACGATGCCCTTCAGCGCGGCGAGGACCTTCTCGCTGCGCCAGGACTGCACGGCGACGAGTGCGACGGACACCGCCGCGCATCCGGCCATGAGGATGCCCTCGGCAGCGTCGCCGATCGCGAGGTAGAGGACGGCCGCGCCGACCAGCAGCAGGAAGATCGGCTCCTCCAGCACCTCGGCGAAGAAGCGCAGCAGGCCGCGGCCGCGCGGCGCGGGCAGGGCGTTCGGCCCGACCCGCGCGAGGCGGCGCGCGGCCTCTTCCTCGTCGAGCCCGCGCAGGGCCATCGCCGACGTCCGTCGCGCGCGGCCCTCAGGTCATGGGTATCGAGGACACGTGCTCCGCGAAGGCATTGCGCGCCTGGATCCCGTCGTACCAGCGCCGGAGGTTCGGGTGCGCGGGGTGCTGCGGGACGAGCTGCCAGTACCTGTAGGCCATGATGCCGAGCGGGATGTCGGCCATTGAGAATGTCTCGCCGGCAACGTGCCGCGACGCGCCGAGCCGCGCCTCGAGCATCGACATCGCCTCGATCGTCCTGGCCTGCGAGGCGGCGATGGCGGCGTTGTCGCGCTGCGCGGCCGGCGTGCGCACGAGGCCCAGGAAGGCCGGGGTGATGGACGGAGCTACGACCGAGAGCTGCCAGTCCATCCACTGGTTGCAGGTCGCCGCCGCCTTCGCGTCGGCGGGGACCAGCCTGCCCGTGCCATAGGCGGTCGAGAGGTAGCGCACGATCGCGTTCGACTCCCACATCACGAGGTCGCCGTCCTGGATCGTGGGGATGAGCCCGTTCGGGTTCATCGCCAGGTAGGAGGATTCCTTGTTGCCGCCGAAGGGGCCGCCGATGTCGAGGCGCTCGTAGGCGAGGCCGAGCTCGCCGATCGCCCACATCACCTTCTGCACGTTGGACGAGTTCTTGCGTCCCCAGACCTTGATCATGTTCGCGCGTCTCCTCTGTCAGTCCTTGCGGTAGGGATGGTTGGCGTGCCAGTGCCGCGCGATGTCGACACGCCTGCAGACCCAGGCATGATCGTGTCGCTGCACGTAGTCGAGGAAGCGCGCCAGCGCCGCGGCGCGGCCGGGGCGCCCGGCAAGCCGGCAATGGAGGCCGATCGACATCATCTTGGCGTGGCCCTGCTGGCCCTCGCGGTAGAGGACGTCGAAGGAATCGCGCAGGTGCGCGAAGAAGTCCTCGCCGGTCGCGAAGCCGCCGAGCGTGGCGAACTTCATGTCGTTGTTGTCGAAGGTATAGGGGATGACGAGGTGGCCGCGGCCGCGTCCGGCCTCCACCCAGTAGGGAAGGTCGTCGGCGTAGGAGTCCGAATCGTAGAGGAACCCGCCCTCCTCGACGACGAGCCGCCGCGTGTTGGCGCTGAGCCGGCCGGTGTACCAGCCGACCGGGCGCTCGCCGCAGGCCTTCTCGATCGCCTCGATGGCGAGCTTCATGTGCCGCCGCTCCTCGGCGACGCCCATGTCCTGGTAGTCGAACCAGCGCCAGCCATGGCTGGCGACCTCGTGCCCGGATTCGCGCATCGCCAGCGCCGCCTCCGGATGGCGTTCCACGGCCATGCCGACTGCCCAGCTCGTGAAGGGCAGGCGCCGCTCGTCGAACATGCGCAGCAGGCGCCAGAACCCCGCGCGGCTGCCGTATTCGTAGACCGACTCCACCTGCTCGTCGCGGCGGCCCGCGCGCGGCACGAGGCCGGGGACCTCGTGGAGGAAGACCTCCGAGACCTTGTCGCCATGGACGAGGGAGCGCTCGCCGCCTTCCTCGTAGTTGACGACGAAGCTGACCGCCACGCGCGCGCCGCCCGGCCATCTCGCGTCGGGCGGGTTGCGGCCATAGCCGACGAGGTCGCGCGGGTAGGGTGGCTTCTTGCGCAGCGCCATGGGGGCAGGCTCCGTTCTGCAGGCCGCATCCTCCCGCGCGGGCCGCGCGCGGACAAGGGCCGCGCGCGGCCGGATCGCGGCGATTGACGCGCCGCGGCGGAGGCGGCCAAATCCGGTCGATTCGTCGCATCCATGTCCAGCCGCGGAGACCAGACAATGCGCGTCGCCATCGCCCGCATCGCATGTTCCCTCGCCCTGCTCGCCGGCCTCGCGCTCGACGCGGCCGCGCAGGGGCAGCTGCGCGTCTACAACTGGAACGACTACGTCGCGCCCGAGGCGCTCAAGCGCTTCGAGCAGGAGACCGGCATCAAGGTCACCTACGACACCTATGACGGGAACGAGATCCTCGATGCGAAGCTGCGCGCGGGCCGCAGCGGCTACGACCTCGTCGTGCCGACGGCCTCGCCCTTCCTAGCGACGCAGCTGAGGTCCAGCCTCTACCGGCCGCTCGACCGCGCGAAGATCCCGAACCATGCGCAGCTCGATCCCGCCGTGATGAAGCGCCTCGAGCGCTTCGACGCCGGCAACCGCCATGCCGTCCCCTGGCTCTGGGGCACGACGGGCATCGGCTACAACCGCGAGCGCGTGCTCAAGACGATGCCGGAGGCGCCGGTCTACTCGCTGCGCATGATCTTCGACCCCGCGATCGTGTCGCGCTTCCGCTCCTGCGGCGTGATCGTACTCGACTCCCCGACCGACGTCTTCCCGGCCGCGCTCGCCTACCTGGGCCTCGACCCGGATTCGAAGAAGCCGGAGGACCTGGAGAAGGCCGTCGCCGCGCTGCAGGCGATCCGCCCCTTCGTGCGCCGCTGGCATTCCTCGGACTACATCAACGCGCTGGCGAGCGGCGACGCGTGCCTCGCCTTCGGCTTCTCGGGCGACGTCAAGCAGGCGGCGAAGCGCGCGGCCGAATCGCGCCGCGGCGTCGCGATCGAGTACTCGATCCCGGTCGAGGGCGCGCTCACCTGGATCGACACCGCCGCGATCCCGGCCGACGCCGCGAACGTCGACAACGCGCATCGCTTCATCGACTTCATGTTGCGCCCCGACATCGCCGCGCTGAACTCGAGCTTCCTCGGCTACGCCGTCGCCGTGCCCGCGGCCCTGCCGCGCATCGACGAGGCGACGCGCACGGACCCGGGCGTCTATCCGCCGGCCGAGATCCAGGCGCGCTTCTACACGATCACGCCAGCCGACCTGGAGTTCGACCGCCTGCGCACGCGCGCCTGGACGCGTGTGAAGACGGGACGCTGAGGGCGGGGCAGGGACGAGCGGCCGCGCCGGCATGGCGGGCATCGTCCTCGAGGGCGTGACGCGGCGCTTCGGGCCGGTCGCGGCCATCGACGGCGTCGACCTCGCGATCGGCGAGGGCGAGTTCTTCGCGCTCGTCGGCCCGTCTGGCTGCGGCAAGACGACCCTGCTGAGGCTGGTGGCGGGGCTCGAGCTTCCCGATGCGGGACGCATCCGCATCGGCGACCTCGACGCCACCGCGCTGCCGCCCTGGCGCCGGCCCGTGAACACGGTGTTCCAGTCCTACGCGCTCTTCCCGCACATGGACGTGGCGGGGAACGTCGCCTACGGGCTGGTGCGCGAGGGCATGGCGAAGCCGGACATCGCGCGGCGCGTCGGGGAGATGCTCGCGCTCGTGCGGCTCGAGGGCCTGGGAGGCCGGCGCCCGCACCAGCTCTCCGGCGGCCAGCGCCAGCGCGTGGCGCTCGCGCGGGCGCTCGCGAAGCTGCCGCGCATCCTGCTCCTGGACGAGCCGATGGCGGCGCTCGACAAGGGGCTGCGCGAGGAGACGCGTCGCCAATTGCTGGCGCTGCAGAAACGCCTGGGCATCACCTTCGTGCTCGTCACCCACGACCAGGAAGAGGCGCTCGCCGTCGCCGACAGGCTGGCGGTGATGCGCGGCGGGCGCCTCGCCCAGGTCGGCAGCCCGCGCGAGGTCTACGAGGCGCCGGCGGATCGCCATGTCGCCGCGTTCCTTGGCCGCGCCATGCTCGTCGATGGCCGCCTCGCCGGGTCCGACGCCGACGCCGGCGGCGCGCGGCTCGACGCGGGCGCGCTCGGCATGCTCGCAGGCGTCGCGGCGCCGGGCCTGGCGGCCGGGGCTGCCGCGACGCTCGTTCTGCGCCCCGAGGCGATGCGCCTCGCGCCGCGGGGAGGCGGGCGGCTCCAGGGCGTCGCGGGCCACGCCGCCTTCCTGGGCGAGAGCGTGTCGCTCGGCGTCGTTCTGGCCGACGGCCGCGAGTTGCAGGCGAGCCTCGCGCCGCGCGATCCATGCCCGCAGCCGGGCAGCGCCGTCGCGCTGGACTGGGACCCGGCCGAAGCGCCGATCGTGCCTGCATGAACCTGCTCTGGCCGCGCGGGCTGCGCGCCGCGATCCTCGCTCTGCCCGTGGCGTGGCTCGCCGCCTTCTTCGTGCTGCCCTTCGCGATGGCGCTCGCGATCAGCTTCGCGACGCCCGTCGAGGGCGCGCCGCCCTTCGATCTCTCGCGGCCCGGCCTCGCCGCCTGGCGGCTGCTCGCGGGCGACGCGGTCTATCTCGACGCGCTGCTGTCGTCGCTGCGCATGGCCGGGCTCGCGACCGCCTTCGCCGCCCTGCTCGGCTACCCGATGGCGCTGGCGATCGCGCGCGCGCCGCGCGGCCAGCGCGAGACGCTGCTGCTGCTCGTCATGCTGCCCTTCTGGACCTCGTTCCTCGTGCGGATCTACGCCTGGACGGCGCTGCTCAAGCCGTCGGGACTGGTCAACGCGGCGCTGGAGGCGATTGGCGCCATCGACGCGCCGCTGCAGCTCGTCGACAACGACTTCGCGGTGCTGCTCGGCCTCGTCTATGTCTACCTGCCCTTCATGGTGCTGCCGCTCTACGCCAGCCTCGAGAAGATCGATCCCGCGCTCGAGGAGGCGGCGGCCGACCTCGGCGCGCATCCGGCCGCGACGCTCCTCACCGTGACGCTGCCGCTCTCCCTTCCGGGCCTGGCGGCCGGCGCGCTGCTCGTCTTCATCCCCGCGACCGCGGAGTTCATCGTGCCGGAGATGCTCGGCGGCCCGGACGCGAACCTGCTCGGGCGCGCCATCTGGAACGAGTTCTTCTCCAGCCGCGACTGGCCCGCCACCGCGGCGCTGGCCATCGCCATGGTGGCGCTGCTCGCGGCGCCGATCCTGCTCTTCCAGCGGCTGCAGGCGCGCGGATGAGCGCGCGGCTCCTGGTCGGGCTGGGCCTCGGCCTTTCCTTCCTCTACCTGCCGATCCTCGTGCTGGTGGCGTTCTCGTTCAACGACTCGCCGCTGCTGACCAGCTGGAGCGGCTTCTCGTTGCGCTGGTACGCAGAGCTCCTCGGCAACGAGCGCATGCTGCGCGCCGCGGGGCTGAGCGTCGCGATCGCGGCGGCGAGCGCGACGCTCGCCACCGCCATCGGCGCGGCGGCCGGGCTCGCGATGGCGCGCATGGGCAGGTTCCGCATGCGCGGCGCGCTCGGCAGCGCGCTCGCGGCGCTGCTGGTCATGCCGGAGATCCTCGCCGGCGTGACGCTGCTGCTGCTCTTCGTCGCCCTGGAGCGCGCGACCGGCTGGCCAGCCGAGCGCGGCGCGACGACGGTGACGATCGCCCACGCCACCTTCGCGATCGCCTATGTCGCGACCGTCGTGCAGGCTCGGCTCGCGGGCCAGGACCCGGCGCTGGAGGAGGCCGCGGCGGACCTCGGCGCCCGGCCGGCCGAGATCCTGCGCACCGTCACCCTGCCGCTCATGGCGCCGGCGCTGGCGGCGGGATGGCTGCTGGCCTTCACCCTGTCGCTCGACGACCTCGTCGTGGCGAGCTTCGTCTCAGGCCCCGGCGCCACGACCCTGCCGATGCTGGTCTTCGCCAGCGTGCGCCTCGGGCTCTCGCCGCAGATCAACGCGCTGGCGACGCTGATGCTGGCGGCGGTCGCGATCGCGCTGCTGGCCGCGCGGCTGGCGCTGCGCCGAGGGGAGCGAGGTGCGTGACTGCTGAACCGCCGACGCGCGGCCGCTATCATCCCGGCATGCATCCGGAAGGACGGGCGGCATGAGCGCGAGCGACGCCCCCGCCGCCGAGGCGGCGGCCGGGACCAGGGCATTGTTCGAGGAGGGCGTCCGGCTCCACCAGGCGAAGCGCCTGTCGGAGGCGCAGGCACTCTACGAGCGCGTGCTGCGCGAGCGGCCCGGCCACCCCGGCGCCACGCACCTGATGGGCGTGCTCGACATCCAGCGCGGCGATCCCGCGGCCGCGGTCGAGAAGATCCGCGCCGCCATCGCCGCCAATCCTTCCGCGGCGCCGTTCCACGGCAACCTCGGCACGGCGCTGCAGGCGCTCGGCCGCCTCGACGAGGCGCAGAAGCACTACGAACAGGCGGTGAAGCTCGATCGCCGATACGCGGACGCGCACAACAACCTCGGCGCGCTGCACGAGAAGCGCGAGCGCTGGCGCGAGGCGGCGGCAAGCTACCGCGCCGCGATCGCCGCGCGCCCCGGGTTCCCCGAGGCGCACAACAACCTAGGCCACCTGCTGCGCAAGTCCGGCGCGCTCGAGGACTCCGCGAAGCACTTCCTAGAGGCGCTTCGGCTGCGCCCCGACTACGGCGACGCGCATCGCGGCTACGGCATGGTGCTCGCGCGCCAGAACAAGCACGACGACGCGATCGCGTCCTTCCGCCGCGCCATCGAGCTCGACCCGCGCGACGCCGAGGCCCACAACCAGCTCGGCAGCCGGCTCAAGCATCTCGGCCGCCTCGCCGACGCCGAGGCGAGCTTCCGCGCGGCGATAGCGATACGCGACAACTTCCCCGAGGCGCACAACAACCTTGGCAACACGTTCTTCCGCCAGGGCCGGCTCGACGAGGCCGAGGCCTGCTACCGCAAGGCGCTAGAGCTGCGACCGAACTACGCCGACGGCTTCGGAACCTCGGCATCGTGCTGATGGGACGCTGCCGCCACGAGGAGGCGGTGGCGCATTTCCGCAAGGCGCTGGAGCTTCGTCTCGTCTACCACGAGGCGGTCAGCAACATGAGCCAGGCGCTGCTCACGCTGGGCCAGTTCCGAGAGGGATGGACGCGCTACGAGGCGCGCTGGAAGCTCGCCGTCCTGCCGCCGCGCCCCTTCCGCCAGCCCTGGTGGCGCGGCGAGTCCATCGTCGGCCGGACGATCCTTCTCCATGCCGAGCAGGGGCTCGGCGACACGCTGCAGTTCCTGCGCTACGTGCCGATCGTGCGCGCGCTGGGCGCCGACGTCGTCGTGGAGATCCAGCCCGAGCTGCTGCGCCTCGCCGCGCCGCTCGCGCGGCCCGGCATCCGCCTCGTGCAGCGCGGCAACCCGCTGCCGCATTTCGACGTGCATTGCCCGCTGCTCAGCATCCCGGGCGCGCTGGCCTGCGAGCTAGACACGATCCCGCCGCCCGGCGACGAGCTCGCGCCGGACGCGGAGCTCGTGCGCGCGTGGAAGGAGAGGCTGGGGCAGGGGGGCGAGCTGCGCGTCGGCCTGGTCTGGGCGGGCAACCCGCAGCACGGCAACGACCACCACAGGTCGTTTCGGCCGCTCGCCTTCGGCCCGCTCCTCGAGGTGCCGGGCGTGCGCTTCTTCTCGATGCAGAAGAACCGGCGCGAGGGCGACGACGCCGACCTCGCGCGGCTTGGCAAGGTGGAGGACATCGCGCCCCTGCTCGCCGACTTCGCGGAGAGCGCGGCGGCGCTCTGCGCGCTCGACCTGCTCGTCGCCGCCGACACCTCGATCGTCCACCTGGCCGGCGCGATCCGCCGCCCGGTCTGGACGATGGTCCCGTTCTCGCCCGACTGGCGCTGGATGCTCGGGCGCGAGGACACGCCCTGGTACCCGTCGATGCGCCTCTTCCGCCAGCCGCGCCAGCGCGACTGGAAGAGCGTCTTCGCCCGCGTCGCCGCGGAGCTCGCGCAGCTGCGCCGCTGACGGGGCGCCGCGTCAGAAGGCGACGCGGTCCCCGCCCTTGAGGCCGAGCATCGCGCGCGCCTCGGCCGGCGTCGCGATCTCGCCGCCCAGGCTCTCGATGATCGTGCGGATCTTGCGCACCTGGTCGGCGTTGGACTTCGCGAGCTGCCCCGGCCCGAGCCAGAGCGAGTCCTCGAGGCCGACGCGCACGTTCGCGCCCATCGTGGCCGCCATGGTCAGGATCGGCATCTGGTGGCGGCCGGCGGCAAGCACCGACCACCTGTACTGGTCGCCGAAGAGCCTGTCGGCCGTGCGCTTCATGTGCATGACGTCCTCCGGATGCGGGCCGATGCCGCCGAGGATGCCGAAGATCGTCTGCACGAAGAGCGGCGGCTTCACCAGGCCGCGCTCGAGGAAATGCGCCAGGGTGTAGAGGTGGCCGACGTCGTAGCACTCGAACTCGAAGCGCGTGCCGTGCTTGTCGCCGAGCTCGTGCAGCACCGTCTCGATGTCCTTGAAGGTGTTGCGGAAGATGAAGTCGCGGCTGTTCTCGAGGTGGATGCGCTCCCAGTCGTGCCTGAACTCCTTGTAGCGCTCGAGCATCGGGTAGAGGCCGAAGTTCATCGAGCCCATGTTGAGCGAGGTCATCTCCGGGCTCGCGCGCAGCGGCGCGGCGAGGCGCTCGGCGACCGTCATGCCGTGGCCGCCGCCGGTGGTGATGTTCACCACGGCGTCGCAGGCCTGCTTGATGCGTGGCAGGAACTCCATGAAGACGTCCGGCGACGGCGTCGGGCGGCCGTCCTTAGGGTCGCGCGCGTGGAGGTGGATGATCGACGCCCCTGCCTCCGCCGCGGCGATCGACTCCCGCGCGATCTCGTCCGGGGTGATCGGCAGGTGCGGCGACATCGTCGGCGTGTGGATGGAGCCGGTCACCGCGCAGGTGATGATCGTCTTGCGGCGGGCCTTCGGCTTCGCGTCTGCCATGGTCGTCACTCCCCTTCCTTGTCGTTCATCTGCTTCTTGTGCGCGGCGAGCGCCATCAGGCGCCGGTCGCGCCAGCTGCCGCGCGCGGGCAGCCCCGTGGCCGGCACGCGCGCGCGGCGCTCCGCCTCGATGCGCGCCAGCGCCTCGGAGGGCCAGTCCGCGGCGACCTTCAGGTCGCGGCCGAGGCCGCGCAGCGGGCCGCCATAGCGCGTGGCGTAGTCGAGGAAGCCGGACGGCGCGTTGAGGTCCATGGTCTCGAACGGGCCCATGAAGGACCAGCGCAGGCCAAGCGAGTGGCGGATCACCGCGTCGAGGTCGTCCGGCTCGATCACGCCGTCGGCGACGAGGCTGATCGCCTCGCAGATGACGCCGGCCTGCAGCCGGTTCATCACGAAGCCCTCGATCTCCTTCTTCAGCAGCACCGGGACCTGCCCGGCCTCCTGCATCAGCGACCGGCAGCGCGCGAGCGCCTCGGGCGCGGTGTCCGGCGTCGGCACGAGCTCGACGACGGGAAGGAGGTGCGGGGGGTTCGCGGGATGCGCCACCAAGCAGCGCGCCGCGCCGCGCAGGCCGCCGAAGATGCGACTGCCGGGGAAGGTGGATGTCGAGCTGCCGACGACGGCCGAGGCGCAGTCCGCGGCGTCGATGCGCCGGTGCAGGTCGCGCTTGAGCGCGAGGTCCTCGGGCGCGTTCTCCTGCACGTAGTCGACGCCGGCCAGCGCCTCCTCGAGCGTGGCGCAGGCCGTGGCGCGCGCGCGCGCGCCCGCCGCGTCTTCTATCAAGCCGAGCTTCTCCATCGCCGGCAGAGTCTCGTCGAGCCAGCGCAGCGCGGCGCCCGGCGCGGCGGGGTTGCTGTCCCAGAGTCTCACCTTCGCGCCCGCCGAAGCGAAGCGCGCGGCCCAGCCGCGGCCGATGAAGCCGCTGCCGACGATGGCGATCATGGCATTCACTGGAGAACCTGGTGGTCGCCGCAGACCGAGAGGGCCTGGCCGGTGATGCTGGAGCCCGCGCGCGAGCAGACGAAGAGCGCCATCTCGGCGATGTCGTCGGCCGTGACCATGCGGCGCAGAGAGACATTCGCGAGCAGGCGCTGCTTCATCTCGTCGAAGCCGATGCCGAAGGCCTCGGCCTTGGCGTCGATCACGCCGTCGATGCGCGGCCCGGCGACGAGGCCGGGCTGGATGCAGTTGACGCGGATCGCGTCGGGTCCGAGTTCCATGGCGAGGCTCTTGGTGAGGCCGACGACGGCCCATTTCGAGGCGGCGTAGGGCGTGCGCAGCGGATAGCCGAGCCGTCCCGCGACCGAGGAGAGGTTGACGATGGAGCCGCCGCCGGCGGCCTTCAGCAGCGGCACGCCGCGGCGCGTGCAGTAGAACATGCCGTTGAGGTTGATCGCGATGCAGCGGTCCCAGTCCGCGACCGCGACCTCCTCGACCTTGCGGGTCGGCCCGGCGATGCCCGCGTTGTTGACGAGGATGTCGAGGCCGCCGAGGCTCGCCGCGACGGCGTCGAACAGGCGGTGGACCTGCGCGGGATCGGCGACGTCGGCGAGGATCCCCGAGCTGCCCGGGTTCTCGGCGAGGAAGGCCGAGAGCGCCTTCTCGTCGACGTCGCAGACGAAGATGCGAGCGCCTTCCGCCGCGAAGCGCCGCGCGATCGCGCGGCCGATGCCGGATGCGCCGGCCGTGACCAGCGCGCGCTGGCCGGCAAGTGCCTTGTCCATGATGGTCGTCCCTCCCTCGTCCCGGCGCCATGAGACTGGGACAGGCGGGGTTTGGCAAGCATGGCGGCGCGCGCCTAGCATGCGGGCATGGACGTGGTGGCGGACGGGTCGCGCATGGCTGGCGGGCGCAGGCGCGTGCGCGTCGATGGCGGCGCGCGCGTGACGCTGCGCGACGACGCCGGCACGACGCGCCTCGTCGAGCTCTGGCACCACGACCCGATGCGCGTGCTGCTTCCCGAGCCTGTCGACGACGAGATCCCGCATGTCGTGCTGCTCAACACCGCGGGCGGGCTGGTGGGCGGCGACTCGCTGCGCACCGCGATCGGGCTCGGCGACCGCGCCCGCGCGCTCGTGACGGGGCAGGCGGCGGAGAAGGTCTATCGCTCCGACGGCCCGGACGTCGCGATCCGCACCTCCCTGTCGGCCGGGCGCGACGCCTGGCTCGAATGGATGCCGCAGGAGACGATCCTCTTCGAGGCCAGCAGGCTGGACCGCGGTCTCGCCATCGACCTCGCTGCCGGCGCGCGCTGCCTCGCCGGCGAGACGCTGGTCTTCGGGCGCCGCGCGCGTGGCGAGACGATCGCGCGTGCCTGGCTGCGCGACCGCTGGGAGATCCGGCGCGAGGGCAGGCTGGCCTGGGCGGACGCGTTCGCCCTGCGCCCCGACGAACCGGGGGCGCTCGACGCGCCCTTCGCGCTCGACGGGGCCGCCGCGATGGCGACCCTCGCCTATTGCGGCGCCGACGCCCCGGCGCGGCTCGAGGGCCTGCGCGAGGCGCTGGCAGGCCACGGCGCAGGCATCGCTGCCTCCTGCTTGGGCGATATCCTGCTGGTGCGCGGGTTGTCGCGCGACGCGCAGGCCCTGCGCCGTGCCGTGGCGGAGGCCTGGCGCTTCCTGCGCGCGGCGGGCGGATCATTGCCCGCGCGATTGCCGCGGCTATGGCATATTTGATGCAACGCGAACTACCCGCGAGGTTGCGATCGCGGCAAGGGAGGCAAGATGAACCTGACGCCCCGTGAGAAGGACAAGCTCCTGGTGGCGATGGCCGCGGTCGTCGCGCGCCGCCGCCTCGAGCGTGGCGTCAAGCTCAACCATCCCGAGGCGGTCGCGCTGATCACCGACCATGTCGTCGAGGGCGCGCGCGACGGGCGCAGCGTCGCCGACCTCATGAAGTCCGGCGCCGAGGTCGTCGGCCGCGGCCAGGTGATGGCGGGCGTCGCGGAGATGATCCACGAGATCCAGGTCGAGGCGACCTTCCCCGACGGCACGAAGCTCGTGACCGTCCACCAGCCGATCAGGTGATGCGATGAAGCCGGGCGAATACATCCTCGCGGCGGGGGAGATCGAGCTCAACGCCGGGCGGCGCACCCTGCGCCTTAAGGTCGCGAACACCGGCGACCGGCCGATCCAGGTCGGCTCGCACTACCATTTCCACGAGACCAACGCCGCGCTGCGCTTCGACCGCGCCGCCGCGCGCGGCATGCGCCTCGACATCCCGGCCGGCACGGCGGTGCGCTTCGAGCCGGGGCAGACGCGCGAGGTCGGGCTCGTCGCCTTCGGCGGCGACCGGATCGTGCACGGGTTCCGCGGCATGGTGAATGGCGCACTGGATGCGCGGCGCGGCGCGGGCAAGCCAGCCGCCGCGAAGCGCAAGGCCGCGAAGCGGAAGGGGAGCTGAGCCATGTCGACCCGGATCAGCCGCGCCTCGTATGCGGGCATGTATGGCCCGACCACGGGCGACCGCGTGCGCCTCGCCGACACCGAGCTCTTCGTCGAGGTCGAGCGCGACCTCACCGTCCATGGCGAGGAGGTGAAGTTCGGCGGCGGCAAGGTCATCCGCGACGGCATGGGCCAGTCGCAGCGCGGCCGCGCGCAGGGCGCCGTCGACACCGTGATTACCAACGCGCTGATCCTCGACGTGACGGGGATCTACAAGGCCGACATCGGCCTGCGCGACGGCCTCATCCACGCCATCGGCAAGGCGGGCAACCCGGACATCCAGCCCGGCGTCGACATCGTGGTCGGCCCCGGCACCGAGGTGATCGCGGGCGAGAACCGCATCGTCACCGCGGGCGGCATCGACAGCCACATCCACTTCATCTGCCCGCAGCAGGTCGACGACGCGCTGCATTCCGGCGTGACCACGATGCTGGGCGGCGGCACCGGGCCGGCGGCCGGCACGTCGGCAACGACCTGCACGCCGGGACCGTGGCACATGGCGCGCATGCTGGAGGCGGCCGAGGGCCTGCCGATGAACCTCGGCTTCTTCGGCAAGGGCAACGCGTCGGCCGCCGGGCCGCTGGTGGAGATGGTCAAGGCCGGCGCGATCGGCCTCAAGCTGCACGAGGACTGGGGCACGACGCCCAACGCCATCGACGTCTGCCTCTCCGTGGCCGAGAAGATGGACGTCCAGGTGGCGATCCACTCCGACACGCTCAACGAATCCGGTTTCGTCGAGGACACGGTCGCCGCCTTCAAGGGGCGCAACATCCACGCCTTCCACACCGAGGGCGCGGGCGGCGGCCACGCGCCGGACATCATCAAGGTCTGCGGCCTGCCGAACGTCCTGCCGTCCTCGACAAACCCGACGCGGCCCTTCACGGTCAACACGGTCGACGAGCATCTCGACATGCTCATGGTCTGCCACCACCTCGACCCGCGCATCCCCGAGGACGTGGCCTTCGCGGAAAGCCGCATCCGGCGCGAGACGATCGCCGCCGAGGACATCCTCCACGACATCGGCGCCTTCTCGATGATGTCGTCGGACAGCCAGGCGATGGGGCGGGTCGGCGAGGTCGTCATCCGCACCTGGCAGACCGCGCACAAGATGAAGGTCCAGCGCGGCGCGCTTGCGGGCGAGAAGCCGGGCAGCGACAACCTGCGCGTCCGGCGCTACATCGCCAAGTACACGATCAACCCCGCGCTCGCGCACGGCCTCGCGCGCCATGTCGGCTCGGTCGAGGTCGGCAAGCTCGCCGACCTCGTCGTCTGGTCGCCGGCGTTCTTCGGCGTGAAGCCGGAGATGATCCTCAAGTGCGGCATGATCGCCGCCGCGCCAATGGGCGACCCCAACGCCTCGATCCCGACGCCGCAGCCCGTCCACTACCGGCCCATGTTCGGCGCCTTCGGCCGCGCGCTCGCCTCGTCCTGCGTCACCTTCGTCTCCAGGGCGGCGATGCAGTCGGACGTGAAGCGCAAGCTTGGCCTGTCGCGCCGCGTGCTCGCCGCTTCGGGCATCAGGAAGATCACGAAGAAGCACATGCTGCTCAACGACGCGACCCCGCATATCGAGGTGGACCCGGAGACCTACGAGGTGCGCGCCGATGGCGAGCTCCTCGTCTGCGAGCCGGCCAGCGAGCTGCCGATGGCGCAGCGCTACTTCCTGTTCTGACCATGCGCAGGGCGATCGAGGTGGTGCCGAGGGGCACCTGGCCGCTGCGACGCCGGACCGGCGTGGCGACGCTCGACTTCGACAACCGGCACCGGCGGCGCATCGCGCTCGCGACCGACGACGGCGTTGCCTTCCTGCTGGACCTGCCCGAGGCGCGCGTGATGAACGCGGGCGACGGGCTCGTGCTCGAGACCGGCGACGTGATCGAGGTCGCCGCCGCGCCGGAGAAGGTCTGCGACATAGAGGCGGAGAGCGCCGCCGCGCTCGCGCGCCTCGCGTGGCATCTCGGCAACCGGCACCTGCCGGTGGAGATCCTGCCCGGCCGCCTGCGCATCCGCGACGACCACGTGATCGTCGCGATGCTCGAAGGGCTCGGCGCGCGCGTCGCGCGGCTGGAGGCCGCCTTCACGCCCGAGCAGGGCGCCTATGCCCATGGGGGCGAGGGGCGCCATGGCCACGGTCATGGCCACGATCACGGCCACGGCCACGGCCACGGTCATGGACATGGGCATGCGCATGACCATGACCACGATCATGGACATGGGCACCACCGCCATGGCCATCGCCACTGAGATGGCCGGGCCGGAGACGACGCTGCCGAGGCTGCTTGCCTGGATGTCGCCATCCTTCCCGACCGGCGCGTTCAGCTACAGCCATGGCCTGGAGATGGCGGTCGAGGACGGTCGCGTGCGCGACCTGGCGACGCTGGTCGACTACGTGTCGACCGTGCTGGCGCGCGGCGCCGGGCACGCGGATGCCGCGTTCCTGGTGCTCGCGTGGCGCGCCTGCCGGGAGGGCGACGACGACGCGCTCGCGACGATCGCCGAGCGCGCGGCGGCGATGCGCGGCTCCGCCGAGCTCGCGCTCGAGAGCCATGCGCAGGGCCGCGCCTTCCTCGCCACGGTGCGCGCGGCCTGGCCGCGCCCGGCGTTCGCCGCGGCGGGCGACATGCTGGCCGCGCGCGGCATCGAGGTCGCGCATCCCGTGGCGGTCGCCATCGCGGGCGCGGCCTGGGACCTGCCGCTCGAGGCGCTGCTCCTGGCGCAGCTTCACGCCGTCGCCGCGAACCTCGTCTCCGCCGGGGTGAGGCTCGTGCCGCTCGGGCAGACCGACGGGCAGCGCGCGATCGCCGCGCTGGAGGAAGAGGCGGCGCGGGCCGCCGCGCGGGCCCTTTCCATCGGGACGATCGACGACGTCTTCTCCACGGCGCCGGCCATCGACCTGCTCTCCATCCGCCACGAAACCCAGTACACGAGGCTGTTCCGCTCATGACCAATCGTTCCTCGACGGGCCCGCTGCGCGTCGGCGTCGGCGGCCCGGTCGGCTCCGGCAAGACCGCGCTCGTCGACGCGCTGTGCAAGTCGATGCGCGAGCGGCTCGACGTCGCGGCGATCACCAACGACATCTACACGAAGGAGGACGCGGAGTTCCTGACGCGCTCGGGCGCGCTCGCGCCGGAGCGCATCATGGGCGTCGAGACGGGCGGCTGCCCGCACACCGCCATCCGCGAGGACGCATCGATCAACCTCGCCGCGGTCGAGCAGATGAACCGCCGCTTCCCCGGCCTCGAGCTGATGTTCATCGAATCCGGCGGCGACAACCTCGCCGCCACCTTCTCCCCGGAACTCGCCGACATCACGATCTACGTGATCGACGTCGCGGCCGGGGAGAAGATCCCGCGCAAGGGCGGGCCGGGCATCACGCGCTCGGACCTTCTGGTCATCAACAAGATCGACCTCGCGCCGCATGTCGGTGCGTCGCTCGAGGTGATGGACCGCGACGCGCGGCGCATGCGCGGCCAGCGCCCGTTCCTGTTCACGAACGTGCGGGCGGGCAGGGGCGTCGACGAGGTCGCCGCGTTCATCTGCGAGGCCGGCGGCCTGCGGCCACGTCCTGCCCGCGGGGCTTGAACCGGGCCGCCGGTTGCGGCTAATTCGCTCGGCCTTTCGCCGAGGGAGAGCACCAGCCATGTCGACGACGCCACACGGCGCCAACGCGCGCGCATCCGACCATGTCCGCGAGGAACGGCTCTGGCAGCGCCACATGGACATGGCGCGCCTCGGTGCGACGCCGAAGGGCGGCGTCAACCGCCAGGCGCTCAGCGCCGAGGATGCGGCCGCGCGCGGGCTGCTGGGAAGCTGGGCCGCCGCGCGTGGCTACGAGGTCTTCACCGACCCGATCGGCAACCTCTTCGTCAAGCGGCCAGGCACCGATCCCGATGCCAGGCCCGTGGTCTCCGGCTCGCATCTCGACAGCCAGCCGACCGGAGGCAGGTTCGACGGCACCTATGGCGTGCTCGCGGCCTTCGAGGTGCTTGAGGCGCTCGACGACGCCGGCATCGCCACGAAGCGGCCGGTGATGGCGGTGGCGTGGACCAACGAGGAGGGCAACCGCTTCCAGCCGGGCTGCATGGGCTCCGGCGCCTTCGTCGGCGCCTACGATCTCGGGACCCTGCTCGACGGCAAGGACCCGCAGGGCAAGACCGTGCGCGAGGCCTTCGGCGAGGTGCTCGCCGCGGCGCCGGCGCGGCTCGCGCCGCGCCTCGGCTTCCCGATCGATTCCTACATCGAGGCCCATATCGAGCAGGGGCCGATCCTGGAGAACACCGGCAACGAGATCGGCGTGGTCACGCTGATCCAGGGCATGCGCCGCTTCTACGTCGACGTCCATGGCGAGGAGGCGCATTCCGGCACCACGCCGCTGCGCCTGCGCAAGGACGCGCTCAAGTCGGCGGCCTCGATGGTGCTGGCGCTCGAGAAGGTGATGGACGACCCGACGGACACCGTGCGCTTCACGGTCGGCCGCTTCGAGATCTACCCGGGCTCGCCCTCCACGGTGCCGAGCAAGGTCCATTTCCTCGTCGACCTCCGCCATCCCGACCCGGCGACGCTCAAGCGCCTCGGCGACGCGATCCAGCCGGCCTGCGCGGCGGAAGCCGCGCGCCGCGGCTGCACGGTCGATGTCACGGAATACACGACCGTCGCGCCGGTGCCCTTCGGCGCGGAGACGGTCGCGCGCGTGCGCGAGGCCACCGCCTCCCTGGGCTTCCGCCACATCGACATGATCTCCGGCGCCGGCCACGACGCGATGCACGTCGCCAAGGTGGCGCCGGCCGGCATGATCTTCGTTCCGTGCTGGAAGGGCGTGAGCCACAACGAGTCCGAGGACGCCACGCCGCGCGACCTCGCCAACGGCACGCGGGTCCTCGCCGACACGCTCGCCGCGCTCGCCAATCGCTGAAACACCGCAAAGGCACGAACGCCCATGAACGAGAAAGCCCTCGCACGGTCGCTGACGTCGATCCTGTCCGACCTGATCGCGATCCCGTCGCCCTTCCCGCCGGGCGAGAGCGTGGAGATCTGCCGCTACGCGGCGGCGCGGCTGCGCAAGGCCGGCTACCGCACGAAGGTGCTGGCGCGCAGCAAGGGCGTCGACAATGTCGTCGCCAAGCTGGGCAAGGGCAGCCCGCGCATCGTCTTCAACGCCCATGTCGACACGGTCGGCGTCGGCGAGCGCGCGGACTGGAAGACCGATCCCTACAAGGCGGTCGCGAAGGGTGGCCTCGTCTTCGGCCTCGGCGCCGGGAACTGCAAGGGCTCGATGGCCGTGCAGCTCTGGCTCGCCGAGGAGATCGCGCGCCGCGGCGGACCGCGCCGCGGCGAGGTCTGCTTCACCTTCGTCGCCGACGAGGAGAACCTCGGCCCCGAGGGCATGTCGTTCCTGCGCGACGCGGGCCACGTGAAGCCCGACGCGCTGGTCCTGGGCGCGCAGACCGAGAACCAGATGATCGTCTCGGAGCGCGGCGTCTTCTGGGCGCGCATCACGACCAGGGGCAAGGCCGCGCATGCGGGCAACCCCTCCGCCGGCGACAACGCGATCGCGCGCATGATGCGCCTGCTGGCGGCGATCGACCGCGACCTCGCGCCGAGGATCGCCGCGCGCGTGGACGGCGCGATGCGCTCGACGATGAATGTCGGGATGATCCGCGGCGGCCACAACACGAACGTCGTGCCGGCGTCCTGCGTGGTCGAGATCGACCGCCGCCTGCTGCCGAGCGAGCGCGTGAAGTCCGCCTATCGCGAGCTCGAGGACACGCTGCGCCGCGCGGGCGAGCCCAGGGGTTCGTGGACTTGCGAGTTCCTGACCGGCACCAACGGCTTCAAGGGCTCCGCGGACGGCATGGCGATCGCCGCGCTCTCCGCCGCGATCCGCGAGCGCCTCGGCAAGCCGGCGCGCTTCCTCAACGCCACCGGCGTGTCGGATGGCCGCTACTTCGCCGATGACGGGATCGAGATCATCAACATCGGCCCGGGCTCGGGCGTCGCGGGCCATGCCGCGAACGAGTCCGTGCCGGTCGCGGAGATGGTCGACTCCGCGCTGATCCAGCTCTCCGCGATCGAGAAGCTGATGGGCCTCGGCTGATCAGCCGCCGCCGCGCCGGGCGAGGTCGCGCCCGGCATCGGCGGGCAGGCGCAGGAAGGGCAGCGCCGAGGCCAGCGAGATCGCGCCGACGAGGGCGAAGACGAGGGGGAAGTCGAGCGCGTCGAGCCCCTCGCGCCCGCTCAGGTCCTGCATCGCCGCCAGCGCGAGGGCGGCCGTGGCGACCCCGAACGTGCCGGCGAGTTCCTGCATCACCGAGCCGAAGGTCGTGGCGCGGCTCAGGTCCTCGCGCGGCACGTCGGCGTAGAGGAGCGCGTTCACCGTCGTGAACTGCAGCGAGCGCGCGAAGCCGCCCGCCATCAGCGCGCCGAAGAGCGCCCAGGCCGCCCAGTCCGGCCGGAACAGGCCGGGCAGCGCCACGAGCAGCGACGACAGCGCGGCATTGGCCAGCAGCACGCGGCGGAAGCCGAAGCCGCGCACGATGCGCGGCGCGAGCGGCTTCATCGCCAGCGCGCCGACGCCGGCGCCGAAGGTGACGAGGCCGGCCTCGAAGGCGCTGCGCCCGAAGCCTTCCTGCAGCAGCAGCGGCAGGAGGAACGGGCTCGCGCCCACGCCGACGCGGAAGAAGAGCCCGCCCAGGATCCCCGCGCGGAAGGTCGGGATGCGCAGCAGGCGCAGGTCGATCGGCGCAGCCGGGTGGCGCCGCGCCCAGGCGACGTAGAGGACGAGCATCGTTGCGCCGAGGGCAAGGATCGCGCCGAGCGCGACGCCGCCGAGCATGCCCATGTCGAGCAGCGTGATCCCCGTCAGGACCAGCGCGAGGCCGGGCCCCACCAGGAGGAAGCCCACGACGTCGAACGCAGCCGTCGCATCGGGCGGCAGGCGCGGCACGTGGCGCGCGGCAAGCGCCGCGCCGATCGCGGCGATCGGCAGGTTGATCCAGAAGATCCAGTGCCAGGACAGGAACGAGGTGAGGAAGCCGCCGACCGGGGGCCCCATGATCGGCGCCACGAGCGCGGGCATGCTCAGCATCGCGAAGGCGGCGACCATCTCGCCGCGCGGCACGCTGCGCAGGACCAGCAGTCGCGCGACCGGCAGCATCATCGCGCCGCCGAGGCCCTGGAGCACGCGCGCGGCGACGAGGCTCGCGAGGTCCCAGGACAGCGCGCAGCCGACCGAGCCCAGCGCGAAGACGCCCAGCGCGGCCTGGAAGACCGGCCGCGCGCCGAAGCGGTCGGCGATCCATCCCGAGGCAGGGACGAAGACCGCGAGCGCCATCAGGTACGAGGTCAGCGCGAGCTTGAGGTGCAGCGGGTCGCTGCCGAAGTCGCGCGCGATCGTCGGCAGCGCCGTGGTCAGCACCGTCGAATCGAGGTTCTGCATGAACAGGGCGGAGGAGACGATCAGCGGCACGAGCCGGTGCCGGCCCGCGCCCTCTTCCTCGCTGCTCATCGACTGGCTCCGCCCCGGCTCCCCGAACGCCGCGTCGCGGCCTGGGGCCCGCGCGACGCGTTCGCGACTGTATGGCCGCGGCGCGCGGTGTCAATCGACGCGGCATGCTGGCATCATGCCGCGGAAGGAGAACCCGCATGTCGATGGAGACGCCGGCGAGGACATTTCCGCCGCTCGCCGAGGACGCCGTCGTCGAGGACATCGTCGCCCGCTTCCGCGCGCGCACGCTGCCGCGCGAGGCCTGGACCCACCAGTCGCATCTCGCGGTCGGGCTCTGGCATGTCCTGCGCCATGGCGAGGAGGCGGCGCTCGCCCTGCTGCGCGACGGCATACGCGCCTACAACGAGGCGGTCGGCGTGCCGAACAGCGACACGCGCGGCTACCACGAGACGGTCACGCGCTACTACGCCTGGGCCGCCGCCCGCTTCCTCGAGCATGCGGGAGAGGGGAGACTCGCCGGCCTGGTCGATCGCTTCGTCGCCAGCCGCCTCGGCTCGAAGGAGGGGATCTTCGCCTTCTGGAGCCGGGCCGGCCTTCTCTCGGTGGAGGCGCGCCGCGGCTGGGTGCCGCCGGACCTCGCGCCGCTCGAGGCGGCACGGCTCGAGGCCCCTGTGGACGCCGCGCAGGGGGCGACGTAAGACGGGAACCTACCGTCACGGCTGGGGGCAGGCGATGGATCCACTCGTCCACGAATGGCTGAACCTGGCGATCCGCTGGGCCCACGTGATGTTCGGCATCGCCTGGATCGGGTCGTCCCTCTACTTCATGTGGCTCGGCGCCTCGCTCGAGCCGCCGGACCCGCCGCGCGCGGGCGTCGCCGGCGAGGCCTGGTCGGTGCATGGCGGCGGCTTCTACCGCGTCGAGAAGTTCGGCGTCGCCCCGCCCGCGCTGCCGCGGCGCCTCCACTGGTTCAAGTGGGAGGCCGGGATGACCTTCGTCACCGGCGCCCTCCTGCTGCTCCTCGTCTTCCACTACGGGATGGGCGGCGACGTTTTCCTCGAGCCGCGCCTCGCCGCGCTCGGCGGCGCCGGCGCCACGGCCTTCTTCGCCGCGCTCGTCTGCCTGTCCTGGCTGCTCTACGACGCGCTCTTCCGTTCGGCGCTCGGGCGCACGCGCCCGCTCCACGCCGCGGCGATCGGCTTCGCCGCGCTCGTGGTCGTGATCTGGGCCCTGTGCCGCGTCATGCAGCCCCACGCGGCCTTCGTCCATGTCGGCGCGCTCATCGGCACGCTGATGGTCGCCAATGTCTGGATGATCATCATCCCCAACCAGCGCGCGATGGTCGAGGCCGTGACGGCCGGCCGCGCGCCCGACGCCGATCGCGGGCTGCAGGGCAAGATCCGCTCGACGCACAACTCCTACCTGACGCTGCCCGTCGTCTTCATGATGCTGTCGAAGAACTTCTCCTCGACCTGGGGCAGCGCCCATGCCTGGGCGATCCTGACCGGGCTGATCGTCATCGGCGCGATCGTCCGCCACTGGTTCCTGCTCCACGACAAGGGCAGGACGGAGGAAGGGCGCTGGATCTGGCCGGCCGCGATCGCGGGCGCGGTCGCGCTGTTCCTTGTCGCGCGGGCGGGCTGAGCGATGGCAGGCCGCCTCACCACCCATGTGCTCGACACCGCGCGCGGCGTTCCCGGCGGGGATATCTCCTTCGTCCTCCATCGGCTCGAGGGCGAGGCCCGCATCCAGGTCGCGTCCGGGCGCACCAATGCCAACGGGCGGACCGACGCGCCCCTGCTCGAGGGCGAGGCGATGCGCGTCGGGCGCTACGAGCTGGTCTTCGCCGCGGGCGCGTACTTCCGCGCCCATGGCATGGCCCTGAACGACCCTCCCTTCCTCGACGAGATCGTGTTGCGCTTCGCGATCGCCGACGCGGCGGCGCACTACCACGTGCCGCTGCTCGCGAGCCCGTGGTCCTACGCGACCTATCGCGGCAGCTAAGCGCGGGGCGTTCCCCCCGGAAGGAAGTCCGGCGAGGCGTGTGATCCGATCCTCCGCTCCATCCGTAAAGACACGGAACGAACGGAAGGACCGGACATGCAGCTCGACCTCGCCCAGCAGACCCAGACCAGAAACGACCGCGAAGAGGTGTCGCGCCTCGTCCGCCCGTCCCGCGCCGAGGCCGAGGCCGCGGTCCGCACCCTGCTGCGCTGGACCGGCGACGACCCGGACCGCGAGGGCCTGCTCGACACGCCGGAGCGCGTCGTGCGCGCCTACGAGGAGTGGTTCGCGGGCTACAACGAGGATCCCGTCTCGATCCTCGAGCGCACCTTCGAGCAGACCGAGGGCTACGACGAGATGGTCGTCCTGCGCGACATCCGCTTCGAGTCCTTCTGCGAGCACCATGTCGCGCCGATCATCGGCGTGGCGCATTGCGCCTACCTGCCGAACAAGCGCGTCGTCGGCATCTCCAAGATCGCGCGCGTCATCGAGCTCTACGCCAAGCGCCTGCAGATCCAGGAGAAGCTCACGTCGCAGATCGCCAACGCGATCCAGGACGTGCTGCGCCCCCGCGGCGTGGCCGTGGTGGTGCGCGCCACGCACCAGTGCATGACGACCCGCGGCATCCGCAAGTCGGGCGTCAGCATGGTGACGAGCCGCATGCTCGGCGCCTTCCGCAACAACGAGTCCACGCGCCGCGAGTTCCTGTCGATGATCGGGAACGGCGGCTACGACAGCAACGTCTGAGGCTCAGGCGCGCAGCAGGCCGTCGAGCGGGCGGATTCCCTCGCTGCCGGGGAAGACCGTTCGCTCGAGGCCCGCATGCGAGATGCCCAGGTGCGCGGCGAGCACGCCCTTGAACAGGGCGCGCATGTCGGTGGCGGGCGCAAGGTCGCGCCCCTGAAGGAGCTTGTCCGGCGCGAGGCCAGGCCAGTCCCCGTGGACCCGGCCGCCGGCGACCGCGCCACCGGCAAGCATCGCGACCGATCCCGTGCCGTGGTCCGTCCCCCCCGTGCCGTTGCGGCGGACCGTCCTGCCGAACTCCGTGGCCACGACGACGACGCTGCGCTTCCACTCCGCGCCCAGTCCCTCGCGCAGCGCGTCGAGCAGGTCGTCGAGCCCGCGAAGCAGTTGCCGGAGCCTCTGCGCCTGCGCCGCATGCGTGTCCCATCCCGCGAGGTCGAAGCTGGCGATGCGCGGCCCGCCTTCCTCCGCGAGCAACCGCGCGACGCCGCTCGCCATCGCCCGCAGCGCGGGCCCCGGCCGCGTCCCTGGCGCCATGCGCGCGTCGTCCCCGAGCACCGAGCCGGTCGTCTCGTGGATCCGGCGCCCCTCGGCCAGCGCGGCGGCCAGGGGCAGGTCCGCGCGATAGACCTGCTCGAGCAGGGCGAGGAAGTCCGGACCGAGATCCGGCATGGTCTGCGGCGCCCATGAGCCGACCGGGACGGCGCCGCGCAGGACCAGCGGCACGCTGGTACCCGCGGCGATGCCGAGCCGAGGTCCCTGGCGCGGCATCAGCCCGATCGCGCGGTTGAGCCAGCCATCCGTGGCGGCGCGCGCGCGCGTCGCCCCGCTCTCGAGGATGTCCTGGGCGTCGAAATGCGATCGCTCGCGATAGGGCGTCGCGATGGCGTGGACGAAGGACGCCTCGCCGGCACGATACATCGCGTGCAGGGCAGGGAGCGATGGATGCAGCCCGAAGCCGCGATCGAGGAGCAGTGCGCCGTCCTCGCCATCCTGCGCGACCGGGCCGAGGCCCGGGCGCAGCGCGCCGAGGCCGGGCTCGAACAGCGGCGGCACCGCGGCCAGCCCGTCGAGCGCGCCGCGCAGCACGACGAGCACCAGCCGGTTGCGCGTCGGCGCCGACGCCAGCGCGACGCGCGCGGCGAAGGGCGTCGCCGCCTGGGCGGCCGCGAGGGCGAGGGCCGCGCGCCTGGTGAGCGCCATTCCTATCTCCTCTGGAACTCGGGCGAGGCGAGGATGAGCGCGATCGCGTCGCTTGCGGAGGCCGCGCGCGGCATCCAGAGCCGCGTCGCGGCGCCGGTCGCCTCGCCCAGCGCGCGTTCGATGAACGCCTCCGGGCGCTGCGCCTCGGCGATGCGCGCGGCGAGCGCCATCGCCCAGGTCGCGCGGCGCATGATCGCTTCCGGGCCGATCCAGTGCTCGGCGCGGTCGGGCCAGCCGGCGGGCGAGGGGGCCGCGAAGGGCATCTGGCCAAGGATGCGCAGCGCGCCGACGATGCGCTGGTCCTCGGGCACGATGCCGGCCGCGCGCAGGGCCGAGACCACGAACTCGTTCGGCGTCTTCAGCTTGGCCTGCGGGGACGACCAGGACGCCTCGTGGCGGAGCAGCGTCGCCGCGAGGGCCGCGAGGTCGCCGTCGCTTTCCATGAAGGTCCGCGCGAGCGCGCCGACCAGGGCGGGCGGCGGATCGTCCGCGACGAAATGTGCGGCCATGCGCGTCGCCACGTTGCGCGCGGTCGAGGGATGGCGCGCGAGCATGTCGAGCGCCGCGACCGCCTCGTCCTCGCCGGCCTCGGCGATGCGCCGGCCGAGCAGCACCTTCTCGCCCGGCTCGTGCGCCCGCGCGCGGAAGAGGAAGCTCCCGGGGTCGGGCTCGCCTTCGCGCGCGATCGACCAGCCGGTGAGGATTCGCGCGAAGGCCGCGACGTCGTCCTGCGAATAGCCGCCCTCGACGCCGAGCGTGTGCAACTCGAGGACCTCTCGCGCCAGGTTCTCGTTGATGCCGCGGCCACGGCGGAGCGCGGCCATCGACCCTGGTCCTGCCGACTGCGCCTGGTCGAGGTAGAGCAGCATGGCGGGGTGCCGCGCCACGGCGAGCAGCATGTCGCGAAAGCAGCCGCGGACATGCGGACGGATCGCCTCGCGCTCGAAGGCGCCGGCCAGCGGCAGGACGACCATGCGCTGGATCGACACGGTGAAGTGGTTGGACCAGAACGCCACGAGGCGCTCGACCAGAGGCGACGCGCCTTCGACCTGCGCCGCAGTGCGCGCGACGGCCTCGCGCAGGTAGAGGGCGCGCGCGCTCTCGGGCAGCCTTGCATCGGCGTCGCCGCGCGGCCCGCGCACGAAGCGCGTGAAGCTGCGCGCCGCCGCCTTGCCGGTCGGCAGGTCGTCGAAGCGCGCGGAGGGAGAGGCGGGCGCGGAGAGCTGCGCCAGCGCCCAGGTGCGCGGGTCGCGCGCGGCGGCCGCGACCTCGCCCGGCCCCGGGCCCATCCCGAACCGCGAGACGGCCAGATGCCCTGCCTTGCTCATGTCCATGCTCCGGAAGCAACCCGGCCCATGGCGGCAGCATAGGCGCAGTCGCGGTGCAGTGGTGTTAATCTCCGCCCATCCGCCCCAGACCGGACGCGTGGCCAGGACATGACCGGAACAGCCCCCGCCGCGCCCGGCGGCCAGCAGGCCTCGCTGGCGGCGGGACTTGGCTTCTTCCTCGCCGGTACCTGGTCCTTCGGTGTCCTCGACGCGACCGCGAAGCTCCTGACGCAGTCCTACCATCCGCTCCAGGTCACCTGGGGCCGGTTCTTCTTCGCCTTCGTGATCGTCCTGCCGCTCGCGATGCGGCTGTGGCGCGCCGGAGGCCTCGCCTCGCGACGACCGGGCCTGCAGCTCCTGCGCGCGACGCTGCTCGCGGTCGTGAACTTCATGTTCTTCGTCGCCATCCAGCACATGCAGCTCGCCGAGGTGCAGGCGATCAGCTTCATCGCGCCGCTGCTCGTCACGGCGCTCGCGGCGCTGCTGCTCGGCGAGCGCGTGGGGCCGCGGCGCTGGATCGCCGTGGCGATCGGCCTGTGCGGCGTGCTGGCGATCATCCGGCCTGGCAGCGGCGTGTTCACCTGGGTGGCCGGCTTCGCCCTCGCGCAGGCGATGGGCAACGCGCTGTTCCACCTCGTCACGCGCTCGATCTCGGCGCATGACCCGCCGCAGCTCACCTTCGTCTACACCGCGACGGTCGGCGCGGCGGCGGCGACGCTCTTCGTGCCGGCGGTATGGACCTGGCCGACGCCGCTCGACTGGGCGCTGATGGTGCTGACCGGCGTCATGGGCGCGATCGGGCACTGGTTCCTGATCCTCGCCTACAGGCGCACCGAGGCGTCGTCGCTGGCGCCCTACATGTACCTGCAGCTGCCCTGGATCACGTTCCTGGGCTGGCTGCTCTTCGGCGACCTGCCGGACCTGTGGACGCTGGCTGGCGCCGCGGTCGTCATCTCCAGCGGCATCTACGTCTTCTCGCGCGAGCGCTACCTGCGCAGCATCGGCCGGCTCTGAGGCGGTCCCCGAAAAGGAAAAGACCCGCCGGGCCAGGGGCCCGGCGGGTCGCCGTGAGGCAGTATGTCCGCAGATCGCGGCGCGGGCGGCTCAGCCGCCCGTCTGCGCTCCCGAAGGCTGGGCGGTCGTGCCCGTGGAGGCCGTCGAGGTGCGCGGCGAGGACGGAGCCTCGACCGACATCTGCTTCGTGGACCATGCGCACCCACCTTCGGCGAAGGCCGGAACCGACGCCGAAACGACCAGCAGTGCACCGGCCACGAATGACAATCCCTTGCGCACTGGATCACCTCCTTTCGATGGGGCGGGGCGCCTGAATTGCGCTGATCTCCGCCTGGTTGGCTGGGCCGCGGCCGAAAAGGGGCCACGGCGCCCGACTCGCCGGGCACCCGATGATCTGGTCTTTCGCCGCCCGAGGGCAAGGGAACCGGCTCGCGTCGGCGCGGGAGCCTCGCTGCCCCCGGCGCCGACCCGGCCGGTCGACCGCGCCGCGCACGGGCCAGCCGGCAGGCAGGACGCTCATCCGCGCGCGCCGTCCGCGGCCTCGGCCCGGTGCGCCTCCACCATCGCGGCGAGGCTGTCGAAGCGGAAATCCCAGGACGTGCCCTCGGGCGGCGGCATGGTGGCCCCCCAGCCGCTGGCCGCGTGTCGCCGGTCGATCCACGCCGTGGCGAGGCCGACCTTCCTGGCCGGCGCGTGGTCGTGGAACAGGCTCTGCGCGGTATGGAGGATGTCGCCCTTGCCGATCCCCGTCGCGCCGAGCCGCTCGAGCATGAAGTGGAAGTTGCGCAGGTCGGGCTTGTAGGAGCCGATGTCCTGCGCCGTGAAGATCGCGTCGAACTCGACGCCGAGCCTGCGGTTGCTGCCGCGGAAGCCCTCGCGATCGACGTTCGAGAGGATCACGAGCCGGTAGTGCCTCTTGAGGTAGCCCAGCGCGGCGGCCGAGTCCGGGAATGCGGGCCAGTCGGGCACCGAGTTGCCGAAGCGCTCGTGGTCCGCGTCCTCCATGCGCACGCCCCATGCGGCGGCGAGCCGCCGGTGGACCGCGGCGAGGAGCCGCGCATAGACCATGCCCGGCGTCTCGTGCTCCTGCGCGGATTCGTGCCGCGCGAACTCCGCCAGCACCTCGTCGCGACCGAGGACGATCCCGCCGCGCGCGAGGAGCGGCCCGAGCGCGGCGTGGATGCCGCTCTCCCAGTCGATCAGCGTCCCGTAGCAGTCGAAGGTGAGGACGCGGAAATCGTGCAGCTTCATGTGCGTCTGTCCTGCAGATGGAAGGATGGGCGGTGCGCCGCGTCGCATCATGCCGGAAGGGGCGGCGTGGCACTACTCGCCGCGCCCGGGCTGTGCCACGCTCGACGCCACGTGCGGGACAGGGAAGGCATGATGGACGGCCAGGACGAATTCGACTTCATCGTGGTGGGCGCCGGGTCCGCGGGCTGCGTCGTCGCGGCGCGGCTGAGCGAGGATCCCCGGCATCGCGTGCTGCTGCTCGAGGCGGGGCCCGAGGACCGCAATCCGTGGATCCACCTGCCCGTCGGCTATTTCCGCACGATGTATTCGAGCCTCAGCTGGGGCTTCCGCACCGAGCCGGATCCCGGCATCGACGGGCGCTCGATCGTGTGGCCGCGCGGCAAGGTGCTCGGCGGCTCGA
>Ga0169931_10002264_pt1 | contig 31431 bp, 27 predicted proteins | sample Kivu_15m_20L_FD_129675 | JGI IMG/M metagenome (GOLD analysis project Ga0169931, IMG submission 129675) | Freshwater microbial communities from Lake Kivu, Western Province, Rwanda to study Microbial Dark Matter (Phase II) - Kivu_15m_20L... | ecosystem: Environmental > Aquatic > Freshwater > Lake...
CACGCGCAGGGTCGGCGCGCCGAGCGCGAACCCGGCGAGCGCGCCGACGGCGCCGGTGACGGCGAGCGCGGGCCAGAACCCGAGCTGGAAGGGGTAGACCTCGCACGTGGCGATCGAGTACGCGTAGGCGCCGATCGCGGCGAACGCGGCGACGCCCAGGTTCAGGAGCCCCGTGAACCCGGTGAGGACGTTGAGCCCGAGCGCGAGGATCGCGTAGATGAACACCTCGGTCAGCGGCTCGCCCACCTGCAGCCATGCGGGGAGCGCCGGCTCGACCAGGGGCCACGCGGCGAGCGCCGCCAGGCCGACGACGGGCACCCACGGGTTGCGGCGCGCGGCGGCCATCAGACCTTCTCCCTCAGCTTGGCGCCCAGCAGCCCCGAGGGCCGGAAGACGAGGATCAGGATCAGGATGCCGAAGACGATCGCGTTGGTCCAGCGGGCCTCGACGTAGCCGTCGCTCATCGCGCGGACGACGCCGATCACGAGCCCGCCGAGCACCGCGCCCGGCAGGTTGCCGATGCCGCCGAGCACCGCGGCGATGAACGCGTCCATCCCCATGCGGTAGCCCATCTGGAACCCGACGGTCTGGTTGTAGATGCTGTAGACGACCGTGGCGAACCCGCCGAGCGCGCCGCCGATGAAGAACGTGGCGCCGATCACGCGCTCGACGTCGATGCCCATCAGCGCGGCGGCCACCGGGTTCTGCGCGACGGCGCGCATCGCCTTGCCGAGCTTCGTGAACCGCACCAGCCACGTGAGCGCCGCCATCAGCGGCACCGTCACCGCGAGCACCAGCACGTCGGGGCGCGAGACGATGACGTCGCCCACCGTGAACGCGGGCTTCGGCTCCACGAGCGCGGGGAACGCCTTCGGCGCCGCGGCGCTGGTGCCGCCCGCGAAGACCTCCATCGGGAGGCCGCCCCAGAAGAGGCCGAGGTTGACGAGGATGAAGCTCGCGCCGATCGCCGCCACCAGGAGGCTCAGCTTGCTCGCCGAGCGCAGGGGCCGGTACGCGAGCCGGTTGATCGACCAGTTGAGCGCGCCGCAGAACGCGGCGGTGGCGACCAGGAGCGCGACCAAGCCCACGACGCCGCCCGCGCCCGATGCGCCGTCGAGGGCGAACGCGCCGACCGCCGTCAGCGCGAAGAACGCGCCCAGCATGCAGAGGTCGCCGTGCGCGAAGTTGATGAGCTCGACGATGCCGTACACCATCGTGTAGCCGATGGCGATCAGCGCGATGATCATCCCGTTGGAGAGCCCGGTGACGAGCTGCTGCGAGAAGACCTCGGGCGGGCTCAGGACGCCGTCGGCCGCGAACGAGGGCACCGAGTCCGCGCGCGCGAGCGCGAGGATCGCCAACTGCTCCGCGGCCGCCGCGGCGCGCAGTATCACTTGGCCTGGCCCGCTCCGCCGCCCGCGGCCTTCACGAACGCGAACTTGCCGTCCTTGACGGTGTTGACGCTCATCAGGCGGTTCGTCGTGTCGCCGTTCTCGTCGAAGCTCCACGTGCCGAGCGCGCCCTCGAAATCCTTGGTGGCGGCGACGGCGGCGAGCACCGTGGCGCGGTCCTTCTTGCCCGCGCGGTCGATCGCGTCGAGGAGCACCTTGCAGGCCTCGTAGCCGTACACCGCATAGGCCTCGGGCACCTCGCCGTGCTTCTTCTTGTAGCGCTCGACGAACTCGGCGCCGCGACCGGTGAGCTGCTCGGAGGGAAGCCCGCCGAAGGTGATGTAGACGGGGCCCGACTCGGGGCTCATCGCGTCCTTGCCCGCGGCCTCGATGTAGGCGTTCTCGAACGTGCCGTCCGGGGTCACGAACGGCACCTTGCAGCCGCCCGAGCGGAGGTCCTTCAGGATCTGCGCCGCGTTCGTCTGCGTGGTGCCTCCGTAGAACACGACGTCGGCGCCGGTGGCGCGGATCTTCGTGACCAGCGAACGGTAGTTCGACGCCTTCGGGTCGATGCCCTCGAAGCCCATGACCTCGATCCCCATGCCGGGCGCGCTCTTCTTGAACACGTCGGCGATGCCCTTTCCGTAGAGCTCGCGGTCATGGAGGATGAAGGCCTTCTTCGAGCCGAGGTCCTTCGCGCAGAACTCGCACGCGACGGCGCCCTGGATGTCGTCGGTGGGTACGACGCGGAAGTACGAGATGGTTCCCGACGGGCGGTAGATCCGCGGCTCGTTGGCCTCGCCCGCGCCCGGCTTCGTGAGCCCGGGGTAGGTGTTGCCGGGGCTCACCATCACGAGGCCCGCCTTGTTGAGGATGGGCATCGCGATCTTCGCCGCGCCCGAGTTGTACGTGCCGATGTAGCCGACGCAGGTGGGGTCCTTCGCGGCCTTGTTCGCGTTCGCCGCCTCGATGTTCTGGTCCCAGTTGCCCTTCTGCGGGCTGGCGTCGTCCAGGTCCTCGTAGCGGATCTCGAAGTCGCCGATCTTCCCGCCGCGCTCCTCGATCGCCATCTTGATGCCGTTGACGATGCTGGTGGTCTGGCTGTTGGCGCTGCCGGTGCGGGGAAGGCTGCTGACGATCGTCAGAAAGGGCGGCGCGGACGCGCGCGGCGCCGAGGGCGCGGCCGCGGCCAGGAGCGAAGCGAGGGCGAGCGTGGCGACGGCGGAGGCGGTCCGGCGGATCATGGCGCGGGATCATAGCCGTGCACCGGGGAAGGATCCGCGGTTCACGCGGGCGCAACGCGTGGACGGGCGCCCGATGGCCGGGCGGTGTGCACCGTCGCGCCGCGCGGGCTATCGTGCGCAGTCCACGAAAGGAACTCACGACCATGACCACCCGATTCATCTCGCTCGCCACGCTCTCGCTCGCCGCCCTCGCCCTCGCACCCGTCGGCTGCGGCCCCGACTCGAGCCTGCCCCCCGAGGACCAGGTGAAGATCCTCAAGGGCGACGTCGAGTCGACGATCACGACGTGCAAGGACAAGTACCCGGAGAAGTCGGCCGAGTTCAAGTCGGCGTACGCCTATGCCGTGTACCCCTCCGTCGGCAAGGGCGGCTTCATCGTCGGCGGCTTCGAGGGCAAGGGCCTGGTCTACGAGCGCGGCGCGCTCGTGGCGCGCAGCTCGCTCGGCGGCGGCACGCTCGGCGCGCAGATCGGCGGCCAGTCGTTCTCCGAGGTGCTCTTCTTCAAGGACAAGCCGGCGTTCGAGAAGTTCAAGCGCGGCGAGACGGCCTTCCAGGCGGGCGGCAGCGCCACCGCGGGCGGGGCGAGCGCCAGCGCCGCGAACGACTACAAGGACGGCGTCATGGTGCTCACGTTCGGCGGCGCCGGCCTCATGCTCGAGGGCGTGATCGGTGGCCAGACGTTCAGCTACGAGCCGATCAAGTGACCGCACCGCGGGCGCACGCCCGCGCGGCGGCTCACCTCGGAAGGAACCCACGCACGACCTCGGCCGCCTCGCGGCCGGGGTCGTGTCCTTCGAAGCGGCGCGCGACGGCGTCGAGCGCGCGCGCGGTGCGTTCGCGCGCCGCCGGGTCGTCGAGGAAGGGCTCGAGCGCGCGCACCACGGGCCCCGTGCCGCCCGCGTACGGGACGAACTCGGGCACGATGCGGCGGCCCGCGACGATGTTCGGCAGCAGGCGGTCGGGCATGGTGAGGATGAACCGCGACGCGAGCGCGCGGAACCAGCCGACCCAGTAGACGGCGACCATCGGCTTGCGCTGGTGCGCCAGGTCGAGGCTCACCGTGCCGCTCACGTTGAGCGCGCAGTCGCACCAGGCGATCGCGGCGTCGGGGTCGCCGTGCGCGACGTGGAGGTTGGCGGGCCACGCGGCGCCTCGCGCGGCCTCGCGCACGAGGGGGACGAGCGCCTCGTTCGCCGCCATCACGAGCCCCGTGAGCCGCGGGCGCGCGGCAGACGCGGCGCGGAACGCCTCCAGCATGCGCGGCATGTTGGCGCGGACCTCGGACGAACGGCTTCCGGGCAGGAGCAGGAGCCGCGGCCCGCCCGCCGGCAGCGCGCCGGCGCGGGCGCGCGCGGCGGCGTCCACCGGGTGCGCGAGCACGGGGTGGCCGACGAACACGGCGTTCACGCCGCGCGACCGGAACCACTCCTCCTCGAAGGGCAGGAGGCACATGATGGCGTCGCTCGTGCGCCGCCACTTGCGGATGCGCCACGGCGCCCACGCCCAGAGCTGCGGCGCGACGAGGTTGACCACGCGCGAGCCGCCGGCCGCGCCGCGGCCGTGGCGCTTCATCCACGACGCGATATGCCAGTTGGCGGCGGGGCTGTCGACCGGGACGTGCACGTCCACGGGGTTGGCGGCAACCCACGCCCGGATGTCGCGCACGATGCGGCGCACCTCGAGGATCTTGCGCAGCCCGACGAGCGTCATCGCCCCGTCGCGCGCAGTCTCGCCGACGAGCTCGCACCCGGCGTCGCGCATGCGCGGGCCGCCCCACCCGACGACCCGGACGCCGGGCGCCGACGCGAGCAGCGCGCGCACCAGCGGCGCGGCGTGAGCGTCGCCCGAGGGCTCGAACGCGGTGACGAGGACGGTGGGCACGAGGGGAGGATAATCCGTATCCTCCCCCTCCCCGATGATCAAGCGAACGCACACGTGCGGACAGCCGCGCGCCACCGACGCCGGCAAGACGGTCGCCCTCAACGGATGGGTGAACACCTACCGCGACCAGGGCCGCGGCCTGCTGTTCATCGACCTGCGCGACCGCGACGGGCTGTGCCAGGTGGTCTTCGACCTCGAGCAGGGCCACCCGGACGTCGTCCAGGCCGCGCGCGCCCTGCGCCGCGAGGACGTGATCGGCGTCCGAGGCACGCTCCGCGTGCGCGCGGGCGACCCGAACCCGAAGCTCGCCACCGGCGAGGTCGAGCTCGTCGCCGCGGAGCTCGAGATCTTCAACAAGGCCGAGAACCCGCCCATCCTCCCCGACGAGCACGACGCGGAGAAGATCGGCGAGGAGACGCGCCTCAAGTACCGCTACATCGACCTGCGCCGCCCGCGCATGCAGCACATCCTGCGCACGCGCAGCAAGGTCACGAAGCTCGCGCGCGACTACTTCGCGCAGAACGGCTTCGCCGAGATCGAGACGCCGCTCCTCATCAAGAGCACGCCCGAGGGCGCGCGCGACTTCATCGTGCCGGCGCGACTGCACCCGGGCATGTGGTACGCCCTGCCCCAGAGCCCGCAGCTCTTCAAGCAGATCCTGATGGTGGCCGGCTTCGACCGCTACATCCAGGTCTGCAAGTGCCTGCGCGACGAGGACCCGCGCGCCGACCGGCAGGCCGAGTTCAGCCAGATCGACCTCGAGATGAGCTTCGTTGACCGCGAGGACGTCATGGCCATGATGGGCGGCTTCGCGCGCGCCGTGTGGCAGGACGTGCTCGGCCGCGACATCGGCGAGATCCCCCGCATGACGTGGCAGGAGGCGATGGACCGCTTCGGCATCGACCGCCCCGACCTGCGCAACCCGCTCGAGATCCGCGACGTCTCCGACCTCGTGAAGGCGAGCGAGTTCCAGGTGTTCCAGCAGGCCCTCGCGAAGCGCCGCGCCGGCCGGGACGGCTGCGTGAAGGCGATCCGGGTGCCGGGCGGCGCCGAGCGGCTCACGCGCAAGATGACCGACGGCTACACCGAGTGGGTGAAGCAGTTCCGCGTCGGCGGCGTGGCGGTCGCGAAGTTCACCGCGAATGGCTTTGACACCGGCGTCGCCAAGCACCTCGAGCCCTTCAAGGACGCGCTCGTCGCGCGGCTGGGCCTCGTGCCGGGCGACAGCGTGCTCATCGTCGCCGACCACTGGGACGCCGCGACGAAGGCGCTCGGCGAGCTTCGCATCCGAATCGGCCGCGACCTCGGGCTGGTTGACGAGAAGGACTGGAAGTTCCTCTGGGTGGTCGACTTCCCGATGTTCGACTGGGACGAGGACGGCAAGCGCTGGGTGGCCATGCACCACCCGTTCACGAGCCCGAACCCGGACCAGTTCCACCTCCTCGAGAAGGACCCGGGCGGCTGCCTGAGCGCGGGCTACGACCTCGTCGTCAACGGCAGCGAGATCGCCGGCGGCTCCATCCGCATCCACCGCATGGACGTCCAGGAGAAGGTCTTCAAGCTGATCGGCCTCACGCAGGAGGACGCCGAGCTCAAGTTCGGCTTCCTGCTGAGCGCGCTGCGCCACGGCGCCCCGCCGCACGGAGGCATCGCCTTCGGACTCGACCGTCTAGTGATGCACTTGGTCGGCACCGACAACATCCGCGACGTGATCGCGTTCCCGAAGACGCAGTCGGGCGGCGACCTCATGATCGACGCCCCCGGCCCGATCGACCCGCAGCAGGTGGAGGACTGCGGGATGCGGGTGACGATGATCGAGCGGAAGTAGCGCTAACGCCGTTTGCGGAACGTCAAGCTTGGGTCGGGGCACACCCCGGCGCATGACCTTGGCCCGATACCTTTAGAGGCGAGAGGGCCGAGCGAAGGAGACCAAGAGTCAGGGACTCTTCGCGACCCGGAACCCGATGTAGTAAACCGTCCGGCCCGGCGGCTCGTTGCTTCGAAAGGACGAACGCACGACGTTCGCATCATCGCTGTAACTCCCGCCGCGAACCACACGAAAGGACTCCCATCCCGGGCCCGTCGGATTCGTCTGAGGATCGGGCGAGTAGTGGTCGTACCAGTCATTCACCCACTCACCCACGTTGCCGAGCATGTCGTGGATGCCGAGCGAATTCGCTGCCTTTTGCCCCACGGCGTGCGTCGCACCACCGGCGTTCCCCCTGTACCACGCGATATCGTCGACTTGCCCGTAGCGCGCGGTGCGCGCTCCAGCCCGACACGCACGCTCCCACTCTGCCTCCGTCGGAAGCCGCAACCCGGCTCGAGCGCAAAAGTCAGACGCATCTCTCCAAGTGACCGAGTCAACCGGATGATCATGGAGCGGGGCGGTGTCCGGAACAGCGGACTCCGCCTCGAGCTTCGTCATCCCTTCCGTCAACTTCGCTGCCACGAGAGATGGTCGGTCCCGGATGGTCACGCAACTGCTGGGGTTGCCCCCCATGATCCTGATCCACTGAGATTGCGTGACCTCAAACCGCCCAAGGTAATAGGGATCCGTCAGGGTCACCTCATGCGCCGGGAGTTCACGATCCGTTGCCGCCCCGTCTCCAAGGCTGTTCCCCATCACGAATGAACCTTGCGGCACTAACAGCATCTCGATCTCGGTTCGTCGGTCCCGGATGCGCCAGGGCTTGCCGGTCGCCTTGATCGCCGCACGCAGCGCGGCATCAGTCACTACGGCGGCATCCGGCTCAGTCTCGATAACCTCGAACCAATTCGCGTCCGGATCGGTCCTTGCGTTGGATTCGCCTCGAAACGCGGGCGGTCGATCACAGGCCGTGACGGTCAGCACGAAACTGACGAGCGCGAAAAGTCCGGTTTGGGGGTTCGTCATGTGTAGCCCTCGGATGACGATGCGGCGGGAGCGTTTCGCAAAGAACATCCAAAGTGTAACTCTCAGCCTCAATCCGGCGCGATGCGCGTCATCACGCGCGCCGCGCCCATGTCGCCCCACACGTTCACCGTGGTGCGGCACATGTCGAGCAGCCGGTCGACGCCGATCACGATGCCCATCGCGCCCACCGGCAGCTTCTCGCTGCCGAGCGACGCGTTGACCGCCGTGATCACGATCACCATCGTCACGAGGCCCGCGCTCGGGATGCCCGCCGCGCCCACGGCGGCCAGCGTGGCCGTCGCCACCACGACCGCGAGCTCGCCCATCGAGAGCTGCACCCCGTACAGCTGGAAGAGGAACACCACCGCCACGGCCTCGTACAGCGCCGTGCCGTCCATGTTCAGGGTCGCCCCCAGCGGCGCGCAGAACCGCGTCGCGCGCCTCGAGCACCCGCCCTCGGTCTCGCACACGCGGATGGTCACGGGAAGCGTCGCGCTCGAGCTCGCCGTCGCGAACGCGGTCGCCAGCGCCTCGCGCATGCGCCACATGAACCGGAACGGGTTCCCCCCTCCGAGCACGAACTGCAGCGACGGCAGGATCACGAACATGTGGAGCAGCAGACCTCCGATCACCACCGCCATGTACATCCCCAGCGGCCCCAGCAGCTCGCGGAGCCCCACGCGGCCCACGCTCGAGGCCACCAGGAGGAACGCACCCACCGGCACGATCCACATCACCCAGCCCACCGCGCGCAGGAGCGCCTCGTTGAGCCCGTTCAGTACGCGCATCGCGGAATCGCACGCGTCGCCGCAGAGCGCCATGGCGATCCCCAGGACGATGGCGAACACGATCATGCCCAGCGGCTGACCCTCGGCCATCGCCGCGAACGGGTTCGCGGGGAGCATCTGCCGCGCGATCTGGAGCCACGCCGCGCCGAGCCCCTGCCCGCCGGCCTCCGCCGCTGCGGTGAGCCTCGGTGCCGCCTCGAACCGCTCGATGCCGCTCTTGGTGAGCGCCGCCACGTCGTCCGGCGAGAGCCCGAACCCCGGCCCCACAAGCGTCACGAGCGACGCACCGAGCGTCGCCGCCATCAGCATGGACCCCAGGAAGTACGCGCTCGTCGCGAGCCCCAGCCTCCCGAGCCGCGACGGGTCGCCCAGGCTCGTGATGCCCGCCACCACGCTGGTGAAGATCAGGGGCAGCACCAGCATCATCAGCGGGCGCACCAGCATCAGGTCGCCCGCCACCGAGAACGCGCCCACCGTCCCCTGCGCGCCGTTCTTGTGGAGCACCTCGCCGACCACCATGCCCGCCACGAGCGCGCCCACCGAGCCCGTGGCCACCCAGCGTTCCTTGGCGCCGAGCGTGCCGGCCATCAGTGGACGCCCTGCTCAGCCAGCCAACGTTCGCAGTCGATCGCGGCCTGGCAGCCCATGCCGCTCGCCGTGATCGCCTGCCGGTAGACCTGGTCGGCCACGTCGCCGGCCGCGAACACGCCCTCCACGTTCGTCTGGGAGCCGCGCGTGCGGAGCATCACGTAGCCCTTCGCGTCGAGCTCGATGCCCGAGCCCGCGAGGAACCGCGTCGCCGGCGAGTGCCCGATCGCGATGAAGAGCCCCTTCACGTCGAGCCGGCGCGTGGCGCCCGTGTTCACGTCCTTCACGACCACCGCCTCGAGGTGCTTCTCTCCCACCACGTCCTCGACGGCGCTGTTCCACACCATCTCGACCTTGGGGTTCGAGAGGACGCGGTCCTGCATGCTCTTGCTCGCGCGCAGCGAGTCGCGGCGGTGAATGACGTAGACCTTGCTCGCGAACTTGGTGAGGTAGCTCGTCTCCTCCATCGCGGTGTCGCCGCCGCCCACCACCGCGAGCGGCTGGTTGCGATACGCGGGAAGCGCGCCGTCGCACACCGCGCAGGCGCTCACGCCGCCGCCGTTCATCGCGAGCCTGATCTCGTTCGGGTGCCCCAGCCAGTTGGCCGTCGCCCCGGTCGAGATGATCACGCCCTGCGCGTGCACCACCTTGCCGTCGGAGTCCGTGAGCGCGAACGGCCGCCTCGAGAAGTCGCACTTCTCGATGTTGGCGTCCACGACGCGCGTGCCGAAGCGCTCGGCCTGCTCGCGGAACTTCGCCATCATGTCGGGGCCGGTCACGCCGTGCGGGAAGCCGGGGTAGTTCTCGACCTCGGTGGTGAGCATGAGCTGGCCGCCCGGAAGAACCGGCGCGGGGTTGGTCGCGGGCACGCCCACGTACACGACCGGCCGCAGGTTGGCGCGCGCGGCGTAGATCGCCGCCGTCCAGCCCGCGGGGCCGCTCCCGATGATCACCACGCGCTCGGCGCTGCCTTCGGTTCCGCTCACGTCATCCGCTCCTTTCGTTGGGACGCCGTCACTTCGCGCCCTGGGCCTGCGCGCGGCTCAAGGCACGCAGCGCCGGCCACACCACCAGGTCGCCCGACACGCCGTCCATGGTCGCCTTCGCGGCGCGGCCGTCCTGCCTGTCGGCGCCGTAGGAGAAGACGAGCGCGCCCGACACCTCGAGCCGGCCGAAGTCGGTCTCGATCGGCCGCGGGCTCGCGAGCACCTCGTACTGCCAGCGGTCGCCGGCGCCCTTGGCCCACTCGGGGTTCCACGGGTCGCGGTCGAAGCGCTTCACCGTGTACTGCGTGTACGTCGTGTCGATGCCGCGCGGCCACGAGCCCGAGTCGCGGTAGCTCGCGCACACGCCGAACACGAGCACGGTGCCGTTGAGCTCGGCGTTCAGGCGCTGGCGCAGGAAGAACGCGCGCTCGAGGTCCTTGACCATGAGCAGCACCATCGCGTAGCGGACCTTGTTGGTCACGCTGATCTTCGTCGGCTTCTGCAGCTGCTCCTCGTAGTAGCCCAGGCGCCAGCGGCGCCACCAGTCGTCGTAGATGTTGGTGAGGGCCTTGCGCGTGAGGTCGAGCGAGCCGTGCACCTGCGCGATGGACTGCCAGCGGCGGGCCGCCCCGAACGCGCCCAGCGGCTCCTCGCGCGCCTGCAGGTCGCCCATCGTCGACGCGAACTTCGAGGAATCGGGCTGCCCGCGCGAGTCGAACAGCTGCAGCAGCATGGCCTCGGCGAGCACGCGGTCGCCCTCGGGCATCTCGAGCCGGCGCAGGCGCTCGCTGTCGGACGGGTGGACCATCGGGTAGCCCGACTTCGCGACGCGCTTCAGCGTGGCCGCCGGGACCTTGTCGAGGAACGTCTGCAGTACGTCGCGCTGCACCGAGCACAGGTCGCACATCTCCGACAGGGCCCACGACTTCTCCTCGAGGAGGTGCTGGTCGGCCACCTGCCTCAGCACGCGCAGCGTGGCGATGCCGAGGTCGAAGGCGTCGTCGAACTTGCCCTCCTCGCCGAGCCGGTACATCTCGGCCGTGACGTACCCGGTCATGAGGTCGAGGACGCGCAGGTAGCGCGGCTCGGCCACGCTGACCTTCACCCCGTCGCCGATCCCGACGTACAGGCCCTTCTCGACCATCGCCGGAGGCACCGAGCCGCGGCCATAGGGCGCGCCGAACACGCGTCGCTTCTGGGCGTTCATGAGCGCCTCGCGCACGGGGCCGTTCGCCGCGGCCCACGCCTTCACCTGGTCCCAGCCCTGCATGCCCGGCCACACGGCGAGCGCGTCGAGCTCCTCGGCCTTGACGGGCGGCGCGGTCATCGCCGCGCAGGCCTCGAAGACCATCCGCCAGCTCTTGCTGTCGTCCTGCACGCTCTTCATGGGCGCGTTCAGGGCGGTCACGGCCGCACGGTCGTCGGCGCGCGCGGGCGCCGCCAGGGCGGCCACGCAGGTCAGTGCGGCGGTGAGGGCGATCGCGCGGACGCTTCGCATGGTCATGGGTCTCCTTGCAACGGACTCGTGGGCGCGACGGATCGAGCCCGGCCGGGGCGGCGGAGGGTAGCAGAAACTCCGCTAGACTCGGCCCTTCCCTCGCCCCCGGACGCCGACCCGACGAACCATGACCACCCTGCCCGACCGCTGCAACGTGCTCCTCATCGGTACCGGCGGGCGCGAGCACGCGCTCGCGTGGAAGCTGGCGCAGTCGCGGCGGCTGGGCACGCTCTGGGTGCAGCCCGACGCCAACGCGGGCATCCTCGCGCTGGGCACCCCCTGCCCCGCGCCGTTCACGCCGCGCGAACGGTTCTTCCTGAAGTCGTGGCTCGACCGCAACGAGGTCCACCTCGTCGTCGTCGGGCCCGAGGTGCCGCTCTCGGAAGGCATCGTCGACGACCTGCAGGCGCCCGGGCGCCGCGTCTTCGGTCCCGTGAAGGACGCCGCACGGCTCGAGTTCGATAAGGCGTTCGCGAAGCAGGTCATGCGGCAGGCCAACGTGCCGACCGCCGACGGCCGTTCGTTCACCAACCTCGAGCAGGCGAAGACCTACGTGCAGGCGCGCGACGTGCCCATGGTCGTGAAGGCGGCGGGCCTGTGCGCCGGCAAGGGCGTCACGGTGTGCGACGACGCCGCGCAGGTCGTCGCGGCGCTCGAGGCATGCATGCGCTCGCGCGCGTTCGGCGACGCGGGCACCACCGTCGTCATCGAGGAGCGACTGTCCGGACAGGAGATGAGCGTGCTGGCGCTGGTCGACGGGCGCACCATCACCGTGCTCGACCCGTGCCAGGACCACAAGCAGGTGGGCGAGGGCGACACGGGGCCGAACACCGGCGGCATGGGTTCCTACTGCCCCACGCCGCTCGCCACCGAGGGCGTCATGGAGTCGGTGGGCCGCGACGTGCTGGTGCCCACCGTGGATGCCCTGCGCCGCGACGGCATCGAGTTCCGCGGCGTGCTCTACGCCGGCATGATGCTGACGCCCGGCGGGCCCAGGGTGCTCGAGTTCAACACCCGGTTCGGCGACCCCGAGACCCAGTCGATCATGCCACGCCTCCGAGGCGACCTGGTCGAGATCCTCTGGCGGACGGCGGGCGGTGAGCTTGAAGCCGCGGGCATCGACTTCGACCCCCGCGCCGCGTGCTGCGTGGTGGTCTGCAGCGCGGGGTACCCCGGCGCCGTCACGACGGGCCACGCGATCCACGGGATCGAGGACGCCGAGCAGTGCGCGGGGGCGGGCGAACAGGTGATCGTGTTCCACGCCGGGACGGCCCCGGGCACCGACGGCCGGCCCGTGACCGCCGGCGGCCGGGTGCTGGGCGTGACCGCACTGGCCGGCTCCCTGCAACGGGCGCGGGACCTTGCCACCGAGGCCGCCGGGCGCATCCGGTTCACGGGCGCGTTCTTCCGACGGGATATCGGGCATCGGGTGCTGCCGGCCACGGCGGCGGGCCCGGTCGTGGGCGCCCAAACCGCCTGAACGCGCGGTTCCCGAAGTTGCTCCCGCAACAAGGGCCGGGTAACTTCCGTATGAACTGTCCGTGGTCGCAGGGGCGCCCCTGCGACCGCGCTGTGTTGTATGCCAGAAGTGCCAAGACTTGGACCTCACATGCTGACCCGAATTGCCTCGACGCTCTGCGCTGCCGGACTCCTGACCGGGCTCCTTGCCGCGACGCCGATCGCTCCTCCCGCCAAGGGCCGCCCCGAAGGCACCATGATGAAGCCCGAGCGCGCGCCGGCGAGCTCGCCGGACGTCGCGTCGGCCCCTTCGACGACGCTCGCGACGGGTGGCACCTCGACCACGGCCGGGCTCACGCCGCGCACGCCAATGCCGAAGGTCAGTTCGTCGAGGCTGCAGCTGCCCTCGCACCCCGTGACGGGCCGCCCCACGTGGAACGGCCGCCTGGTGGTGAAGTTCCGGGATGACCTGAAGTACCGAGCGGACGTGATGCCCGCCGAGACCGTGCGCGACCGCGACGGCACGCCCGTCGAGGTGGTCGCCGAGATCCTCAAGAACTTCGGCGGCACGGTGCGGTCGCTCACGCGCCGCAGCGCCTCGGAACTCCGCCAGCTCGAGCGCCGCGCCGAGACGCGCAGCGGCACGCAGGCCGCCGACCTCGCCGGCATCGTCTACGTCGACGTGAGCCCCGACAACCTCCTCGCCGCGGCGAAGGCGTTCAATGACCTCGACATCGTCGAGTACGTGGACATCCAGCGCACGCCCGAGCAGCATCGCCAGAACTTCTCCACCCAGTACGGTTGCGGCGTGGCCGGCCCCGACAGCGGCCTGGTCACGGGAATCAACAACTGCTACACCGCGAGCGTCCCGCCCCAGGGACCGCCGAACAACCGCTGCTCCGCGCTCGGCGGAGGCGGCGCCTGCAACGACGTGGGTGGCTGCACCAATCCTGCCGGCCAGGCCGACACGTGCCGCTTCGGCTGCAACCACACCGCGTGCTGCAACCTGATCGCCGGTTGCCTTCCCAACTGCGCCGACGAGGAGCAGGGCCAGGGTTGGGACGCGATCTGCGCGACCTACGCCAACGTGCTCTGCGCCGTGTACAGCAGCGTCTACGACGCCGGCGGGCCGCAGGCGGGCGACCAGCCCTCGGTGCCCCAGCAGTACAAGTACGACCCGTGCTTCGCGATGCGCGGCACCATCGTGCCGCAAGGCGGCGCGGGCGGCGATGTGCTGATCCAGGGCCAGGCCATCACCCCGGACACGGCCAACGACCTGTCGTACGCCCTGATGACCTACACGATCAACGGCGCCACCGGCGCCTTCGAGGCGGGGGTCAACACGCTTGACGCCGTCGTCTACCCCAACGGCACCATCCTCGATGAGGCGGACCCCTCGACGGGCGTTCCGCAGTCGGCGCTTCCGGACCCGAGCCTCGAGGGCGCCGGCGCCCTCTTGACGGCCGGCTGCTTCACGCCGCACCCGCTCGGCGGCTGCAACCAGGTCACCTGCTGCGTGTACGTGTGCCGCACCGACCCGGCATGCTGCCTGGTCGGCTGGGACGACAACTGCGTCGCCATCGCGAACAACGCCGAGACCGACCCGGTCTTCGGTTCGCCGTGCGCCACGGGCGTGCTTCCGTCGACCCCGGGCGTGTTCCCGAACGTGAACTTCCCGAACGGACTCACGGACCCGACCCCGCTCCTCACCGGCGGCCGCCTCATCGACCCGATCACCGGTCCGGGCAACGCCCGCGGCTACCAGATCTACACCGTGGGCCAGCCGGTCATCGAGCCGTTCGCGCCGCCGCCGCTCGCCTACCCGGTGCCGCCGCCGACGCAGCCGAGCTACGACCCGCTGCTCGTCGACCCGACCCGCACCAACTCCCAGGGCAACCTCGGGACGCTCGCCGGCATCAACTCCGGCTACCGCGGCGGCGGCCTCGACATGGAGGCGTTCGACAACGCGCTCGCGGCGCTCGCCATCGACCCCGTCGCGCGCGGACGAGGCCAGGGCGTCACGGTGGCAGTCATCGACATCAGCGCCTATGTCGACCACGAGGACCTGATCAACGTGGTGGTGCCCGAGCCCAACCAGACGATCATCCTGCTCGACCAAGACCCGATCGACCCGAACCACGGCACCGCCGTGCTCGGCGTCATCGGTGCCGAGGACAACGGATTCGGAATCACCGGCATCGCGCACGGCGCGACGCTGCGGTTCTATCCCTCGGTCAGCATCGAGGAAGGCGAGCGCCTCGAGTCCGCGATGACCAACGCGATCATCGACCTCGTCGAGGGCGACGTCATCTGCCTGCCGATCGGTCTCGACGGCAACACCATCCTCGCGAACCCGACGGTCGACGTGCTGGTGGGCATCGCCACCACGGCGGGCATCACGACCGTCGTGAGCGCCGGCAACACGAGCTCGGAGATCGTCGCGGGCACGGCCGGCAACGGCGCGATCGTGGTCAGCGCCTGCTGGCCCGGCTACCGCGTCGGCACCGCGCCGACCTTCTCGGCGGTCCCGGGCGGCCTGCCGGGCTACTACTACTGCCGCTTCCAACAGTCGAACTTCGGCGCGGCATCCACCGTGTCGGCGTGGGGCGCGGGCGTCGCCACGCTCGGCTACGGCGACCTCTTCAACGGCGCGAACCCGCCGTCGGACCCCACCGACCCGCCGGCCGTGCAGGCGCTCACCGAGAACAAGCTGCGCTCCTACACCTCGGGCTCCGGGTTCGAGGGCACCAGCCCGGCCTGCGCGATCATCGCCGGTTGGTGCGCGTGCCTGCAGGGCTTCTCGGAGGCGTTCTTCGGAACGTCGCTGCCGCCCACGGACCTCGCCACGGCGCTCACGGCCGTCGGCAACTTCTATCAGCCGTGCGGATTGCCGTACGGGACCCCGGTGTTCCCCGGCTACCCCGAGGGATGCCCGCAGTACGGCGACATCGTGCCGGGCGGAACCCCGGCGCGCATCGGCGGCTTCCCACGCACGCCCAACACGGTGGCGTGGATCGTGGCGAACGCGTTCTCCGGCGCCAACCCGGTGGACTTCGACGTCATCACCGGGACCTACGTCGCCGGCTCGGCCTTCGCGCTCCGTGAGCTCGACGGCGTGGCGCTCCAGATCGCCTCGGTCCGCAAGCGTGCGGGCAACCGTGGGCAGGGCTTCGGCACGGCGCTCTTCTATCCGCTGAGCGGCGCGACGACCGACCTCCAGATCTCGACGACGTCGCCCCAAGACCCGTCGCTGGTCACCGGGTTCACCCTGAACACGGGGTCGCGCGTGTCGTGGGGGCTACCCGTGATCGAGGTCGTCTACTTCTACAACATGGTGCAGAAGCGCTGGATCGCCGCGGGCTACACGTCGCTGGGCGTGGCGATCGGCGGAGGCAACTACTCGACCGCCGCCGGACAGTTCCCCGGCGACTACAAGGACTTCCTCCGCCGGACCTCGAGCGGAGGCACCGAGATCTACGCGCGCGTCTACACGTGCGCGCTCGCGGCGGGCAGCTACTCGGTCCTCCATGACCAGCTCGACATGCGCATCCTGGTCGACTTCTTCGGCGGTGGCGGCGGCGTCAATCCCTGAGCCACGGCCCAACCCACGAACCCCCGTCCCCCGGCCTCGGCCGGGGGTTTTTCATTCCGGGGCCTCGCCGGCGGCCCCGCGTCGCCTACATTTCAATTTCCAATGAACCCGTCCGCCGATGATCGCCCCGGCCCGACCGACCAGCCGGACCACCCCCTGCGGGACGCCCACGCGGCGTTCATCACAGCGTGGGGAGACATGGCGACGACGTGGGGGGTGCCGCGGAGCATGGCCGAGGTGCACGCCCTGTTGTTCATTGACGGCGGCTCGTTCAACACCGACCAGCTCATGGCGCGGCTCGGGATCAGCCGCGGCAACGCGTCGATGACGACACGGACGCTGGTCGAGTGGGGAATCGTCCAGCGGAGCCACTGCAAGGACGACCGGCGCGACTACTTCCGGGCGGAGCAGGACGTATGGCGGCTCTTCGCCACGGTGATCCGGACCCGCAAGCGCCGAGAGGTGGATCCCTTGGTGGCGCTGGTCGACCGATGCCGCGCCGCGGCCGCGAAGGTGCCGCCCGACGCAACCGCCGACGCGCGCGAGCGCACGGCCGACTTCGAGCGCAAGCTTGACGATATCCATCGGTTCACGCAGCTCTTCGACGCGCTCACGACCCGCTACCTCGCAGGCGAGGCCGACGGGTTGCTCGACATCCTCGTCGCCATGGAGCGCTCGCCATGACGCCCGTCCGTGCGCTGCCCGCCCGGCTCGATCTCGCGTGGACCTTCGCCGCCTCGGCGCGCCGCGCCGGGGCGGGTTACGAAACCGCCGCGCTCCGCGTGGAGTGCACCTGGGTGCCGGGCATCGACGCGGTCGAGTGCGAGTGCACGATGGAGTGCGCGTCGAGCCGTGACCGCATCGCGATGCCCGGTCCAGCGTCCGTCACGGTGCGCCGCGAGGGAGGCTGGACCCACGTGGACATCGCCGCCCCGGGAATCACGCTCGCGTCGGCGAGCTTCGAGCGGGGCCGACTTGCCTACTGCCGCAGCGACGTGCCCGGGATCGTGGGGATCCACGGGGGCTCGCACGACCCGCCGACGGGCATCCTCGAGCTCTACGAACAGCCCGCGGCGTGATGGCATCGGCATGCCCGGCCTGCTAGACTTCCGTCCCCCCGCACGGACGGGTGGCCGAGTGGCTGAAGGCGCTGGTTTGCTAAACCGGTATACGGGGTAAAGCTCCGTATCGCGGGTTCGAATCCCGCCCCGTCCGCTTCACTGCCCGCGGCCCGGCTCGAACCGGGCCGCGGGCGTTTGAGGCCCGCGCGCCCCGAGGAACGCCCCCACGGGCGCGCGCGGCGCGCCCCGGTCCAGGCCGCCTGACTCCCATGGAACAGTTCCTCCACGACCTCTGGCAGCTCGTCTCGCAACCCGGGCAGCTGCGCGAGAACCTCGCGCAGATCGTCCAGACGCTCGGCGGTCCCGCGACCGCGGGCATGCTCGGGCTCATCGTGTTCGCCGAGACGGGCCTCGTCGTCACGCCGTTCCTGCCGGGCGACAGCCTGCTGTTCGCCGCGGGCGCGGTGTGCGCCACCGTCGCGAGCGTGGCCGCGGAACAGGGAACCGAGCCGCCGATCGGGCCGGTGTCGCTCGGCATCGTGCTCTTCGTCGCCGCGGTGGCGGGCGACGCCGTCAACTACCACGTGGGGCGGGCGATCGGCCCTGTCGCCTTCAGCGGTCGGTTCCGCTGGCTCCGCAAGGAGCACCTCGACAAGACGCACGCCTTCTTCGAGCGCCACGGCGGGCGCGCGGTGGTGCTGGCGCGCTTCGTCCCCATCGTCCGGACCTTCGCGCCCTTCGTCGCCGGCATCGGCGCCATGACCTACCCGCGCTTCCTCTTCTACAACGTGCTGGGTGCGCTGGTCTGGGTGGGCGGCCTGCTGGGCCTCGGCTGGTGGCTCGGCGGGCTCGAGTGGGTGCAGCGCCACTTCGAGAAGGTGGTGCTCGCCATCATCGTCCTCAGCGTGATGCCGCTGGCGTGGGAGTGGTGGAAGGCGCTCGCCGCGCGGCGTGCCGCCGGCCCGGGCGCGCGTCCGCAGGGTTGATTCCCCCTACACTGTCCCGCCCCGCGCACGGACCACCGGACACACCATGAAGATCCACGAATACCAGGCTCGGCAGCTCCTCGCAGACGCAGGCATCCCGGTGCCGGGCGGCAAGATGGTCGAGACCGTCGCCGACGCGGCCACCGAGGCGAACCGGCTCTTCGCCTCGGGCGCGGGCATCGTCGTCGTGAAGGCGCAGGTCCACGCCGGCGGCCGCGGCAAGGCCGGCTTCGTGAAGGTCTGCAAGGACGCCGCCGAGGCCGAGAAGGCCGCGGCGTTCATGCTGTCGAACCGGATGGTGAGCCCGCAGACCCCGCCCGAGGGGCTCGACGTGCGCCGCCTGCTGGTGGCCGCGGGCGTCGACATCGCGAAGGAGTACTACCTCGCCATCGTCACCGACCGCGCGCGCCGGACCAACACGCTCATCGCGAGCGCCGAGGGCGGCGTCGAGATCGAGCACGTCGCCGCCACGCGGCCCGACGCGATCGTCAAGGTCGCGCTCGACCCGCTCTGCGGGCTCAGCGCCTACCAGGCGCGCGAGACCGCGTTTCGGCTCGGGTTCACGGGCAAGCAGGTCGCGCAGGCGGCCGACGCCATGATGCGCCTCGCCGGGCTCTTCCTCGCGAAGGACGCGAGCCTCGCCGAGATCAACCCGCTCGTCGTCACGCCCGCCTCGGCCGCGCACCCGGACGGCCAGGTCATCGCGATCGACGCGAAGTTCAACTTCGACGACAACGCGCTCTTCCGCCACCCCGACCTGCGCGCCATGTTCGACCCCACCGAGGAGGACCCCGCAGAGATGCGGGCGCGCGAGTTCGAGCTCAACTACGTCTCGCTGGACGGCAACATCGGCTGCCTGGTGAACGGCGCGGGGCTCGCGATGAGCACCATGGACATCGTGAAGCTGCACGGCGGCGAGCCGGCGAACTTCCTTGACGTGGGCGGCGGCGCGACCGAGCAGGCCGTGACGGAGGCGTTCCGCATCATCCTGGCCGACCCGAAGGTGAAGGGCGTCCTGGTCAACATCTTCGGCGGCATCATGCAGTGCGACCGCATCGCGCGCGCCATCGTGGCGAGCGCGAAGACCGTGGGCTTCAAGGTGCCGCTCGTCGTGCGCCTCGAGGGCACGAACGTCGCCGAGGCGCGGCTGGTGCTCGACGCCGCGCGCGGCGAGATCCCCACCATGCAGTCGGCCTCGGACCTCGCCGACGCCGCGCGCAAGGTGTGCGCGGCGGTGGCGTGAGGCCCGCCCGGTGCTGGTCCTCTTCGACATCGACGGCACGCTGCTCCACTCGCTGAGCGCCGGCATCCATGCGATGGGCGCCGCGCTGCGCGAGCTGCACGGAATCGAGGTCGACTTCTCGAAGGTCGACGTGCACGGCCGGCTCGACACGCTGATCTGGCGGGACATCGGCCGCGTGCACGGCTACCCCGTCGACGACGCGGCGCACGCGCGCTTCAGGGACACCTACTGCGGGCACCTCGAGCGCCGGCTGGCCGAGCGCAACACGGTCGAGGCGATGCCCGGCGCCGCGGCGCTGGTCGACGCCGCGTGCGCGCACGGGCCCGCGACGGTGGGGCTCCTCACGGGCAACTACGAGCGCTCCGGGCGCACGAAGGTCCGCCATGCGGGCATCGATCCCGACCGATTCGTGGTCAACGCCTGGGGCGACGACGGCCCCGACCGGCGCAGCCTGGTCCCCGTGGCCATGGGGCGCTACCGCGCGCGCCGCGGGACGGCCGTCGACCCGCGCGACGTGGTGATCATCGGCGACACGCCCCACGACGTCGACTGCGCGCATGCCTCGGGGGCGCGCTGCCTGGCCGTCGCCACGGGCAAGTTCACGATCGACGCGCTGCGCGACGCCGGCGCGGACCTCGCGGTCCCCGACCTCGGCGACACGGCGCGGCTGATGGACTGGGTGGCGACCGGGCGCTGACCGCGTCAGCCGCGGTCGAGCCGCTCGCGGAGCGGCATCAGGATGCGAGGGATCAGCCGCTGCTCGACCAGGCGCTCGCCGTGGCCGGAGAGCTGCGCCAGGTGCGTGGGGAGCTCCTCGAGCCGGCGGACCGGCCCGGTGCGGCGCACCGTGAGCATCACGCTCAGCGGGTCGCCGCCCTCGCGCATGGCCGCGATCTCGCCGCGCTGCACGCGCGTGCGGACCTCGAGGTAGACGTGCATGTCCGGGGCGTCCGAGAGCACCAGCGCCAGGAACGGCTGGCTGTCGATCACGGTGTCGCTCGCGCCCTCGGCGAACTCGCCGATGCGGGAGCCGCCGAGCAGCGCATCGAGCACCACCTCGTCGCGGTTGCCGTCGCACTCGAAGTCGAACGCGTAGACGAGCTCGAGGTGCGAGACGTCGAGCGGGCTGATCGAGAGGAAAAACGGCGCGACCTCGAGCACCGTGCGGTGCATGCGGTAGGCGTCCTCGAGCGCCGCGGGGTTCACCCACCCGCTCTTGAGCGAGGTCTGGCGCATCGACACCCAGAGGAAGTCGCGGTCGTCCTCGTCGCTCTCGAGGGCGACCTCGCCGTCGGGGTATCGCTCGAGGTTCGCCAGCCGCGGCATGTCCTTGCGGAGCCGCCCGAAGAGGTCCAGCACGGGCTCGCGCGCCCCGGGGAGGTCCATCTTGAGGGCGAGCTTCTGGTTCACGCAGAAGTCGCGGCACAGGGCGTCGAAGCCGGACATCGTGCACCGCGCCCGGCCGTCAGGCCGAGGTCGGACGCTCCGGCCCGGCGGGCGACGGGGCCGTGGCCATGCGGCTCGCGTGCTGCGACATCGCCAGGGCGATGCGCTCGCGCGCGTGCTTGAGCTTCTCCTCGTGCGCGCGGCGCTGGCTCCTGCGCCAGGCCATGATGCGCCACACCGCGACCAGCAGGAGCGGCAGGAAGAGCATCACGAGGACGCCCGTGATGACGGGCACCAGCAGCGTGATGACGGTGACGACGAGCGCCAGCACCGTCTCGAACATGCCGTAGATCGGGTTCAGCCAGCCGATGGTCAGCACCGAGCTCGACAGGCGGCCCGCGATCGACGCGGCCTCGACGCCCGACGCGGCCACCGAGCCGGCGATGATGCCCAGGCTCCATGCGACGGCCGGCGGGATGAGCGCCGTCTGGACCTCGACGCCCTCGGGATTCATGGCCTCGGCGCCCACGAGGAGCTGGCTGGTCATGAGGACGGCGCCGGCGATGGCCGCGAGCGGTGCGGCGAGCAGGTCGAGCACGTGGTCCACCCACGGCACCATGAAGCCGACCACCTCGACGACCGTCGCGGTGCCGAACAGCACGACCGCGGCGTTGGAGCCGAGCCACTCGAACGGGCCGCCCACGGAGAGCAGGCCCATCTTGATGCCGATCGACGCGATGAACAACGGGAGGAAGACGCGCAGCCCGCAGGCTGCGGCCAGTCCAAGTCCGGCGCACACGGCCAAGAAGACCGCCATGGGGAGGGCGTTCAGCCCGCCTTCGCGGTCAGGTACCGCTCGACGCTCTTGACGTCGGCGGCGATCTGCGGCGTCATGACCAGCGAGAAGGTCGCGCCCGGCTCGACGAACACGACGCGCGTGCAGCGCTCGCGGGCGAGCCAGATGCGGCCGGCGCGCGCGCACCGGCGGTTGCCGCTGCGGAGGCGCTCGCGCTTCAGGCGGTTCAAAGCGCCCTGCACGCCCGAGTTCATGCGCATGAGGCGCAGCAAGGTGTGCTTCCGGCGGTCTTCCGCGGGAACGGCCTTGACGGTGAATTGGACGGTGGTGCCGGGGGCGATGGTCGACATGGTGTGCTCCGCAATGGCGGGGTTCGTTCCGCCGAGTCGCGAAGTGTAGCGGAAACCCGGCCGCCCGCGATGATTGCGTCCGGCTACGGTTATCCGGGCGGGTCCGCCCGGACCCCCTACCCTCCCGTCATGCACGCGCTGCGCATCGGCTGGATCGGAACGGGCGTCATGGGAACCTCGATGGTCCGCCACCTGCGGGCGAAGGGCCACCACGTCACCGTCCACACCCGCACGCGGGCCCGTGCCGAGCCGTTGCTCGCCGAGGGCGCCGGATGGGCCGCGTCGCCGGCGGACGCGTCGAACGGGATGGACGCCGTCTGTTCGATCGTCGGATTCCCCGAGGACGTCGAGACCGTGCACCTCGGGCCCGCCGGCACGCTCTCCGCCGAGCGCCCGGCACCGCTCCTCGTCGACCTGACGACCAGCAGCCCCGCCCTCGCGCGACGCGTGGCCGAGGCGGCCGCGGCACGCGGCGTGCTCGCGGTCGACGCCCCCGTGTCCGGGGGCGACGTGGGCGCGCGCAACGGGACGCTCTCGGTGATGTGCGGGGGCACTCCCGAGGCGTTCGAACGCGTGCGCCCGGTGCTCGAGGCCTTCGGCAAGACGGTCGTCCTGCAGGGCGGCCCGGGTGCCGGGCAGCACACGAAGATGGTCAACCAACTGCTGATCGCGGGAACCATGCTCGGGATGGCCGAGGCACTCGCCTACGCGAAGCGCGCGGGGCTTGAGCCTTCGCGGGTGCTTGAATCGGTGGGCGGGGGCGCGGCGGCCAGCTGGTCGCTCGCCAACCTGGCTCCGCGCGTCCTGAAGGGCGATTTCGCCCCCGGGTTTTTCTGTGAACACTTCCTCAAGGACCTTCGTATCGCGCTCGAAGGGGCCCGCGCGATGGGCCTCGACATGCCCTGCGCCGCCGCCGCCGAGCGGACCTACGCCTCGCTCTGCGAGGCCGGGTTCGCTCGCAGCGGCACGCAGGCCGTGGTCCACGCCTACGGCTGGTGACCGATATCCTTGTCGGCCCCGCCGAGCGCGGACACCCTGACGACCCCGGAGCGAACCACCCAATGGCCACCATCACGCAGCAGGACATCGGCGCCATCGAACAGCAGGTCAAGGCGGCCTCCCCGCCCTTCGCCCACTTGAGGCAGGAACTGCAGCAGGTCATCGTCGGGCAGCACGAGCTGCTCGAGGGCCTCGTGATCGGCCTCCTCTGCAACGGCCACGTGCTGATCGAGGGCGTGCCGGGCCTGGCGAAGACCACGGCGGTCGCGACGCTGGCCGCGGCCATCCGCACCTCGTTCCACCGCATCCAGTTCACGCCCGACCTCCTGCCCTCGGACCTCGTGGGGACCATGGTCTACAGCCCCGCGACGCAGCAGTTCAGCGTGAAGAAGGGACCGATCTTCGCCAACATCGTGCTCGCCGACGAGATCAACCGCGCGCCCGCAAAGGTGCAGAGCGCGCTGTTGGAGGCGATGCAGGAGCGCCAGGTGACGATCGGCGGCGAGACGTTCCGCATGGACGACCCGTTCCTGGTGCTCGCCACGCAGAATCCCATCGAGCAGGAGGGCACCTACCCGCTGCCCGAGGCGCAGGTCGACCGGTTCCTCCTGAAGCTCGTGATCACGTACCCCACCCGCACCGAGGAGCGGCAGATCCTTGACCGCATGTCGCGCACCACGGCGCGCATCGGCGTGCGGCCCGTGATGCAGCCCGAGCAGATCCGCGCCGCGCGCGAGGTGGTCGACGGCATCTTCGTCGACGACAGCATCAAGGACTACATCGTGTCGCTGGTGGTGGCGAGCCGCGACCCCGGCGCGTTCAAGGTGCCGGTGAAGGACCTGGTGCAGTACGGCGCCTCGCCGCGCGCCACGATCTCGCTGGTGCAGGCGGCGCGCGCGAAGGCGTTCCTCGACGGCCGCGGGTTCGTGGTGCCGCAGGACGTGAAGGACGTGGCGCCCGCGGTGCTCCGGCACCGCCTAGGCCTCAGCTACGAGGCCGAGGCGCTCGAGAAGACCGCCGACGACGTGGTGCGCTCGATCCTGGAGCACGTGCCGGTCCCCTGAGCCATGCAGACGTCCGAGCTGCTCCGAAAGGTCCGCAGGATCGAGATCCGCACGTCGCACCTGGTGAGCGACGTGCTGGCTGGGCAGTTCCGTTCCGCGTTCAAGGGGCGCGGTATGGAGTTCGAGGAGGTGCGCCCGTACCAGTACGGCGACGACGTGCGGTCGATCGACTGGAACGTGAGCGCGCGCACCGGGTTCCCGCACGTGAAGCTCTTCCGCGAGGAGCGCGAGCTCACCGTGATGCTGGCGGTGGACCTGAGCGGGTCGCTCTCGTTCGGGACGCACGCGCAGCTGAAGCGGGAGCTCGCGGCCGAGATCGCGGCGACCGTCGCGTTCAGCGCCATCCGGTCGAACGACCGCGTGGGGCTGGTGTGCTTCACCGACCGCGTCGAGCGGGTCGTGCCGCCGCGCAAGGGCCCGCGCCACGTGCTGCGCATCGTGCGCGACCTGCTGGCGTTCGAGCCGTCGCGCCGGGGAACCGACATCGGCGGCGCCATCGCCGAGGCGAACCGCCTGCTCAGCAGGCGTTCCGTGCTCTTCGTGGTGAGCGACTGGCGCTCGGCCGGCGTCACCGCGGCCGGCTGCGAGCCGTGGGAGGACGCGCTGCGCATCGCGCGCATGAAGCATGACGTGATCCCGGTGGTGGTGCACGACCGGCGCGAGTCGGCGCTGCCGCCCGCCGGGCTCATGGAGTTTGAGGACCTCGAGACGGGCGAGCGCGTGGTCGCGGACCTCGGCTCGCGCCGGGTCCGGGACCGGTACGCGCGCCTGGCCGAGGCCGAGCGCGCCCTGCTCGACGACACGCTGCGCCGGCTCCGTTGCGAGGCGATCCGCGTCGAGACGGGCGGCGACGTGGCGGAGCCGTTTCGCGCGTTCTTCGCGCGTCGCGGCGCGCGGAGGGCCGGTTGATGCGCGCGCGCGCCACGGCGGTCGCCGCGACGGTCGCGGCCCTCGCGCTGGGCGGACCCAGCGGCGGTGCGCCGGTCCTGGACCAGCCGCCTGACGCGCCGCGGGCGGCCCCGCGGACCGGCGAGCGGCGGGCCGCGCAGCAGGACGTCTCGACGACGCACGGGGCGGGCGGGGTCCACGTGCTCCGCACGGTGCGCGCGCCGAGGGGCTGGCAGGTGGGCGTGCCGTTCGAGCTGCGGCTCGAGGCGACGGCGCCCGCGGGCGCGCGCATCGCGTTCCCTTCGCTCGGCGACGCGTGGGGCGCGCTCGAGGTGCGTGCGCAACGCACGGAGCCGGCGGCCGACGGGCGGCCCGCGACGCTCGACGCGTCGCTCGTGGCGTGGGATGCGGGCGCGGCCGAGCTCCCCGCGATGGGCGTGCAGGCGACGCTCGCCGACGGCTCGGTGCAGGCCGTGGACGTCCCGGCGGTGACGGTGGAGGTGGGCACCTCGCTCGAGGGCGACACGCCGCTCACCGAGCTCCCCGCGGACATCCGCGACGCGGTGGAGATCGGCGACGCGCACTGGGCGTGGTGGGTCGGGGCCATCGCCCTGGCGGCGGCGGCGCTGGCGGGCACGTGGTGGCTGCGCGGTCGCGTCGCCGAGCCCGAGCCCGAGCCCGAGCTCGAGCCACACGAGCGCGCGCGGCGCGACCTGTCGCGCCTCGAGCTCGAGCGCCTGCCCGAGCGCGGCGAGGTCGAGCCCTTCTACGTGCGGCTCTCCGACATCGTGCGCGCGTACGTCGAGGGGCGCTTCGGCATCGCGGCGCCCGACCGCACCACGCAGGAGTTCCTGCGCGAGGCCTCGCGTGACCCGCGGCTGGCCGGCGAGCACGAGCGCGAGCTCGCGGGCTTCCTGCGCGCGGCCGACATGGTGAAGTTCGCCGAGGCCCGCCCGGACCCCGAGTCGTGCGCGCGGTCGCTCGAGTCGATGCGTTCGTTCGTCGAACGCACGGCCCCCGCGACGGAAGGAGCCGCCGCGTGACGGGGTTCCACGAGGACCATGCGTGGTGGCTGCTCCTGCTCCTCGCGGTGCCGCTGGCTTGGTGGCCGGTGCTGCGGCGGCGGTCGCGCGCGTCGATGGCCTTCCCGTCCGTGGCGCCGCTGCGCGCGGCGGGCACGGGCCTCGTCGCGCGCACCCGGCACCTCCCGCTGGTGCTCCGGACGCTGGCGCTGGCGCTGCTCGCCGTGTGCATCGCGCGGCCGATCAAGGCCAACGAGCAGACGCGCGCGTGGGTCGAGGGCATCGCGATGGAGCTGGTGGTCGACCGCTCGAGCTCGATGCTCGCGATGGACTTCGAGGTGGGCGGCAAGCGCGCCGACCGCCTCGTGGCGCTCAAGGACGTGGCGACGCGCTTCGTGCTCGGCGGCGGCGTGCTCAAGGGGCGCCCCGGCGACCTGATCGGCCTCATCGCGTTCGCGCGGTTCGCCGACAGTGTCTGCCCGCTCACGCTGGACCACGACTACCTGGCCGACGTGCTCGCCGGCGTCGAGGTCGCCGGCGTGCGCGCCGAGGACGGGACGGCCATCGGCGAGGCGGTGGCGCTGGCCGCGGAGCGCCTGCGCGACGCCATCGACCGCGCGGGCGACCTGCCGAAGCCCAAGAGCAAGGCGGTGGTCCTGTTCACCGACGGCGAGAACAACGCCGGCGAGATCGACCCGATGACCGCGGCCGAGGTCTGCCGCACCTACGGCATCAAGATCTACGCCGTCGGCATGGGCACCATCGGCACCGCGCCTTATCCCATGCAGACGCCCTTCGGGCGCACGCAGCTGGTGCCGCAGCCGGTGAAGATCGACGAGGAGCTCCTCACGCGGATGGCCGAGCTCACGGGAGGCCGCTACTTCCGCGCCACCGACTCGACGAGCCTCGAGTCCATCTACGAGACCATCGACCGGCTCGAGCGCACGACGACCGAGCAGCGGCGGTACCTGCAGTTCCGCGACCTCGCGGTCGAGGGCACCGACCTCGCGGGGATCCGGGTCCCGGCGCTGCTGCTCGTGGCGTTCCTGCTGGCGGCCGCGGACGTGCTGCTCTCCCAGACGCGATGGAGGACGCTGCCGTGACGCCCGACTCGTTCACCTTCGCGAATCCCGCGGCATCGGCCTGGGCCTGGCTCGCGCTCGCGCTCGGCGTGCTGGCGGCGGTGCGGCTGCGCGGCCGTGCGCGCGCGCTGCGTGCGTTCGCGGATGCGCCGCTCCTGGCGGCGATCGCGCCGGGTGCGGGCGGCGGCCGGGCGGCGGCCCGAGCGGCACTGGCCGTCCTTGGCCTGCTCGCCATGGTCCCCGCGATGATGGACCCGCGCTGGGGCATGCAGGTCGAGGAAGTGCGGCGCCGGGGCGCCGACGTGTTCTTCGTGATCGACGTGAGCCGGTCGATGCTCGCCGAGGACGCGTCGCCGAGCCGGCTCGGGCGCGCCAAGGACCTCGTGGACGAGACGGTCGAGTCCCTCGGCGGGGACCGGGTGGGGCTCATCGAGTTCGCCGGGACCGCGGCCATGCGCGTGCCGCTCACGCTGAACTACGGGGCGTTCCGCACCTCGCTCGGCGAGCTCAAGGCGCTGAGCGGCGCCCGCGGCGGCACCGCGCTCGCCAACGCGATCGAGCTCGCGGCCGACAGCTTCCCCGAGGGTTCCGCGGGCAGCCGCGCCATCGTGGTCCTCTCCGACGGCGAGGACCTCGCGGGCGGTGACGGCGACCCGGTCGAGGCCGCGCGGACCGCGCTCAAGGACCGCGGCGTGCACGTCTACGCGATCGGCATCGGCGATGCGCGCGAGGGGGCGCGCATCCCGGTGGCACGCACCGCCGAGGGCGTGCGCTACCTCGTCCACGAGGGCCAGGAAGTGTGGACGAAGCTCGACGAACGCGTGCTGCGCGATGCGTCGATCGCCGGCGAGGGCGCGTACATCCCCGCGGGCACGGACCGCGTCGAGATGGCGCGCGCCTACGAACAGACGGTGGGGGCGCTCGAGCGCCAGGAGTACGAGGGCACGACCGTGACGCGGCGCACCCCGCGGTTCCAGTGGTTCGCGGGCGCGTCCTTCGCGCTGCTCCTGGCCGCGGCGGCGCTGCCGGACCGGCGCGCGGTGAAGGGAGGCTCGCGATGAGCGTGGCGGCATGGCTTGCGGGATTCGCCATGGTGCAGGCCGCGCCGCCCACCGCGGCGCCACCGGCCGCGGTGCCATCGGCTGCGGTGCAACGGGTGGAGCCCCCGCTCGCGGTGCCGCCCGCGGACTTCGCGCGGCTTGCCGGCGAGGGACGCGCGCTGATGGAGTCCGGCGACTTCCAGGCCGCGGCCGAGCGCTACGCGGCGGCGGCGAAGGCGCGCCCTGAGTCGGCGCCGGCCGCGTACAACGAGGGCGTCGCGCTCTATCGGGCGGGCAAGTTCGCGGAGGCGGCCGCCGCGTTCAAGCGCGCGGGACAAGCCGCGTCGGAAGGCGAACGAACCGACGCGAAGCTCGAGGCCGACAGCCGGTTCAACCGTGCCGCAAGCGCGTACGGCGCGACGCGCGAGCAGGCCGAGGCGGCCGAGCGGATGCTGAACGCCAAGCGCGAGCAACCGGACATTGACGCCACGCCGCCTGCCCCGGGCCAATCTGGCACCTCCCCGGCGCCGGGCACCGAGGTCGACCCCGAGGCACTCAAGCAGGCCATCCAGGACGCGCAGGCAAGCTTCGAGGGCTTCCGAGATGCTGCGCGCAGTGCACCCGAGGACGTGCAGGCTCGACGGAATGCCGAGCAGAGCCGGCGCCTCCTGCGAGCGCTCGAGGAACTGCAGCGACAGCAGCAGCAGCAGCAGCAGCAGGATCAGCAGCAGACGCAAGATCAGGAGCAACAACAGGACCAGCAACAGCAGGACCAGCAACAGCAGGACCAGCAACAGCAGGACCAGCAACCGCAGGACCAGGCACAAGGCTCACAGGGCGAGGACGAGCCGAAGCAGGACGAACCGAAGCAGCCGCCGTCCGAGCAGAAGCCCGAGGAGCAGAAGCCCGAGGAACAGAAGTCCGAGGAACAGAAGTCCGAGGAGGAGTCGCCGAAGGACACGAAGCAGCCGCAAGGCTCATCGAAGCCGCAGGACATGACGAAGGAGGACGCGGACCGGCTGCTGCAGGCCGTCCGCGACCGCGAGCGCGAGCGGCGCGCCGCGCAGGAGAAGCGCGCACAGCAGGCCGAGGCGCGCAACCGCAGGCCGCCCGCCAAGGATTGGTGACATGCACCGAACGTTCGCGTCCATCCTCGTTGCCGTCCTGTTCGCCGTCCTTCCCGGCGCACCCGCGCTCGCGGGCGACGCGCGCTTCGTCATGCCGGCCCCGGAGGCATGGGAGGGCGTCCCGATCCGCGTCCTCGTGGAGGTCGCCGACGCCTCGGACTTCACGCCGCCCGCGGTGCCGGACCTTCCCGACGCCGACGTGCGCGTCCTCGAGCGCGGGCGCCAGTCGCGCACCGACATCCGCAACGGGCGCGTCACGCGCAGCAGCACCGTCACCTTCGCCGTCGAGATCACGCCCCGCAAAGCGGGCCCGCTCGACATCCCCCCGATCGCCGTCACGGTCGATGGCCGCGAGGTGCGCAGCCGCGCCATGCGCGTCGACGTGCGCGCAAGCGATGCCGCGGACCTCCTCTCGGCCGAGATCTTCGCGAAGCGGCCCGAGGTCTGGGTGGGCGAGCCGCTGGAGCTCGTGCTCCGGCTCGTCGTCAAGCCGTTCACCGACCCGGTCCACGGGAGGCTCAACGAGTCGCAGATGTGGAGCCTGGTCGACGTCGCCAACAGCGAGTGGGGCCCGTTCGAGCCCGAGATGGCCGACATCGCGCGCCGCCAGGGAGCGCCGCGCTCGCACCAGGAACAGCGCAACGGCGAGGTCCACTACGTCTACGAGCTCACGGCCCGCACCTGGCCGCCCAAGGCGGGCGATCCCGGCATCGAACCCGTCCGCGTCCGCATGACGTACCCGCTCGGGCTGCAGGCGACGCAGGGGTTCTTCATGGAGCCCGGCCTGCGCGTGACCGACGCCCGGCCGCTCGCGGTCACCGCGGCGCCGTCCGCGATCACCGTGAGCCCGCCGCCCGAGGACGGGCGCCCTGCCTCGTTCGCGGGCGCCGTCGGGCGCTTCACCATCGACGTCGAGGCGAAGCCGGTCGACGTGGCGGTGGGTGACCCGGTCACGCTCACGATCACCATCGAGGACCAGTCCGGTCGTGCGCGCATGGAGTCGCTCCTCCCGCCGCCACTTTCGGCCGACGCCGACCTCGTGCGCGACTTCAAGGTGCCGAGCGAGGCGCTCTCGGGCGTGGTCGCGGGCAAGTCGAAGCGCTTCACCGTGACGGTGCGGCCGCTGCGTGCGGGCATCGAGGCCGTTCCCCCGATCGCGTTCGGTGCGTGGGACCCCGAGCGGCGCGCGTACGAGACCGTGCGAAGCGCGCCCGTCCCGATCTCCGTGCGGCCCGCGGACCGGATGGACCTCGGGCGCATCGTTTCGAACGCGGGGGGCGCGCCCGTGCCGGCTGCGGCATCCTCGCAGCTCACCGAGGTCGAGGGCGGCCTGGTCGCGAACAAGCCGGTCACGCCCGCGCTGGTCGCCGATGCGGCGCCGGCGATCGGAACGGGGCTCGCCGTCGCGCTGCTCTTCCCGCCCGTGGCCGTGGCCGGGGCCGCCGCGTGGAACCTGCACCGTCGCCGCCAGGAAGCGGAGCCGGGCCGTGCGCGGCGCGCCGGCGCACGTCGCGCCGCGGCGCGACGCCTGCGCGAGGCCGGCGCGCCGGCGGACGTCGCGGCCGCCGTGACCGGGTACGTCGAGGACGTCACCGGGCGCGCGGCCGGCACCGTGACGCGCGGCGACGTCGACCGCATCCTGCGCGACGCGGGCGCCGACCATGCGCTCGGCGAACGGTGCGCCGCCCTGCTCGCCGCGTGCGAGCGTGCGCGCTACGGCGCACGCGCCGGCGGAGATGCGGCCCTCGCCGAGGACGCGTCGCGGCTCCTCGACGCGCTCGAGCGGACCGCGTTCCGCGTCGGAGGACCCCGATGACCGCTCGGCACGCCTCGTGCATCGCAGCCTTGGGCCTCGCGCTCGTGACCGGCGCGCATGCCTCGGACGTACCGCCGATCGACGTGGCGCACGCGGCGCAGGCCGCGTACGACCGCGGCGTGGCCACCCTCCGCACCGACCCGCAGGCGAGCGCCGCCGCGTTCCGCGAGAGCATCGAGGCGTGGGAACGCCTGCGTGCGACCGGGATCCGCAACGGCGAACTCGAGTTCAACCTCGGGAACGCGCGCC
>Ga0169931_10002265_pt1 | contig 31417 bp, 18 predicted proteins | sample Kivu_15m_20L_FD_129675 | JGI IMG/M metagenome (GOLD analysis project Ga0169931, IMG submission 129675) | Freshwater microbial communities from Lake Kivu, Western Province, Rwanda to study Microbial Dark Matter (Phase II) - Kivu_15m_20L... | ecosystem: Environmental > Aquatic > Freshwater > Lake...
AATTCAATCTTTCGCACCGTGGAAAAATTGAGGTCAAGAACAAAGGACCTCTGGATATGTATTTTGTAGAACCCAATTCCTAATTATCATGAAAATCTATACCAAGAAAGGCGACAGCGGCACTACAGGACTGCTCGGGGGTACGCGCGTGCCCAAGCATCACCTGCGCATTGAGGCCTATGGTACCATGGATGAACTCAACTCGTGGGTAGGTGTGCTGGCAGGCATCGAATGCGTGGCCGATCAGCGCGCCCTGCTGTTGCGCGTCCAAAGCCACCTTTTTACCCTGGGGAGCCATTTGGCCCGTGACCCGGCCAAAGACTCCATGACACTGCCCCGAATCAACCCTATACTTACCAATGAACTTGAGCAAGCTATTGATCTAATGGAGCAATCACTTCCTCCTTTGACCAATTTTATCTTACCCGGAGGTTCACGAGATGCCGCTTGGTGCCACGTGGCCCGCTGCGTTTGTCGCAGGGCCGAACGCTGCACCACCGCCTTGGCCGAATCCGAACAGGTAGATCCTCTGATTTTGGCTTTTTTGAACCGTTTCAGTGACTACCTTTTTGTCCTCGGGCGCTATGTTTCCCTCCGCTCGGGAAGTGCCGAAGTGGTCTGGAAACCTTGATTTCACTGGGCTTATAGCTTAATTTTCAAATAACTTGGCCGGAAAGTCAAAAAAATTACTTTTGCGGACCTTTTGAAAATCGTTTTAATACCAAGAACTATGTATTGGACACTGGAATTGGCTTCCTACTTGGAAGACGCCCCTTGGCCCGCAACCAAAGATGAGTTGATTGACTTCGCCATGCGCACAGGCGCACCCTTGGAAGTAGTCGAGAACTTGCAACAGATAGAAGATGAAGGTGAGATGTATGACACCATCGAAGACATTTGGCCCGACTATCCCACCAAGGACGATTTCTTCTTCAATGAAGACGAGTATTAGGCTTAAGCATCAGCGAATCAGCAGTATAAAAACCCCCAACCCTGTCTGGGTTTTTTAGTTTCACTCTCCGAAAAACAACATCGTCTCCACGGGTTTGCGCATGGAAGGATGCATTTCTGCGGCTTCGTGCATGCGAAAGAGGAAGATGTCTCCTGTGGAGTCGGTAGTGCCCATGGTGCTGAGGTGGAGGGGACGCACCTCGGTGAGCAGCTCGGTCATTTCGGGGGTGAGGCCCTCGCCTCGGCTGTGGACCAACCGGGCAAAGAGAAAAATGGCGGCCGAAAGGGGTTGGATGGCAATGCCTTGGGCGGAAGCTTGCATCCAGACGCGCTGCATGGCGCGACCTCCTTCAATGTATGAGAGGCGGCTGTAGTCGGGCATGGTGAGCAGTCCCACACTTGCGGAGCGTTCCACGCATTTGCGACCGAGTTTTTCAAACGCACGGCCACCGCCCCATTTGACCAAGTTTTTCACGACTGAATATTTGCGTGCCAATTGGAATCCCGCCAACTCGGTATTGGTGAGGTCGATGGTGCGGATGTCTATGCCGGTGCGGGCCCGGTCGGCATCTTCGGGGGTCCATTTGATTTCGTTGTAAAATTCTTCGTGGGCACGGGCACAAGTCAGGAGTGCGCGGTCTGCTTTGCCCACCACGCGGGCCATGACTGCCATGTCGGCTTCTGTGTGGCGCACGATGAGCCGCGCACCGGTTACTGATGCCGCTGAGGCTTGGAGGGCCGCATATTTTTCCTCCGGAACAATGGTGCGCGTGGCCACCCTGCGGTTGGTGCTTCGCTTGCCAATCCATGGGTGGTAGGTGTCGAACCAAGTTTGTAGGTTGGCTTGGGTGCCCTGGCGAAATCGAACGCGGGCAATGAGCAGGGAATTTTCCTCGGCCACTATCTCGCTGATGGCGCTGAGGCCAAGGTGATGGGCTTCCAGAGCGAGATTTTCAAGGGCAGCACCCATACCGATGTATGCTCCGCGGTGGCGAAAGTCGAGATAGGCGGTGGAGGCATCGGGCTCGTGGATGAGGTGAAGAGTGCCTGCGGCATAATACCACCGCCAAGGTTGGTTGTTGCCTCCCGAGGGAGCTTGGCATGCCGCGGTGACCATGGCGGTGATTTGGTCGCGGGTGGGTGCAATGCAATCTGCGGGTAGGGGAACAGCGGGCCCGGCTATGGCTGCCCAATCCAAAGTTGTAGATGCCAACTTAGTATGAACAACAGCATTCATCGAGGTATCGTTGAGGATGATTTCGGCTTTGGGGCTGCCATCGGCCACCAAATCGGAAATATCTACGAAGTAGCGGCCTGACTCATGGTATTGGCCCAAAAGGATTCTGCGGCATATATCGGCTGTCATGCCGCCTCCGTAAGTGACGGCCGAGGCCAGTTGGGGCCATGTGGTGACGGTCTGTGTGATTTCGAGCATGGACGAGCGCATGCGGTCCGATAGAGATGACAGGCCCACGATTTTCATCATGTAGGGCATTTTTTCCTCACTGGTGCGGGCGGCTTTGGCCAAGGCGGGATCTACATCGGCCAACAACCCGTGAAGAATTGGGCGGTGGGGCTCGAGGTCGAAACGCTCAACGTCAACAGTGCCACGCTCACTGGCTTCCATGAGAACAGGCACCCCATGCACTTTGGCGCGTTCGCGACAAGCTATTTTGATGTCCAGTCCATCACACTCGTCAATAAGGACATCCAACTTACCACCCGTGAGGATAAAGTCATCCAGGTTTTGCTCGGTGATACCTTCGTGGTAGCAAGTGACTTTTAGAAACGGGTCTATTTCGGCTATTTCACGGGCCGTGATGACGGTTTTGGGGAGGCCCAGTTGATGGACGCCCGCGCGTATGCGGTTGAGATTGGTGAGGTCGAGGGTGTCGAAATCGGCAATGCGGAGCTCGCCAACGCTGCGCTCCATGGCCATTGTGAGGCTGACGCTGCTGCCCACCGAAAGGCCGATGACACCCACCCGCTTGCAATCCAGGATAGTTTGCTCGGAACGGGTGATTTTGTTGCGATTGCGGTTGGTGCGAGATTCGATGAATTCGGCTTCATCCAATAGGTGGACAAGGCGCCCGTTCCAGGGGTAATAGACCCATACGCCATAATCATCTTGGGGACAGCTGTTAAAGTGGTTGTCTATAGCTTGGTTGAGACTCTCCGGGGTGAACGTGATATGGGGGTGGAGACTTTTGAGAAGCTCTGCCAGTTGGGCGCGGATGGTGTCATGAATGGCGAAGTGGTTAGAGGGCAGACGGAATTGGGACAACCGCCAATGGTCATCCGGGTTGGAGGCGGGCCGTAGTATAATGGGGGCAATGGTATGCATGAGCGGCATGACAGGCTCGCGGGCGGTGGATTTGGTTTTGAGGTGTTGGGCGGGTGGCTTGCAGACCTTAGCCAAACGGGTGCAAACTTATTTAGGGGCGGGGCGGAGGTTTGGGATTTTCGGCAGGGAGGCGCGGGCAGGGGGTGAAGGGGAAAAAAGTTAAGACAAAAAACCACGACCGGTGTGGCGTGTGGACCCTATTTCCCTTTCCTTACGAAAAGAGAATGGGTACAAGCCCGGAATTCCACCATAGGAAGGAGAGTGAAAGCATAGTGGGATCAATGGAGAATCGGGTTTGTGCGCAAAGTCCGGAATAATTTGGTTGGTTGCCGAATTGGCAAAGGAGAATCCGGGAAAGGCATAGGGGATTAATACTTTCCTGAGGGGGGACCAAAGCTCAGGGACCGAAAATCAGTGAAAGGGAAAAAGCAAGTTGCTGTTGTTCACCCGAAGTGCGCAAGAATCTTGTCGGCCAGTACATCAGAGAGGAAGAAGTGGGATTGGTGGGTCCAGCCGGCAATATGGGGGGTTAGGATGACGCGGGGTGATGTGAGGATTTGATGCCAGATGTCATCAGGGCTTTGGAGGGACTCGAAAGAAGGAGTTTCGTTTTCGAAAACATCAAGGCAGGCACCGAGGAGATGGCCGGAGTTGAGACCGGAAGCGATGGCGGCATTAGCACAGACGGAGCCACGAGATGTGTTAATCAAGTAGAAAGGATGGCGCATGCTCCGAAGGAAGTCGAGATTGAAATAGTGATGGGTGTCGGGCGCTTGGGGGACGTGGAAGGATAGCACTTGGGCTTCGGCTTGGATGTCGGTCAGGGCGCATTCGATGGCATGGCCCCCCCCGATGCCATGGAGGTAGCGGTCATAGACCAATACTCGGCAGCCAAAGCCGTTAAGACAGCGGGCAAAGGCTGAGCCGGTGTGTCCATAGCCGATGATGCCCACGGTGAGGGAGCGGAGTTCGGTGCCGCGATTTTCAGCTCGAAGGCGGATGCCCGAGCGGACTTCGCAATCGGCTCGGGGGATGTGGTTGAGCATGGAAAGGAGCATAGCGGTGGCATGTTCGGCCACAGCGGGGGCATTTGCCTCGGGTGAATTGAACAGGGCGATCCCGCTGGATTGACATGCGGGGATATCTATGTTTTCCATGCCGGATCCGGCCCGTGCGATGAAGCGGAGGGCAGGGGCATTGGCGAGTAGGGCGGCATTGACAGGCAAACGAGAGCGGATGACCAAGCCATGGGCCGTGGCGAGCAGAGCGTGGAGCGTGGGACCGGTCTCGGAGTAGGCGTGAGTGGTGGTGTGGCCGGCTGCCAACAGGCGCTCTTCAAGAATGGGGTGGACGGTGTCGAGAAAAAGGATGTTCATGCCCACAGCAGTGAGGTGAAAAGATGGTGGGCGGACTCAGGGTGGAGTTCGAACCAATTGTAAAGCAAACGCCCCACAAGGAAATAGATAAACAGGCCTACGATATCGTTGGCGGTGGTGATGAATGGGCCTGTGGCGAGGGCCGGATCTATCTTAATCCGTTCGAGGAGCAGAGGAGTAAGGGTGCCGAAAAGCGAGGCGAAGATGATCACCGAAAGCAAGGCGATTGAAACCGTGTATGTGAGCGCCAGAGATTCACCCACGGCAAGATTGTAGGCCAGCATGATACCTGCAAGGATGAGCCCGTTGAGAAGAGCAAGGCCAAGTTCTTTGAGCAAGCGACCGATCATATCAGACATATCGATGGTCTGATTGGCAAGTCCCTGCACCACGATAGCAGAGGTTTGAACACCGGCATTGCCGCCCATGGCCGCTATCATGGTCATGAAAAAAGCCATTTCGGGATAGATACCTATTTGGCCCTCATAGGCAGAGATGATTGTGGCCGAAATGATACCTCCCATTAGACCGATGAGCAGCCAAGGCAGTCTGGCGCGCATGAGAACAATGGGGCGGTCATCGGCTTCAACGATTTCGGATAGTCCGGAGGCCATCTGGTAGTCTTTGTCAGACTCTTCTTGCATATAGTCCACTATATCGTCAATAGTGATACGGCCAAGGAGGCGGTCTTGGTCATCGACCACCGGGATAGCCACCAGATCGTACTTTTTCATTTTGACGGCCACTTCTTCCAATTCTTCATCGGGGGAGGTAGTGATGAGCGTGCGTTTTTTATAAATCTCACTGATCAATGTGCGGCTGGTGTGGGTACCAAGGAGCAGATTCTTGAGCGAAAGAAGACCGAGTAGCACATCATTGTCATCGGTGATGTAGATGTTGTACACGTTGTCCAAATCGGCAGCTTGTTTGCGCATCTCTCGGATACAGCGCGCTACTGACCAATGATGGTTGACTTGGATGAGCTCAGTGGCCATCATGGACCCGGCAGTTCCTTCGGCATAAGTCAGGAGCTCACGTATGTCCGAGGCGTGCTCGGCATCTTCGATATGGGAGATTACTTCTTGCTTGCGCTCTTCGGGTAGTTCGTTGATAACGTCCGCAGCATCATCAGAGTCTATTTCCTCAATGAGGACTGCAGCTATCTCTTTGGAGGTGAACGAGGCGAGAAGTTTTTCACGTACTTCTTCTTCCAACTCCAGCAGCACATCGGCCAAGGATTCTTTGTCGATGAGTTTGATGAGATAAACGCTTTCTTCCCAGCGCAACTCGTCAATGATGTCGGCCATGTCCGCAGGGTGCATCTCAGCCAGAACAGCCTTCAGGGCAGCATCTTTTCCCTCGCGAATATTGTTTCGCAAGAAATCGAGGGAAGTTTTGTTCAGTTCGAAAGACATGACGGCACGGCCCTGTGGGCGGGCGCAAAGGTAAGCCCGGGTAGGGACTGTAGCTGCACGCAGAAAATGGAGATGAAAGCTGTAAAAAGGGAGATAAATAAAACCTTTATCCGGATGTATACTTTTTGGGAGATAATGATTTATCTTCGTGATGTTTGACAAGCATTAACCACCAAAACCATTTTTGTCATGAAAAGAATGCTACCCCTCGGTAAAACCCTGCACGGATTTCTTTTTGTTTTTGCGGTGCTTTTTGCATCGAGCGCTGTGGCTCAGCAGCAAAACCTGAGCTTCTGTTTCCAAGCGGGACAGCCATTTGGGCCCAACGACAACGTGTTTGTCGCGGCCGGGGTGGTTTGGACTCCCGGTACCCAGTTTTTCACGGGCCAAGTTCCTTGTCTCAGCATTGAGGCCAATGGGAGTTTTCATTGGACCACTGACAATTCGGAGGCATGCTGCGGGACATATTACATTGATTATTTCATCGGAGGCAGTGCACAAGGCACTGGCCCTGTGATGGGCATAATTGAGATTATCATCAAGTGTCCCAAGCCTAATTGCAATTTGATTGACTTGAATGACCTGTTGAGTGGCAGCGATCCGGCAGGCACGGGTGGAAATCCGACAGGAGAGCCCGAGTGTGTGCATGTGTGCGAATTCTCGGAAGTCACCTTTTTTGTGGACTACAATGCCAACAACAATTACGCATGGACCGTGCTGAGCGGTGGAACAGGTGTTACAGGAGCAAATGATGCCGAGTACATTGTAACTTGGGGTGCCCAGGGACAGGGGTTTCTGCAATTGGACATCACTGATGCCAATGGAAACACAACCACTTATGTGTTTTGTATAGATATTTTACCCGCACCTGTGGCGGGATTCACCACTACGGGCTATGCTTGTTTGGGACAAAGTATGTGTTTCACCAACACTTCTACGCCAAGCGGGGTGACTTCCTTTTGGGATTTTGGCGATGGAAATACCAGCAACGCTTGGAGCCCCTGTCACACTTATCTGACACCCGGTACTTATACCGTGACGCTCACAGTGACCAATCAAAACAGCGATGCACAGGGCAACCCACTGTGTTGCTGTACAGACGTGATTGAAATGGAAGTTGTTGTAGACGAGCTTCCCGGCCCGAGTATCTTTTGTATCAGTACGCTTTGCCAAGGCGACAGTGATTGCTACTCTACCGATGCCACCAATTGCTCATCATATATATGGACCGTGTTGGATGCAGATGGAAATGACATCACCGGAACGATAACCGGACAAGGCACTAACTCCATTTGTGTCACTTGGCCTATTGGTCCTTTTGGCACGATCACCTTGGATGTAGCCGGCTGCGACTCGACCTATTGCCCCAACCCCACAACTGTGACGGTTCCCGTTATTTCTAATACTTCGGATGTTGACGGGCCCATTGTGGTTTGCGCTTTCTCAACCGAAACCTACTCAGTGCCCAAATGGTACGGTACGACTTATAGTTGGACTGTGACGGGAGGTAGTGTGCCTCCGGGTGGAGGCACCGGCAACATTGACAATATCACATGGGGCGGCCCGGGCGTTGGCACTATCACGGTGAACTACGTTAGTACTTTCTTGGGTGGATTGCCCGGCCAAGACCCCGTGAATTGTGAAGGTACCGCCACGCTGACCGTGCTCATCAAGCCCGAGTTTTCAGTGACCAACAGTGGTCCGAGCAATGTGTGCTTGGGAAGTACATCGAGTGTGTCGGCCACGGCATCGCCCGATCCCAGCTACAACTGGACCATCACCCCTCCCCACCCATTCAGCGGACAAGGCACGTCCAACATCAGCATCGTTTGGACTGCACCGGGGGCTTACATCATTTCGGCCAACAACAGTTCGGGAACCTATTGCAACACTGATGAAAGCACAGTGATTATTGTTCAGAATGTGCCAGCCCCTTTGGGCATTACAGGCCCTCTGACCATATGCCCCACAGCTACAGAATATTACACTGTTACCCCCAGCGGACCCGGCTACAACTATCAGTGGTCAGTTTCCAATGGCTCGCTGTCTTCTAATTCAGGTGCCACGGTTGGTGTGACTTGGGGTCCGGGAGGCGGCACGCTGACGGTGCAGCAAGTGATGACCGGAATTCCATTTTGTGCATCTCAGCCATATACCATCACTGTGACACAAAAAGGCCCCAACGGGCCATACACTGCAGGGGCTTCGTCAGCGTGTTTGAACTCATTGGACAACTACACATTCAGCCCCTCACCTCATCCCGATGCGGTGGTTACATGGTCGCTGAGCAATCCATCTTTAGGCAGTATTCTGAATGCCGGTGCCAATTCGGCCCAAGTGCAATGGGGTAATACGGCCGGAGGCGTTACATTGATAGCCAACGTGGAGTTGTGCGGACAGACCGTGCAGGTTCCATTCAACCTCAATTTGATTGCTCCGCAAGTACCTGTCATTTCGCAAACCGGAACACTGTGTCAATTAGGTGGAGGTTCGGCCACGTTGACCGCATCGGGCGGCTGTTTTACGTCCTATTCTTGGTCAAACGGTGGCAACATGGCATCAACTAGCATTTCTTCGGGTGGCACATACACACTGACCACAGTGGACTGCAACGGATGTGTAGCCACCGCCACTTTCAATACTATTGTCAACCCCGCTCCAACAAGCTTGATTTCATCACCTGATGGGAACACCATTTGCATCAATAATCCACACAATGTGCAGATGTTTGCTGGCACCAATGGCTCTTACCAGCTGACATGGAGTTGCAGCTTTAACGGTGGTCCGGCAGTTGTGGTGCAAGGACCAAGTACCTCGGCTACTTATACCCACACCTTCCAAAACCAACTGGGCACTTACGCCTACACCTTGTTTATTATGGACCCTGTAACAGGATGCACCAATACTTGGGGAACATTCTATGTGTATGAAGATGATTGCCCCATCCTCCCCCCATGCGTGCCGGAAGATCATTTCTTGGCAGGCTTTGCCACACAAGTGGGCCCTTTTTGTGACACTTACCAATTCAATTACAACGCATCGCCCAACTTTACGCTGACAAGTTGGACCTTCGGTGATGGTTTTGGCAGCGGAGCCGCAAGTCCAACGCACACATATGGAAACATTGGCTATTACACTGCCAGAGTATGCGGAACAGTTCCCGAAGCGGGAGTGCCGGGCAATTTCTGCTCAGTCTGCAGAGATGTGCCTATTGTGGTGCCGGTCAAAGCCAAATTCTCCTCGGCTATTACCACTTGTCTTACCTATGCATTCACGGATCTATCCACCTTCTTGGCGGGTCCCGGCAACAACATTGTCAATTGGACTTGGACATCTACAGATGGTCATTTCTTCTCAAGTGGAACTCCTACCGGTCCTACTTGGGTATTCTCGGGGCCGGGCAGCTTTACCGTGACATTGTTGGTGACCACAGCCAATGGTTGCCAATCGCAATACCAGCAGGTTATCAATGTTATCGGCATTGCGCCTCCCGTCATTTCTCCGGCCGTCAGCTCGGTGTGTGAGGATGATGTGATTCCTTTCTCGGTGTCCGCTCCCGGAGCCACATCGTTTGTATGGGCCTTTGGAGACGGTGGCACATTCTCCGGCCAAAACGTCAACTGGGCATACAACAACCCAAGTTATCCAGGTACTTTCAACTTGAGTGTCACAGTAAGTAATGCTCTTGGTTGCACTGCGACCGTTTCGCAACCCATCATGGTACATCCCAAACCTGCGGGTGGGGACATCTCCGGCAATTTGGCCGTGTGCATGGGTGATGTCACTACGCTGACAGCCAATGTTAATCCTGCAAATGGAGACGGGCCTTACACTTACTTGTGGACTCCCGGTGGAATGCTGACCCAAAGCGTGACTGTCGGATCCGGAACCTATTCGGTAACCGTCACAAACGTATTCGGTTGTTCGATTGATTTGGATCCCGTTACAGTGGTGGATTTGCCACTGCCCAATGCTACCATTTCGGGCAATTTGTTTATCTGCGATGCGGGTTGTACCACACTCACAGCGCCTTATGACCCGAATAATCAATACCAGTGGTTTGACGCATTGGGCAATGCGCTTCCCGGAGAAATTTCCAACCAAATATCAGTCTGCGATTGGAACCTCCTGAGTGGCTACTACGTGCAGGTAACCGATCAAAATGGTTGTCAGAACATTTCAGCCACTGTAATAGTGCAAATGGCAGTTTCGCCTTCTTTCACAGTGTTGGTGAATCCCACTCCGGCCTGTGCGGGTTCTCCTACAACGCTTACCGTTTCGCCTATCGACCCTTCTGTGAACTATGTCTGGAGCACAGGTGCCAATGCCACAAGCATCACCGTTTATCAAGCCGGATTCTACACCGTGACCGGTACAGATCCCGTCACAGGCTGTTCTTCATCGGCTTCTGCCACCGTCAATCCGCTTCCCGACTTGTGCATCGTGCCCCAGGGCTGTTATGAAGTGTGCAATCCGGACACCATCTGCGCACCGCCCGGACTGACTTATCAATGGTATCTGGACAACGTACCATTCAGCACCGATCAATGCATCATCGTCACCCAATCGGGCACTTACAGCCTAACGGCCACTAATGGCTTTGGATGCTCGGCCACCTCGGGTGATTTGGTGCTGACCGTTGTTCCTTGCCCCGAAGGCCCATGTGAAGACCTCTTCATAGAGTATACACCTGTATACAATGAAATAGACATTCCCGACCCATGCTGTGTCAATGTGAGCTATACAAACAACAATCCCGATCCTGTGAAAGGAATCAGCATCTGGACCAACGATGGCGACTTGGCATTCTCCAATATTGACCTTGCGCTGAATACCCAGAGCGTTACGTCCAATTCGATTGCATTGGGAGGAAATCCGGTTGGTAGTCCGCTGCCAACAGGCACATTGGCATCTTTCATCACGATTTGTGTGCAAAATGCCACCACATCTCCTCAGGTCATCTATTTCGACTGGATTGACTTTGAAAACCAAGTCATTTGCACAGATTCTCTCATCATCGATTGCCCTGTTGAGCCACCTTGCATCTATGTGGTAGATGATCACATTGACTGTGAGGATCAAGGTATTTTCTACACCTTCACAGTTTGCAACCCTATATCGAGCCCCATTAGCATTGGTATCATCAATTTTGTCAACATTCTGCCGGCCGGTTTGGTCATCAATCCGGCTTTCATTGACGTTACCGGTTCACCGATTTTGCCCGGAACTTGCCAAACCTTTACCGTAGAATTGACCGGTTCGGGCATCGAAGGCCAAACCTTCTGTTATGAATTGGTAGGTCACGAAGGCAATCCTGACGAGAACCCGGGAGTGATTTGTTGCTCAACAGGCATTCAGTACTGTATTGACATTCCCATCTGCGACCCCTGTCCTTTGGTGGGCATCGAAGGCTGGAACCCCAACGACTCAGCCGATGGATGCTGCTTTGATGTTTTCCTTTACAACAACTTTGGCCCGGGCTATTTTGACGAAATAGGTGTGAATGTGATTTCACCCGCCACCACACTCACGGTCAACAATCCGTTTGGTTCGGGTTGGCTCACCTCAGGGCTTACACCCACCTCGGTCAGCTTCTTGCCTGATCCGATTGGTTCCGGAGTTCCCGGTGGTGCGTTCAGCATCCCGACCCTGTGCTTGCAGACCAATATTCCTCCTTTCCAACAGATTGAAATTACTTGGAACAAGGACGGTGAGGTTATTTGTCGCGACACGCTTTCGGTATTCTGCGAGCCACCATGCGGATATATTCCAAACGAGTCAATCGTTTGTGACCCTGCAACCGGCAACTGGAACTATTCCGGACAAATCAAGAATACATCCGGGCAAATGGTCAACCAGGCATACATCGAGTTCACCACTCCGGGTATGAGCATCTACAACCAAACCGTTCCATTGGGCAACACGCTCCCCGGACAATTGAGCAATTTGTTCAATCTCTTGATTGGAGCACCTGCCGCAGCAGGAGATGTAATATGCTTCACGGTTACGCTTCATCAGGTGACTTCAGATGGCGAGATACTCACTTGCTGTGTCTTTGAGCACTGCTTCACTTTGCCCGAGTGCGAACAGGTGATACCGTGCGTTTGTGGTCCTGAGTTTATCGCCAATGTGAATGCAGGATTCACAGCCACTCAAAGTTCTACCAATCCATTTGCCTACACATTCCAAATGGTCAATTTTGATTGGTTTGGACCTTGCGATCAGTTCATATGGCTGTGGGGCTATACTACTCCTTCCACCGCTACAAGTGGACCTACTTCGGTAACGCATGTGTTTCCCGGACCCGGCACCTACACTGTCTGTGTGCGTGTCACGCGCACGTTGCCTGACGGTTCACAGTGTAAGCACATTAAGTGCATCCCTCTGGTGGTCACAGGATTGCCGGGCATGGCACCGCCCGATCCTGCTGCTATGAGCATTTTCCCCAACCCCACCAAGGGCCAATTTGCGCTGAAGATGTATGAAGATGTGACCTATCCAGTGTCCTTCACAGTGATGGATTTCTCCGGCCGCACCATCGCTGCTTATGAGCAAAAGGCCAAGCCTGATGACAACATCATAAGCTTCGACTTGGGCACACAGCCGGCCGGTATCTACATGCTGCACTTCAATATCGGTCAGGATACCCATTCGCGCAAGGTGATTATCGAATAATCACGCGCGACAAGAATCCCGAGAACCGGTTATCAACTAAAAGGCCGAAACCCAAAGTGGTTTCGGCCTTTTTATTTTCTTATGTCCTTAAATTGTGAAAGTGGCATGCACTTTATAAAAATTCCATTCCGCCAACCATGCAAAGCTATTCAGGCGCATGTCTTCCTGTTTCACACTTTTTCCCCTTTTGACTTCCACGCCACTTGCTACCTTCGCGCCCCCAAAAAAGAGTATCAATTCACAGGCCCAAGAATTCACTTATTGTCATGCAAATCACCCAACAGAACTCCTCAGACCAAACCATTACACTGGCGCTCACCATCGAGTCCACCGACTACAAAGCCAAGTGGGAAGCCTCTTTGCGCGACTACCGCAAGCGCGTGCCAATGCCGGGTTTTCGCCCCGGACATGCACCTGCCGCCCTAATTCTCAAAAAATATGGTAAGGGTTTGCTGGCCGACCAACTCAATGACCTGATCAACCATAGTCTCAATGACTATTTGGTCCAAAACAAAGTAGCGTATTTGGGAAATCCCCTTCCCATCCGCACTTCTTATCCCGAGGGCAACTGGGATCAACCCGATATGTTTCGTTTTGAATACGAAGTGGGCTTGGCACCTCAGTTTTCCGTCCGTTTGGATGGCCAAAAGAAACGTCCGCGTTACCGCATTTCAATTGACGACCAATTCATGAATGACCGTGTGCAAGATTTGGCGCGCAGATATGGCAAACTTTCTGAGCCCGCCACTTCCGAGGATAAAGACATGCTCATCGGCACGTTTATTCAATTGGATGCCGCTGATCAAATCATGCCCGGAGGTATCATGAATGACAGCACTATCAGCATCGAGTACATAAAAGATGGCGCTGCGCACCGGCAGTTGATTGGTTTGGAAGTTGGAGCTGAAATAGTCGTGGACCCGCACAAGGTGTCTCAAAGCCATGACGACCTCGGTCGCATGTTGGGTATCACCCATGCCCAAGTCCATCACCTACACGGGAATTTCATGTTCCGTGTGAAAGAAATCAAGCGCCTCACACCCACCGAAGTGGACCAAGCCCTGTTTGACCGCGTGTTGGGCAAGGACGCTGTGGCCGACCTCGATGGTTTCAAAGCCCGCATTTCAGCCGATTTTGAGCGCAGATTTGAACGCGATGCCGACCACCTCTTCAATCGCCACTTGGTGGAAGAAGTGATAGACACTGTCCACCCTCCGCTGCCCGATGAGTTCCTGAAACGCTGGATGCTGGCGTCAGGCTCAGAAGACACTTCTGCTGAAGAACTCGAGCACCAATATCCACAATATGCCCGCGCTTTGCGCTGGCAGCTCATAGAGCAGCAAGTGATGGCGGATAACAAGATTCAAATCAAAGAAGCGGATTTGATTGACCACGCTAAGGCTTCCATTGCATCGCAATATGCTCAATATGGAATCCCGATGACCGATGAGCAATTGGAACCGCTTGCAATTGACGCCCTCAAAAACGAAAAAGACCGCAAGGAGATAATCGAAGTTTTGGTCGAAGGTCGCGTGCTGGATGCCTTGCGTAAAGAACTCAATATCGAAGACGTATACGTGAGCCACGAAGAATTTGGAAAACGCGTCAACGAGGGCAATCATCACCATCACCATTGAGTCGATGGCCCATAGCCGACTTGAATAAATTGAAAAACCCCCGCTCGACTGCCGAAGCGGGGGTTTTTGTTTCCGGTCATTCCTCCCGCTCATCCCTTTAAATCAACAGTTCATCCTTTTTCTTGATTGATGGAAACAATTTTGCAGTCTTTTTGTTTCCAATGTGTAACTCGTGTAGATTTACACCCACTATGGAAGAAAGAGAGGACCAAATTCTGAGCAAAGCCGTTGACGTGTTCTTGAAATACGGCATCAAAAGCGTGAACATGGACGACATGTCGCGGCATTTGGGTATTTCAAAAAAAACCCTCTACAAGTATGTAAAAGACAAGCATGACTTGGTAGAGCGTGCCCTCAATTTTCACAGCAAGCGTGAAGATTGCCTCATCAAGGAAATCTGCAACAAAGATGAAAACGCTATTGACCAAGCGTTTGCGATCATGGAGATGGTCATGGACATGCTGAGTAACGTCCACCCTTCAATCATCTTTGATATGGAAAAGTACCATCCGGGGGTGTTTGGCCGCATGATGGCCGAAAAGCAAACTTCTATCTATGAGTGCATGTCGCAAAACATGAAGCGCGGCAAAAAACAAGGCCTTTACCGCTCTGATCTCAATGAAGACATGGTAGCTCGCATATACATAGCCGCCACTCGCGGAATATTTGACCCTATGCTTTTCCCCGGCAACACGGCCGATTACAAAGCCATCTACAACGAACTCTTCCGTTACCACATCCGCGGAATAGCCGGTGACAAGGGTCGCGAATACTTGGCAGAAAAAGTGAAATCTATTAAAAAATCTCAACCAAAATAACCACATCTATCATAACCACATGAAATACAGCCTATTAATTACTGCTTTGTTGTTGGTCAATTGGGCCGCTGAAGGCCAGCGCAGCATTTCACTCTCGGAGGCACTCAAACTCGGGGTCGAAAACAGCTACCAAATGCGCACCGCTCGTCTGGACCTGGAGACTTCGCGAAGCAAAGTGAAGGAAATTACCTCCATTGGTCTGCCTCAAGTCAATGCGGGAGTGGACTTCAATCAGAACATTGACATCCCTGTTCAAGTGATTCCCGATTTTATAAGCCCTGTGATGCTCAACACACTCCTCGGACTCGGCTTCATTACGCCAGATCAAGCGCAAGTTCCGGAACAGTTCATCGAGGCACAGTTTGGGACCAAGTTCACCGCAGCTGCGCGCATTTCGGCCAATCAACTGTTGTTTGACGGTTCTTATTTGGTCGGCCTCCAAGCTGCACGTACGTATGTGAGTTTCTCAGAAACCATGCTCCAAAAGTCAGAAACCGAGGTCCGCATCGCCATTCGAAATGCTTACTACACCGTGCTCATGGCCGAGGAAAATGCTCGAGTGCTGCGTGAAAGCCGTGACTTGGTTACCAAAACGTTGAATGACACCAAGGCCATGTTCCAAGCCGGATATGTGGACCAAACGGACGAGGATCAACTGGCACTTACGTTATCTCAGCTGGATGCGCAAGTCAAACTGGCTGAAAGTCAAGCCTTGAGTGCTAAGAACTTTTTAAAGTTTCAGATGGGTCTGCAGCTGACCGAACAAATCACCCTTACGGACTCACTTGGCTCGCAGGTTGCCGGAGCCATTGACGAGGCTCTGTTGGTCACTGCTTTTAACTCAGCCAACATGGTTGACCAACGCATTACTGACACGAATGTGCTGCTTCAAGAATTGTTGGTGCGCAAAGAAAAAGCCGCTTATTTGCCTTCACTCTCTGCGTTTTTCAGCCACTCGCAGTCGGCTTTGCGAAATGAGTTTGACTTCTTCGATTCAGACAAAGACTGGTTTCCGTCCACAATGTGGGGTGTAACGCTCAACATCCCCATCTGGAGCAGCGGGCTTCGCCAACAAAAGGTCAATCAAGCCAATATTGAAGTGAAAAAGGCCGAAATCCTGAGAGAGCAGACCACCCAAGCCCTCAATCTCGAATTCGAGAACGCTAAGTCCGAATACGTTTTTGCACTGGAGAACTACAACAATGCCCAATCGGCAGCAGATATCGCCAAGCGCATCAACGACCGAACACTGGTCAAATACAAAGAAGGGATGGCCACCAGTTTCGAGCTAACCCAAAGCGAAAATCAAGAACTCACCGCCCAAGGCCAATTGCTGGCTTCCAATCTCCGCTTGCTCCAAGCCGGCCTTGCCATGGACAAATTATTTAACCGACTTTAATTAACAAGACAAACCACACATCATGAAAAACGGAATTTTCACCCTGTTGATAGCTGCACTTCTGGCAGCTTGCAGCCAACCTGAACAGACAGATTTGGCGCGCCTGACTGCCACCCGCGACTCGCTCAAGACAGTTCAACGCGACCTGGCCACCCAAATCAAGGACTTGGACAATCAGATTAAAGCACTGTCTGAAGAAGCTGAGATTATCCAAGTGACCGGCTATACCACTGCCCCCGGCATTTTTGAGCACTATTTCACAGTTTATGGTGACTTGCGCTCTGACTCCGAGGCCCTTATCTATCCCGAATCACAGGGCATTATCAAATCAGTATTGGTCAACGAAGGAGCCCAAGTCAATGCAGGCCAATCCCTTATGGTGCTGGATGCTTCCATTCTCCAACAGCAGGTAAAAGAAGTGGAGACCAACTTGGCTTTTGCCAACGAGACTTTCAAAAAACAAGAATCGCTGTGGAAGCAAAAAATCGGCTCTGAGATGCAATATCTGCAAGCCAAAACCCAGAAGGAATCATTAGAAGCTACGCTGGCCACCCTGAAAAAGCAGATTTCGAAAAGCACGGTAACAGCACCATTTTCAGGTGTTGTTGACCTCATCATGCCCAAACAAGGCGAAATGGCATCTCCCGCTATGCCGGTCATTCGATTGGTCAATATGCAAAAACCCTATCTCAAGGCGGATGTGAGTGAAGACTACCTCGGAAAGATTGACAAAGGAACGCCCGTACGAGTGATTTTTCCGAACATAGACACCATCAGTACTACCATTGCCCGCATAGGCAATTACATCAAACCCGAAAACCGCACATTCGAAATCACTGTGGATGTGCCGACAGGAAAAAAGCTGAATCCCAATCTGTTTGCCTCGGTCAAAATCAATGATTTCAAGGCTGATTCTGCTGTGGCCATTCCCGCTTCTCTCATCATGTTGGATGCGGCCGGGGAAAGCTATGTATGGAAACTCGAGTCAACGGACGGAATGCACAGCGTTCAAAAACAAAAGATTAAAACGGGCATGACGTACGAAGGGAAAACCCACATCACATACGGACTGAAGGGTAACGAATTGCTGGTGAACAAAGGTGCCCAACGCGTGACTGAAGGCGACTTGGTGCGCGTGATTCAATGAGGACCGCAACATGAATAACAAGGGAACAACGCCTCAAACCACAACACATGCAAACGAACGAACCCAACAATAACATTGTCAAGAATTTTGGCCTGTCCACTTGGGCGGTCAATAATCGGATGACTGTTTACGTCATCACTTTTATCATCACTGTTGGCGGATTGATAAGCTATATCAATGTGCCCAAAGAGAGCTTTCCGGAGCTGGTGATGCCCGAGATTTACATCTCCACATTCTACCCGGGCAACACAGCCGCGGACATGGAGAAACTTATCACCCGTCCGCTTGAGAAAGAGCTTAAGGGAATCACAGGGGTGGACAAAATCACCTCGACCAGCACACCGGGCTACAGCGCCATCGACATCAAATTCCTTTCGAATGTGAAGCCCTCGGACGCGCTCCGCAAGGTGAAGGACAAAGTGGACATTGTCAAAAGCGACCCCGATTTTCCCAAAGATCTGCCCGCAGACCCCAACGTCTTCGAGATGAACTTCTCGGAGCTCATGCCGGTGCTCAACATCAATCTGTCGGGTGATTTTTCGCCTGACGAGTTGGAGAAGTATGCCGAGTATCTGGAGGACAAAATCGAAATGTTGCCCGAAATCACCAAGGTGGACATCAAGGGTATCATGGAAAAAGAAATGCGAATCGAAGTGGATCGATACCGCATGGAGGCCCGCAGGGTGAGTTTTGGCGATATCGCCCAGGCCGTGCAGGGGGAAAACCTCAATATCTCGGGGGGTGAAATCCTGATGGATGAAACCAAACGCTCAGTCCGTGTGACCGGAGAATTTTCGTCTACCGAAGACTTAGAAGCCTTGATAGTCAAGGCTGAAAACGGACATATTGTCTATTTGCGCGATGTGGCCACTGTCAGTTTTGCCGAAAAGGAGAAAGAGTCATTTGCTCGCCAATCTCTCAAGCCTGTAGTGAGTCTGGACATCATCAAGCGCGCGGGAGAAAACCTGCTCAACGCCCAAGAAGGCATTGCGGCCATTCTGGACGAAGCGCGCAGAGATGTGCTGCCGCGCAATCTGGAACTCACCATGACCAATGACCAGAGCGACATGATTCGCACCCAAGTGGATGAGCTGCAAAACAGCATCATCTTCGGGGTATTGCTGGTGGTGGGCGTGCTCATGTTTTTCTTGGGATTGCGCAATGCCCTGTTTGTGGGCTCGGCCATTCCCTTGTCCATGTTCATGTCCTTTATGATTCTCAATTCCATGGGCGTGACGTTCAATATCATGGTGCTTTTCTCCTTGGTGTTGGCCTTGGGGATGCTGGTGGACAACGGCATTGTGGTGGTGGAAAACATCCACCGTCTGATGTCCGAAGGAATGGGTCGCGTGCAAGCGGCCAAGGAAGGTGTGGGCGAGGTGGCCATGCCCATCATTGCTTCCACGGCTACCACGCTGGCGGCCTTTCTTCCATTGGCTTTTTGGCCGGGCATCATGGGCGAATTCATGAAATACCTGCCCATCACGCTGATTATCGTATTGGGTTCATCGCTGTTTGTGGCGATGGTCATCAATCCGGTTCTCACTGCTGTGCTGATGAAGGTGAAAGAAGACGCGGCTGACAAGAAACGCGTGCTCAAAGTCACGCTCACGCTGATTTCCATCGGTATTTTGTTCTTGGCCATGGGTGTACCATCGGCTGTCAAAGGGTTGGTGGTGCTGGGCAATTTGCTGGTGATAGGCGGATTGGCGGGCATGCTCAACACGTTTTACCTTTCCGGAGCCACCGAGCGTTTTCAGAACAATGTGTTGCCACGATTGGAAAATGCCTATGAGCGATTTCTGAAGAGCGCCCTTCGCAAGGGCAACCCCTATTTCTACTTCTGGGGCACTGTGGGCTTGCTGTTCTTTTCGTTCATCTTGTTGGGTGCTTTTCCGCCTCAAGTGACTTTTTTCCCTGCCAACCAGCCGCAGTACCTCAACGTTTACATAGAAAAACCCATCGGTACAGATATCGAAACCACCAACCGCATTTCGCAGGAGGTGGAGGCCATCGTGATAGACGAGGTGAACAGTGCGGAATACATGGACACTGACCCGGTAACAGGCAAGCCCTACAACTTCTTGGTCACCTCGGTCATTGGACAGGTGGGCGCGGGCACCAGCGACCCGGCCCAGGGGCCATCCTTTGGCAACACGCCCGAGAAAGCCCGCATCACGGTGTCTTTTGTCAAATTCGATCAGCGCAGAGGCATAGATACCAATGAGGTGCTCAACCGCTTGCGCAAAAGGCTCAAGAGCTATCCCGATGCACAAATCATAGTGGCCAAAAACGAAGACGGCCCGCCCCAAGGCCCGCCCATCAACATCGAAGTGACAGGCGAGAACTATGATTCGCTGCTGCACTATGCCCGATTGCTGCACAGGCACATAGATGGGCTCAATATCCAGGGCATAGCCGAGCTGAAAATCGATGTGAACAAAGACAAACCCGAAATGCTGGTGAACATAGACCGCGACCGCGCGCGCAGATTCGGCCTTTCGACCGGACAGGTGGGCGATGCCTTGCGCACGGCTTTGTTCGGAAAGGAAATCTCCACCTACAAGGATGGCGAAGACGACTATCCGGTCAATATCCGATTCAAACAGGACCTGCGCGGTGATGCTGCCACACTGCTCAATCAGATGATCATCTTCCGCGACCCCAGCAATGGCCAAATCAAAGAAGTGCCCATCTCGGCTGTGGCCAATGTGGAGTTTGTCAATGCTTTTTCGGCCATCAAACGCAAGCAGTTGAAACGTGTGGTGACGCTTTATTCGGACGTGTTGCAAGACTACAACGCCAACGAAATAGTGGCCAATCTGAAAGAAGAATTGGCATTGGTGGACTTGCCCGATGATATCAATGTCAACTTCACAGGCCAGCAAGAGGAGCAAGCCAAGGAAATGGCCTTTTTGTCCACAGCCTTGCTTATCGCTCTGTTCCTCATTTTCTTGATTATTGTGGGGCAGTTCAACAGTATCAGCTCTCCGTTCATCATTATGTTTTCGGTGGTGTTCAGCTTGATTGGGGTGTTTTTGGGCTTGGTCATCTTCCGCATGGAGTTCGTCATCATCATGACCATGATCGGTATCATCTCGCTGGCGGGGGTGGTGGTGAACAATGCCATTGTGTTGATAGACTACACCAATCTCATCCGCGCGCGCAGAGCCACCGAGTTGGGCTTAGCTCCGGGTGAGCAGTTGCCCTTTGGCGAAGTGGTGGACGCCATTATCCAAGGCGGCAAAACCCGTCTGAGGCCTGTGTTGCTCACGGCCATCACCACGGTGTTCGGACTGTTGCCGCTGGCCGTTGGGCTCAATATTGATTTTGTGGGATTGGTGTCGAACTACGAGCCCAACATCTATGTGGGTGGCGACAACAACATCTTCTGGAAACCCATGTCATGGGCCATCATCTTCGGATTGACGTTTGCCACTTTCCTCACATTGGTGATTGTGCCCATCATGTATTGGTTCTTGACGCGGGTGAAATACCGATGGGTGTTCAAACAAAAGGCCTGAAGCAGCACCGGGCAAATAACGTTTGTTGGGATTTCTCCCCACTGCGTTGTTCTTCCCGGCACGGTAATGGGAAATAACCAGGCGTAACGTTATCGAATGTTACGCGTCTCAAAAGCCACAGGGTCGGGACAAATTGAAATAGCAAATTGCAGAATGGCCGAGGTTCTCTCGGCAGTTCATTCATCATACAGTTTGGTTAAGGTTTAAGGTTAGGAAAGGCCCCGGCAACGGTTGGGGCCTTTTCATTTTCCGGACTTTTTTTCTTTGTCCACTTCCCATTTCCCGATTCTTCTGTCCTTTCTTCGGCATTTTGCTCTATATGCTTTTATTTGTGCTACACTTTAATGCCCTCAGCCATGACCCTGATGCTCCTGAGCCAATTGAGAAAAAATCTTTTACCCGGCCAAAAATTCCGCAGATACTTGGTCTATGCCTTGGGCGAAATCCTGCTGATAGTGACGGGTATTCTGGTGGCCGTGAACCTGAATAATTGGAATGCCAAAAGAAACGGGCAACAACGCCTCAACGAGACCTACAAACTCATCTGCAACGAGCTGAAAGCTGACAGTGCTTCATTTGGCCACACCCTGAGGGCATGGAAGTAATATGACACCTTGTACCAAAATGTGATGGCCAATAGGCTGACGGAGGAGGACTATCGGGCAGACGGGCGCTATGCTTCGCTGTTGGGCGGGTATCCTTTGGTGCCGGTGCACCAATCGGGTTATCAGATGCTGATTTCTTCGGATGCGTTGGCGCCTGACGACAGTGTGGCGCTGGCTGTGTTGGACTTTTATGCCGGTGTGAACCGCTTTATCCCCGAATTGGAAGGCAACATGGCCGCCAATGTGACACGCACGTTGGACTTTTTGAAAATGAACACCACTTGGTATGCCGATGTGCTCAATCGCACACCCAATGAAGCATTTTTTCAATTTGCGACCACCGACCCGCGGTGGCGCAATATGGTGAATGACCAGTATGTGTAAGTTTATCGGAATTATTTGGCTTTTGTGGAAGGGATGCTGCCGGAGATGAAGAGACTGATAGAGGCGCTGGAAGGGCGGGAAGTGACCGCGCGGTAGCACAATGAACCGAAGACCAACACGCCCTCAACCGCAGAACGGAAGTGAGGTTGGAGTGATTGGCTTTTGATGGTTTTGATGAAAGTGAACCGTGATGTGTCCGGCCGGGAGGCATTTCGGCAAGCTCAGCGACCATCGAGAAAACCGGGACGTAGTCGGAGGATTCGTCCAGCGGGGCTATTTTGTACCAAAGGGCCGCCCGCCTATGGCGGGCTTTTCAGGTGTTGCAAAAGTCCGCCTTAGGCGGACGACCATATGGTAGCAAGGATGTGGTTCCGGTATCAAAAGTCCGCCTCAGGCGGACGACCTTTTGGCAGCCTGATTTCCACGACCATGAAACTCGCGCCTTTTACCTTCTCATCGGTTGTTGCTGCGTGGAGCAATGGATGCCGCCTCCTTCCCAATTCTGCGGCATGGCTTCGATGAAGACGACTTTGCGGCCGGGGAATTGTTCTTCAAAAATTTGGCGCACTCGGTTCTCTTTTTCGGGGGATGAGCCTTCGTTGATGTAGCTCGACACGAGGACGAGGCCGTTGGTGACCAGGTAGTTCATATAGCTGGATGCGGGCACGCGGAGGAGGGTGTCGCCCGGGGCGGGTGCTTCGGAGAGGTAGAACATGTTGACGTGTATGTCATAGAACCCCATGGAGGCGTAGTCATCAACAGCGAGGACTTGTTTGGGCAGCATATCGGGCATGGGCACTTTGATGATGGTGAAGGGTTTGCCGTCTTGGTCGGTGGCGTTTTTGAGGATTTCGTAGCTCTCGCTCAGGCTTTCGTAGTTGAGGCGATTGACGGGGTTGAGGTCTTTTTCGGCCTCATCCACCCAAGCCAGCAGGATGGTGTTGGGGGTGGAAAACCGCACGAACTCATCGGAGTGCTGCACGCCACCGCCTACATAGGGGCCCGTGATGCGCCTGAAGAATCCGTTGGGATCTTCGGCCAGGCCGCGCTTGAGCCAAATGACGTTGGTCACGCCCAAGACTCTTTTGAATTCGCTTTCGATGTGTGTCTTGGTGAGGGTGGGGTTGCGATTGACCACGGCCGATTCGCAGACGATGAGGGTGCCTTTGCCGTTCACTTCGATGTTGCCTCCTTCGTGCACCACATCGGTTTTGAGGATGGTGGCATTTTCGGCAATGGCCATGAGGCTGTCCACCACGCCCGAGGACTTCATGTAGGGCAATAATTGGCTGACGTATTTGTGGACGCTGTCGGCATTGCGGTTGAATTTCTCTGCGTAATACTCGGGACGGCCATAGAGATTCCACCCGAAATCGGCCACTCCGAGCTCTCCTTTACCATTGACCAAGAAGGTGGCTCCATGGTCTCTGATCCAATAGCGGTCGCCCGGAATGACGAGGAATCGGATGTTGGCGGTATCGACCTGTTGTTGGAGCAAATAGCTTGTGGCGGTCTGCCTCAGGCTGTCGGAGTCGAAAGCGAATTTGATAGTGACGTGCGGGGTGAGGGCTTTGACCATCTCCACCACAGCGTCATAGAACCCTCCGGAGCTGTCGGCCTCCCAACCGAGCCAAACGGCCTCGTGGGGTTCCCATTCTGCGGGCATGTAGAATTTGTCTTCCTTTTGGCCGCAGGCCGCGAGCAGCACGAGAGCCCCGATATTTGAGCGCTCATATCAACCTTTATCCAAACATGAAACACCTCATCATCATTGCCGCCAAACGGGCACCAACAACGGGCAGCCGTGGATGCAACTGAGCAACCAAATCAGTGTGTCGGCCGAGCACTATGCAGCGCGGGGCATAGACAGCAGGCAACAGCCGATGACATGGGTGGTGCAGGGGGCGCCCACGCTGCAAATAGGGGATACTCCGGTGCCGTTTCAGTTTACTTTTTCGTCATTTGAGAACAGCTATCAAACGCCTTTTAACCAAATGGGCACCAGTCCGAAGTACAAATGGATACAGGTGCATGTGGGCTATCGGAATTTGCAATTCAGCAACTACACGATGGGCGGACAGCGCATGTTGGGAGCGGGTGTGGAGCTGACTCCGGGCAAGTGGCACATGGGTTTTTTCTGGGGAATGCTGCCCCCCCGCTGGCGCGGATTTGTAATCCGTGCCAAAGCCTGAACATTTTTTATCTACGCTGTCCCCTGCTAAGCGTAGAAGAAAAGTTGGGCGTATCTTCTGGCTACGTCCGGGCTATCCCGGCCTCCGGCCGGACACAATATCTTCCCCCCATGAAAACACATCAAGAATATCTGTCCGCGCCCATTCGATTAACCTTCAACGAAAACGAAGACAAAATCTATCCTTGGCTAAAAATCGTGGGGTTTTACTTCGCCATTTCTCTCCTTTTATTTTGACATAAACCTCTGGTCTTAATTCCGCTGTAAATCGGTTCCTAAGTTTCGGTCCCTGACCCTCGGTCCCTGCGCCTGTCGAAGGTGCCGAACCTCGGTGATTGAGCCTGTCGAAACCCCCTCCCTCAAAACTCCGCATTCAGAGGTGTTCGCGGAAATGGGATCACATCCCGGATATTCGTCATCCCCGTCACAAACATAATCAGGCGCTCAAAGCCCAACCCAAAACCCGCATGCGGGGCCGTGCCATATCTGCGCGTGTCCAAGTACCAGTCCAGCTCATGCGCATCTATCCCAAATTGAGCACACTTGGCCGTCAACACATCCAAGCGCTCCTCGCGCTGCGAGCCCCCTATGATTTCCCCAATCCCCGGCACCAGTATGTCCATGGCCGCCACCGTCTTCCCATCCTCGTTCAGGCGCATGTAGAAAGCCTTGATAGCCGCAGGATAATCCCGCAGTATCACAGGAGCCGTAAAATGCTTCTCCACCAAATACCGCTCGTGCTCACTCTGCAAGTCAATACCCCATTCCACCGGATATTTGAATTTCTTCTTCTTATAGTGGTTCGATTCCAACAAGATTTGGATTGCCTCCGTGTAGGTCAATCGCTCAAACGGATGGTCCACCACAAAGCGTAAACGCTCCATCAGGCCCATGCTGTTGCGCTGGTCCTGCGGTTTTGATTTTTCCTCCTCCGCTTCGCGCTTGGCTAAAAAGTCCAAGTCTGCAGCGCAGTGCGTCAGGGCATAGTTGAGCAGGTATTTCAAAAAATCCTCTGCCAAGTCCATATTGTCCACAATGTCCGCAAAAGCCACCTCGGGCTCGATCATCCAAAACTCAGCCAGGTGCCGCGATGTGTTGGAGTTCTCTGCCCTGAACGTGGGCCCGAACGTGTACACCTTGCCCAATGCCATGGCGCCCAACTCAGCCTCCAGTTGCCCGCTCACCGTCAGGTTGGTCACCTTGCCAAAAAAATCTTGGCTGTTGTCCACCTTGCCCTCGGGCGTGCGGGCCGGTTGGTCCAGGTCCAGCGTGGTCACCCTGAACATTTCGCCCGCCCCCTCGGCATCGCTGCCTGTGATGATAGGCGAGTGCAAGGAATAAAAACCGCGATCGTGAAAATATTGGTGAATAGCAAAAGTCATGGCGTGGCGCACCCTGAACACTGCACTGAAAGTGGAAGTGCGGAAGCGCAGGTGCGCTTTTTCGCGCAGAAACTCCAGCGTGTGCCTCTTCATCTGAATCGGAAAACGCTCCGCATCTGCCTCGCCCATCACCGTCACTCTGTCCGCTGCCACCTCCGTCTTTTGGCCTTTGCCTTGGCTGGCTTGCAGCGTGCCCGTCACCTCCACCGAGGCGCCTGTGCTCAGCTTGCGCAGCACCGCATCGGGTGTGTTGTCGCGGTTGAGCACAACTTGCAGATTGTCTATGCACGAGCCGTCATTGACGGCCAAAAATTGGTCATTGCGCAGCGTCCGCACCCAGCCGTGGATGGTCACGGGGCGGCCTATGTGGGTTTCGTCAAGCAATTGGGCAATGCGATAGCGATTGGATTTTTCCACGGGAAAAGGTTTTTTTCAGTTAAAAAAATGAGGCGCAAATGTAAGCCTCTCGCGCAAGCCGCAAGGCCGGGGGAGAGCCGGAAAAAGCAAAACAGAAGAGAGGAGAAATGCCGAGCGGATTATTTGCCGTAAGACTCGATTTTACCATCGCGCAATTTCACCACACGTTGGGCATGCCTCGAGATATCGTCCTCATGGGTCACCAGGATCACTGTGTTGCCTTTCTTATGTATTTCGTCAAAAAGGGCCATGATTTCATAGCTTGTCTTGGTGTCCAGGTTGCCCGTTGGCTCATCGGCCAATATGATAGCCGGATGATTGACCAAAGCGCGGGCAATGGCAACCCGTTGGCGCTGACCACCGCTGAGTTCATTGGGCTTGTGGTGCATGCGGTCTTGCAGGCCCACCATCAGCATCACCTCCTCGGCCCGCTGCTTGCGATCGGCTGCCGCCATGCCCGCATAGATGAGCGGCAAGGCCACATTGTCCAAGGCTGTGTAGCGGGGAAGCAGGTTGAAAGTCTGGAAAACGAAGCCGATTTCTTTGTTGCGAATTTCGGCCAACTCGCCATCAGACAGGCGGGCCACATCCGGCCCATTGAGAAAATAGCGTCCCGAAGTAGGGGAGTCCAAGCAGCCCATCACATTCATCAGCGTGGACTTGCCCGAGCCCGATGGGCCCATGAGCGCCACAAATTCGTTCTTATCAATGGTCAAGTTCACCCCATCTAAGGCGCGGACCACTTGATTGCCAATGTGGTAGGTTTTATATACTTCCTCTATGCGGATTACTTCCATGGGGCCAAATATACCCGTCTGCCCGGCCGCTCGATGACCGCTCATCACATGTCTGACAAGGGAAAAAATAGCATTCGGGTGCAAATGCTATTTTTGCCTTGTAGGGGCAACCAACAGGGAAAAACCCAAGTCCTTATGCCGTGACAATTGACTTTGACCATTATGAATAGATTTTACCCGAGACTCTCCACCCTTTTTGCCAAGCCTTTTGTGGCAGTGGGTGCATTGATAGCCGTGCTTTCGTCCTCAGCCCAAGTGCAGGTGGACATGAGCATGACCCCCGAACAATTGGTGCAGCAAGTGCTGCTGGGCGATGGCATCACAGTGTCCAACGTCACCTTCAACGGACTTCCCGGCAACCAACCCAACAACCAAATCGGCAAATACACCGGCCCTTCCAATTTCATTGCGTTCAACGAAGGCATCGTGATGGCCTCCGGCAATGCCGATCAGTTGATTGGCCAGTGGGGCGGCATCGACCCCAACATCACCCAAGACCCGGATTTGCTGATGATTGCCAATGTGGGTGGAACCAATTTTACGGTGAATAACTGCGCCATTCTCGAGTTCGATTTCGTCCCGATGGGCGATTCTATCAATATCCGCTTTGTGTACATGTCTCAGGAATATCCCGGCTACACATGCAGCAGTTTCAATGATCCTTTTGCCTTCTTCCTGAGCGGCCCCGGCATCAGCGGCCCTTACTCCAATAATGCCATCAACATTGCCCTCATCCCCAATTCCAACACACCTATCGGAGTCAACACCATCAACGGAGGTGTGCCCACAGGCGGTGGTCAGGTGGCCAATTGCTTGGCCGCCAACCCCAACTATGTAGCCGATAGCCAATACTACGTGTGGAACAACCCGCCCCAAGCAGGCGATGTGCAGTTCCCCGGCATGACAGTGACTTTGACGGCCCGTGCTGCGGTAACATGCGGCCAGCCTCACCACATCAAATTGGCCATTGCCGATGCCTCAGACGGTGCGCTGGACTCGGGCGTGGTCATTGAGTCGGGCAGTTTTGTGAGCACGGGTATTGATTTGGATTTGTTTATACCTCTCGGCATGGGTGCCAATGATTCCACCCTTTATGAAGGCTGTGGAAATCCAATCCTGATGTTCAGCCGCCCACCCGAATTGGCAGACATGGACCAAATCGTGGATTTGAACATCAGCGGTACCGCTACCAATGGAGACGATTACTCATTACTCCCCACACAGCTGTTTTTTGCCGCTGGCGAAACAGAGATTCCCATTCCTTTCTCAGCTCCTTATGATTTGTTGGTCGAAGGCACAGAGTCGGTTATTATCTCATACACGACCTATCTGCCATGCGCGGACGAAGAGGTTACCACCACTTTCACATTTTACATCCTCGATCCGGCTCCCCTCGAATACCAAATTGACGATGTGGATATGGAATGCGGAGACATAATCAATCTGGCACCCACCATAACCGGAGGCTATGGAGCTTATGCCATCGAGTGGCAAAACGGAAGCAATGGGCTGAGCATACCGGTGTCCCCGGTGCTGACCACCACTTATTTCTTCACGGTGTCTGACACATGCGGTTTTCCCACATTAGATGGACAGGTGACAGTCAACTTGCCTATCAATCCTCCCCTTACAGTGGATGCGGGCCCCGATCAGAGTATCAATTGCTTGGACCCGCTAACATCCACGGCTATCCCAACAGGTGGATACGGAGTTTACACATTCCTTTGGACCAATGACTTGAATGAAATTGTGGGCAACAGTGCCAACTTGAACTGGACTACCAACACTCCCGGCACCGTGATGGTCACCGCCATGGACGCCTGCGGAATCACCGCCACCGATGCATTCAATTTCAGTTTTCCGCCTGTCCCGGTCTTCGTGGATTTAGGGCCTGATTTCAATGTGACTTGTTTGGACATCACCACGCTCAACCCAACCGTCACAGGAGGTGTAGGAAATTACTTCTACGAATGGTTCAGCGGCCCGCAGATGATGGGCACCGGAGCCACCCTCGACATTCAATTGCTCAATGCCTCCACCATTACACTCAATGTGGTGGACCAATGCGGCAATGCCAATTCAGACCAACTCAATATCAGTGTGCCACCCGTAACTATCATCGTGGACCTCGGCCCTGATTTGATTGTCACTTGTCTGGACGAGCCCGAACTCAATGGAAATCCCATTGGCGGTGTAGGTCAATACAGCTATCAATGGAACATGGGCCCCGCCAATCTTGGCACCACACCCACCATATTGCACGCCACTTCAGTAGATGCGACCATCACGCTCACCGTCAATGACGAATGCGGCAATGTGTCCTCAGACGAAATCAATCTGATTGTGCCGGCCGCTCCGGTAGAAATTCTTCATAAGAACGACACCATCATCTGCAAAGGAGACAATTTGGAATTGTGGGCATTGGCCATCGGAGGACATGGGGGTTACACGTACACTTGGTCGCCTGTTTTCAGCAATGCCACCCTGTTCGAAGACCGACCCTTCCACACCACAACATACACTGTGCATGTTGTTGACATATGTGGCAACGAGAAAACGGAGGAAGTAGTCGTGCAAGTGCAAGATTTCAAAGCTTTGTTTGACTTCAATTATATTGGCAATTGGGGCTACCAATTGGTCAATGCCACCACCCACCCCGAAGGCGCATTTTTCTACTGGGAATTGGGCGATGGCACAACTTCTACAGAGTTTGAACCGGAGCACTATTACTATGACCTGGAGTCGCACTTGGTATCCATGTACAGTGTGAGCGAAATCGGCTGCAGAGACTCCGTCTCGAGATGGTTCCATCCATTTGCTGATGTGTATGTGCCCTCGGCTTTCAGTCCCAACAACGATGGCGTGAATGATGTTTTCCAGGCATTTGGCCACTCATTGGCGCGATTTGAAATGTGGATTTTCAACCGCTGGGGCGAAGAAGTGTTCTACACAGACGATATCACTAAACCGTGGGTCGGTGACCACGATCGAGGTGAGTATTATGTCCAATCTGAATTGTTCACATATAAAGTGGTGGCCCGCGGCATCAGGGGCAATGCCATTGAGCAACAGGGAAGCATCACTGTGTTGAGGTGATTGGCTTTTGCCAAAGCGAAATAGGTCCGAGCAAGTTCCAATGATGAAAATTCAACTGAATTAGGTCAATGTCGTTACTATCTCTTGACAAGCCATCGGGCAGATGATTCTACGCATGTCCTCCACGCACGAAACATGGATTCAGCCTATATGTCCCGAGAAAATCGAATGGAAGAGTGGTTGTTAGTTCAAGACCTGAAATTTGAAAAATCTGCAAATCACAGGCAACTTATCTTCGCCCCGCAATATCAATCACCCGCAAGAATCTGAAAAAGTTGATACCAATGAATTTTAATTTATCCCTTTCGAAAATCAGTCTTTTCTCCATAGCCATTGCGGCTTTTGGATGCTCAATTGAGGCAAAATCCCAAGTTACAGTTGATCTAACCCTTACGCCACAGCAGTTGGTTGAGAACATTCTGTTGGGTGGCGGCATCGAAGTCTCTAACGTTACTTTTAACGGACAAGCGGGTAACATATTGAACCCTCAAATCTGCAAATACAACGGCCCCAGCAATGTGGTTTCATTCAATGAAGGGATTTTCATGGCTTCGGGCGCAGCTGATCAAATTGTGGGTGGTTTTACCAATCCTGCTAACTTCTTCAATGGCGATGCGGACTTGTTTTCAGTAGCCAATAGCACAGCCGGTACCAATTTCAGTGTGAACAACCAGGCCATTCTTGAGTTTGACTTCGTTCCGACCGGAGACATGCTCAACATTCAGTTTGTCTTTTGTTCGCAGGAGTATCCCGGTTATACCTGTTCAAGTTTCAATGACCCTTTCGCTTTCTTTATCAGCGGTCCGGGCATCACGGGGCCATACAGCAATAATGCGGCTAACATTGCGCTTATTCCCAATTCGAACACGCCCATTGCAGTGAATACCATTAACGGTGGTGTTCCTACGGGTGGTGGGACCGTGGCCAATTGCTTGGCTGCTAATCCCAATTTCGTTGCAGACAGCCAATATTTCGTTGAAAACGGTAACATGCCCGCGGGTGATGTCCAATTTCCGGGTTTGACCACAACTTTACTGGCCACTTCACCTGTTGTATGCGGGGAAACCTACCATATTAAACTGGCCGTAGCTGACGTTTCTGACGGAGCTTTGGATTCGGGAGTGTTCTTGGCTGCCGGCAGTTTCGAATCGAGTGGCTACAGCGTGAACATTGCCTCATCGTTGGCCGGAAGTGACGGTTTGCCCTTGGTGTATGAGGGTTGTGAGCCTGTGACAATCAATTTGGCCAAAGGCGGCTGC
>Ga0169931_10002267_pt1 | contig 31381 bp, 25 predicted proteins | sample Kivu_15m_20L_FD_129675 | JGI IMG/M metagenome (GOLD analysis project Ga0169931, IMG submission 129675) | Freshwater microbial communities from Lake Kivu, Western Province, Rwanda to study Microbial Dark Matter (Phase II) - Kivu_15m_20L... | ecosystem: Environmental > Aquatic > Freshwater > Lake...
CTCAGATTCTACTTTAATAATGGCTGTGACTAGGTAATCGCCACTTAGAAGACGCTCAGAATCAAGCATGGTTAGGGTGGTAATTAGGGGGATCCAGGCTCCATCCCGGCCATAGGAGAGGGATGGGAGGTAGGAAAAACCGGTGGAGTCACTTACCAGCTGTTGATTGATAAAGATGTTGGCAGCCCCAGAATCGGTCTTAACGATCTGAGAGATAACTAGCTCCGTCTCTGAGAGAACTGGCTGACGGCTAGTTCTGTAGAGAGATCCTAGAGATCCAGTTGAATCAGTGACGCTAAATCCTGTTGGGATTCCAGCTCTATCAAGACCTGCAAAGTTAAATTGTGTTGCCTTGGCATTTTCAACTGCAGCTTGTGCTTTAGCGATTGCAGCTGGGGTAATCGCTGAAGATGCTGAGGCTTCAACAGCAGGTGATGCTGCTTCAACTTCGCTTGCAGCTTCACTTGAAGAGATAGTTTCCTGAGTTGTTACAACAGGAAGCTCGCTCTCTGTTGGCATTGCATTAAATCCAAGGAAGGCGAAGAAAACTAAAATTAGTGAAAGAGCTGCTTTGCTTGATTTCTTAGCCACTTGCGCTGCTTTCTTATAAGTTGTTGAGAGCATATCTAGGGCAGTTAAACCACGCTCGCTATCAACAATTAGCTCGCTCATTACCCTGCGTAGAGATGCTCGAGCTCTTGAAACAGTATGTCTTACGGCAGATTCTTTGATACCAAGCTCTGCTGCAATTTCTGCCGTTGACCTTCCCTCCATCTCCCACATCACAAGAGCTGCTCGCTCTGCAGGTGAGAGCATTGCAAGTGCCTGTCTAACAATTGCCGCATCATCTGCTGCAGCAATTACATCGACATGATCTTCATTATCGACCCAGGTTGATTCAAGCTCTGCTGAGGCATCATCTAGAACTACAAGGTTTGGACGACGACCTTCGATACGGAAGATATCGATACAGAGGTTCTCTATTGTTCTATGCATATAGCCAAGTGCGTGGTCAGTTGATTCAAGCTCAGGGGCGGCGAGCATGACCTTGATTAGGGCATCTTGGACTACTTCTTCAGCTTTAGCTCTATCTTTTAGGATTCGTGAGGCGTGGGCGATTAGCTCACTACGGTGCTCTGTGTAGAAAGCACCAAGCTCCGCCACGGTCCAGACCTTCAGGCCTGCGGCGGCAGATTTCTTACGTAGTGACACTTAGAGAGCCCCTTATTTCTATACCGGTTTGAATTGCAGAGTCGACCGTCGCCGCCTCTACCCCCTACAACGAGTTGAAGCTCCATTTGTAGCGGGTAATGGACAAAAAGGACAAATTGTCCATCTATGTTGCTACTTGCCCTGGTTCAAAAATTTCTTGATCTCAGCCTCGACAATTTTGTTGTTTGGATCGAGACGAAGTAGTTGATTGGCTGCTTGAATCCTGCGATTGTCAGTTGCGACTTCACTGGAGAGGATCGCAACCCAAGCTTGCCAATTTCGAGGGTTTTGCTTCAGGAGAGACTCAGCTACTTTCAGAGTGTCTACAGGTCTACCAGCCTTTGCCAAGGCGCCCATTAGCGCTTCTCTGTGAAAGTCCTGGATGCCTACAGATTTGGATAACTCAAGTGCTTTGTCTAGCTTGGCGCTCTTAATATACTGTGAAAAGCGAGAATCCGCAATATTCGGAAGTATAGAAATTGCGCCCACAATCAAAGCTAAGAAAGTCGATGTGAGAACTTGTATTGACTTTCCACGCCCTAGAGTCTTACCTGTGCCAAATTCAAGTGAAGCCCTCTTTTTCTCTAGATCTCGTGATTTCTTGCCCTTTTGAGATGAAGTGTCTTTGGCGAAGTTATCAACTCGATACCTAATAACGTATCCGTTTATTACCCCCGTGAAAATGAAACCCCAGACGCCAACTCCTATTTGATTAATGCTTATTAAACAAAAAACCATAAATCCTAGCCACATTGCAGAAAAGGCTGTCAGATCAAAATTCTGATAGTTGGCTCTCAGCGCAGTAAAAATCGAATACAAAGTCAATGCCATTATTGATAAAAATATTAGACCAGAGAAAACACCTGCTCCCGAAAAGACATCGAGAAAAATATTATGGGCGGTATTTGTCACTCTCTGTGGGCCAGTTCTCACAACAGCTTCTAAGGTTCGATACTCCCTATAAAAATCACCGTAGGAGTCAATCCCTATCCCATTTGCAGGGTTTGCAGTAAGCATATTTACTGCAGCAGTCCAGTAGTCAATGCGAAAAATGACGGTCTCTTGCCTCAACATTGAAAGAGGGCCAAATCCAGCCGTTCCAAAGAGCACAACAAGCCCTGATACTAATGAAGCAAAGAAAACTGCCAGTGTGGAAACAAAGCTGAACTTTTGGCGAAACTTATAGGTTAGCAAAAACACTAGCCCCGCAAGGAGAACTCCAATCCCTTGAATTGACTGTGATATTCCAATCAAATAAAGATTGAGGAGCAATATAGCGAGATAAAAAAGTCGGGAGGATAAACTCAAACGCTCGAGAAGTATTCGAGACAAATAAGATATCGATGTTAAGCCAAGGAAACTAGACATAAAGTTTATATTTCCGAGAGTTGCAACCATTAACTTTTGAGACCAATTAATTGGATCCAGATCCATCAACTGTAAGAGGGTATAAAGGGTAATGAAGTAACCTAACTTGTCAAATGAAATTCGAATAAGGCTCAGTGAAGCAGTTGAAGAAATCATGGCAGCAGAGAGCATGAGAACAATGAATGCAAGATACGTTAACAATCCAGTTGACCTACCCCAAACGCCCCAAAACTGCTGATATGCGGGTGCGGAGTTTGCAAATAAGGAGAATACTAAGGAAGCAATAAACAGAGCCGAGAGTAAAAACAATGGTAGGTAGGACCTACTTAGACCTGAGAAATTCAATAACAAACCACTCAATAAGTAAGCGGCTCCTGTCGAGAGAATAAACATTTTCGGTAGATTTATTGGATCATAGGCAAACCAAGGATTAATCGCTACGCTTGTAAAAATTCCTATGAGAGCCAGAATCTTGGCAAGGTTAAGATTTTTTACAGAGTCCACACGCTGAACTATACTCAATTGACTGGCGACAAGCCGTGAATAGAATAGTTCACGAGGCCTAAATGTGCTGTATATGCTCTATTTTTGGAGCCCCATAAGCTTTGCTTGCTTGTCAAAATCTGGCACCTTCATCCTGACACTTTCAAAGCTGCCCTCGGCAATAATTTTCCCTGATTCCATATAAATGACTCGATCAGCGTTCATCACGGTTGATAATCTATGAGCAATCATGACGACAGTGGTTTGACCGCTCATCTTTTTAATAGCATCAGATATGTGGGCCTCAGTTTCTCCGTCTAATGCGCTAGTTGCCTCATCTAAAACAAGTAGCCGAGGTGCTGTAAAAATCGCACGAGCAATTCCTAGTCTTTGACGTTGGCCCCCACTGATTTGAGTTCCACGATCGCCCATCTCTTGATTTAGGCCAGCTGGCAGTTGTTCCACAAATTTAGAGAGTTGGGCTAAATCAAGAGCCGTTTTGACTTGCGATAGGTAGCGTTCATCGGGCTTATATCCCAACATAATGTTCTCCAGTAGGGTTCCGTTAGAGATAATGATGTCCTGAGGCATGTAGCCAATGGCGCCTGGCCATCTTGAAACAGCCTCAAGAGGCGACAAACCACTGACTTGAATAGAACCCTTGTCAGCCTCCAGAACTCCAAGCATTAAATCAATCAAAGTTGTTTTTCCTGCTCCGGAAGGCCCAACTAGAGCAACTAACTCACCCGGCCTAATCTTCAACGAGAGTTCTTCTATAGCTTTTTCTTTCTTTCCCGGGTAAGAGAAGGAGACATCGACTAACTCTACCGAGGCGACGAATCCATTGTGCTCAAAATTGATATCTGTAGTTTGCTCGCTGAAATTCTCCTCTATACCCAAAGACTCAATTAGCTGGAGTGTTGGTGAAGCTACTGCTGCGCTCGCTTTAATGGCAATACTTCCTTGTTGAATACGAAGTAAAGCTGGCGCAATTCGAGTGCTCGCTGCAAAGAAGATGCTCAATGTAGCTATTGCACGAGAGGCATCATTGTTGACAAATTGAATCGCACTAATAAGCAAGCTTCCAGAGATAATTGCGATTTCAAAAACGTACTTACTAATGCTAGGCATAAATGACAGCTCTGCAGTTATTCTTGCCAATCTGTGTCTTTGCGTGCCGATTCTTTGTGAGTAATAAAGTCTCCGGTTCTTTACTACCAGTTCTCTGTAGGATGATAAAACTTCAAGAATTAGTGCGTTACTGGCAACCTCAGTTTGCCAGTTTTGCTCACCTAAATTTTTTGCTCTCCTATGCATAGATCGATAAAGTAAATATGCTATCGTCGAAAATAGCACGAATGTAGTAGAGGCTAGAAGCGGGTCAATAACAAATAGACCGATTGCTATTACCAACAGTAGGGAGAAGTCAGAAACTAGGGATGCAAATTGAGCAAGTACTCCAATTGTTACACTGTTAACTCCTGCCGTCACAGCAAATAGAGTTTCTTGATGAGACTTGCTCTGGACCGTCAATAGAGGCTGAGCTAAAAGCCTTGCAACGAGCAGAGAAGATATCTTTGCTCCTCGATAACTCAGGAAATACAAAATTTTCTTTGTAAAGTACATCGACAGAAGAGTTTTCGAGACTAGAAATGTAACAGCTAGTATTGATAAGAATGTAGCTTGGAACTGAAGATCATATTGGCTTAGTCGCAACACGTTCAATAGCCATTGGACTCTATCACCTGGTGCTTGGGCACCTACTCCATTGATTGCCAGTGATCCAATCACGCCTATAAGCCCAACTCCAATTAGATCAAACAAACCAAGAAAAACTTGGATGAAAATAACCACCAACACTTTGGATTTATCGCTCGGCGAAAGAACGAGTGCTGATCTATAAAGAACAGATTCTTTTATAGTTGATGCAAACGATTTCATGGCTCCTCATTCTAACTCAGAGAGTATCTTTAAGGTAGCGTCACTAAAGTCGACAGCCTTTGCGCGTAATATGGTCTCGCATTTAACTACATTTACGGGGTTAGATTAACTTCGCTTCTGCTGCTATCTGCTCTAATGTTAGACTTTCCTTTTCAATCGCCAAAGTGCGTGCAACGTCTCTTATTGCTTCTAGGTCATTGATGAAGTCTTAATCGCATGCTCAGCACGCACGATTTACTACTCCTTCGATTTGAGCCTTTTCAAAGTATTTTAAGTTCCTTTGTATCTAACAGTAGAACGCCTTGTTCTTAAGATAACGCGGATGGTGGTGGCCGCTATTGATTTTATTACCTAAGAAACTCTAAATCTCTCTTTTAATTCATGAATAACTATCTGAACTCTAGACAGATATGTGTGCGTTTCCGCCCAAGTTCTTGCATTAGTTCTCTTCTCGTTCATTAACTCTGGCTCAATTAACATCTCTTTTAGTCTCCTAGCAAGAGAGCCCTTAATCGTTGAATCATAAAAATAACCTAAATCATCACCAAGAATTTCCCTATGCGCCTTTGTGTCCGTTGCTAGTATTGCAACTCGCAACGCAGCATACTCGACAATCTTTATTGGAAAACGATTTGCATGGTAAACATCCTCTGGATACGGGACTAATCCAATTTTGATTTTTTTTAATGCATCAAACAATTCATTACCTTCAACATGGTCAATCAATTTTAGTTTTTCCTTAAGTTGCGAATTATCGACGAGGCTTTCTATAACAGGTCTATACTCTCTCTCTATCCCTATAAAGAGAAATCTCAATTTGGGCATACGATCTGCAGCAATTTTGAGTTCTTCAAGCAAATTCTCTATTCCATTAGAACGTCCGCTACTGGTGAACTTGCCAAGATAACCGACAGTGACAACTTTGCTGGCGTTTGTGACACCCTTTGAGAAAAACTCACTTGGGGCAGCCATTGGGGAGACAATTACTGAGTTTCCAATACTGTATTTCTCTTTCAATCGAGACGCACTATCTTGTGTCAGTGCAGAGATAATTACTTTCTGATTATTGGCAATCATTCGAAAAGCCAATTTGTTAATCTTCCTAGGAGGGTGGTGAATCTCTAAAACAATTTGATTCTCCCTTAGAAGAATTTTTGCCCAAAATGCTAAGGGGATATCTCTCACCCATAAAATCGAGTTGCGTAAAGCTGGTCTATTTCTGATAAGGACTTGTAGCGGAAAAATCCAATCTCGTAATTGAAACCAGACTTTGTAGAAACTAAGAATTCTGAGTCTTGAGAATTTCTCAATAAATATAGGTTCACTTGGACTAGTGTCTCTGAAGCAGATGCGCCCTGGAAAGGGAATATCTGACTTGGGTGCCCAAACTTCGACATCGTGGCCAAGCTCCGTTGCTGCCAAAGCTGAATAATAAGTAGTTTTCCCATAAGCTTTTTGTGTAGGAAAAGCTGAATTCAAAAGAAATTTTATCTTCACGCTTTAGTCTTGCTTAACTCGCTAACGACTCTCTCGACAACCTTTTCTAGGGAATTATTCTCGAGACCGAACTTCCGAATTTGACTCCGCTTGCGGGCATTAAAACGCTTATCGGAACTTATCACTCTCAACTGCTCTTCCAAGTTAATGGGAACGTTAATCCCTAATTCTGAATAGAATTTCTTCATGCCAACTAAGTCGAGTGCTTCCCAGTTTGGACTCACAACAAAACACCCACACATTCCAGCCTCAATGGCCGCTTTATCTACTCCTCCATTAGTCCCAGTGTAGTAGATGGAGAAATTTTTTATTATTAATGGGATGTCCGCGTAAGAAATCTTACCCATAAATGTGACAACAATTCCTTCTTTCTCGGCCACCTTCGATAGGTAATTTCTATAGGAATGATCGCTGATAGGACCAATGAAGGTCACCGTGGGTACTTGTTCTCTATTGTTATTGAATGTAGCTCCAAGTGAGTGCAGTAGCTTATCAAGTCGCTTAACAGGAGCTATTCGCCCGACAGAAACTACTTGTTTTCTCGGCTCACTCAAATTTTCTAAAATATCAAAAGGAGCACGAGGAACTCCGTTTCGAACAAACCTCAATTTATTGCTTGCAAATGAGACAGAATTTAAGCTAGGAGTGAATATTACATCTACCAAATGTTTTGCAATTTTCAATGATGTCGATGTTTGGGCATGTGAATACCAAAGACCCTGCCTCACTGATAAAAGCTTCAAGGGAAGTCCTATAATGGCTGAAACTCTTGGGGACATATGATAAAAGACAGTTGCTGACTTTCGATTTTTCCCAATTTCAATTACTACACAGATCAGTCTAAACAAAGCTTTAATTCGAACTAAGACGCTTCCTCCCCCTAATTCTTTTACGCTTACCCACTTCGGAAGTCTGTGCGCTCCCACATGGGTGGAGTAAACATAAATTTCACCAAAATACTTACTCATTTCCAATACCCAATCATGACTCACCGCTAAAACATCACTATCTAAATTAGTTTCAAGGTTAAACAGCCAAAGTTTTTTGACCCGAGAATCAATCTTCGTATTTTTACTTTTCAAGGAAATTACCCCACACAACAAAAGAAGGAATTAGCTTGTCGAGTAGAAATAGGTTTCGACGCGTTTCGCGCGATTGCCGATAGCCCACAAGTGATTTTTAGAGATGACATTATCTAGCTTTCTTTTCGCTCTGGTAAATTCTCTTATAAATCACAGCCATTTTCTCGTACATAATCTTAGAACTAAAGTTTTCAACTCTATCGACAGATAGAGCTGCAAACTTATTTCTGCTCTCTGAATCTTTTAGAAAAAGTACTTTCTCTATAAGGTCCTGTTGGGAATGAGTTTCATACATCAAGCCAGAGTTTCCAATGACTTCGGGAATTGCAGAGTTTCTCGCAGCAATTATCGGTAAAGCGCAGTCCATAGCCTCCAACAGTACAAATCCAAATCCCTCGTAGATACTTGAAAGAATGAATATATCAGCTCGTTCAAGAAGCTCTCGAGGATTATTTATTTTTCCGTGAAAAGTTACAAACTTAGACAAACCAAGACTTTGAGAGAGACTCTCAAGATGAGGTCTTAGTGGTCCTTCCCCAACTATGTCTAGATGAAAAGATACCTCGTTGAGCGTAAGTTCTTTCATAATTCTAATAAGAATCGCTTGGTTTTTTTGCTTAACCATTCTTCCTACTGTTATAAGTTTGATGGACGATCCTGAAGGCTTTATTGACCTAGCCGATTGGACTTTTCTCGAACTGGTAAATCCGTAATGTACTATTTCGATTGGAAAACGTATACTCAGTTCTCTCTGTTGAATTAAGAAATCTCTTACAGCATACGATATTGCTACACAAGCTGCAGCTCGCATTGCTACGAAACGGCTTAGTAAGATGCAAACAAATCTTGGTGCTCCTGGATAGAAAGGTTCTGCATTATGACGAGAAAAAATGAACCTAGCTTTTTTCCGGGCGAGAGCAGAAACTAATTCCGCTCTAGGCAGATGTGCGTGAACGATTGAATCAAATTCATTTATAATTCGGCGTAAAAGAAAGATCTGGACCAAGACATTTCTACCACTTAACTTATGTTCAACTGATATTCCTGATTCATTAAACGCAGACGCTAACTCTGGGTCCCCCTTCAAATAAAAGACTTTGACTACTAGTCCATGATTTACTTGTTGGCGCGCAAGTTCGAGTAGTTGATTCTCTGCGCCGCCACGCTCTATTGTCGTAATAACATGCAAAATTTTTTTAGTGATTTTAGCCTCCATCGTATTCAAGACTTAAACTTGGCCTGCCTACACGGTAACTGAAGTCATCCACGATCGTAGACTACATCTAACGCTATAACTCAGTTCTTTATTCCTTTAGTTTGAAGCAACTTGCCGATCTGGTCAAGACTCCTAAAGTTATTGATAGTGGATTGGCTTTAATTAACGTAGAGCGAGAGGTGTGTATTACAATGAAGGTCGTGCGGAATGTGGAGAGTTCAATGTGAGGCCTTATATAATTCTTCAGCGATTGATTGTGAGAATCTGTTTTAGACTTAGCTCTGCCTTGTTACATTTCAGGCCAAAGTCATCTCTTTCAATTGAATCGGCTATAGGGCCCCAGGAAGTCGCCTTCTTTGTGGAGAATGTAAGCCAACACTTCAACAAAGCGGTATCAGTGAATCTAGGTGATGCCTCTTCAGGAGCGTTTTCTTACACGTACTCTCTGGGAAAAATGAGCAACCGATTACGCCCTCTGGCTCGCTTCTTCGTTGGTCCAGCCCTTATAGGTTGGTTGACGCCACGAGTTTCTTCCTTCATCTATGTTGGAAAACTCGGATTCTTGATTTCGAAATATGATCAACGTAAATGGGAATTTTCATTCCTAAAATCTAAAAATAAGAGGATAGTTTGCTATCTAGTAGGGTCAGATATAAGAAGTTCAAAAAAAATGGCCAGCTTAGAGGAGTTAACCAATGAGGAGAACATCTCCACTTATCAAAGTTTGGGCTTGTCGCAAGAGCGCTTAAATCAGATTGACTTCAGACAAAAACTCTTTGCAAAAATTATAGATGACTTTTCTGATGCGACTTTTTCGGCTAAATTTGACCAGGCCTCTTATTTAACTATGAAAACTTTGCCAGTAATGTATTTTTGCCCAGATTCACTCTTCAGTGATGACGTGTCTAAGTTTAATAGTGTGGATTGCCCTATAGTCGTTCATGCGCCGTCAAATCCAATGATCAAAGGAACTCCCATAATCAGGTCGGCGGTAAGGCGTCTAAAACTGGAGGGACACCATTTTCAGTATATCGAATTAATGGGCATCACACATCAAGAGGTTTTATCTCACCTAAAAAACGCCCACATTTTAATCAACGAACTCTATGGATTTATGCCCGGGGTTTTGGCTGTAGAAGGAATGGCAAATTCCTGCGCTGTAATCACCCGCGCTGATCACAAATTTGAAAAGGACCTTGGACATGAGTCTGAACACGCATGGTTGAGCACTCCACCGTATTATTTATACGAGCATCTGAAAATGCTTCTAGATTCTCCTGACCTAATGCTGCAGTATGCACAAAATGGCTACAAATGGGCTTCTACGAATGCTCGGGCAAGCACAAATGGGCAAAAGCTAGAATCAATAATTAAAAAGTTTTAAATCTAAAAGAATCTCTTTTGCAATATTTAATATAAAAGCTCTCTGGCACTCTATTTAGTTTCATTAAAATCCAAAATAAGGGCTTCAATTTTTCAAATCGTTTTTTGTAGGTCTTATAATCATAAAAATTTCTCTTAGGCAGATTCATTATGCCTTCAAACTCTTCCTGACTAAATCCTAACCTTTTTCTAACAAAACTTATCAAGTTCAAATCTACACTTCTGCTAGTTACAAACATATCGATAGCTCTCCCTTTGCTTAATTGACCAGAACGTACCAATGCTGATAGCTCTATTTGCCTGAAATCTAGACCGAATCTCTGAGGAAAAAAGCAAGTATGAAAAAAAGCGGTAAATCTATTCTCCAAATGGTGCCCCCCATACCATTTCCAGCCATATTCGTTCGATAAAATCACTTTTGCCTCTTCTTTTTGATAGTCAAGCCAATACAGAGGTCGAGTTCGTTGTATCCCTGAAAAGGCCATCCATTTTATGAATTCCCAAAAGTTAATATTAGGAAATGACCTTAGGGGCATTGTGCCAAATTCTTTTTGTATTACTTCAATATACTTTCCATCCATGTACAACCATCCCAGCGGGGATATGCCTTCTGTTCTAAAAGAGTGACCTTCCACAATGTGCTTGATTCCATACTTTTCGGCATAGCGGTACAAAGTACCCATGAATCCAATGTCTGTAGGGGTTTCAATATCCCGCACTCCGGAGTAGAGAAAAGATCTGTAAATATCATCATACTCTTCGTTATTTACAACATATGTTTCTAAATCTATACCTAGCTTGTTCAAAACAGCGTATATGTTGGATGTTGCAATAGGAGAATTCCAAGTATTGTCAAAGTGAACAGCTAAAATCCTTAGCCCGTGCTTTGACATGACGTGGGCAAGAAAAGATGAATCCGTCCCACCGCTTACCCCCAAAATACAATCATATTTTTTACCAACACCATCCTTTTTAACCTTTGCGATGTATTTTGCAAAGGCCAGATCACTCTTTTCTCCCAAAGGATACTTTTGCTCAAGTTTATCATGTACGTCACAGTAGAAACATTGTTTGGTCCCATCGCTGATTTTTGAATTGGGAATTTCTGAGGTTATTAGGCATCTTGGACACATCACTTCATTACTAATGACCTTCCCTGTGGAACCTTCCTGCATTACTTGAGATCTAAAGCTTCTTATCTCATAATCTCTGTAAAAATCAGGGAACATCTTTGTTACTTCTTCCCTACTAGGGTAATTTATAATTATCGACTCGGACCCCCGTTGCATTAGGAATATTGTCCCTGCAGCGACCGCTGAAGCGCCTTGATTTATTGCGTGAACAAGGTCATCGCGTGAAGAAGCTCCTCCGTGCGCAATAACTGGCAGTGATAGCATTTCGGACAGCTTTTTAATGTTCATAACATCTAGTCCTGTACGAGTTCCTTCGCGATCAATATTTGTCATCAAAACTTCGCCAAATCCAATTTCTTTAATCCTTTTACACCAATTTTCTAACGAGAGATTTGTTTGTTCTTTTCCTCCGTTGTAGTAAGGAACTATATTGCCGTTAATCTCACGATAGTCCAGTCCTGCAATAAGCGCTTGACCACCAAATTTATCAACTGCAGTCTTAATCGAGTCAGCTTGAGTAAAAATCGCTGAATTCACAACAACTTTTTCAAAACCACTTCTGATGACATTTGTAATGTCCTCAAGAGAATTTATCCCACCGCCATAAGTTAACGGTAACTGAAAATCGCTTGCGATTCTCTCAAGATAGTCAAAATTCTCAATCTTTCCCTTTCGCGAGTTGTCAAGATCAATCAACATTACCTCATCAACTTCAAAGTCATTAAAGATGCTGATGACATTAAGTGGATCACCTACATAGTTATCCGTTGAGAACTGTATAGTTTTGACGAAACTACCATTTTTCAAGAGTAGTAACGGAATAAGCCTAGGCTCAACCTTCATGGGCGCGTCCAAGCATCTCCAGTAGCATCGATCTGCCTTGCAAGCTACTCTTTTCAGGGTGAAATTGACTTGCAATCACATTGCCAGACTCAATTACTGCTGGAAATTCATGACCATGAAAAGCCCTATATTTTACGATTGAGTCGTCACTAGGCGCTGCGTAATAAGAGTGCACGAAATAAAAGCGGTGTTTATCATACTGATCTGAAATTCCTGAAGAATAGCTAGTTTTTTTGATTTGACTCCATCCCATATGTGGAGTCTTCAACCACGGTTGCGAGACTCCAAATCTAAAGTGTTTAACTTCCCCAGGAACTATTCCTAGGCCTGGCAACTCTCCTTCCTCACTTGTTTCGAACAAGAGCTGCATTCCTAAACATAGTCCTACTAATTTTCCACTCTGCAAGCTTACTTTTCCCCTCAAAATTTCAGTCAGCCCTAGGCTTTCCAGATTTTTCATGCCAGAATCAAAAGAACCAACTCCAGAAAGTAGAATGGTTTGTGCTTCTATCACGTCTTCACGGCTAGATGTTACAACGTAAGTTATTCGTTCTCTGTCCAAAAGGGCTTTTAATGAGCCAAGATTGCCAACTCCGTAATCTAGAACACAGATTGGCCTTACTTCTTTTGTCACTTCTTCCCCTTTTTCCACAATCGTAGACTCAAAGTTTAATCTAGGGAGTATAATTCAGGGGTGGCTCCTTACACAGGCGAAAAGGGTATTTTTTTTGAGTTCCTTTTTAGACTTCTTATAAAACTGTTGAAGCGTCAACGAATTATTATTTGGCAAAGATACAACCGATCTTTGCCCGTAGATGACTTAATATTCGATAGATGGGACGTAGCTTCCTTTAACGGTTTCGGTGCCGGGACTTCCTGCTATGCAAGCGTCCTTATCATTGGAGATGTGCAGGTCGGTAATGATTGCTGGATTGGACCAAATGTAATTTTAGACGGCTCTTCTGGACTGTATATAGGAAAAAATGTCAACATCTCGGCAGGGGTCCAAATTTACACTCATGATACAGTGCAAAAAACTATTACAATGGGAAGCCAAGATATATCTCTAGCTTCAACAACAATAGGTGATGGAGTCTACATAGGTCCCAATGCGATTATTGAAAAGGGAATCACCATCGGAGATCGCGCAATAGTGGGAGCCGGATCTCTTGTGAATAAGTCAATTCCAAGTGACTGCAGATATTATGGCACGGAACTAATTGAATAAATCATTAGCAAAATCAGACCACAAAAAATGGTTCTTTAGAAGATCTAGGTCGTAAGTAAAGTATTTCATTTCCCAAGCTCGTAATACTGCATTTGTTGCTTCACTAACTAGTGGAAGCTTAGGAATTATTAGGCCTGATTTTTTGGTGATTAACTCACGTGCAAATCCAACATCTGTTGAGACGCAAGGAGTTCCAGAGGCGAGAGACTCAAGAATTGACATGGGCCCACCTTCCCATCGAGAGAGTACAAGATGAAGCCTAGCATGTCGCATCAAAGAGGGTTGGTTATCAAAATTAAAATCTATTAATTCCAAATTTTCTCCAGAATAAGAGGAAAACAATTCAAGATTCAAACCATGTATTTTAAAATCAATTTGTGGGCACGAATACATAACATCACATATGAGATCGGTATTTTTTCTGTACTTAAATGACCCTGAGATTAGAACGTAGTCTTTGATATCTTCTTTATGTCTTAAAGGATAGAAAAGGGATCTATCGATCCCTCCTGGATTTCTTACTATGCGATCAGAGTCTATACCAAGTTTTACAAGATAGTCTCTTACTGTATTGTTTTGGACAATAATTTTTTCGATTTTTCTTAAAGAGTCTTTATCTGCATTTTCAAATAAATGGTCTTCAGGTAAAACTTGTGTGACAAAGACTCTCTCCCTCTTTTCTTTCTTTGATTTCGTAATCGCAAAGTAAGTCTTATGATTTCCAAAGACATTCAATCCATACTGTGAATTATTCACAAAAAACTTTAATGCGAATCTTAAAAGAAATTTACGTTTTGACTCTGGATAGTAAACAAAGTGAGGTCTCAATCCAATTGCCGTCGCTGCATCTCTAAGCATTCCATCAATGACCCATCCTTTATATGATGAAAGCTGAATGACTAAAATTTTTCGCTTCTTAACCTTGAGGTTCCAATCATTCACTCTTTTGTAACTTCATCTCAGATTCAATCATCTCGCTAATTAAGTCATCAACGCTAAACCTTGGAGACCAATTGAGTTCACTTTTGGCCTTATTCGCGTCGCCTCGCAGATAAGGAACCTCTGAAGGACGAAAGTGTCGAGGATCTACAACAATCCTTATCTTACCTTTTTCATCGATGGCAATTTCGTCGAGACCTCTCCCTTCCCAAGAAATTGGGAAATTTAGCCTGTTAAAGACCTTACTCGCAAACTCTCTGACAGAAATCGCATGACCCGTGGCAAGTACAAAATCATCTGCTTTTGTATGATTTAGAATTTTCCACATTCCTTCCACATAGTCACGGGCGTGCCCCCAGTCCCTTACAGCATCCAAATTTCCCAAAAACAACTTATCTGATCTTCCTAAAGTAATTTCAACAGCTCTTTTTACAATTTTTCTAGTAACAAAAGTTTCTCCCCTTCTAGAGGATTCATGATTGAACAAAATGCCATTTGAAGCGAACATCCCAAAAGCCTCTCGGTAATTAACTATCATCCAATGAGCAAACAATTTAGAAACTCCATACGGACTTCTCGGGTGAAAGTAGGAACTTTCGTTAAGAGATTTGTTCTCATTTAGGCCAAACATTTCAGATGTGGAAGCATTATATATCCTGGTTTTTTCAGTTAAGCCCAAAACTCTGATGCATTCGAGTAATCTAAGGGTACCAAGTCCATCTGCATTTGCGGTGTATTCGGGAGTTTCGAACGAAACTTTCACATGAGATTGCGCTGCAAGGTGATAAATTTCAGTCGGTTGTATCTTGTGTATAATTCGGTGCAAGCTGCCAGCGTCAGTCATGTCTCCATAGTGCAGGTTCAATTGGGAGTCACTATTGTCCCCCCCCCCCGCTCTTTCTCCTGAGACATTAAGATGACTTCCTTCATGATCGTAAAGGTGATCTACTCGACCAGTGTTATAACTTGAGGCTCGACGTTTGATTCCATGAACCTCATATCCCTTAGCAATTAGTAACTCAGCTAAGAAGGAGCCATCTTGTCCTGTAACCCCCGTAATTAGGGCTACGCCAGGGTTTTCCTTCGACAATTAACCGCACCCTCTCTCATAAAACGTTAATTTGCAGGAGAAGTATAGTAATTCCTAACCTACTCAGTACACTATCATCCACGGCGGCATTTCGTGCCCCTGATAGGAATTTAAAATCAAAATGCTGCTTGGACAACTTGAAGTTTTGATACCGGATTGCAACCTCGAGACATTGAGTGACGGTCGGGGTGGGATATTTAGTTGGGTGCCGAAAGACGATATCAAAGAGTTCACCCTTCTATATTTTAATCCGGGCAAAATCCGAGGGAACCATTTTCATCCAGAATTCATTGAATACTTCCTAATATTGCAAGGAAATTTACTCTTGTCTACTGTAGATGCCAATTCAGGAAAGATAGTGTCCAACTTAGTTGGTGCTGGATTCTGCTTCAGAACTCCTTCTGGGGTCTCGCATGCACTGCAAGCGATAACTCATTCTGTTGGAATTTCGCTAATTACGAAGCCTTGGAAGTCTTGCAAGGAGCCCATTGTCTATAAAGAAGTTATCTAGCATTTATTGATACGTTGTGAATAGGACCGAGGTCTCTAAGGTTAATTTCAAATGGGCAATTGTGGGTACTGGACATGCAGCATCGAAATTTGTTAGAGATTTGAAGTGCCTAAGTAACCACACAGTCTCTCTTGTTAGCTCTGGACTTCAGGAGAGGGCATCATACTTTAGGGAAAAAAACCAATTGGATTGCAGAGCAATAGAACATAAATTCTTGGAAGAAATTGATGATATCGATGCGGTGTATATAGCTTCACATTCGAATCAACACTTTAGCCATATTACGTCAGTCCTAAGCTTGGGAGTACCTATTTTATGTGAGAAACCTTTAGCTCTTAAACTTGGAGAAGTTCTAAATCTTTACAGCCAGTCTGAGGAGTTGTCTACGGTCTTGGTAGAAGGACTGTGGACTCAATTCCTTCCAATGACAATCGCCTTTAGAGATAAGATAAAAGTTGACCTATTTGCCCATAATCGTTCTTTTTTTGCTGAGTTCGGAAAGGAATTCACTTTTGATCCATCTTTCCGCTTGTTCTCAAGAGAACTAAGTGGGGGCGCTTTGTATGATCTTGGAATTTACCCTGTATCTCTGGCAATATCACTTTTTGGAATACCAACGCTTTTAGACTCCAAAGTAGAACGGGGGGAAGATGGCGTGATTTTGGATTTTGCGGCTAGACTGAGGTTCCCTGACGCTCAGGAAAGCTATGTTCGCAGTTCTATCATGAAAACCTTGTCAAATGAAGGTCGTATGATTGGTCGAACGGTCACTTTGAATCAGTCGTTTCTTGAAACGCCAGGTGCAAAATATGAATTTCCCACCCTAAGTATCGATATTCTACCAAAAGAAGATATTTGTGGACTTGGAATGTGGCGTCAGGCATTAGCAATTGAGAAGTCTAAGGAAAGCCCACATAAAGAACTACTGGCTCATGTGAAAATGGTTTCGCTTGAAACTCACAGAATCTTGTGGGAAATTGAAAAGAGGTCGTCGATTGGGTAAAAGATGGAAATTTTGGGAAAATTGGATCGTGATGCAACCCGAAAGATATCTTCTTCGGCTGCAAATTGCTGAACACATTCCACCTGACATAGAGTCCTGCTTAGATATAGGGGGGGGGGACGGAAAACGTTATAGGCAACTATTCGAAGACAGAGGCATTAAGTATAAGTCACTAGATATAAATCCTGATTTGATGCCAGATATTGTCTCCTCTGCTGAGAGTCTTCCATTCGAAAACGGAAAAATTGAGTTTATTCTTTCGAGCCAAATGCTTGAGCACGTTCTAAATCCCTTAGATTGCTTAAGGGAAATATTCAGGGTTCTGAAACCTGGTGGTTATCTTTTAATTACCGTACCACAGACAAATGAGTTACATTCAGAGCCTTTTGATTTCTGGCGTTTTACTAATTTTGGAATGATACACCTACTTGAAACTGTTGGTTTTTCAATTCAAGCATCGACTTCGCGTGGAAATTATCCAATTGTGATTTGCCAAATGAGAATTAGGCGTTGGATAGATTCTTTCAATCCATACCAAAATAGCAAATTTCTTTTATTTTTGTATCCAATTTCTCGCTTGTATCTAAAAATTTCACTTCGCTTAGATAATATCTATACTGGGTGGGCTTCACAGAAGCACACACTTGGTTGGACTTTTCTCGCAAAAAAATTAGACTAGGGCTATGTATATGACTTCAAAGTTTCATGTCTATAGTTATATTGTCTGATTTTCATCCAAGAAATATTCTTGGTGGAGGAGGAGCAATAGCTCATGAGTTCTACCAAAGCCTTTTGGAATTAAACGTTGCAAGTGAATTTTGGAGTACAGGTAATCCACTTGACGATACCTCTGAAGAGAAGTTCTTCGAGTCGCAAGTATCAAAATATAGAATTATAAATTTTTTTCAAGTTTGCATTATCAACCGTTGTACCTTAAGAGTTATCTGGAAGTTATATAAAAAGCGTCCCAATATACTTTGGGTTAATGCCATAGGGAATAGAATCTCATTCTCTGTAGTCTTAGTTTCGCGAGCCCTAGGGATCAGAACCTTTGTAACGCTGCATGATTTTCTACCAATAAACCAAACAAAAATTGGACTTTTTGGCTCTGGCCTTTATCGCCATTTAGATTTGAGCAGAATTATCGTAGAGAAGGGTATGCACCATAGATTAAGGAGGAAAATTCTTACTTTTTATGTTAATCGGGCAAATGGTATTTTTGCCGTAGGGCCTCTTCAATGCAAAATACTAAAGTCGTTTGGGGTTTCCGTTAAAGCTTGGGTCCCAAACGGTGTTGCTAATTGCACGCACAAAACTACAGATTCCAAAAGGGCGCGAAAAAGGTCTGGAATACTTTTTGCAGGGCGATTTCATAGAAAGGGGCTTGAGTACTTGATTGATGGTTTATTGCAGTCGAAATCTAGACCAAAGCTCCTACTCGCCGGAGGTATAGATCTCTTTGACTATGCGATGACTCGACTTCCTGAGGAAGACATTCATTATTTTGGCAGGGTTTCTAGACAGACTCTTCACGAAATAATACATGAAGTTGAACTTGTATGTGTTTTGAGTCAATATTTTGATCCTTACCCAACAATTGGATTGGAGGCGATTCGGCACGGAGCATTGATTATCACGACAAATACGAGTGGGATAAGCCACTATTTTAACGGTGTTGGAGATATATTCATTAATGGGATTAACCAAGTGCCTGACCTCGACAAAATTTTGGGCAATACTGAAAATTTTGCAGAATTAAATTCGAAAATTGATTTACAGATACCACGACCTCTCGAAGTCGTGAAATTGTATCTTACCTTTTTTCGTAACAAGTAGCTAAAATCTGTTTAGTGCACTCAAACCTCCATTGATTTGTAAGATGAATGGTATTACTTTAATGGAGACTTTTCTTACTTCAAACTTTTGACTCTTTCCAAAGAGTTACGTGTCCATAAGCATAGAGTATATTTCTAACCGATATTGTATTTGACGGTTAGGATTTTCAATCCTTGGTCTATTCACAATGTTTCATGACTCAAAGGTAAAGTTCTCCGCATAGCGATTTGTAATAGAATTATACTCTCTTCTCTGATAGAAATCTGAGCAGAAATATAATAAGTTAAATGAAGGTTAGTAGTAGATTCTAAAGTAGTTGTTTTACTCAAATTAATATATTAGTAACTGGTTTAAAGTCTACAGCGAAGAAAGTACTAGCAATATTGTCATCTACTACAGCGAATAGTCTCAACTCTAAATTGGGGTACATGGCACGAACTGCACTTGATTTTCACTGTTCACTTTTCTAGGGTCATCTCATAATGCGAGAACTACCTCCTCTCCAGGCCTGATGCCAAAATTTCGATCACTTCTTTTGTGTTAAGTTTAGAGGCTCCATCAATCCAAAAACTAATTATTCTGTCGCAATGAACGAAACAGGTTTAAGAGTTTCAATAATTTCAATAAAATCACGCCCATACCAAGCGTTCATTTCAACCACCTTGATATCTTTTTTGGCCAAGGGACTTCAGCGTTTCTTTGGCGATTTGTCACGTGTATTTGAGTAGATACTTACTTGGCAATACTAATCAGGTATCGTTCTCTATCATGAAGATTCCTCTTGATCGTCCCAACATAACCGCATTGGATTTGAAAGAGTTGCACAAAGTCATTGATTCTGGTCAATTGGTTCAAGGAAAGTATGTTGAACTTCTAGAGAGTAAATTCTCTGAAGCTCACGAGAACCGGTTCTCTGTAGCAGTTTCAAATGGGACCACTGCTTTGCACCTAGCGTTACTATCATTAGGGGTTGGCCCGGGCGATGAAGTCATCGTAACTGCGTACTCTTTTGTCGCCTCCGCTAATGCAATTGTGCACTGTGGCGCAAAGCCGATATTTTGTGATATCGGGACCTTTGACTTCAACATGAATTCAGTTCTGATAGAGCCTTTAATCACTCAACGGACCAAGGCGATTTTGATAGTGCATGAATTTGGATTTCCAGCACATCTCGAATTAATTTTAGAGATTGCAAAGCGTAGAAATTTGTTTGTTGTAGAGGATGCTGCATGTTCGCTTGGAACTCAGGTGAATAATCGACGACTTGGAGTCTTTGGAGACTTGGCTTGCTTCTCTTTTCACCCACGAAAACTGATTACGTCGGGTGAGGGAGGTATGGTTTTAACCTCAAGGCAAGATCTTGATAGCTTCCTGCGCATTTCAAGAAACCATGGTCTAGCCCTTGAAGGCGTTAGGCGATATTCGAAGGCTGGTTACAATTATCGAATGACAGACATTTCGGCATCTCTTCTCTTACCCCAACTTGCAAGACTGGAAAAGATTGTCGAGGCGCGAAACTATATTGCACAACAATACCTTGATAAAATCGTAAATCCAAAATTGTCTCTACCGCGCACTTATGGTGGAGTTTTATACAATTGGCAAACGTTCCCAGTGCGACTGAGAAACGAATTAGATTTGGAACTCTTCTTAATTCACATGAGTAATTTAGGCATAACGTCTTCAAAGCCCGCCCAGTTCATCCCAATGGAGCCTCATTACATTGATAATGGCTCAAATCCTGATGATTTCCCAAATGCAAAATCTACATATTTTAGAACAGCTGCGATACCGTTATTTGAATTAATGTCAGCAGAAGATGTTGTAGCAGTGATTGAGGCATGCAATGCCTTCTAACAACAAAAATCAAAGGATTTTCATTACTGGTGGAGCTGGGTTCATTGCGAATCGCTTGATGCAGAAGCTTGTAGACAATAACGAGATTACCGTGTACGACAATTTTGCTCGTGACACTTTTTCAGATTCAAGTTTGAGTGCCCATAAAAATATTAGAGTAATAAAAGGGGATGTGTTGGACCTAGAAAATCTTCGGTCAGCGATTATTGGTCATACGACTGTTATACATGCTGCAGCGGTGGCCGGAATTGATACCGTTGTAAAGCGTCCGACACAAACTATGTTAGTGAATATGATTGGGACTAGTAATGCCCTAGAAGCTGCGAGTGAACTAAAAGGATTAATTCGATTTATCAACTTTTCTACTTCTGAAGTTTTTGGACCGAACTCTTTTAAATCAAAGGAGTCGGACTCTACGATCTCTGGGTCCGCTGGTGAAGCGCGCTGGACATATGCAGTTTCAAAACTTGCCGGAGAGCATTTAGCCTTGGCTTACTTTCGTGAAAAGAATATCCCCGTCGTAAATATTAGGCCATTTAACATTTACGGGCCTGGGCAAACGGGTGAAGGCGCACTATCCATTTTTATTAAAAAGGCGCTACAGGGCGAGGACATACATATCGATGGTGATGGAACTCAAATTAGAGCGTGGTGTTATGTTGATGATTTTGTGGACGCTCTTTTAATGTGCCTTTCAAATCCATCGGTTATCGGCCAAAGCATAAATATCGGAAATTCACGAGCTACTATGACGATTCTGGGCCTCGCTAATACTGTTTGCAGAGTCCTAAATAGTAAAAGCAGGATCATACATGATCCACCTCTTTCTCAAGATATTGCGGTTAGAGTTCCAAGTTTAGATAAAGTTGAAACCCTGATTGGGTTTAAAGCAAGAGTGGATCTTGAAGAAGGAATTCTAAATACTGCGACTTGGATTAAAGAGAAATTCGGTTATTAATCGTAATGGTGCGTTAGAGAGTGAAAATCATTTTAGCCGATTCCTTACCTGGAGCACCCATATTGGACATACTGGGAGGGCCACAAGGAAAATTTCAGTCACCAATACAATCGAGCTTGATTCAATATTCGAGTAATTACCAAGGCGCAGATGCGGTTCTGATTCCGCACGATGCTAAGGTTTTTTCTGGCAATCAGGACTACTTGGAATATTTGAGGGCACTAAGTAAGACAAAAATGTTGATTTTTTCTGATCGGGGAGATTTCCCTGTTAGGCCAAAAATCAGTAATGCGATTGCCCTTAGAGTGGCACTTCAGCCCCGTGAGAAAGGTCAAAACTTATTCATTGTTCCTTACAATATAGAATCGTTATCTTATTTACCCTTTCGCAAATACAGATCGATCCCTAAAGTAGCATTTATGGGTCTAGTTCCAAGAAACACCCTGGGCCGTAAGTTTAAAACCTTGGTTAGTGCACCACTAGCTCCTGTAAAAGGAAATGGTGCTGCTACACGAAGGAAATACCTAAAAAATCTCAGTCAAACCTCCCTAGACTTTGTTCAATCAAAGAGGGAGTTCTACGGTGCTTTTGCCACCAAAGACTTTGATATTATAGAAAGTAGGCATGAATATATCTCATTTCTAGAAGCAAGCGATTTTTTTGTTGCCCCTCGTGGAGACACCAACCAAAGTATGCGCTTCTTTGAAACTCTCAGTTCTGGTCGACTGGCCCTCTTGCCTGATACACGTGTACAACTGCCTTCAATGCTTCCAAAAACTACATTCCCCTTTGCTCTATTTACAGATTTTAATTCAGATAGAATTGAAAGAACAGTTTGTTCCTTTTGGAATACTCTAAATCAAAAGTCCTATTTTGACCTCCAAATAAATATCCGGAGCCTGTTTACAGAGTACCTTGACTTTAATCAGAATTTAAAGCAAATGTTTTCGCTGAACCTCAGCGACTTTCTCAAGTATGCATCTGTAAAAAGATTTAAAAACTAAAATGCTTAATAGGTGAAGGAAAATCCACGCCTTTGTAAAAACCGCGTCCATCGATTATGACTTGTAATCCCTTTACCGACTTGAAGTCAAATTTTATATATTCACCATGTGCCGTATGTAGGATTACTGCATCAAACTCTTCTTTCTCCACGTACCCTTGTAAACCCAGATCCTTTAGTTGACTGTTAGAAAAGAAAGGATCATGCACTCTTACTTCACTGCCCTTTGCCGATAGAAGTTTAACCAATTCCAGAGCACCAGAGAACGCTATCTCTTTCACGCCTTCTCGATATGTTAGTCCCAGAATCAACACTCTCTTTCTACTTAGCGAGCCTAAGAGACTCTCCAATTTTTCCACAAAATATGCAGGCATTGTTTGGTTAATCTTTCGCGCTTCCCTCACTATTGAGGCATTAACATCATTAAACAAATAGAATTCCGGATAAACTGGAATGCAATGGCCGCCGACAGAAATCCCGGGGGTATGAATTCTCGCGTAAGGTTGTGAATTAGCTGCAGATATAATCTCATCTATATCTAAGCAGTGCTGCACTGCATTCATTGCAAATTGATTTGCAAGAGCAATGTTTACATCTCGATAAGTCGTTTCAATTAATTTAACCATTTCTGCAGCTTCACATGAGGACACTTTCCAAACATCTATCTTTCGTGAGAGTACTTCCCCCTTATCAAATTCAATAATCTTTCTATAAAACTGCACTCCGATGTTCGCTGAATTTTCATCAATGCCGCCAACTATCTTAGGATATCTCCTAAGGTCTCTAAAGACTCGACCAGTAAAGACGCGCTCTGGAGAAAAAACTACAAAGAAGTCCTGCCCTGGAATTTTCCCTGAAATCTTCTCTAAAGACCTCGTGAACCGCTCTCTCGTCGTACCGATAGGTAAAGTTGTTTCATAAGACACAAGCGCTCCTTTCTTAATAAAGCGACCTATGTTCTCAGTAGCCAAATCAATAGATTTAAAATCAGGCTGTTGTTTAGAATCGACGAAGACCGGAACAATAACAACGATGTGCGTAGCTTCAACCAAGGCAATTTCAGGGTTAGAAGTTGCTTTGAGTTTACCGCTATTGACAACTTCTTTTAAAAGCACACTCAAGTTCTCTTCTCCAGGAAATGGTTCCACCCCTGAATTGACTTGCTTCACTACTAATTCATTGATGTCAAGACCTATTACTTCAATCCCTTTGTGCGCGATCTGAACTGCTAGCGGTAGACCAATTTTCCCAAGGCCAATCACTGCAACTTTCATAGCATCACAATCTCTTGAAGGCTGGAACTCTTGATTGCAGCATCTGCCACCCGAACTACTTCTGCAGCATTTTCAAAATCAATGGTCGTGGAATCCTGCCCACGCATAGCCCTAATAAAGTTTTCGTGCTCGGCGACTAACGGTTCCTTGCGCTCAAAAGAGTACTGGATTGTATCCCCCTGGGAAACTCCCCTGAAGTGAGCAATCTCCCGATGTAGATTCTTGTGTTTACCATTTGCAAAATAAAAGAGATCCGAGCTCAATAGATCGATCAGAAACAATCCTTTTTCGCCAATTACTTCTATAGATCTCTGCTTTCGTGGACTTAGCCAATTTATATTGTGGCTAAAAACTATATCATTTTCTAACTTTCCTACTATTAAAACCAAATCTTCGTTAACTCGACCTGCGCGACTGATTGACTGCGCACTAAGGCTTAAGTATCGACTGGATGTGAGGAATCCGACCAGATCTATATCATGCGTCGCCAAATCTTTAACTACTCCGACATCGTTGATCCGAGAAGGAAAAGGACCCTGCCGCGAAGTGCTTATCTGAAAGATTTCACCCAATTGTCCATCAATAATTCTTTTGCGAGCCTCGACTACTGCAGAATTAAACCTCTCAATATGGCCCACGCCACCAAAAGCTGTTGAACTTCGACTCGCTTCTAATATACGTAAGGCGCTTTCGTAATTATGGCTCAGTGGCTTTTCAATAAGTATATTAATGCCATTGCTTAAAAGTTCTAAGGCATATTCTTCATGTGCAATTGTTGGTACGGCAATCACGCAATAGTCTGGCTTCGACTCAATTAAGTCGTCTAAACTAGAAAATAACTTCGTGTTTAGTGATTCTTGGGAGATTGCGTAGTCCAGAACTCCAATAACCTTAGCGTCTGGTAGGGATGAGATTACTCTAAGGTGATTCTTGCCCATCGATCCCAATCCCACTATGGCAACTGAAGTCCTCACGAATAATCGCCTGTTTCAATCAATGCATTGACATTGCTGCTAATTCGTCTCAGATCTCGCATCCTTAGGGAAGGATGGACTGGTAGAGAAACTACTTCATTGCAAAGTGTGTTAGCGACGGGAAGATCCAATAAAAGGGCATATGCAGGCAGCGCATGGACAGGCTTCGGGTAATAAACACCTGCGCCAATGCCTTTATCTCCCAGTTTACTAATAAATGAGTCACGATTTTGCTTTACTTTAATAGTGTACTGGTGAAAAACGTGCTTAAATCCTTTTGGTGAAACGGGAGTTTGGAGACCAGATATTCTAGAACTCAACACTGAGGCATTGTCTATTCTTCGATTAGTCCAATCAGAAAGTTTTTTTAGCTGAGTTCGACCTAAGGCTGCGTGAATGTCCGTCATTCTAAGATTGAAACCTCTCAGCTCATTATCATATTTCTTCATCATTCCTTGATTTCGGAGTGATTTACAAATTAGGGCCACGTTTTCTTCGCTGGTTACAATCATTCCTCCTTCACCAGATGTCATATTCTTAGTTGGGTAGAAAGAGAAAACAGCCGCATCTCCGAAAGTTCCAACAGGCTTTCCTCCAATAGAAGCCATGTGTGCTTGAGCGCAATCCTCAACAATTAAAAGCTTTCTCTCTCTTGCAATTTTTAAGATCTCATCCATAGCTGCGGGTAAGCCATACAGATGTACGACCTGTATTGCTTTAGTTTTTGCAGAGATAGCTGCAACAATTCCTTCAGGATTCATGTTAAAAGTAAGTGGATCCACGTCAACAAAAATTGGTGTAGCCCCTGTTAGTGCAACCGAATTAGCGGTAGCAGCAAACGTAAATGTTGGAACAATCACCTCATCTCCAGGACCTATCCCAAGAGCTAGAAGGGCTAAATGCAGTCCACTTGTTCCTGAATTTACAGCGACGCATGCACGTCCATCGACTAAATCGGAAAATTCAGATTCGAATTTTGCCACCTCAGGGCCTTGGGCAAGATTTCCGGATTTCAATACCTTCTTCACCGCAGATATGTCGTCACGCTGAATGATGGGTTGGGCTATCGATAGATATCTCATGCGTCCATCACTTCGACTAACACTCCCTCAATTTCACGATATTTAATGTTCGAAATAGGGCAATTGAATAAGCCGTCTTCTAAAATTGAGAGCATGACTCCCGATTTACCGACCCATCCAATACGTTTGGCAGGCGCGCCTACATAGAGACCAAACGCCGTAAGATTTTTTACAATCACACTGCCAGCCCCCACCATCGCCCATTGTCCAATTTCAACGGGAGCAACGCATATACTCCCTGCTCCTAGTGAAGCCCCTTCGCGAACTATGACTCCTTGTTTGTCCCAATCCCTTTCACTTTTACTTTGTCCCTTTTCGTTTGTGGCTCGAGGATTTTTGTCATTTGTCAAAACTACATTTGGTCCTATGAATACTCCTGACTCTATATATGCTGGGGCGTAAATAGAAGCATGGTTTTGTATCTTTACATTGTCAAGAATCGTCACGCCAGCGTCTATATACACAGATTTTGAAATCACACAATTCCTACCAATTTTTACGTTCTCTCGAATTTGGACATGATGCCATATTTTCGCTCCCTCCCCTATAAAAGCGTCACTTGATATAATTGCGCTGGAGGCGATAAAAGTGGACACTTTCACTCCTTTATTTGGAATACTTCGACACATTTAGCTCTCACGTCAAGGTAAGCATTACAAGGTTTGCCGAAACCAAACTATAACCTAAAGGAGTCTAAATTCCATACATTTCAATTACCCAAGTTTTATTCGAGTTTTAAGTTAATTTGATGCCCACAGGGCTGAGATAAGGTAAATATGGGCTTGCCTTGTACAAGCGACAGAGAGCCTTTTCCTTTTTGGGTTCAGATACCGTGGCTCAAAGCTCATGAGAACTATTCCTGCCAGTTATTAGCAGCTACAAATTGTGGCTATAAACAGTTTGAGAGATACTTGAGAAAATTGTGTTAATTTCTTAGTGATCTAAGTGTTTACTTCCCACACTATTCAAGTCTAATTCTTTTCTAAAAAGGCTTAAACATATTACAGCTCAATTTAGATTTGAAGAAGAAACTTTCTTGACTCAGGTCTGTGACTTTTCCTCAATTAATATATTCCAAAAAATAATCAAAGCTGTAAATTAGATACCAAAGTTTAAGCTAAAGTATTCGACAACTAAAGGAACTAAACTCATTGGAAATTTTATGCCCAAACTTGCCAACATTTTCAGGCAATCAACCACGAGCAAAATTGGCATTAAAGGGATTAACCATCGGCCCTGAAGCCCCAAATGTAAGAATCTTAGTTTCCCTAAAATTTATGAATTCCTTGCATCGTTCCTCTCCACGAAAAGGTAAGATTCTTGAGATTCGACTAAATTCTCTAGCAAGCAGTAATGACTCAGATTTGTCTTCCAATAAATTGAGGTATCGGCCTAAAAAAAGCCAATTACCAAAGTGTTGATTGGCGTTCTCAAATCTATGTCCCTGGGTCAACTCAATTTTTGGAATATCTGAAATCTCAAAAAAGTCTCGCCGTAAGTTACACATGTATCTTATCAAAATCTCACTATCTGACCCAGAAAGATAACCGCCATAATAATCCCAAATAAATTTTCTGTCCGCGAGTAATCCTGCCCAAGCAACCTCACTGGCAAAACGATTAGGTTTCACGATTAAATCTTTAGGATTAGTTTGATCTGACAGGACCTCAGAAATTTGCTTCACGAATGAGTTCTCCTCAAGAATTTGATTATAGTTATTTACTTTAAGAATGCCGTTATTACTCATATTCACATTATTCACAAGTAGAAGTAAACAGAGTGCAATAAGGTTCAAACTCAAAAATTTGGAAATCCCTTTCTCTAAACATCTCTTTGCTAAGATTTCAAAAATGTTTAAAATAGTCATATACGTGCACAGAATTACAAGATAAATATAATGAGACTCTGGTTCCCACCAGATACCACTCACGACATTCTGCTGGATGGTTATTAACGCCGATAAACACAAAAGTAAAGTGAACTTCGTTTGGCTTTTTTGCGTAACTTGGAGAAACAAATAGGAATTTACTAAGATCAATGCTATTAAAATGCTTGAATTCTTCAGAGCTCCCGGGAAGTGCGAGAACAGAAGTCCCCATCTATCAATGAGTTGAAAACTCGGATTTTTTATGATTTGTTTTTCAGCAATTTGACCCACGAGAAATGTCAGAACAATAATTGATACGGACGCATAAACGATCTTATGGGCTGACCGAAATCTTTCTAGTAGAAATATAAGACCAGATATCGCCGCAAACGCTGCGTAGAAAGGGTTTAGAATCGCTAATGCTAGAACGGTTCCCAGAGATATCATGACAATGCAATTTATGTCTTTCCTAACGTAGCATTTTTGAAACAACAACATTGAAAAAAATAAAAACGGTAAAGCCCATTGTGTGGGGCTAGGTCTGTAAGCAAAGTCCCCAAATATGAAGATAGCAAATAAAAGACTAAGAACCAACTTAACCATATTGTTTTGGAAATACACAGAGTGTAGTTGGTAAGCAGTGACATAAAATAGAGAACTGACTAGAAATACACCAACAAGAAATGTTACCGACAAACTTAACCCAACAGCTCCAGCTAATCTGCCTACTAGATATAAGCCATAATTTCTTCCAATCAGCGATTCGTCTAATGGTCCATGCCAAAAGGGGTTTGCGTAAATCGATTCACCCTTCAATCCAAGTTTAATTTGAGAGACGTATAAAACTGCATCTTGTTTGAATTCAAGAATTGTAGTCCAATCTCCTTTTACTAGAGAGAGTAGTTGATTCCTGAACAAGCATAAGTTATAGAGAAAAAGACCAATAAAAATCTCACGGTATCTGGAAATGAAAATTCCAAACATGGTTTAATACTTCTTTGCAATCAACACAAGCGACTTACCAAATCTATGCTTAAAGATAAAGCGGTCTAAAATTATAGATATAGGTATGAGAATTGTGTCCCAAACTCTTACAGCAAATAAATTCAGGTTAGTATTAAAGAGAATTCTATTTAAAACAACTCCCAGTAAGCCGACGCTATCAAGAAAAAATATTGATTCGACCTGAAAATTTCTCGGAGTCACACTCCTCAACTTCTCTTTGCTATATCTTCGATAATGGGAAAGTTTTCTGTCGTAATTAGAAAACAGTGCCTGAAAAGCTGGAACCACTAGAAACAATCGCCCATTAGGCCTTAGTTTACTGCTAGCCAGTCGTAATTCAGACAAGTCATTTTCAATGTGCTCCAGAACATCAATGTAAAGTATTAAATCGAAGTTATCAGAACTTAATATTTCTTGGTACCCAGAGTAGATATCAACTCTATTGGTTGTTATGTAGTCTTTGAACTTCTCTCTCAAGACTGCTTCCTGGCCTGTGTCGGGCTCGATTAAGGAAACTCTATTAAACTTTTCGAGAAGTTGGGCCACATTGCTGCCTATTCCGGCTCCCACTTCCAATACATGAGAATCGCTTGGCAGACTTGGTAATTTACTCATCCAGTACTGGCGGTAGTTGTGTGCAATAGACATTACTTTTAATTCTTCACCGCTGTATTCAAAACTAGGAGTGGACATTATTCGAATCATCTGCCAAGAATCTTTTAACCTTAATTGAGTATTGCGAATCAGTTGGTTCACTCAGTTTCAACTTAACCCGAATGGTATTAAGGATAAAAAATAGTGCTAGAAACATCGCAGTGACAATCATAAGTAGAAATGAAATAGCTAGAGCTAACGAGACAAAAAGGCTAGTCCACCCAGGAATTACAGAAATTTCCAGCACTCTTAGACCCAAGAATACAATTGAAGCAGCTAAACAAATACCTGTAACCTTTACGCTAAGTTTTAAGGCTTGCGAAAATATAGCATCAGTGAATGGTGATACCTGCAGCAGGCCCCATTGGATGAGTCTGTGAACGCTCGTCTTTGACTTACCATGATATCTAGGCCCTCTGTTGAGAGAGACTCTAGTAATTTTTGCACTCGAGCTAAGTAAAGCCCCAACGTACCCAACATAATTTGAACTCTCATCCGCTAAAATTCGTGCAAGTATCAATCGATCGATAACAGAGAAATTTCCAAAATCCAGATTTTCTCCCGTGATAAATTTAAAGATTCTCTTATAAACGTAGTGCCACAACTTGAAGGTGAGAGAACTATCTCTGTTTCCACGTTTTGCAACCGTTGGTATTCCAGCTCGATGAGCGGACAGTAATTTGGAAATATCCATAGGTTTATCTTCACCATCGGAGTCCATTACTAGAATTAGAGCTTTCTCGTCAACTAACTGATGCAGGTAATTAAGACCTACCCAAATTGCAAATTGATTGCCTCTATTTATTGCAAGTCTTAGGACTTCAATATGCTGACCAGCTTTTGCGCATCTCATCTTAATTCGTTCCAGGATTTCTTTATCGAATTCGCTGGAACAATCATCCACTACAGTGAAGTATAATTGGAAATTAGAATCCAGACTTGATATCTCGGTTACAAGTCGTTCTAGGGAATTCCAATCATTATATACAGGAAGTACGAAAAAAAGTTTACGCTTTTGAAGGCTGAAATTTTTTCTCGGGCGAGTGGATCTCATAACAAATTTAGTCTACCAGTACACCCTTTCCTGCTCGTAACTTTAGCCCACGGATTAAAGGAAGGTTTATCTACCGACAAATCTATAAGCCCCATGCATGACGATATTTACTGTGTAACTAATCAAACATGATGTTTCTTCCAAGTAGTAGGAACTTATGTCAATTTCAGAGAGCTGTCGTTAGACATAGGTGACAGTTGCTTGCTGACTAATCACCGAATCAGGTTAATTTGCAGGATCATTCAGCAAACCAGGAAAATGAAAGATAGGCTCCCGCTCTCGATTTTTTCCCATGTTATTTGCCTGGGGATCAAGATCATCACAAGTTTCGCCAGAAAGGACTTTTCAAGAGGGGCTAGCAGATTGATTTCATGCAGGAATCACTGCAGTTGAGATATCGAAAATAGAATCGCCCCCATGAACTGGACCTACCCTCTAGCTAATCTACAGATTGCTACATAGGTGACAGATAATTGGCTAGAAATACCATGAGAATTAAAGGAAGAGACTTTCACGCTCAGAAACAAGTGGGCCCTGTCGGGATCGAACCGACGACCCACGGATTAAAAGTCCGTTGCTCTACCGACTGAGCTAAAGGCCCCATTTTTCGACCAGATTTTTCCATCTAACTATCACAAGATGCTCTAATACTACCGTCAGAAGTTTTTTTAAATTTCGGGGTAAGATTCGCTCTCCTCTAGTCCCCATCGTCTAGGGGCCTAGGACATCGCCCTTTCACGGCGGTAACACGGGTTCAAATCCCGTTGGGGACGCCAGGCGAGAGGGAAATTCTCAATCACCTGTTTTTATGATGGCCCAGTAGCGCAGTTGGTTAGCGCGCCGCCCTGTCACGGCGGAGGTCGCGGGTTCAAGTCCCGTCTGGGTCGC
>Ga0169931_10002268_pt1 | contig 31372 bp, 34 predicted proteins | sample Kivu_15m_20L_FD_129675 | JGI IMG/M metagenome (GOLD analysis project Ga0169931, IMG submission 129675) | Freshwater microbial communities from Lake Kivu, Western Province, Rwanda to study Microbial Dark Matter (Phase II) - Kivu_15m_20L... | ecosystem: Environmental > Aquatic > Freshwater > Lake...
AGCAACAAATGAGTACAAAATGGATTTCTTTTTCATCGCCGTGGTATTATTGATAAGCCACAATAACAATTCCACTTCCCCCTGCACCGCCAGGACCTGAGGTGTCGCGGACTCCGCCCCCGCCTCCGCCTTTATTCGCCTGCCCGTTTTTTGGTGCCCCGGGATTTCCATTTCCAGTACCGCTGCCCCCGCCCCCAATTCCGCCTGAAACCAAGGCGCCAGAGTTATCGTTGCAGCCCCCGCCTCCACCGGCGTAATGCTGCGGGCTACCCGTAATGCTGCAGCTGAAGCCCGGCCCACCCACTCCGCCAACGGTTGGAGTAGCATTAATTCCAGGCCCTCCGGCTCCTCCTCCGCCACCACCTGCCCATTGGTTATTGGCCCAGCCATTTCCACCGGCATGGCCTTTTCCTACATTTTGATACTGTCCAAAACTTACCTGCTGGGTCGAAGCTCCACCGGCACCGTTAAAATTGTTTGAATTCCCCGAACCTCCTCCTCCGCTTCCTCCGGGCCAACCATTGCCTCCATTGTTCGCATTCATATTCCAATTTGACCCCCTAGCTCCTCCGGTGGCCACTACAGTTCCGAACGAAGAATTGCCTCCGTTTTGCGCCATACTTGGCTCATTAACAGCCCCAGCGCCTCCGGCCCCTACCACTACTGTGTAGCTTTGTCCAGCACTTACTCCAAACTTGGGAATATAAACCAAGCCCCCAGCTCCCCCTCCGCCGCCTACCTGAAATCCACCGCCACCCCCCCCGGCCACTACCAAAAGTTCAACACTGTCCACACCTGCCGGGCAAATCCAATTCTGGCTTCCGGTATTTGTGAATTGAACCAAGGTTCGAATTTTAAAGCTATCTACGCTGCTGTAGGCTACTCCGACCGAGTTAACGGCATAAGCCCGAATGTAAAACCAAATTCCATTGGGCAAATTGGGCAACAAGGCGTTAAAGGTGCCAATGCCTCCACCGCCCACCAAAACCACCGTGTCATTAACGTCGGGCAGAGGCAGGGCCGACAAGCAAAAGCCACGCTGGCTTACATAGGATCCTCCATCAAAGGTTACGTTTGCGGCGGCATTTCTTGAAAACCCACTGTTGCCGAACAAGGAATCCAAAATGATTTGAGGCGCTTGTGGGCATGGGCTATACCAGCCAGTACCGTTCCTGAAAAACTCCAAACATTGGATGTCGGTATTGAAAATGGTTAATCCCGCCTTTGGGTTGGGAATAGCATTCCGTTGAAGGGTGTTCAGGCGGGGCGGCAAAAAACCGCGTAGGGTATCCTTTAATTCTAAAACGGCCGAGGAATCTGCAACTTGCCCCGGACTTCCTATAAGTACACCCTGGGCAGATACCCGATTCAGCCCTGCCAAAATAAAAATGAAAAGCAGTGAATATTTCATGCTGGTTTTATGAATTCAAGATTGATAAGCCCGCTCTCATTTGCTTTCATGGTTGGACTGTAAACTCCAAAACCGATAAATAATCGCCCGCACACGTCGTTTTTAGCGTTGTGCCAGCCGGCAACCAAAAAGGAAATGGAATGTGATTTCCTTGGTAAAAAGAAGATATTCCGTTGCCAATCCAAGCCGTATTGTAGTACATGTATTGGTTAATGTAGAATGGACTTTGCCAGGCAGAATTGCTGCAGCCTCCACCGTTGGTTTGGTTGGTTAAAGAAACATTGGCCTGCATATAACTTTCTACCTTCCATACCTTGTTTGAAGGAACCGTATCTGTGGTTGTTCCAACCAAAATCGCCCGACTAAAACTCAACGTGTTCTGGCTCTGAACCTTTTGCGAGCCACAAGCAAGCAGGATTAAAACCAAAAGTAGGGCCAAGCGCTTCATGGTATTATATTAAATTCAATAACGTTTATCCAACGGTAATAGCTGCAACTCAAGGCATAAACAGTGGTGCCGGCGGGCAACCATAGGTCGGAAGTCTCTACCTTATACACATAGTTGGAGTTGTTTGTATACACCGCTCCGGCACGAATCCAAGCATTGCTTCCGTCTAAGGAAAAGTTGCAAACAAAATAGTTGTCGGCACTGGTACCATAACCAACCATTTTCCAAACTTTATTGGCAGGCACGGTTCCAAGTAAAACGTTCGAGTTGTTGCTGGTAGAAAACACAATGGCTTGGTTAAACTGCAGGCTACCCTGGGCTTGTACCTTCATCAAGAAAGTACAAAAAAGGAAAGAAAGACCTAAAAATGTTGTCCGAATCATGGTACTATATTGAATTCAATAACACTGATGGAAAGAGTACGGGTCGAAGTCTCTAGGGTGCTTCCAGCTGGCAACCAGATGGGCAATTTGCTTGGCTCACCCTGAACTGCAACCAGGTGGGTTTGGGTTGAGTTGGGACTCTGCCCTGTATTGTTCATCCAAAATCCCCCGCCACAACATCCATTAAATCCTAAGCCCAGCCCCGCGGTATGGTATTCCTGAACGCAAACATCTGTTCCGTTTATTTTTATGAACCGAGATAGGGTAGGGAAGCTGGTTCCCGAGGTTGGTAACCGGTGCTCGCCCGACAATGCACTCTCAATTTTCCAAACTTTATTTGCAGGCACCGTTTCAACCGTGGTAACCAATTTTACCTGCGAAAATTGCAGGGTCTGGGCCTTTAATCCAACACAAAAGCCAAAGGCAAGACACAGCAGATTCCCCCAGAAAAAATACATTTTCATGGTATTACAGTGAATTCGATGACCGATATTTCGCCTACGTTGCTTCCCGCTGCCAACGTCGTCCCCGCCGGAATCCACAATGGAAAATTTCCTATGTTGCCTGCATAAGAGGTGCCCCAATACCCTGTTAAAAAGGAAGAGACACCCAAGGGGCGGTTGTTCCCATTAACGACCAAATTATAAATATGTCCTTCTGTAACTCCAGAGCTTCCGGAATACCTAGAGAAGGTGGTCGGAAAAAAGCCTTCAATTTTCCAAACTTTATTGGCAGGGACCGTTTCGACAGTGGAGACCAATTTAACCTGCGAAAATTGCAGGGTCTGGGATTCTATACTTAAATGTAGAGCACAGAAAGCAAGTATAAAAACCCCGTGTTTCATTAGGGAACGATGTTGAATTCAATTACACTGACTTGGTTCAAGCAAGGACCGCCCGATAAGGTAGCGCCAGCCGGCAACCACAACGGCAATTCAGTGTAGGCATGAATGTAGTTTAGGTTGCTGTAGGCGGCAGAATGCGTTCCATGTCCTGTTTTTGTCGTCACTCCATTGATTTCAACCGACTTGGAATAATACGTAGAGGCACCGCAACTTTGCGATGCACTAGAACTTGCCGAGGTTTGATCGGCCGGAATATTGTAAATCACACTTTCCACCTTCCACACCTTGTTGGCCGGAACCGTCTGTTGGCTGGTAACCAATTTTACTTGGTTGAACTGCAAATTTCCTTGGGCCATGGCGCTGAGGCCAATACCCAAAAACGAAAGAAGAATAAAGGTGTGTTTCATGGTACTACATTAAATTCGGTTACACTGATTGCATACAAATTGCTTCCTACAGCTAGGGTGGTTCCACTAGGCAACCAAATCGGACTGTCGCCGATGGAATGAGAGTTGGTTGCAACGCCTGATTCACCTGAATTCCAACGTCCAATCCAAGATGTACTGATTACAAAAATCGTTTGGCCGTTGATTAAAACAGTAAAATGCCGGCTTGACCCAGACATAGGGGTTCCAGCATCCGTCAACCCAGCCGTGGGTAGCACGTTGTTGATTTTCCAAACCTTATTCGCAGGGACTGTTTCAACACTGCTGACCAGCTTTACCTGAGAATAGGTCAGCGATTGGGCTTGAATTCCTATCGGGAAGCCTAGTAAAAAAAGAAAGAAGAACAGGAGACTGCGCATCAGGGAACGATATTAAATTCAAGGATGGAAAAAAAGAGATTGCCGGCGTTCACCTGTACGGTATTTCCCGATTTTAACCAAAATGGGCAAGGGAAATTAACCACGACAGAAGTGGTGTAGGTAAAAGAGGCTGGACAATTTCCAACCACAGTGCAGCTGCTTGTATTGCCGCAGTTGTAACAGCCATTGGCTGGATTTAAGCCTACTCCATTTAATGAAAACAAATACCCTAAATAAGAGCATGAACTTACGGAACATGACCCGCCATTGCAGCTGCTTCCACAATTCCCCGAAGCTGCCCCCGAAACGGTAATTTGACCGGGCGCATTCACCGCATTCACTATTTTCCATGTTTTGTTTTGGGGAACCGTGGCCAATCCAACGCTTTGGTCCAGTACAATTGTTTGATTGTAGGTTAAAGATTGGGCATAGGAATGCCCTAACCCCAATAGGGCGTAGAAAAAGCAAAGCAGAGCAAAAAACGGGAATATGGCAACATGCACCCTCATGGCAATACAGTAAATTCAATAACCGAAACCCGAAATACATTTTGACCCGCCGCCAATGTACTCCCTGCCGGCAACCAAATGGGCTGAACCAATTGATTGGCCGTACTAGGTCCGGCATATTCTACCGCCCCAGCAACGAATACGGAAGTATTGTCAACTAAAATGCTGAAATTCCGAATTGAATTATTCACAACCAAACTGCTGGAAGCCAAAATATTCTCCACCTTCCAAACCTTCCCCGCCGGAACCGTCTGCGTATTTGACGACACCAACAAAACCTGGCTGAACTGCAACGTTTGACCCCAAGCCATTCCGCCAAGTGCACAAGCCATCAAAACAAGCACGTTTTTCATTTAGGGTATTATGTTGAATTCAAGAATACTAACCACCGGACTGTTGGGCACGGCCCCAGCCGTTACGTTTATAGGGCCACATAAATAGGCATTGGTATTGTCGTCGCGTACAGGGGTGTTGGCAGGAACAGAAAAGGAAACCGTATTATAGCATGGATTGGAGAAAACCTCCAAAACGACTCCCGTTGGCAGCCATAAAGGAAAAGACGTAAACGCAGTTCCACTGATTCTGTTTCCATTTACGAAAAAATTAGCATTAGCTTGAGGACATTGAGATGGAGAGTAATAATTTATGTTGCTTGTGCCCGAGGTAGCTCCCGTGCATGGATTCGGGTTGCTGGAATTCCAATTCACATTACCCCAATTAGCATATGCAACATACCGTAAGTTGGCGTTATAAGAATAACTCTCCACCTTCCAAACCTTGTTCGCCGGCACTGTTTTTTGACCGCTGTCTGAAGTCAAAATCAACGCCTTATTAAATTGCAAAGTTCCTTGGCCCTCCAACTTTGCCTGCCCCAAAGCGAGCAGCAAAATTCCTACTAGCCAAGCAAACCCGCGCATCAGGGTAGTATGTTAAATTCAATCACCGTAACAACCGGACTGTTTGCCACTGTTCCGGCATTAATGCTAATGGGACCACACAAATACGTGTTCTGGGTATGGTCGCGAACCGGAGTGTTAGCGCCCACATTTACCGAAGCCCCTGAATAACAAGGATTCGCTGTGATTTCAATGGTGCCGCTGGCAGGAATCCATATAGGTTGAGAAGAGTTGGGAACCACCGACTGCCCATTTATTGCAAGGGCTGTATTGGCAGAAGGACAGGCGGAATGATCAAAATAGTTCAAGGGTGTACTCCCGCTGGTAGCCCCCGTACAAGGGTTGGGATTGCTCGTTGACCAACCTACAGTTCCGTAGTTTCCAAAATTCGTATACCTCCTCGCCTGACTCGGGGAATAACTCTCCAACTTCCAAACTTTATTCGCCGGAACCGTTTGCTGCCCACTCGCCGCAGTAAATACCAAAACCTGATTAAACTGCAAGGTCCCCTGAGCTTGACCCCATAAGGGCAAAATACAAAGACAATAAAGCCAATTCTTCATTTTGGGGAGAAGTTAATGGGTAAATTGAAATCAAGGCATGCAACAGACGGCAGAGCGCCCGCAATGCAATCCACCCCAATTAAAATCCGTCAACCGTATAAATCAAGGTCGGATCGCCCGCATTGCTGTTGTTGTTTCCAACAACACTGACCATAGTAACCCATTGAACCCCATCGTAATAGTAAAATTTGTTGTCGTCAGTGCAATAAACCAAAAGCCCTGTGGCTGGACTTGTAATGGCATTGTATTGAGCCGTTGTCATGCGCGGAACCAAAACCCCTGAATTCGTTGAAGTAATTTCAAGAGATGCAGAAGCCGCAGGCGAAGCCGTATTTATGCCAACCCTACCACCGTCTTTTACTACAACCCTAGAAACCCCAGCACTGTCTTTTACCTCAAAGGCATTGCCCGTGGTTGTTGTATTCCCAACTACTTCCAACTTAGCGCCGGGAGTAACCGTACCTATTCCCACATTTTGAGCCATTACGCCTGCTGATAACCCAATAAACGATAAAATAAGAAATTTTTTCATGGTTGATTCAGATTAAATTTATGGGTAAATGTAGCGATTTATCCTCTCGGTTTTGCCAAGCCTTGTGCTTTTTCGCTTGATTTTACCCCATAATTAACCTTTTCATCATATATTCCTTACATGATTTTTTGGGTCTCTATGCTCTGGCCCCCAACCCCATACTCCCCCGATTTATCCGATTTCGTGGCTCTAAGGTGCAAGTGAACAGAATTCTGCTTTCATTTTTCCGTTGTTATTTGGCCCATTTTCTTGCAAAAAATTACCGGTCCTTAATTGGACATTAACCTCACTTTTCTGCGAATTTCCTACCTTTCCATTAATCTGGATTGAATTTTAAACCAGAATAATTTGCAGTGAAAGCATGGTATGGACGATTTAATTGACATTATTCATCAGTTATCAGAGGAAGAACTTACTAATTTAAAAAAGGAGCTTCGGGCTGATAAACAAAAAATTAAGCTTTTGGAGTATTGCTTGGAATCATCGCAGGTCAACAACGATGAAATTATCGAGCTGCTGAATTACAAAAACAACAAAAGCGCTTACTACACCTTTAAACACCGCTTACTTCAAGACATTATTGCCTTTAAGTTTAGCTCGGGGCAGACCAAAATTACCCGCATTAAACAAGACATTGCCAATTTGCGCACCCTCTTGTTCTCAAATCAGCCCAGGTTGCTTGAAAAAAAACTGAACGATTTGCTAAAACGAGCACGCGAATCAGAGTTGTTCCCCGAAGCCCACGAGGTGCTTCTGTGCCAGTATGCTTTGTTCTGTGACGACCTGCGGCGCCGGCAAGCCATCGAGGCGGAATTGCCGGAATTGTCCTTAAAATCGCATCAGTTTCAACGCCAAGAATTCCTGTTCTTTAAAGCCCTTTCGTTGGGACATGACCAGTTTTATTCGGAATGCCCTGAAGTTCAATCCGAACTGAAAAACACCCTGACCGAAATCAAAAAATTGCACCTGAAGCTCGACGCCAGGGTTTCCCAATTTTTGGCCGAATCAACCGAACTGACCTTGCTCATTAATTCCAACCAAAACCTTAGCCCAGCGGCGCTACAGCGTTTGGCTGAGCTCTTGAAATTGTACATCGAGACCCCCCTTGAATTTGCCTATCCCAATTCGCACCTCGGCATTAAATGCTTATTCAGCAAGGCCTATTTTAAACTGGGCATGCACCTGGAACATCAGCAAGCCTTGTTGGATATCGCCCAATCCATTGAGCAAATAAAAGGCTTACGCACCTACGAAGATGTGTATTTCTACTATTTGTATGCAAAGGCTATGCAATTGCTTGACAATAAAGAGTATGCTGCTTTGATGGATTGGTTGAACGAGGAGATTTCCGATTCGTACCTTGCCGGAGTTTCAGGTAAAATGGCTTTTTATCTGTTAAGTTTGAAAGGCATTGGCAATTTTTACGGAAAGGCCTATGCCAAGGCCTATTCTCATCTGTTAACGGCCCGAAATCATACCCGGCATTTGGATTCTGGCAGCGCTTGGATCCTGCCCCTAAATTCGGCTTTTGCTCTGCTAACCTTGGCCTGCGACGAAGGACAATCGTTAATGGATAGCGAGAAAAAATACCTAAAACGGCAAATACCCAAAACAGCTATTCAAGCCGATCGGGTTCAAGCATTTTTAGAGGTTTTGCCCGCTTTTAATAAAGCCCGCAGGCAAGCCAAAGCCGAGGCTGCACTAGCTAATTTTCACAGCAATCAACGCGAGGCCGGCGAATTCGGCATACTCCGCTTGTCGGATCTCTACGCCGCCCTACCCGAAAATTAAGGCGTTCTCAACGCATTTGACCCCTTAAATTGCGAATCTGCTCGTACATCCGTTGCTTAAAAACAGCGGCCGCTTGGTTTAACATGCTGATATCGCTGGGAAAGGCCACAGGCTTTCGGTTTATTAACATCTTAGAAGTGTACGACAACGCTCTGGCATCGCCCGTGGCTTTGCCGTAGGTGTGTTCAAAGGCCGATTGCCCAAACACCGTTCTGCTACCTACTTCTACCGCTCCATCAGCCTGACTCAAGACCACCTTGCCTTGAATGCCGGCATTTTTTTGCTGCCTCCATACGTTCACCGTAGCCTTTACCTCTTGCATCACCGGGGTTATCACTATGGTGCCATCGTCCAATTTCGTTTTCTTTGTCCCCGTTTGAATCTGGGTTTTGTCTATGTAATTTGATTTGGTCGTGTTGTTGCTCCCTGCATTGAAGTTGGTGTACACCACCTCTAAATAATAATGCACCGGTTGATTCATTGACTGCACCTGTGAAAATTCAATCCAGCCTTGGTTCATTTCTGCCAATGAAATTCGGGTTAGATCTTCTTCCAATTCTAAAGGCATTCCAATGCCGTCGGCCGCCCGAACCTGAACCAAAACTTTTGTTTTTCCAATTTCAGAGGCTAAAGACAGCAAACGATCGGTTTCTTGGTATTGGCTGCGCAGCGATTTTACCCGGGTTAGTTTGTCGTAAGCCAGGCGGGCATTCATTCGTTCGCCCGAATTCAACAATTCTTCCGCTGCTTTGTACAAATCGGCCACCGCTCGGTCTTTAGATTCAGCAATTAAAACGCTGTAATCTTTAAAGTCAAACAGTTTTATTCCAGAAAGTGCCGCCGAAGAAGCCGTTGCTCGTTTCACCAGGTCTTGCCGCCGACTCATCGATTGGTACGTGCGGTGTATGTTTTCCCAAGCGGTCGGCTCGGGGCTTAGCTCCCATTGCCGAATGTAATCCATGTCTCGTTCATTTGCCAGCCGAAAGGCATTGGATAAAATTTGCAGGTGCTTTCCGTCCCCGGGGCGGTTCATCAGTTTTTTCGAGGCCAAATTTATCGACAACTCATAATTTCCATGGTTGAACGCCTTTTCAGCTGTTATACAGCTTTCAAATACAATCAAAAAAGAAAAAATAAAAAGAAAAACACGTACCGTCTGTTTCATGATGGCTAAATTGGAAAGCGGTCAAATTTACACCATTTAACGGCATTTATCGTGCCGAAACCACCATTAAGGTTTACCTTTGTTTAAAATTAAGGTATGACCTACGAAGAACTAATACGGGAATATGCCCTGGCCAATGAAAATGTGGTTGTTATGACCGCCGAAAACCGGGCCTTAATCCGAAATTTACCTCCCATCTTGGGCCCCCGCCTCATCGACACCGGAATTACCGAACAGACCATGATTGGGGCCGCCGCCGGCCTGGCGCTGCGGGGCCGTAAACCCATTGTCCATGCCTTGGGCGCTTTCCTTAGCATGCGGGCATTTGAGTTTGTGCGCACCGACGTAGGTATTCCAGGTCTGCCCGTTAAAATGAGCAGTTTTGTGCCCGGATTTTTGTCCGACGGCAACGGGCCCACCCACCAAGCCATTGAAGACATCGCTTTAATGCGCGGCATTCCTGGCATGCAGGTGTTTAGCCCGGCCGACAACGAAGACATGCTCCTGATGCTTCAAGCCATTTGGGACAGCCCGCAGCCCGCTTACATGCGCGTTAATACCCGCCCAGGTGTTGTGCAACACCAGCCTTTTGAAATGGGCAAAGCCGAAACCCTGTTCCCAGGCAACGATGTGGCCTTGCTTTGCCATGGAATGCTGCTCGAGCAAGTGGTTTCGGCCCGCCAACTTCTGCAACAGCACGGTCTCTCCGTTTCCATTATGAACATGCGCAGCCTTGTGCCCTTCGATACCCAAGCGGTTCTGGATTTGGCCCAAAGGGGCATCCCCATGGTGAGCATTGAAGACCATTTTCAAACCGGTGGCTTGTATTCCATCTTGGCTGAAACATTTTTAGAGGCCGGAACGGCCGCCAAGGTGCTGCCCATTGCGCTGAATCAAAAGTGGTTTAAGCCGGGATTGCTCAGCGAAGTGCTCAGGCACGAAGGTTTCAGTCCCGAACAAATCGCCGGCCGCGTACTTCAATTTTTGGGAATCCCCGCCAGCGCTGAGCTTAAGGCAATGGTCTCAAAAATTCAAGAAAATAGCTTCGACGAATAAAGGGTTTTTTTTAGGGCGGCAGCCGGGCTTTCCTTGCTACTCCGCGGTTGCCGAAAGTCTGGCCCAGCTGGTTTGCGGGGGCTCCTAAAGTCGCCTCCGCACCTAGCGGGCCAGGGTTCGGCACCCTTGCGGGGTAGCTTCGTCAATCCCTGCCGCAGACGCACATGAACCCTTTGAGCCCCTCTTTTTTGATTGCTCTCAACCCAACCGCCCATACGTTTTTGATTTTCGCTCTCTCGTTATTTTAGTTACTGCCACAATTCTCTGGGCACACAGCCCACCCAAAAAAAACAAATGTAAACCGAAACAGAAAGGGTTCCGTTTGGTAAACCTAACTCACATTAAATGTTGCAATAAACCGCAGTTCAATACAATAGAATCACGGTTTGGATTTGGGTTTAAACTAGATACATTAAAATTTAGACACCATCTACCTTGTTACTAGAGCCGAAATTTCAATTCTAAGGGTGTGGCGACTCCTGGTCGAAAATAAAGCGAAATCAGGGTGAAACAGGAGTTAAAGCAAGCCCTGCAAAAGGTTGGCCATCCAAAAAGGGACAGTCTGCATGTGTTTCGGCACACCTATGCCGCCCACCTATTCAAATCGGGACCAGACCAAAGGTACATTCTGGAATTGTTGGGGCATAATAGCAGCAAAACCATCGAGATACACACCCTTGCCTTTTTGTTTTGGGTTGCTGTAGTGCGAATAAAATGGGTAACTTAGACCATCAATTAGAATTGAAAAGGAGTTGTTAGACGAACTGCCGTAATGGGAAAGGCTAAAAAATGTAGGATCAAAAATTAAAACAAATGAAAATTAAATTTGGAATTTTAATAGTTCTTTTGACTATTTCGCATTTAATGAACGGACAAACGACCGGGTGGAATAATATTGGTGGTAATTGGCAAAAAAACGGATATGTGGATGTGGCGGGTCCAACCACAGACAGTATCTTATGGGAAACCGCTTCTGCCGGTATTTTTGGAGCTCCACTTTACATTGAGGGAAACTATCTGGTTACCATGAGGTTTCAAACACCCACCTACGCCCCCGTAGAATGTTACGACCTGACCTCAGGGACTTTGCTGTGGAGCGTTGATGTTACCAATAATTCCGGAAGATCACTTCCCGTGGGGCTCCGTAACAATAGGGTTTATGTTATGAGGTTAACCGAAAGTCAAAATGACTCGCTATACGCTTTGAATGTCATTGATGGATCTCACCTGTGGACATCAAACGTGAATGTCGCTACATATATTACCGAATCAGGTGTTTTTGATTCAACAGGCAATTTCTATATCTATGGGAATTTTAAAACCTACAAAATTAATCCTGCGAATGGCCAAATAATCTGGCAAACCTCGACCGTTCCCATGGCCTCGGGAAGTGGAGAAATAGCAATTAATCAGCAAAATAATACCGGGTACACCTTGGAACAAAGTGGAGGCGTATCATATGTGTGGGCCATTAACCTAACCAACGGTTTAAAAATGTATAGTATTTTGGTGCCTGAACTTCAAGCGGGTGGGAATGTGCCTCAATCACCTTTAATGGTAGGAAACAACGGCATAGTTTATGTCCAGCTTACCGAAGACAATGTCGCAGCGCTTTTAGATGATGGCACCCAATTAAATTTATTGTGGCAAACGGAAATCTATGGTAATTGTTCCTTCAGTACCATGTGTGTTGGATCGGATGGTTCAATTTATGCACCATCCGATGGAAAAATCATTCGTTTAAACCCGCTTACAGGCATCATAGTTGATTCATCTGCCTCCATTACGCAGGGAGGCTTTTATTCGCCAAGGATTTCAGCTACCAACAACAATATTATCTATACCACAAATGGAGAAGATGCTGTGTATGCTTTCGACCTTTCTTTAAATATGCTATGGTCAGACGTTTTGAATTTCACCAATACTTCAGGAGTTTGTTTTTCAGCAAATGGTCTTGCTGCTGTTTCAGGAAGCAACAAAATCAGAGTTTATACACCAGAAATAACAACAGGAACTTCTGAAATTAATCATGTTTTAGTCAGGGTTTACCCAAACCCAACTACTTCTTATTTTGTTTTGGATGCAGGTAATGAAATCATCGGATATGAATATGCCTTAATGGATGCTATAGGCCAAATAATAAAAACCGGACTTGTGTCTGAGAAATCAATTATTCAAATGGAGACATTTCCGTCAGGAGTCTATTTCCTTAGAATTAATGGACTTAATCAAACTTTTAAAATGATTAAACAATAGCCCATTCCCATAACAGCACATTGGCCATAGGCGGGGTTTCGTCTCCGCTTGACAGTTTTGTAGTAGCCGAAAGTTCAGTTCTCCGAATGAATCCCGCACGTGCGGGATGCTGAAAGGCCCGCCCATCGCCAATCTGCGAAACGTCAGACTGTCTAACAACCTCCCATTTAAACATTTCAATTTTTAATAATATCCAGCCTGTTTATTGCCTATTTCTCCCTAAAAATCGGTATTTTTATTTATGAAATTTATTCAAGTAAAAACCCGAAACCAGTGGGAGAAGGCTCGATTTCAAAAGCAAGCCCCCCTATTTATGAACTGTTAAATTTCAGTTGAAGTTGGGCACTATGTTCTATTGTAATCCGCAGGGTTTCTGGGGCAGCCTTTCGGGCTGCTTCTATGTTTTGCCCCTCTTCCAGGGTTCAAAACAGGCGATTTTCCTCGCCACAGGGCATACCGCCCCCTACCCATGCGTTAAGCCTTTGCACAGGAAATTGATTTTTTGGCCCCGCCCAAAACTCCGATGGGTGGACCACGGGAGCCGAAGATTTCGAGCGTGATGATACGAACTGACGCTGGCCTTCATGCCGTAGCACTAATCCTAAAAAACATTTTGAACTCTCCAATTTAGTATATACCTTGGAGGTATACTAAAATAGAAAAAAGATGAAAACTCTATCTCTAAAGCTTGATGATATCGTTTACGAAGAAACCGAGAAATTATTAGAAAAAATAAAAAAACCAAGAAATCGATATATCAACGAGGCTCTTCAATATTATAATCGGATTCAAAAAAGAAAGATTATATCCCAATTGCTGGTATTAGAATCAAAGCTTGTTAGCGAAGAATCTATGAACGTTCTTAATGAATTCGAAAATCTGGACGAATATGATAGCTAAGAAATATGAAGTTTGGCTAGCAAACCTCGATCCTAGGTTTGGGACAGAAACGGGTAAAACAAGACCAGTATTAATAGTTCAAACAGATATTTTGAATAAAATTCATCCATCAACTTTAATCTGTCCAATTACAAAAAACGTCAAGCTTGAAAGTCAAATACTAAGAGTTCATTTAAAAAAAGGCACCGCAAAAGTCAAAGAAAACTGTGATGTAATGATTGATCAGTTGAGAGCTATTGACAACAAAAGATTCATTAAGAAAATGGGAGAATTACCAAAAGAAATCGCTGAGCGTGTAAAAGAAAATATTAAGATAGTCCTTGATCTAGAGGATTAAGCACGAAACGCTAACAGCAAGCAAGCGCCAACCCAGTTACAGCGCATGTCGATGCCGATAATGCGGTTCGTCTAATTGACCTGTTCGTGGATAGCTTGAACCTATCTGAGCTTGGGTTTAATGGCGATTTCGAGGAAAATGGCCGGCCGGCATACCACCCAGGAACTCTGCTCTGCCTTTTCATTTACGGCTACCTGAACCGCATCCGTTCCAGCCGTCAACTCGAAAAGGAATGCAAACGCAATCTGAAGCTTATTTGGCTCATGCCTGAACTTCAACCAGACCACAACACCATTGCCAACTTCCTAAAGAACAACCTCAAAGCTTTTTTCGCCTTACACCATCAACAAAAAGGGCCGCCTGATTGAACGTTCAGAGCACATGGCCCTTATTGATGCGAACAAAAAGCGCTTGCAACAAAATCCAGACCTTTACCGCAGGCGCCAGGCCATTGTGGAACATCCGTTTGGAGTGATAAAGCGGCAATGGGATTTTTACTACATCATGACCAAAAGGAGCATCCAACACGCCTCTGCCGATGTGGGAATGATCTTTACGGCCTACAACCTCCGGCGCACCCTTAACATTTTCGATAAAAACCTGCTCAAAGCCTACCTAAAGGCATTGGGCTCATCTTTTTTGTTCTTTCAGCGGTCTTTTAAAGCCATTTTTGAGCATTCTGTTACCCTTGGTTTAGCGTCAGGTTTTTTGAGCACGGATACCCGTCTAGGCTTAAAATCGAATAAATGGGATGTATTTGAGAGAAATATTTATTTAAAAAAGGGTTATTGGACGCACTGCCGCTATAGCCAATGGTATTGGAGTCGAGCAGAAGGTGAATCAATGGAAGTGTTCTTTCAGCAATCGCTCTTTCAAATAGCGAAACTTGCGATATTTGCGAGTTTCGATGATTTGTACATATCTTTGCCTTATGGGGAAATATACGAATCGAAAGGAATATGTAGATAAACTCCTGTCTTATAAGGATAAGGACTTGATAAAAGTTGTAAGCGGCTTACGGAGGTCTGGCAAGTCCACACTTATGGAAATCTATCGTGAGCAGTTGCTTAAATAAATTGAGAACTGATACCACGGGCTATACCAACAAATTAGCGCTATTTGGACTTTCGGTGGAAATCGGGGCGAAGTCGTTTTTTATTACTTTAATGCTCGGACGAGCGGCTTTTCGGTTTCAAATCCCAAACAGCGCTAATCTGCCAACCGTCAGACTGCCTAATCACCCCCTTTTCAACAATTCGATTGTTAGCAATTTCAAGGGCGTTTATTGGGTTTTTCTCCCTAAAAATCGGTATTTTTATTTATGAAGTTTATCCAAGGAAAACCCCAAAATCAGTGGGAGATGTATTGCCTGGATGCGCATGTCGATGCCGATAATGCGGTTCGTCTGATTGACCTGTTCGTGGATAGCTTGAATCCGTCCGAACTTGGGTTTAAGGGCGATTGCGAGGAAAATGGCCGGCCGGCATACCACCCAGGAACTCTGCTCCGCCTTTTCATTTACGGCTACCTGAACCGCATTCGTTCCAGCCGACAACTCGAGAAGGAATGCAAACGCAACCTGTAGCTTATGTGGCTCATGTGTGGGCTAAAAGGGAATTTCAATTTCAACCCAACTTTAACTACCTTGTACTCTGTAATCTAAAACCGTATGAAAATCGGGCGCCTTTTTTGTTTCTTACTCTTTTTCCTATTCAAGGGAATGCCAGTAAACAGCCAAATTACCATCGGTTCGACGCACATGCCCGGCAGCGGCGATACGCTTCGGTACAGCTTGGCCGAGGCCGCCTCGGTGAATGCTGCCGCATTGAATGCCACCGGAGCCAACCAAACTTGGGACTTTTCTCAGCTTAACCCCCAATCCCAAGGACTGAATGAATACAAACTGGCCCTGCAAATCAATCCTGCCTATTCTTTGTTTTTTGGAATTACTGCCTATGGGTTAAAAACCTTCGACACCTTGAACTTAGGAACCATTCAATTGACCAAAGGCTATGATTTTTTGAGCAAGAACAATTCTGTGTTTAAAGCAGTGGGCCGGGGGCTAAGCTACCAAAACCTGCCCGTACCCTCCTTTTATACCGACGACGATGAAATTTACCAATTCCCTTTGCAGTTTGGCGACAACGACAGCTCTACCTTTCGGGTGGCTTTTGATTTGGGAGGCACCATTGGACTGGTTCAAAAGGGTTCCCGCCGAAATCAAGTGACGGGTTGGGGTTCCATTACCACTCCGTTTGGAACTTTTAATGCGTTAAAAGTAGAAACCACGGTTTGGCAGACCGACAGCAACAGCATCAGTGGATTTGGTCTGCCGCCCATTCCCAGCACCCGGGTTTGGTACAGTTGGTGGTCAACGGCTAGCAAAATGCCCATTTTTGAGGCTAGGGGTTTGGTTCTGCCCTTTTCTTCCGACCCTGTTTTTACCGAATACCGCTTTCGCGATCAGTTTAGGGCCTGCCTTGGATATGTAGTTGCCGATTTTGCCGCCAATCAAACCCAAGGAACCACCACCGATGTGTTTCAGCTTCAAGATCAATCTCAATGTGCCCCTGAAACCTATTTTTGGAATGTTCAACCTGCCACCTACACCTGGATGAATGGAAGCGTTGCCAGCGATCCCAACCCCAGCATTCGTTTCGATGCGGCGGGGTATTACAGCCTGGGTCTAACGGTGTTTAAAGGATTTGCCCTGGATTCAGAACAAAAAACAGATTACATTTTAATCGCACAGAGTTCTTTGGATTCAGAAGAGCAGGCCCTCCCTGTGCTGCAGCCCAATCCCTGCACTGTTGGGCAGCCTGTTGTGGTCCGTTTTCCAGGCACCTTTCGGGTAAAATTGTTCAACGGTCTAGGTCAGGAACTAAGGGAAACCGATTGGCAAACCGAAACGGCACTGCTCTTTGCTACGGGTTTGGCAGAAGGGCTGTATTGGGTTCAGGTCTTAAAGCAAGACGGCAGCTCGACTAAGTTGATGCCTTGGATGCTGATAAAATAGGCGCCACGTTAAAATCGGCCTTTTCTTTCTAAAACTGCGTTCAAGAAACAAGAGGCCTGCGGCAGGGATTGAACCAGGTAGCTCGGCTGTTGGGCGGGCTACTGCCCGCGTGCCGCGCAGGCGACCTTGGGAGCCCGCGCAAGGCCGCTGGGCAGTTGCCCGGCCACGGCCGACTACCGGTGAAAGCCCGCAGCCGCCCCAAAAATTAATCTCCTACTTTCCTTTTTTAATGAACATTTTTCAGCGCTTCTCGTTTACCTTACACTATGAAACCACTGATTCGAATTACCCGCAAGGAGCATTTTAATGCCGCACACAAAATGTTTCGGCCCGATTGGACCGAGCAGCAAAACGAGGCTGTTTTTGGAAAATGTGCCAACCACAACTGGCATGGGCATAATTACGATTTATTTGTAACCATCGAAGGAACTGTTCATCCAGATACGGGTTATGTTGCTGATTTAAAGGCGCTAAGCGAAATGCTGAAACGGAAAATTGTCGATGTTCTTGACCATAAAAACCTAAATTTAGACGTGGCTTTTATGCAAGGAATTTTGGCCAGTACCGAGAATTTGGCCTTGAAAATTTGGGAAGAAATTGAGCCCGAAATTCCAAAATTGGGAAATTGTACCCTATATAAAATTCAACTTTTTGAAACAGAACGCAATTTTGTTGAATTGGTTCGGCCCTAAAAAAACAAAGTAAAATCCTGTGGTTTAGGCAGGCTTAACCGAGCGAAAATACAGGAAAGAGCAAGCTGCGTACGCCGGCAAAATAAGCCAAAACCAAACCACCGAAGTACATAGAAAAAGAATAAGAGCGAAACTTATAAATAAAATTCGGTAGCGTAGCTCAAAAAATGAAAACCGCAAAGACTTTAAACTGAACAGCCAAATAGGGGCGTTTAGCAGGTAAACAGAGAGCGCGAGTGAAATTCCCATAGCCCAGACTGGGAATTCTTGAAATTTGATGCCCGATTCTGGGTTGAGTGTCCACCAGATTCCTGCCCAGAAAAGGGCGTTTGCCGGGGTGGGTAGGCCTTTAAAATGCGTACTTTGTCCATCATCTAAATTAAATCTTCCCAAACGAAGCGCGGAAGCGGGTAAAATGAGCCAGCCTAAAACCGAAAGGGCTTGCATGCTTGGGTTTGTGCTGCTTTCCAGAATTTGAACCGCCATGGCCGCGGGCAAAAAGCCGAACGAAATTACATCAGCCAGCGAATCCAATTGTTTGCCGAGGGGGCCTGAAACCTTTAGCATGCGCGCCAGGGCCCCATCAAAAAGGTCAAGAAGCAGGCAGGCCGCCAAGGCCAACATGACCCATTTCCCATTCCAAGTATTCAGGTTCGAAATGGCCAAAGCCCCAAGGCTGGCGTTGGCCAGCGTAAGCATATTGGGAATCCAATTTAAAACCTGTTTCAGTTGTTTGAAAAATTCCATTCTATCGCAAAAGTAGTGTAAATTAGCGCTCTAGTAGATGAGCTTACAATCACGCTTTATTTTTAGCGCTTGGGGTGCGCTTTCAATGTTTGGACTTTTAGGCCAAACGCCCAAGTACGCCAACGCCTTTTACGACGTAGGAATTGGCGCGCGCGGCATTGCCATGTCGCAAGCGGTGGTAGCCTCGGCAACCGATGTTACGCCTGCTTTTTGGAATCCGGCGGGGCTAACCTGGCATGGAAATTCCCGAAGAGTTGACCATTCGAATTTTCAATCAGGCTGGGGTAGTGGTACGCGAAATAACCCGCAATGAATTGGACCCCATCCGAGTTGGGCACAACATTACCGAATATGCCTGGGATGGAACCGATGAATTTGGCGACAAACTGGCCACCGGTGTGTATATTTTTAGGGTGTACGCCAAGCAGCAAGGCGAAGAGTTGGAAGTTCGAAGCAGCGGGGCCGACCGGTTTTTCCGCGAGGGCTTTGGCAAGATGTATTTGATGCGGTAACTCGCTTTGGGGGCCGCTCTTTGGCTGCGTTTAAAGGGTTTTCTTTTGGTCGGCAGCAAAGGCCACTCAGCATCTTCTAGCATGTTTATAATGCTTCCAATTAAAAATGTAGTACGTTTTTTGAAATTAGTTGGGCTTGATGACGCTGTTTTTAATTTGGTCAATTCGATAGCCACCAAATTAGTAAGCCCATAGACATTTGGTTCTAAAAATGAACAATAATGCCCCCCAAAAAACGCCTTCCAATCCCTTCCCTTAAATCCGCTTATCCCGCATCCCCGCCAAAACTCCCGCCAACAGCAACAGGCCAGCATACAAAACAATCAGCCACATGGGGTCTTTGCTGCCTTCCCATATGACCGTGGTTAAAACCGTTAAAAGCACTCCCCCCGCATTGCCTGCCAACATAATCCACGATGTGGCTTGCCCAGCCAAGGCCGAACCTGCCTCTTCTTCCGAAGCAGCCAAAATCAATGGATACCCTGTTAAAAATACCATGCCGGTAACGAAACTTAGTCCAAACAGTCCCGCCAAAGGCAAGGGCATACCCAACAGCACTCCAATGCCCAGCATGCCCAGCCAAGCAGCCCCACGAATAAACGGCCGACGTTTTTTTGTTTTATCTGAAATGGGTGGTATGGCCACCGCCCCCACAATTCCACCCAAAATCAACAGAGCAGCAGCCAGTCCTGCATCATCGGCCCCCACTCCATATTCCCGAAGCACCCATTCCATGGCGGCCATCAATCCATTGAATACCCCCAACGCCAGGCCCGACACCAAACTTAAAACCAGCACGCCCGGTGTTTTTAGGCTTAATTTCGGTTGATTTTGGTCTTCATGGCCTTGGGTAAGGTTGTTGCCGCGAAGGTTACCCAAGCCCTCGGCTCCAACAAATCCAAGCAATCCCACAACCGCCAGACCTGCAAAAACAGCGTCGGCCAAAAACAAAGAATCTCCCTGAACCAACTCGGGAGTAAGTCCAATGCCCAAACCCATTCCAATAAACATAGAAGCCGATCCCAGTCCGGTGGCGGTGGCGGCCAAATCGGCCGGGAATCGCTCTGAAACCAGTTTCGAAATTCCGTTTACCACCAAAGGCTGCCCCAGGGCAATGCCTGCCTGCATGGCCAGCAACCAGTAAAAACCTCCGTCGTACAGCCGCCCCAATGAAAAGGCAGCCATCAGCAATCCGCCCAAAGCCACCACGGGAGCGTATCCACGCCGGTCAATCCACCTACCTGAAGGCTGCGACAGCAGCACATACAGCAGGGGAAAAACCATCATTAGAAGCACATTTTCGCTGTCGCCGGTTCCGTATTTGTCTTTAAAGAGGGGGCCAAGGGCCGCATAATTCAACCAAAAAGCCTGCGACATGGCGGCCATCAGACCAAAAAAGCCAAGAACAATCCATCGTTTCATAGGGAGGTGTTTGACACTAAAATAAAAAAAAGGGCTGAAAATCAGCCCTTCTTTAAACCCTTAATCACAAAAAACCAATTACATAGCAGCCAAACGCTTCATCATTTTTGATTTGATGTTGGCGGCTTTATTTTTATGGATAATGTTGTTTTTTGCCAATTTATCAACCATTTCGGCGGCTTTCGACATCAAGCTCAAGGCATCTTCTTTCAACGAAGCCAGCTGAAATTTCTTCAAAACCGTACGGGTTGATTTATGTTGATACCGATTGCGCAGACGCTTGGTCTCGGAATTTCTGATGCGCTTTTTTGCTGACTTAATGTTTGCCATTCAATTCATTTTTAGTAGCCCATAGGGGAATCGAACCCCTGTTTCAAGAATGAAAATCTTGCGTCCTAACCCCTAGACGAATGGGCCTTATGTAAACTTGGGTTGCAAAAGTAAGTAAAAATTTGAATTTCGCAAAGGCTCCCTCTTGTTTGCGAAAAAAATCAGGTTTCAGGGTCTTTTTTTGTGTTTTTGGGCGCTTATCCGGCTGTCTCTGCAAGTCCTCGGCGCCGCAGGCACAGCGGCAGCGCACTGCGGTGGCTCCCAAGGTCGCCTCCTCGTTGCGGCCGCTGTAGCCTGCCCCGCCTGTGGGCTTTCCGTTCCATCCGGAGCGCGGGCCTCTTGATGCTTGATTTTTTATGAAAATGGTATCTGCCAAAGGGTATTGTGCGGCCCGCGGCAGGGATTGAAGCAGCTAGCACGCAAGGGTGCCGGAGCCCGGCCCGCGAGGTGCGTAGGCGACGGCAGGAGCCCACGCAAACCCGCTGGGCCGGACTTCTGGCAACCGCGGACTAGCGCTGAAAGCCCGCAGCCGCCCCAGCTAAAAAAACCGTTCAGATAGGCCGGCACCAAATCCTTTAGCCAAGACTCAAAATTCCCTGTACCAACACATCTAAATCGCGCAAGGAGGTGTACACATGCGGGGTAATCCGCACTCCCTTCAAGCCTTCATAATCAATGGCCACGCAATGCACTTTGAATTTTCCGAACAAATGCTGTTCAATTTCAGCTCCGGTTTTTCCTCTATACCCCAAATGCACCAAGGAACAACTGGATTCGGGGCTCAAGGGAGTATTGATTTCTACATCGGCCTTCGAGGCCACTTTCCCGGTCCAATAGCTTTTTAAGTACTGAAGTCGGGCATGCTTGTTTTCGTTCCCAATCAACCGCTGAAAATCCAAGGCCTCGCGAATGCCTTGTTCCAAAGCGAAATTTCGGGTTCCCAAGCTTTCAAACTTCCGAATGTCGTCGCTTTCGGGTTTTTCAGGAGCCAACAAGGGCCAAACCGAAGCAATTTTCTCTTTTCGTATGTACATCATTCCGGTGCCAAAAGGCGCGCTCAGCCATTTGTGCAAACTGGTTCCGTAGTAGTCGCAGTTTAAATCGGGAATGGAGTAGGGCACATGGGCGAAGGAATGGGCGCCGTCGCACAGCACCTCTATGCCCCGGGCTTTGGCTTCGTTGGCTATCTCTTTGACCGGCAATATCCGTCCGTTCCAGTTTATTAAATGGGTTACATGCACCACTTTTGTCTTTTTGCTCATTTTCGACACATAGGCCTCTTTGACCTGTGCATCGCTCATGCGCACCGGATCTAAATTCACGTACACCAGCACAATTCCTTCTCTTTTTTCGCGCTGTTTCCAAGCGTTCAACATGTTGGGGTAATCGTACCGGTCCACCAAAACCTCGTCGCCCTTTTTTAGGTTTAGGCCAAAGATGATGGTTTCAAGGGCTTCCGAAGCATTTCGGTTGATGGCCAGTTCTTCCGGACTGCAACCGGCGTATTCGGCCAGTTCCCTGCGCAAAGGTTCGCGGCCTTGGTCTAAAATGCGCCACATATAGTAGCTGGGCCCTTGGTTGCTTTGGTGGTAGTGCTGGTCTACGGCATCCTGAACGCTTTTGGGCTGTGGACTCACTCCGCCGTTGTTTAAATTAATCAGGTTGTAATTCAAGGTATAGCATTGCCGCACCCAAGCCCAAAACGCTTCGTCTTTGGCATTTTCTTCGGGACTGTTTGCTTTTAAGCGGGGTTGCCATTTCAGGGCTTCTTCTTTCCAGTTGGCCGATAAGGCCATGTTGGGTAGTCCAACGGCAGCGCCAGCGGCCAAAATACCGGCCTTGCCCACAAACGATCGACGCGTAATTCCCATAGCAGTAGGTTTTTGCACAAGGTAATGGATTTGTTTTGAGCTTCAAAATGCCTCTGCAATTAAGGTGGTGTGCAAAGGCGTGCACTCCCTTTTCGTATCTTGTTCCCATGTCTGTTATTCATTTACTCAAAGCCAGTGCCGGAGCCGGAAAAACATACCGATTGGCCTATACCTACATTCGCTTAGCTCTGCAATCCAAAGGCCAATGGCAGCGTATCCTTGCCGTTACTTTTACCAACAAATCTACCCGGGAAATGAAGGACCGGATTTTGAGCAGCTTGAGCCAATTGGCCCAAGAGCCTCTGAAAAGTCCTTATTTCAAAGAACTGTGTTCCGACCTTAACCTGCCTCCCGACGATTCCACCGAACTTCAAGAAAGGTCTATGCAGCTGCTTAGTGAGTTGCTGCAAGACTACGGCCGCTTTCATGTGCTTACCCTCGACAGCTTTATGCAACGCATGCTCCGTTCTTTGGCGCGCGAAATTGACCTGTCGGCTGGCTATGCCATCGAAATGGATCGAGATAAAATTTTGACCGACCTGGTGCAACGCCTAATGGACGAACTGAGCGCAAACAGCCACATCGCCCATTGGTTGAATCGCTTTGTGGCCGATCGGCTCGAGTCAGAAAAAAGCTGGGATTTCCGCCGCGACCTGATGGCCTTTTCTGGACAAGTGCTGGAAGAGAAATTTCAGCTAAAACAAGATGACCTGCTGGCTTTTCTCGAAAACGAAACAGCCATGGAAGCCATGCTGGGCTTTGCCAACCAACAGCTGGAAGACTGGTACCAAAACATTCGGTCTCTGGCACAAACGGCCCAGCAGGAAATGGAGGATGCCGGATTTGGTATTTCTGATTTTTCTCATGGCGATAAAGGCGGCATTACCCTGATTAAAAAGGCCATGGATCCAGATGTGGAGGAATTGAACGGTGTGCAAGAAAAAGTCCGAATTGCTCAATTCGCTTCAAATCCCGAAGCATGGTTCAACGCTGCCAACCGCCGGGCGGGAGTGCCTCGCTGCGAACGCCTGTTCCAGGCCTATTGCGTTTTGTTTGATGCGATTGTGGAAACAACACCCCTGGCCTTTTCCTGCTATTTGCTCAAGAAAAGGGTGTACGAATTGGGCTTGATTGGGGAAATGATTCGCCTGCTGGGACAATGGAGGGACGAAGAAAACAAACTATCCATCTCTGACGCCGCGCCCATCCTTAAAAAGGTAATGGCCGACAGCAACCAGTCTTTTATTTTCGAAAAATGGGGCAATTATTTCGACCATTTTTTAATCGATGAGTTTCAAGATACCAGCGAACTGCAATGGACAAACCTGAAACCTTTGGTAGAAAATGGATTGGCCCAAGGCAAGGAATCCCTATTGGTGGGCGATGTGAAGCAAGCCATTTACCGCTTTCGAAATGGAGATTGGCGCCTGCTGGAAGAAACCGTTCCCCAGGAATTCGCTGGGCGGGTTTTGGCCGCCCCCATGAGGGAAAATTACCGGAGCCTTTTCGGTATTATAGATTTCAATAGGGCCTTCTTTGAATCTTGCCCCGAAATCATGGCCAACGTGGTGGGCCGGCAAGGACTTCCTGAAGAGTGGCTGAATAAGTTCCCTGAGATCTACCAAGACGCTGGCCAAACGCCCGGAAAAGCAGAGCAATTGGAATTTAGGGGCCTGGTTCAACTTAACCTGCCCATTCTCGGCGATAAAAAGGTGGAAGAAATCCGTAGAGATTGCTTTAACCTTACCATTAACCGGGTTCGCGATTTGCTGGACAACCATGGCTACCTGCCTGGACACATCGCCTTTTTGTTCCGCGACAACAAGGCCATAGATGCCTTTGTGGAAGCCTATCAGGAACGAAAAAAGGAGGAACCCCACTTGCACTGGCCCGACATTACCACCGAAAGCGCAGCCCGACTGCAAATTCACCCGGCCATAGTTATTTTATTGGGCGTTTTGCACGCCTTAGGGCGCAAACCCGATGCGGTAAGCTTGGCTCAGGCATCTCTAAACTACCGCCGCTGGATTCTGCATGAAGCCGATGCCCAACCCGAACGAGCGGTTTGGAACCAAGACCCTTTTTTGCTTCGCATTGAACCTCTGCTCGAATCTTGGAGGCATGCCGCCTTGGTCGATGTTCTCCGAGATGCTGCCGTTGAATTGCAGCTGTTTAGCCATGAAGCCTGGCAACCCTTCATTAAGGCTTTTCTGAACCTGGCCGCCGATTGGTCTCAAAGCGAAGGCGGAAACTGCGCCTATTTCCTGGAATGGTGGGCCATGGAAGGCGAAACGCAAAGCCTGGGCCTGAGCGAGGATTCCAACAACATGATTGCAACCACCATCCACAAAAGCAAAGGATTGGAATTTGATGTGGTACTGGTGCCCTACCTTTCTGGCGAAGTTCAAAAATACAACGACCTGCTGTGGTCGGAACCCAATCCTCCACATCCGGATTTTCCCCCTTTGGTTCCGGTTCCCTTCTCTGGGAAATTGAAAAATTCGATGTTCAGAGAGAAATGGGAGGAGGAAACCTTGAATCAATGGCTGGATGCCCTGAATTTGCTGTACGTTACCTTTACCCGCCCAAGGCGAATGCTGGAAGTGTGGTCGCCCTTAAAAAAGGACAACCTGCATGTCGCGGCGGCAGAAAAAAACTACAGCCGCATCGAATCAATGTTGTTGTTTGCCTTGCATGAACTGCAGCCCGAACAAAAGGCCGACGACCTTGGCTATTCCTTTTGCTTTGGAAAAATTCCACCGCCAGAAATCAGGCCCGAACAGCCCCAAGCCTTGTTTCAGGCAGGTCTGCCTCAACCGGCCGACCAAAGGCTAAGTCCCAGCATTACCATTTTGGGCCAAAGTTCCGAAGAATGGGAACAGCGGCAGCAGGCCCTGCGCCGGGGTTTGATTGTGCACCGCTTGGCCGCAGGCTTAGATGGCAGGCCCGAAACCACCGAAAAACTCATCAAGGGGCTAATGTTGGAGGGCTTGTTGGAAGAAAGCGAACGCAGCGAATACCTCGACCTAATTCATGTTTTGTTGGCCATGCCCGTGGTTCAGGAAACCTTTGACGGAAGCTGGCAAGTATTAAACGAACAGGCCATATTGCTTCCCGATGGACGGCTACGCCGCCCCGACCGCGTGGCCATTCGAGGAAACGAAGTGCGGGTGATCGACTACAAAACAGGCAGCAAAAAAGAAGAACATCACCGGCAAATTCAAGATTACATGCGCTTGCTGCAGCAATTGGGACTGGATAATCCGACCGGATATCTGGTGTATTTAGATGAAATGAGCACGGAAACCGTAAACGCCCTATGAACAGGTATTTAAACGAAGTGGCCCGGCAGTTGCTGCACGAACATGGGCAAGATTTAACCTCGGTTTTGGTGTTGGTGCCTACCCGACGGTCGGGATTGTTTTTGAAAAAACACCTGGCCGAACTTGCCGGCCGGCCTATTTGGTCGCCCCATATACAAACCCTGGAATCGTTTCTCGCCGAATCTTCAGGGCAAACCCTGGCCCCTCAAACCGATTTGCTGATGCGCCTGCATCCCATCTTCAACCAAACGGTGTACGAAGAGCCCTTTGAACGGTTTTATTTTTGGGGACAGGTCATTTTAGAAGAGTTTGAGCGCATGGACCAGGCATTGGCAGCGCCCCAAGAATTGTTTCGGGTATTGTTGGAAGAACGCGAAATCGATGCGGCCTTTCCCAGCATGGAACCCGAAGCCAGGGCCTTGGCCATTCGGTTTTGGAAGGGATTTGTGCCCGAAACCTCGAAAATTCAAGAGGCATTTCTGCGCATTTGGCGAAACGGCAACAACCTGTATCAAGCCTTTCAGTCCCACCTTCAAGAACAGAGATTAAGCTATCCGGGGAGGGCGGTTCGGCAGTTTGTGGAACAGGCCGAAGCTGAACCGATTTCCTCTTTTTCTCAGATTTACCTGTTGGACCCGATATGGATTACAAGGGCCCAAGAAAAGGCCATTCAAAAATTGGCTCGAAACCAGAATTTGCAGGTTTTTTGGAATCCCAGCCACAGCGCTCAGCAGTTGGGCAGCGATGCCTATTACCGCCGCCGCAAAGACTGGCAATCCAGCCTGGGCAAGGCGCGCGAAATGCCCGAACCGGATTTAAATGCACAGATAACCGCCTATCAAGCCGGAGGCCAAGAAGGACAGGCCTCATGCTTGGCTGGCCTGCTGCTCGACGAATCCATTTCCTTTGAAGATACCGCCGTGGTACTTCCCTCAAGCCTGATGCTGATGCCGGCTCTGCGCTATTTGCCGCCCAGCGTTCAAAGCCTAAACATTTCGATTGGCCACCCGGCTACGGCAAGTTCCATTCCCCATTGGTTTTATGCCCTTAGCCGCCTGCAAAAATCGGTGCGGCGCGACGCTTCAGGCCAAGAAATTTGGCTGAAATCCGCTCGACTGCTTAAATTTTTGGAATTGCCGGCGGTCAGCGAAGGATTTTCGACTCAGGCTGCCGAACTGACCGAGGCCATTATCAAAAGCCGAAAGCCCGAAACCGCACGTTCGGAATTGCAACTCTATCCCGCCGTTTTGGCCTGGTTGGATCCCTTAATGCAGGAACAAAACCACATCATCGATCTGGCTCAACACTGGTGCGACCGGTTGGTCGAAGAAAATCCAGATGGGCAGGGTGTGTTTACTCAAACGGCTTTCTACTTGTCGGCTCAACTTCGCCGAGTGCGCGAAGGCTTGAAGCCCTTTTTGAGCAGCTTAACGGCCGAGGCCCAATGGAAAATTGTGGACCGGGTACTGAAATCCACCAAAACCCCCTTCAGCGGAGAGCCCTTGACGGGATTGCAGATTTTGGGCCTTCAAGAAACCGCAAACCTTGACTTTAAGCGGGTGATTGTTTTGCAGGCGAACGAGGGCAGTTTGCCCTCTTCAGGTTCTGCCCATGGCCTGATTCCCTTTCACCTGAAAAAAGCCTTTGGCATGGATTTGCCCGAAGACCGGGAAAAAACCGAAGGTCTTTTGCTGTTTCAATTGATGGAAAGGGCCGAACGGGTTGATTTGATTTACAACAACCAGATAAAAAGCGGAGATACGGGCGAGCCCAGCCGATTCATTCGGCAATGGGAGCTGATGCACAACCGGCTGAATCCCCTGCCCAGTTTGGCCGAACCCTTGAACATCCGGCCGGAAAGTCCGATTCCTATTTCCATTTCAAAACAAGGTGAGGTAGGCCTGCGCCTGCAGAATTACCTAGGTGAAAAAGAACTGTCGGCCTCGGCCTTAAACGATTTTATGGCCTGTGGGCTGCGTTTTTACCTGAGCAAACTGCAAGGCATACAGCCTAGGGAGGAACCGGCAGAACAAATGGATGCCGCCATGTTGGGAACCCTGATTCACGCAGTGTTGGAAGATTTTTACAAGGCGCATCCATTGGGGGAGCCCATCGACAAGGAATGGATACGCAGCCAAGGCAACGAAGTGCATTTAAAGGGATTGGTGGCCAAGGCATTGCAAGGGTATTTTAAATCGGCTCGGCCGATAGATCAAAACAAAGGAGAGCTGGTGCTCTTAAATTCGGTGGTGCTGTTTCATGTAAAGCAAGTGTTGAAGCAAGACGCTGAAAGCCCCTATCTGTTCTACTTTTTGGGGGCTGAAGAGCGCCTAAACCTAAGTTATGAACTGGAAAATGGAATGCAGGTTAAATTCAAAGGCTATGTGGACCGGGTAGATGTATTGATGCGGCCCGAAGGCGAAGTGTTCCGGTTGTTGGACTACAAAACCGGAAAATATGTAGAGAGTAAAATTAGCTTTGATGGGGTAGCCGAGGCCTTTCCGAACGAGAATCCTCACAAAAAGGAATTGTTTCAGGTTTTATTGTACGGTTGGATGGCCATGAAAGGGGAACTTCCGGGCGAGCGCAAAATTGCACCGGGGTTGTGGTTTATTCGAAGCCGAGACAGCGACGGAAATTTGCGGTACAAGAAATCGGATTTGGAGGATTTTCGGCCCTTGGCCCAGGAGTTTGAAGAGCAGCTAAACCAAGTGCTGCTGAATTTGGTGGATTTGGAACAGCCCTTTGAGCAAACCGAAAACCTGGACGAATGTGCCTATTGTGCGTTTAAGACCATGTGTGGCAGGTAGGGGCTGGGGGGTTGCAGGGCGGGTTCTTTTGGTTCTTTGCGGGCAACCCGGTTCAATCGCTGCCGCGGCCCCCTCAACACCAACCGCCCCAAAGAAAAAAAACCACTGAAAATGGCTTGCAGTAAACCGCGAAAAGGCCCATAAAACAATGGTCCCAAATATTTCAACGACATTCCCGAACGAGCGGGACTTGGCGGTGCAAATATTTCAGGGTGTTATCAGATGAACTGACGTTGCATGCTGTGAAAACCAGAGTATGCAACAGGCAAAAACGAATTACGTATATTTGAAATGCATTAGAGGGTTATGATCAACTTGATTCTAAATAAAAAACGGGAATTGAAGATGCTGTGTGAGGAGTACGACATTAAGACAATGCATGTATTCGGCTCAGCTACTACCCCTGATTTCAATGAATCAAGCGATATTGATATTCTCATCTCTTTTAAAGAAATCCCTTTCGACAGATATACGGACAATTACTTCGAACTTCATGAAAAGTTAGAAGAATTGTTTAAAAGAAAGGTGGACCTACTTACAGAAAGATCCCTTACTAACCCCTACTACATCGAAAGTGTGGAAAAAACCAAGCAATTGCTTTATGCAGCATAGCATAGAAATGTACTTGCTAGATATAATAAATTCTATAGATTCGATAAATGAGTATTTGGGAAACGAAAGGAATTTCAAAATTTACGAATCAAACAAACTACTTCGTCGAGGGGTGGAAAGAGAACTCGAGATAATTGGTGAAGCGGTTAACCGAATATTAAAAATTGAGCCTGAGGTCGATATTTCCAACTCGCGTAGAATTGTAAACCTCAGGAACTGGGTTATTCACGCTTACAACAATGTAGATAATGTCATAATTTGGGGTATAATTGATAAGGATTTGCCTTTGCTGAAGAAGCAGGTTTCGGATTTGCTTCAAAAGTAGGGTATTCAGTTTAGGGATAGGTTTACTACACGTTTGCACTGGTTTCCTTGCGATAGGTCTTTAATTAATGCACCCTAAAGGGTATAAAATCAGACTAAGCCCCCGTATTTGTACCTGAAAGGGTATACTATTAACGTGAGAGGGGCAAAAGCAGCCCAAATTCATCCGGAATGCCCTTAGTTTGTTAAGCGCTGGTGATTCTTTAGAAGCTTTCCCGTTTCTGATGCGTGGTATGGTTTTTACTAAATAAATACACCCGAACGGGTGCAAGTTAAAAAGAATCCTTACCTTTGTACCCCAAAGGGTATACTATGCGTCTATCAGACTTTGTAAAAGAAAAACGTAAAACGGTGAAGCTCACCCAGCCCGAGCTGGCCGAAAAAGCCGGGGTAGGCTTGCGTTTTATCCGTGAACTGGAACAAGGCAAGGAAACCTTGAGGCTGGATAAGGTAAACCAGGTGCTGCAACTTTTCGGCTACGAGGTAGGGGCCGTACCTAAAACGGCCATAGCCTAATCCTAATTCAAATAATTCCTGATTAAAAATTCCAGACTCAACCAAGTGCGAAAAGCTGCCATAAAAATAGAAGCTCAATTAGCCGGATGGCTCACTCAAGATGAGCATGGGTATCATTTTATGTACGACCAGGCGTATGCAGCACAACCGGGAGCCCGGCCAGTAAGTTTAACCTTTCCGCTGCGTGAAGCACCATACACTTCAAATGTATTGTTCCCTTTTTTTGATGGCCTGATACCGGAAGGTTGGTTGCTGGATATAGCCGAAAAAAACTGGAAACTGAATCCGAGAGATCGAATGGGATTATTGCTGGCCTGCTGTAAAGATTGCATCGGTGCAGTGAGTGTAGAGGAAGTTAAAGGGGAGGATACACCATGAGCAACTGTCTGTTTTGTTATCAACCCCTGGCTGAAAACGAGCAGGATTTTCATATTTCCTGCTCCAAAAAGATGTTCGGTCAGCCCACTCCGCCAGCATTGCCCTATACTGATGAAGACCTAGAGCCATTGGCCAAAGAAGTGATACAGAGCCAAACAGCAGTAACAGGAGTGCAGGCCAAACTGTCCCTGCACATCACCGGCAATACTAAAGAAGGAACAGAACGAAGATTTACCATTGTGGGCTTATGGGGTGGGTATATTTTGAAGCCGCCCACCGCTTTGTATCCGCAATTGCCTGAAGTGGAAGATGTAACCATGCATTTGGCTCAATTAGCCAAAATAAAAACTGCACCACATAGTTTAATTCGTCTGCAATCGGGCAACCTGACGTATCTAACCAAGCGGATAGACCGAACCAAAAAGGGCAAATTGGCAATGGAAGACATGTGCCAACTTACCGAACGGCTTACGGAGGACAAATACCAAGGCAGCTATGAGCAGATTGCTAAAGTCATTCAACGGTATTCAGCAACTCCCGGATTGGATTTGGTGAACTTTTTTGAACTGCTGATCTTCTCTTTCTTAACGGGAAACGCCGATATGCATTTGAAGAATTTCTCCTTACTGGAGCAGCCGGGTTTGGGCATGACGTTGTGCCCAGCTTACGATTTGGTGAATACCGCTTTGGTTAATCCGGCCGATAAAGAAGAAATGGCATTAACCCTGAATGGGCGAAAGAAAAAACTGAATAAACAGGACTTTGTGGCGGCCATGAACACCTTAAGGATAGACGGAAAGCAACAGGAAAACATCTTTACTAAGATGGCAAAGGCCCTGCCTCAATGGCTGGAATTGATTGACAGGAGTTTTATGACAGATGAATTCAAAGAAGGGTATAAAATCATTTTAGCAGAACGAACT
>Ga0169931_10002269_pt1 | contig 31369 bp, 25 predicted proteins | sample Kivu_15m_20L_FD_129675 | JGI IMG/M metagenome (GOLD analysis project Ga0169931, IMG submission 129675) | Freshwater microbial communities from Lake Kivu, Western Province, Rwanda to study Microbial Dark Matter (Phase II) - Kivu_15m_20L... | ecosystem: Environmental > Aquatic > Freshwater > Lake...
CGCAGGTCCTGCTCGCTGAAGGCCCGGTTGCCCACGAAACGGATCGAACCGATCCTGGCCGACTCGCCCTCCTCGATCGCAAAGACAATGCCGACACGGTTTCTCTCGAGTGGCGTTATCGTGCTCGTCACCTTGACCGCATATTTGCCGCGCGCCAGGTAGAGACGTTTCAGTTCCTGCTCGGCGCGATCCAGCAAGGCACGGTCAAAGATCCGCGACTCGGCGAGCCCCATGTCGCGCAGGCTACGCTTGAGCGTGTCACGATCAAACTCCTTGTTGCCGGTCAGTTCCACATCCCCAATCGCCGGGCGCTCGGCTATCCGAACGACCAGCACGTCCCCCTCAGCCGCCAGGCTGACATCGCGAAAAAGGCCGGTCGCAAAAAGCGCCTTGATCGCCGCACTTGCTGCGTCCTCGTCGATTCGGTCGCCGACCCGGGCCGGTAGGTAGCCAAATACCGTTCCCGGGTCGATACGCTGCGCGCCTTCGACGCGAATATCGCGAATGGTGAAGGGTTCAAAAGCGCTCGCCATACCCCCGGAAAGCACCCACAGCAGCCCGAGCATGGTCCGGGCCCAGGGCAATCTCGCGAACGACAGGCGAGAGGGGGAAAATAGCCGAACGATACGGGAGTAGGGAAGCACGATCATGTTCAAGATCCGATCAGACGCACGATGTCATTGAAGAGCGCCACAGCCATCAGAGCCATGACGAGCGACATGCCGATCTTCTGAGTGATCACCATGGCCGATTCGGACAGGGGCCGACCTCGCACAGCCTCGAGAGCATGATAAACGAGGTGGCCCCCGTCGAGAACTGGAATGGGGAGCAGATTCAATACGCCGAGACTCACGCTGATCAGCGCCAGAAAGGCCAGATAGGCGACCCAGCCGGAGCGCGCCGTGTCGCCGGCCAGATCAGCAATCGTGACGGGACCGCTCAGGTTGCGAAAGGACAGATCGCCGGTCAGCATCCGCCCGAGCATGCGCAGCGACAGCGCGGTCATCTCCCAGGTCTGCGACACCCCTTGAAGAAGGCCATCGATCGGGCCATGACTGACCCGCTCAGTCTGCAGTCGGTCCTGCAAGGCCGCGCCAATCCGCCCGACTCTGCGCCCCTCGGCGGGATCTCCGACCGCACGCGCAGCAGGCGTCACGCGCAGACTGATTTCATCGGCGCCACGCCGGACGAGGACGGCAAGCGGCTGCTCGGGACTTTGCTGCACCTTTTCGATGAGATCACGCGCGCGCCGGACCGGCTGCTCCCCCACCTGCAAGACCTGATCGCCGGCTCGAAGCCCGGCCCGGTCGGCTGGCTCGCCCTCCATCACACGCCCGACGCGCACCTCACCGGGCGCCAGCATCAGGCCCAACTCCCGCATGAAGTCGCGCTCGGCCGCCCCAGGGGCCAGCCCGGAGGTCGAGAGGATGATGCGACGCTCGACGCCACCCGCAACGACCGTGAGTGCCACCGGAGCCTGATCGAGCACCGAATCGATCATTCGCAAACGAAGCTGGTTCCACGACTGGAGACTGCGCCCGTCGATCGCGACGATCCGATCCTGAGCCGTCAGTCCGGCGATCGCCGCCGCGCTGGCGGCAGGCGGTTGATCAACTTGAGCGACCGGCTGATCAGAGCCCCCCCAGGCCAGGATCGCGTAGAGCAGGATGGCCAGGAGGAAATTGGCAATCGGTCCGGCCGCAACGATCGCGGCGCGCGCCGAAACCGGCTTGCGGGAAAAGGCCTGATCGAGCAGTTCGGGTGCGACGGGACCATCGTGTTCGGGATCGCGCTCGTCGAGCATCCGAACATAGCCCCCGAGCGGAATCAGTGCGATCACCCATTCGGTGCCCGTCTTACGATCCACCCACTTCACGATCGGTCGGCCAAAACCGATCGAAAAGCGCAACACCCTCACCCCATAGGCGCGGGCGACCAGAAAGTGGCCCATCTCGTGGACAAAGATCAGCAAGGTCAGGGCGCCGAGAAAGGCAATGAGAGTCTGCAACATGCTCATCATGAAGACCTTGAAATATGTCGCTGCGCTGCGCTTCGTGCCTCGCGATCCGTAGCAAGCACCGCATCGAGATCACTCGCCTGGGCGCGGCAGGTCAACTGCTCGAGAACGGCTTCGTTCACGGTCGCGATCGCCGTAAAGCCCAATCGGCCATCCAGGAATGCCTCCACTGCGACCTCATTGGCCGCATTGAGAATACAGGGGGCCGCGCCGCCCGCAAGCAAGGCCTCGCGGGCCAGACGCAGACACGGGAAACGAACGGGATCGGGGGGCTCGAACTCGAGCGCGGTCATCATGGTCAGGTCGAGCGAACCCACCCCACTCTCGATCCGATCCGGAAAGCCGAGGGCGTGTGCGATCGGCGTGCGCATGTCGGGATGCCCCAGCTGCGCGAGCACCGAACCATCAACATACTCAACCATCGAGTGCACCACGCTCTGGGGATGCACAACGACATCGATCGCAGATGATGGCAGACCGAAAAGATAGTGGGCCTCGATCACCTCGAGCCCCTTGTTCATCATCGTTGCGGAATCGACCGAGATCTTTCGTCCCATGCTCCATTTCGGATGCGCGACCGCCTCATCCGGGGTAGCCTGCATCATCGCCTCTAGGGTGGCGCGTCTAAAGGGTCCACCCGAGGCCGTAAGGAGAATCTTGCGAACACCAAGGCGAGCACTCGAACCCGCCGGATAGCACTGGAAAATGGCATTGTGCTCGCTGTCGATGGGCAGGACCGTGCTGCCACCCGCCTTGACCGCATCAAGAAATACCGGCCCTGCCATGACCAGAGACTCCTTGTTCGCGAGCAGGATCGTCTTTCCGGCCCGAGCCGCAGCGACCGCCGAGGGCAATCCCGCCGCACCCACGATCGCCGCCATGACGGTATCGACCTCGGGGGCCTCGGCGACCGCGCACAGGGCGTCTGAGCCCCACAGCACCTCGGTCGAACAGGACACCGCAGTCAGGCGCTCCCGCAGCAGTTGGGCGCTGGCCTCACTGCCCACCACGGCCCGCTGCGGCCTGAAGCGGATGCACTGTTCAGCGAGACGGTCGACGCTGCGCTGGGCGGTCAGGGCATGAACCTGGAAGCGATCGGGATGACGGCCGATCACATCGAGCGTGCTGACGCCGATCGAACCTGTGGAACCCAGTACGGAGATAGTGCGCATCCGCGAATTATCGCAGCATTAGGTGCAGCAAAAGAATCACCGGCATCGTGGGAAGGAGCGCATCGATGCGGTCCAGAACGCCCCCGTGCCCAGGCAGGAGGCGACCGCTGTCCTTGACGCCCGCCTGTCGCTTGAGAAGCGACTCGTGCAGGTCACCCACGATCGAGAGCGCGACCAGGCCACCGAGCACCATGGATGCAATGAAGGGACCCCACTCCGAATACATCCTGGCAGGCAGCGCGGCTGCGAGCCCATCATGGAGCGCCGCGCCGACACCCAGGAAAATCACCAACACCGCGCCCGCCACGGCGCCCTCCCAGCTTTTGCCCGGACTGATCGAAGGCGCAAGTTTTCTCCGACCGAATGCCTTGCCGGCAAAATACGCACCGACATCTGCGATCCAGACGATCGCCATCGCGGTGATCAGCACCTCGGGACCCAGGCGGCGCAGCTCGTACAGCGCCAGCCAGCACGCAAGTAGCAGGATCGCAGCCAGGGCCGCGCCGCCGCCACGACTCTGGTGATGCCTGAGGCGCGCGCCAGCGAAACCGACCCAGAAAAACGCAGCCAGAGCCAGAAGCGGCGCGCCGTGCAGGGCTGACATCCATCCGGATTCGCGCGCCACGAGCAAGCATAGTCCCACCCCAAGCAAACCGAGTGCAACCGACCGGGACGAACGCGCCGGGTCCAGCAAGCGGCTCCACTCCCAGGCACCAACCGCCAGAAAGGACAGGGAAAACAGACCCCACACCCATACCGGGGCGAAGAATATCGCCGGAATCGCCAGCGCGAGCAACACGAGTGCGGTCAGGATGCGCGGAAGCAGCACGGCCGCCCTCTATCCGGTCAGCTCGCGCTGGCTTGAGCGAGCTGACCGCTCGTTCGTCCGAATCGGCGTTCCCGGCCGCGATACCAGTCAAACGCCCGGTCGAGGGCCTCGGGCCCGAAGTCGGGCCAAAAAGCGTCGGTGAAATAGAGCTCGGTGTAGACGAGTTGCCAGATCAAGAAGTTGCTGATCCTCTGCTCGCCGCCCGTTCGGATGAAAAGATCCGGCTCGGGCGCGTAGACCATCGCGAGGTGGGGCTCCAGACACTCCTCGGTCAAAAGCGAAGGGTCTGCACCAATCGCGGGATTGACCGCGATCGCCGCCCGCGCGGCATTGATGATGTCCCAGCGCCCGCCATAGTTGGCTGCGATGGTGAGCGTCAGCTTGGCGTTATCCACGGTCCGCTTCTCGGCCTCGACAATCAGCGCGCGCAGCCTGGGCTCGAAAGCCGACAGATCACCGACGACCTTCAGCCGAACGCCATTGCGGTGGAGATGCTCCACCTCCCGCTCGAGCGCCGATACGAATAGTCGCATCAGCACCCCCACCTCATCCTGCGGGCGGCGCCAGTTTTCGGAGCTGAAGGCAAAAAGAGTCAGGTATTCGACACCCCGTACAGCGCACGCCTCGACGATGGTGCGCACGGCCTCAACACCACGGGCATGCCCTGCCACCCTGGGCAGCCGGCGTGCGGTCGCCCAGCGACCATTGCCATCCATGATGATGGCGACATGCCTGGGAACCGCCCCAATCGACGGAATCGAGCGGGTGGAACTGGCGAAGGGAGACGAGACGGTCATCTGTATCGGTGAGATCGAAGCCTGCCGGAGTTAGACAAAGGAGATCAAACCGTCATGATCTCCTGCTCTTTACCGGCGAGCAACTTATCCACCTCGGCAATGTGGCGATCAGTCAACTTCTGAATGTCGTCCTGTGCCCGACGTTCATCATCCTCTGAAATCGCCTTGTCCTTCAGGAGTTTTTTGAGCTGTTCGTTGCCGTCACGACGCAGGTTGCGAATGGCGACCTTGCCGTGCTCGGCCTCGGTGCGGGCAACCTTGGCCATCTCGCGGCGACGTTCCTCAGACAGTGGGGGCATCGGTACGCGCAGCAACTCACCCATGGCAATCGGGTTGAGACCCAGATCAGACTCGCGAATGGCCCGGTCGATCGCCGCGCCCATCTTCTTCTCCCAGGCCTGAACACCGAGGGTCCGGGCATCGAGCACAGTGACGTTGGCAACCTGGTTGATCGGTACCTGACTGCCGTAGTAATCGACGGTAAGGTGGTCGAGCAGACCGGCGTGAGCTCGACCCGTTCGGATCTTGCTGAAGCTGGTCTTGAGCGCCTCGATTGACTTGCTCATTTTCTGCTCGATGGACTGCTTGAGGGGCGCCACGCTCATGAATGACTCCTAAGACTGATCAGGCAAAGACCAGGGTACCTTCATCCTCACCCTGGACGACCCGGCGAAGTGCGCCTTCCTTGAAGATCGAAAAAACCTTGAGGGGCAAGCGCTGATCCCTGCACAGTGCAAACGCCGTGGCGTCCATGACCTTGAGCTTGCGGCTGATCGCTTCGTCGAAACTGATTTCCCGATACCGGGTTGCGGAAGGATCCTTTTCGGGATCCGCGGTGTAGACGCCATCGACCTTGGTCGCCTTCAGCACGATTTCAGCACCCATCTCGGCACCGCGCAAGGCCGCAGCGGTATCGGTCGTGAAAAAGGGGTTGCCGGTACCCGCAGCGAAGATCACCACCCGGCCCTCTTCGAGGTACCGAAGCGCCTTGGGACGAATATAGGGCTCGACTACCTGCTCGATCTTGAGCGCTGACTGCACCCTCGAAACGACCTTGTGACGACGCAGGGCATCCTGGAGGGCGAGCGCGTTCATGACCGTCGCGAGCATGCCCATGTAGTCGGCGGTGGCCCGGTCCATCCCCGCCGCCCCGCCGGCCACGCCCCGAAAGATGTTGCCCCCGCCAATCACGATCGCGAGCTCCACCCCCATCCCTACGACCGCAGCGATCTCCTGACACATGCCCTCAATGGTGGCGCGATTGATGCCAAACGCATCGTCGCCCATCAGGGCCTCACCCGACAATTTGAGAAGCACCCTCCGGTACCTAGGCTGAGGCACCGGAGCCGACTTCGACGACGGACCATCCATCTAAGAATGTCTCCTGTGAGAAAGCCCTCTCACCCTCCAGCACACCCAGCAGCCGGCAATGAAGCGTGAATCAAGACACCTCGTAGAAGGCTGCCGGCACCGGGATCTGTTGTCAAACTTCAGCGCGCAGCGGCAGCGGCCGCTGCCTGCGCGGCGACCTCGGCCGCAAAATCGGTCTCGCGCCTTTCGATGCCCTCGCCCACCAGATACAACGCGAACGCATCGATGCGAGCCTTGCGGCTTTTGAGCATCTGCTCGACGCTCGCCTTGTCGTCCTTGATGAATGGCTGCCCCAGGAGCGTGACCTCCTTGATGAATTTCTGGATCGTCCCCTCGACCGTCCTGGCGACGATCTCGGGTGGCTTGCCCGATTCGAGGGCCTTTTCGGTCGCAATCCGGCGCTCGGTTTCGATGAGATCGGACGGCACGCCGTCGGCCGCCAATGCCTTGGGCTTGCGGGCAGCGATGTGCATCGCCAGGTCCTTGGCCAGCGCGGCATCGCCACCGACGACGTTCACCAATGCACCAATCTTGGCCCCGCCATGCACGTAGGCCGCGATGAGTCCCTCGGTCTCGAAGCGCTGAAAGCGACGAATCGAGAGATTCTCCCCAATTTTGCCCACCAGCGCCGTACGAACGGTCTCAACGGTCGAGCCGTCCATGGGCAACGCCGAGAGCGCCGCCACATCGGCAGGGTTTTCAGAGACGATCATCGCCGAAAGACGAGCAGCGAAGGCGTTGAAGTCATCATTCTTGGCGACGAAATCGGTCTCGCAGTTCAGCTCGAGCAGCGCACCTCTCTTGCCGTCGGGAGACACACTGACCGCAACGATGCCCTCTGCCGTCACGCGGGCAGCCGCCTTGCTCGCCTTGTTGCCCAGGCGCACACGCAGCAGCTCTTCGGCCTTGGCCATGTCGCCCGCGGCCTCGGTCAAGGCCTTCTTGCACTCCATCATTGGAGCATCGGTCTTTTCGCGCAGGGCCTTCACCATGCCCGCGGTAATTTCAGCCATCATCTTTCTCCGGAAATGCTCACTCGTTCTCGTGGTCGCCATCGACCTCGACGAACTCTTCCTCGCTGGCAGCCTTGACAACCTCCTGCAGCGCGGCGCTGCGGCCCTCGAGAATCGCGTCAGCGGCACCCCTCGCGTACAAGCGGATCGCCTTGCCGGAATCATCGTTGCCGGGAATGACATGAGCAATACCATCCGGCGAGTGATTGGTATCAACCACCCCGACAACCGGAATGCCGAGCTTGTTGGCCTCGGTGATCGCGATCTTGTGGTAGCCGACATCGACCACGAACAACGCGTCGGGCAGGCCGCCCATGTCCTTGATGCCGCCGAGACTGCGATTGAGCTTTTCGAGTTCGCGCGCGAACAGCAGGGATTCCTTCTTGGACATCCGCTCGACCCCCCCGTCGGCCACCGTTGCCTCCATGTCCTTGAGACGCTTGATCGACGACTTGACGGTCTTGAAGTTGGTGAGCATGCCGCCGAGCCAGCGCTGATCGACGTAGGGCATGCCGGCCCGTGCGGCTTCCTCGGCCAGAATCTCGCGGGCCTGTCGTTTGGTCCCCACGAACAGCACCGAGCCGCGGTTGGCCGACAATTGCCTGAGGTAGTTCATCGCCTCGAGGTAATTCTCAAGAGTGCGCTCAAGATTGATGATGTGAATCTTGTTGCGATGGCCGTAGATGTACTGCGCCATCTTGGGGTTCCAGAAACGGGTCTGGTGGCCGAAATGGACTCCGGCCTCGAGCATCTGCCGCATGGTGGCGGACATGGCATTCTCCGACTATGGGTTGGGTCTGACGCGCCATCCCGTCGTCAACGGCGTTGCATCGCGACCTCTCGATGCCGACCCCGCTGACACCCTCGTCCGGTGGCGCGCGCTTCTCGTATGATCGGGACCCAGCCGCAGCACCTGACGGATCGTCAGACTCAAGCTTGGAGCACCGTTCATCCGGGCGCAAGAACACCGCCGAAGACTCGAAATGCGACCATAAAAAAGTCGACGGTCATTGGAGGTGTAATCAACGCAACCTATAATGCTAGCATGAATATCACCATCAAAGATCAGAACGAAATCGCCGCAATGCGAGTTGCCGGTCGCCTTGCCGGCGAAGTGCTCGATTTCATAGCGCCTCATGTCCGTCCGGGTGTCACAACAGACGAACTGAATACCCTCTGCCACGACTACATGGTCAATGTGCAGCAGGCGATCCCGGCGCCGCTCAACTACGCGCCCGCCGGCTACAAACCCTTTCCGAAGTCAATCTGTACTTCGGTCAATCATCAGGTTTGCCACGGCATTCCCGGACCGAAGGTTCTCAAGCACGGTGATGTCGTCAACCTCGACATCACCGTCATCAAGGACGGCTTTCACGGTGACACGAGCCGCATGTTCTGCGTGGGCGAGCCTTCGATTGCTGCGCGTCGCCTGTGCGACGTCACCTATGAGTGCATGTGGCTGGGAATCAGCCAGGTCCGGCCGGGCGCCACCCTGGGCGATATCGGACACGCGATTCAACGACATGCCGAATCAAAAGGATTCTCGATCGTCAGAGAGTTCTGTGGCCACGGAATCGGCAGGCGCTTTCACGAGGATCCTCAAGTGCTTCACTACGGCCGGCCCGGCACCGGGCTGCGGCTCGAGCCCGGCATGATCTTCACGATCGAGCCGATGGTCAATGCGGGCCGCCGCGAGGTCAAGGAACTTGGCGACGGTTGGACGATCGTGACCCGCGACCACAGTCTCTCTGCCCAGTGGGAACACACCGTGCTCGTGACCGAGATGGGGTTCGAGGTCTTGACAGCCTCGGCTGGCTCGCCCCCGCCACCGCCCCTGATCCGGCCGGCCCAGTAGCCGCACTCAGGCGCAGAGCGGGATCTCCATGCCCCATTCGCTTGCCGATCTGCGCCAGGCCTACCGGGCTGGGGTCAGCATCGCTGCAGAGTCGTTTCGCCTGGATCGCAATCCCTCGAGACTGTTGCGAAGCGTGAGCGCCCTGACCGACCGGACGCTGAAGGCCGTCTGGGCGGCGAGCAGAATTCCCGGCGAGGCCTGCCTGGTTGCGATTGGCGGCTACGGGCGAGAAGACCTTTTCCCACACTCCGACGTGGACATCCTCATTCTGGGAGCGGACTATGCCGATGCGAGGCAAACCGCAGCGTTCGAATCCTTTGTGGCCGCTTGCTGGGACGTAGGCCTTCAGATCGGCCACAGCGTGCGCGACCGGATGACCTGCCTCGCCGAGGCCGCGCAAGATCTTACCGTGCGCACTGCGCTACTTGAACGCCGACACCTGGCGGGTAGCCAATCGCTGCTCAAGGCTCTGATCGATCAGCTCGATCCGTTGATCCAGCCCATCGGATTCTTCAACGACAAGCTCATGGAGATGCGGCAGCGCCACGGCCGGTTCGAGGACACGCCCTACAGCCTGGAGCCCAACGTCAAGGAGAGCCCCGGCGGCCTCCGTGACCTGCAGGTCCTGCTCTGGGTGGCGCGGGCCGCTGGGCTGGGCGTGAGCTGGCGAGGATTTGCCGCTGCGGGTCTGATCACGCCCCCGGAGTTGCGCCAACTGCGCTACAACGAAAAACAACTCAAGTGCATCCGCGCGGCGCTCCATGCCGTTGCGGCGCGTCGCGAGGACCGACTCGTCTTTGATCTGCAGGCACAGGTCGCCGAGTGGCTGGGTCATAGGGGAGCCGATCGGCGTCGGGCCTCCGAAGAACTGATGCAGCGCTATTACTGGGCCGCCAAGGCTGTGGTGCAACTGAACACCATCGTGCTCCAAAACCTTCGGCAACGGATCTTTCCCCAGTCCTTAGGGCAACCCGTGAGGCTGACCCCGGAATTCAACGACCGGGGCGGACTGCTGGAGATTGCGGATCCGCAATCATTCGAACGCGAGCCTGCCTCCATGCTGCGAGCCTTCCTGCTGCTGTGCGAGCATCGCGAACTGAGCGGCATGACCGCCGACACGCTCAGGGCACTGTGGAACGCACGCGTCAGGATCGATGCGCGCTTTCGAGCCGCTCCGGAGAACCGTGCCCTGTTTCTCGCGATCCTGCAGTCTCCCCATGGTGTCACGCGGGTGCTTCGCCGCATGAACCAGTGGTCCATCCTCGGCCGATACCTCCCCGTCTTCAGGCGGATCGTCGGACGCATGCAACACGACCTGTTTCATGTTTACACGGTCGACCAGCACATTTTGATGGTTGTTCGCAACCTCAGACGGTTCTCGATGCCCGAGCATGCGCACGAATACCCTCTTTGCAGCCAGCTGATCTCGAGCCTGGAGCGCCCCTGGCGCCTGGTGATCGCCGCGCTCTTCCATGACATCGCCAAGGGACGGGGTGGCGATCACTCAACGCTCGGCAGTGTCGACGCGAGACGGTTTTGTCGCGCGCACGGACTGTCCCGCGAGGACACGTCGCTGGTCGTCTTTCTGGTCGAGCACCACCTGACGATGTCCTCGGTCGCCCAGAAGCAGGACCTCTCGGATCCCGACGTCATCGATCGCTTCGCCAGACTGATCAAGGACCCCGAGCGCCTGGCGTGCCTCTATCTGCTGACAGTCGCCGACATCCGCGGAACCAGTCCAAAGGTGTGGAACGCATGGAAGGCCAAGCTGCTCGAGGATCTGTTTCACCTGACCCTGAAGCGACTGAGGGGTGAGCGACAGTCCGAGGCGAGCCTGCTCGACCATCGTCGAGCCGAGGCCGTAAGGTTGCTCAACCTCCTTGCGATTGCCCCTGGCCAGTACGAAAGGTTCTGGCTGCGCCTGGACATCTCATATTTCCTGCGCACCGACCCGGCCGATATCGCCTGGCATACCCGCGTGCTGCACAGGCTGAATCTTCTGGACGGCCCCTTCGTGGCCACCCGGCTTGCTCCAATTGGCGAGGGGTTTCAGGTGATGGTGCACGCGGCCGATCAGCCCGACCTATTTGCCCGCATCTGTGGCTATTTTGACCGTGCCAATCTATCGGTGCTGGATGCGCAGATCCACACAACGCCAGACGGCTGGGCGCTCGACAGTTTTCTGGTCAGAGACCCCTCGGGGGGCGCGAGCTACCGGGACATCCTGGGGCTCGTCGAGAGCGGTCTGCGCGAGGCTCTGCAGAGCGGTGCCCCGACCGGCGCACCCGTTCGCGGCAGGGTCTCGAGACGTTCCCGATTTTTCCCGGTCAGCCCGGAAGTGCTCGTCAAGCCCGACGAGCGGGGTCGACACTACCTGCTATCCATCACAGCCAACGATCGCACTGGGCTCCTCTACAGGGTCGCTCAGGTACTCAAACAATACGAAATCTCCCTGCACTCCGCGCGCATCATGACCCTCGGCGAGCGTGTCGAGGACGTGCTCGTGGTCGATGGCGCCGCGCTGACGCATACCCGTTCGCTCTTGAGATTCGAGTCGGATCTGCTTGAAGCGCTCAGTACCTGAGGCCGAGGCCTCATGGCGCCGCCGCCCCGGCAAGCCGGGCATACGTGCGTGGCAGGGCGGACTCGAGCAAGCGGCAAGCGTCTGCCATGCCGCGCTCGAGGGTGCGGTGAATGTCCTCAATTGAAATGATCGTGCCGCGGGGGTCAAGCCCAGCGGCGAAATTGGCCACGACCGCCAGACACGCGTAAGGCAATCCCAATTCCCGCGCGAGCGCAGCTTCGGGCATGCCGGTCATCCCAACCAGAGTGCAGCCGTCGCGGGCCATGCGCCTGATTTCGGCTGCCGTCTCGAGCCGTGGCCCCTGAGTACAGCCGTAGACGCCGCCGCAGACCACTGGCAAGCCCGCCGCGGCGGCCGCCGTGACGAGATCGGCACGCAGGTCCAGGTCGTAGGGATCGGTGAAATCGACGTGGGCCAGGTTCGTTCCCTCACCCCCGAAATAGGTCGATTCACGCCCCCAGGTGTAGTCAATCAACTGGTCGGGAACAACCAGCGCGCCGGGTGTGCAATCGGGGCCCAGTCCGCCGGTGGCGGCCACTGCGATAACCGATCTGACCCCTGCTTCCCTGAGCGCCCAGAGATTGGCGCGGTAGTTGATCCGGTGCGGCGCAATCGAATGCGCAATGCCATGACGGGGAAGAAAGACGAGCGGCACGCCTTGCCAGTTGCCCTCGGTGAGCGGCCCGGACGGCTGCCCCCAGCGCGTCTCGAAATGCAGGGAGTCCGTCACCTCCAACCCGGGCAGACGAGACAGACCGCTGCCGCCAATCAGACCAATCATCCTGGCTCCGGTATTGACACGCTCAATTGAAGACGCGTCGGGCCGCGACCGTCCCCGCCTTCAACCCAACGGCTTCAAGCGCCAGCGCCCGCTGATGCACCTGCGTCGCATTGTTCTCGAGAAACCGCTCAGTCAAGGGCTTTCCGCCATCATCAACCAGTCGCCCCGGAAGCAGGCGTGCCGCCAAGAGAGCGCATTCAACCATCTGTTGCCAGGCATCCTGGGGATGGTGCACTTTGGGCAAATCAAGTAGGAAGGTCAGTCGATTGGGCCGATCACCCAGCGAAATCGAGAAGATGAGGTCACCGTGCTCGTCGAGACGTACATAACGATTGCTGCCCCGTTCGACGATCATGAGCGGCCCCGCAAGCGCCGCAAACTGGCCTTGACTCAGCACCCCGGACGCGTCGACATTCAGACCGACGTTCGAGTCGAGCTGCGCGCAGTCCATGTCGAGCCTCCTTGCGGCGAGCAGCACTTCGCTCATCTGCGGCGGGGTGAAATGCGCACCGAGACTCTCTGCGGTCTCCTCCACGCGAGCCAGGAACTCCGAGAACTCGATTGCGTTGAGCGGACCGAGCCGGTTATCGAGGAGTATGCCGATACGTATCGCACGACAGCTATCGCCCAGGAGCGGCGCGCGCCAGTGGCGGGCTGCAGAGGGCGTCACGCCGGAAATCGGCACCTCGATCATGACCGGCTTGGTTCCGCAGCGGCGAAAACCCTGGGCAATCGATACGAGACGCTCGCCCGGGATGTTTGTCGTGCACGCAAGGTCGACGATGCAGTCGGTCGTAGTGCTCAGCGTCGGACTGGATGCCAACGCTGGATCGTCGGTCGGCACAGTAAGGGTTGTTCGCTCGGCTTCCGAAACGATCTCCGGTACGAGCGAGGACTGAGGCGCGAGCACAAAGTCAGGAGGCGGCTCCGCCGAAGCCGCTCTGCTCGGCAGATCCGAGCTTCGAACGCTCTTGGCAGCCAGCGATGCGACCGGACGGGACACCTCTGGGGCTTTGGCGGTCAATGCGACGGCTATCGGGGGGTCCGGAAGCTGTTCTCGTTGCGGCTCGATGCTGGAGGACTCTCGCATGGATATCCCAAGCATACCGGGCGTCGCATGATCGCCCGGCTCGAGCGTCGCCGCATCGGGCGCCACCGTCGCCTGCATGGACCCGGTCTCGGCCGGCCCGATCGGACTCACCCCACCGTCGTGCAGCGAAAAGCCAGGCTCTATCCGAGCGACAGTAGGCAGGTCGAGCGACTCGAACCCGGGCTCCTGTCGGGCGCTTGGCCCGCGCGGGACCGCGGTGGCGCGAGACTTTTTGACCTCCATACGAGGCGAGGAACGACCTCTTTCGCGCCCAAGGCCCCTGAACCGCCACAACTCTGCGGCGAGCAACAGCACGATGACGATCGCGAAGAGGATCAGCAGGCTGAGCGTAAGGCTATCGGTCAAGCGGCCTCCGCGAGCTCAGCTGCCGCCTGTAGGTCGACCGCAACGATTCGGGAGACTCCTTTCTCCTGCATCGTCACGCCGATCAACTGCTCGGCAATTTCCATGGCGATCTTGTTGTGCGATATGAATAGGAACTGGGTTTGGGCCGACATGGCCTTGACCATGTCCGCGTAACGCTCGGTGTTCGCATCGTCCAATGGTGCGTCGACCTCGTCAAGTAGACAAAAGGGCGCCGGATTCAGCTGAAAGAGGGCAAAGACCAGTGCGATGGCCGTCAGAGCCTTTTCCCCACCGGAGAGCAGATGAATCGACGTGTTGCGTTTCCCGGGGGGTTGGGCCATGACCTGGATGCCCGCGTCAAGAATTTCCTCGCCTGTGAGAATCAGCCGTGCCTCACCCCCTCCGAACAGTCGCGGAAACAAGGCCCCGAAATGTCGATTGACCGTATCGTAGGTCTCGCGCAGCAGTTCGCGCGTTTCACGGTCGATCTTGCGAATCGCGTCTCCCAGTGTCTGTATGGCCTCGTTCAGGTCTTCGGACTGGGATTTGAGAAACTGCTGACGCTCGGTCGACTCGCGCAGCTCGTCAAGCGCAGCCATATTGACGGCACCCAGCGCGGCGGTGGCATTGCCTAACCGGGTGAGCTCGCCCTGCAACCACGCAGGCCGCGGTAAGCCCGATGCGAGCTCGGCCGTCAAGGCCTCGATGGTTTCCGCATCCACCGCTGCGTCGGCGAGTTGGGCTGCGAACTGCTCGGCATTGAGCCGGGCCGCCTGCTCCTGCAACTGCAACTCGGTCATGCGATCCCGCAGCGGTTGCTGGCTGCGCTCGATCTGCAGCCGGGTATCCTCACGCGCCCTGAGGGTCTGCCCGAGCTCGTCGAGCCTGGCCCGACCTGCAGCCAGCGCAGCTTCGGCCGCAACACGCTTTTCGAGCGCTTCGTCGAGGCTGACGCGGATTTCGGCATCTGACGAGGCAGCAATACGCTCCTCCAATGTTGCGCGCTCCTCAGCGAGGCGCTGAAGAAGCTCGTCGGATGACTCGATCTGCGTCGTGAGGCGGGCAAGCTGGGCCTCGGTGGCCCGCACTTCGAACGCGGCCTCCTGGGCTTCGCGCTCAGCCTGGCGCAACTGCTCGCGATGCTGGCTGACGGCTGTCTCGCAGGCCTCGAACTCGGTCAGACAATGTTCGGTGAGCTCCTGCGCATCGGCCAATTCCCCGTCGAGCATGTCGAAGGCCTCGGCAAGCGCGGCAAGCTCTTCCTCGCGCTCGCCATGCTGGGCCTGCAGTTCTTCGAGTTCCCCGTCGATACGATCTCGGCTCGACAGGATCCTGGTCGCACGATCCTCCATCGCCTGCAGCGCAAGGCGCTCGCGGGCGAGCTGACGGGTGTGCTGCGCGGCAGTTTCGCGAGCGCAAGTCAACGCTTCCAGTGCGCCAGCCGCCACCGATTCGACATTGACTGCGGCGCTCCGCGCCTCATCGACGAGCAACTGCTGAGCCCGCTGCTCACGAGAGAGTTTCTCGATCTCGTGCTGCCGCGCGAGAACCCCCTCCTGTTCGGAATCGGCGGCATGAAAAAGAAAGACGGTACGTCCGACCTGGTGTCCGTGACGCACGACGAAGCGACCGCCCGCCGGGAGCTGCGCGCGTCGTGCAAGCGCCTCCTCGAGCGAATCGGCGATGAAGCAGCCCGCGAGCAACTCGACCAGCACATTTTGGGCTGCGACGTCACCACAGCGAACGACATCGATCAGCGCGCGCAGGCCAGGCACCGCCGCAGCCGCTGACGCCGCCCCCTGTGCGTCGTAGAACGCGAGCTTGCCTGGAGGCGAATCCGCCACAAAGCCGGCCAGCAATGACGGCGTGGCGAGCTCACGCGCCTGAACCTTCTCGCGAAGCACAGCCTCGATCGCAGTCTCCCATCCGTCCTCGATCCGCAGGCGCGACGACAAGCGCACCAGACGCTCCAGACCGTGCCGCTCGAGCCAGGGCTGAACCTTGGACTGGGACTCGAGCCGAGCCTGGAGCTGCCTCAACGCCGTCAACCGAGCCTCGACCTTCGCCAGGCGGGCTTCGCTTTCCCGCAACGCCTGCTGCGCAGGGACCCGCCGCGCATCGGCCTCACCCCAGCGCACCTCTTGCTCGGCCGCCGCAATCGAGGCATCGGCCTCGATGCTCTCCAGCGACGCAAGTTCTTCTCGGGCTTGCATCAGGCCGTCCTCATCGACTTGGCTCAGGCTACCCCGTTCGGCCTTCAGTCGCGCTATGCGCGTCTGAAGGGACTCGACAGCCTGTCTGGCATTGCGCTGGGACAGTGAGTTGAGCTCGATCCTGCGACTGACCTCGGCCGCGAGGGCTCGGGCGTGATCCGATTGCAAGCGCGATTCTCGCAGGCGCTGCTCGATCTGTGGGAGGTCTTCTGACAACTGGGCGGCCACCGCCGAGTGCGCCTCAGCCTGCTCACCCACCTCATCCAGGCGATAACGCCCCTCTTCAAGCGCGCGTCGTGCGGCCTCAAGCTGTCCGGTCTCCCGCTGCGCCTGAGCCTCGACTGACTGCAGCCGCTCCCGATGTTGCCCGAGCAGTCCGGCGACCAGCCGGATTTCCGCCTCGATGCGCGCCACTTGGGAATTGGCTTCATAAAACCGCCCCTGCAAAGCGTGCACCTCGTCGCTGGCATCGTGGTGGGCGGAACGAATCGCCTCGATTGCTGCCTCGGCCTCCCGAAGACTCGCCTGCTGCCCCTCTATCGTGAGGAGTAGCGCACCGGTCTCGCGCGCGAGCCTGGACTGCTCGCGCTCGGCCTCCTCGCGGCGCAGCACCCAGAGCAATTGCTGCTTGTGGTTGCGCTCGGCTTCGAGCTCGCGATACTGGCGCGCGAGCTCCGCCTGTCGAGAAAGGCGCTCGATCTGCGCGTCGAGTTCGCGCTGGATGTCCTCAAGGCGAAGCAGATTCTCACGTGTGCCCGAAAGCCGGTTTTCGGTTTCCCTGCGACGCTCGCGGTATTTGGACACACCGGCCGCCTCCTCGAGAAAGACGCGCAGTTCCTCTGGGCGGGACTCAATGATTCGAGAGATCATCCCCTGCCCGATGATGGCGTAGGCTCGCGGACCCAATCCCGTCCCGAGAAACAGATCGTGCACATCACGGCGCCGCACCACCTGCTGATTGATCGAATAAGTGGACTGGCCGTCCCGCCCCAGAATACGACGCACCGAGAGCTCGGCATACTGAGCCCAGGGACCGCCCAGACGGCCCAGCGAGTTGTCGAACACCAGCTCGACCGATGCGCGTGCGCTGGGCTTGCGATCAACCGAGCCGCTGAAGATGACGTCCTGCATCGACTCGCCGCGCAATTCCGACGCCTTGCTCTCGCCGAGCACCCAACGGACAGCATCGATGATGTTGGATTTACCGCAGCCATTGGGGCCGACAATGCCCACGAGCTGGCCCGGGACCTCAACCGAAGTCGGGTCGACAAAGGACTTGAAACCGGAGAGCTTGATCTGTTTGAGGCGCACAGACTGTTCCGAGGTCGGACCTGAACCGCAAAAGGGGATAGGGAGACGTACCTATAATACCATCGTAGTCGCCCGTTGCCCTCGCGCAAAATTTCAGGTTATAGCTCAACATGCCATCTCAAGCCTCTAAAATTATTGAAGCTTTTCCGAATCCGTCACCGGATCGGGACTATCTCGTACACCTGGAAGTGCCCGAGTTCACCTGCCTGTGCCCCCTCACCGGGCAACCCGATTTCGCGCACATCGTCATCGACTACATCCCAGACAAGAAAAATGTCGAACTCAAGTCGCTGAAGCAGTACATGTGGTCATTCCGGGACGAGGGCGCATTTCACGAAGCCGTGAGCAACCGCATCCTCGACGAACTCGTCGCGACACTGTCCCCCCGCTTCATGCGACTGACCGCCCGATGGTACGTACGCGGTGGGATCTTTACGACCGTGGTCGGCGAACACCGCAAGCGCGGCTGGAAGGGCACCCCGATGATTGGTGCGCCGGAGTGGGGAACCAAGAGCAATTCATTTAAATAAAACAGACATCTAGGAATTACTCTTGAACCCGAGACTGAAGCTGCTGCAGCCCTACCCCTTCGAACGGCTGCGCAAACTGCTGGGCGAGCACAAACCCGTCTCAACGCTCGCGCCGATCAATCTTTCCATCGGAGAACCCCGCCACCCCACCCCCGCCTGTGTCACGGACGCATTGTGCGGTGCGGTTTCGGGACTTGCTTCTTATCCCGCGACCGCGGGGACGCCGGCACTGCGGGAGGCCATCGCGAATTGGCTGATGAAGCGCTATGGCCTCGTGCACATCGACCCGACCACCCAGATCCTGCCGGTCAACGGTTCGCGCGAAGCGCTGTTTTCGTTTGTCCAGACCCTGATCGAGCCCTCGGCTGAGGCCCTCGTGCTCTGTCCGAACCCCTTCTATCAGATTTACGAGGGCGCGGCGCTACTGGCGGGCGCCCAGCCGGGTTTCATCAACCAGCTCGCCACCCGGGATTTCAAGCCCGACTGGCTGGCCGTACCCGAATCGGACTGGAAGCGTTGTCAGCTGCTCTTCGTCTGCTCGCCCGGCAACCCCACGGGTGCCGTGCTGGGTCTCGACGACTGGCGTCTGCTGTTCGAGCTGTCGGATCGGTTTGGCTTCACCATCGCATCGGACGAATGCTATTCAGAGATCTATTTCGATGAATCAAGCCCGCCTCTGGGCGCCCTCGAGGCCTCCATCCGCTGCGGCCGCCCCGACTTGCGCAGGCTGATCGTCTTTTCCAGCCTCTCCAAGCGATCCAATGCACCGGGATTGCGCTCGGGATTCGTGGCGGGAGATGCCGACCTGATCCGGCCCTACCTGCTCTACCGCACCTACCATGGCAGCGCCATGAGCACGACGGTCCAGGCTGCGTCGATCGCGGCCTGGGGCGACGAGTCGCACGTCATCGCCAACCGGGCGCGCTACACCGAGAAATTCGCAGCAGTCGTGCCCAGGCTGAAGCTCGCAGTGCCGGTGCCACATCCCGACGCCGGTTTTTATGTCTGGCTGCCGGTACCAGACGGGGATGACCTGACTTTCTGCCAGCGCCTCTACGCTGACTATAATGTGACCGTTCTTCCGGGAAGCTTCCTGGCGCGGCCCCACCTGGGCGTCAACCCTGGCGCCGGCTTCGTCAGGCTCGCGCTGGTCGATGAATTGGACCGTTGTACCGAAGCCGCCGACCGGATCGTGTCGATGCTTGGCTAACACCCCCTCCACCACAATCCATAACGAACATGAATAACATCCAGCAAATCATTGAAAAGGCGTGGGAAGACCGCTCCCAAATCAGCCCTGGCTCAGCGCCTGCAGAACTACGGGAAGCAGTTGGAGAGGTGATTGCCTCGCTCGACTCAGGCCGGCTTCGCGTGGCTGAGAAACTGGACGGCGCCTGGGTGACCCACCAGTGGCTGAAGAAGGCAGTCCTGCTATCCTTTCGCCTCGAGGACAATACGCCGATCGAGGCCGGGTCGCTGCAGTTCTTCGACAAGGTACCCACCAAGTTTGCCGGCTGGACTAAGAGTGACTTCGCTGCGGGCGGGTTCAGGGTTGTGCCGCCCGCCGTGGCGCGCCGCGGCGCCTTCATCGCCCGCAATGTCGTCCTGATGCCGTCCTACGTCAACATTGGCGCCTGGGTGGGCGAGGGCACGATGGTCGACACCTGGGCGACGGTCGGCTCCTGCGCACAAATCGGTCGAAACGTGCACCTTTCGGGAGGCGTGGGGATAGGCGGCGTGCTCGAGCCGATCCAGGCCAACCCGACTATCATTGAGGACAACTGCTTCATCGGAGCGCGCTCCGAGGTTGTCGAAGGCGTGGTCGTCGAGGAAAACTCCGTGCTGTCCATGGGCGTGTTCATCGGCGCGAGCACCAAGATCGTCGATCGCCAGTCGGGCGAGATCCACTACGGGCGGGTGCCCGCCGGTTCGGTCGTCGTACCGGGCAGCCTGCCTTCCGGCGAGGGCAAACCCTCGCTCTACTGCGCCGTAATCGTCAAGCGGGTCGACGCCCAGACGCGGGCCAAAACCGCGATCAACGACCTGCTGCGCGGGGACTGATGACCTCTCCCGAGCCGCAACCAAGGCACGCCGCGGGCGACGGTCCAACCGTTCTGTATGGCATCGCTCAATGCGATCAGGTACGCAAGGCAAAGGCCTGGCTGAATGCAGCCGGCATCGCCTACCGGTTTCATGACTTTCGCGTGGACGGTCTTGACGTCGCTCTGCTCGATCGGTGGCTACAGCGCCTGCCGTGGGACGCGCTGCTCAACCGCCGGGGAACGTCCTGGCGCAAGCTGAACGAGCGCCAACGTCTCGCCGTAACCGATCAACTGAGCGCACGGGCCGCCATGATCGCCGAACCGCTGTTGGTCAAGCGGCCGGTCATCGAGCGGGACGAACGACTGATGATCGGATTTGCCGAACCGCTGTACCTCGGCTTCTTTGGTGGATCAGGCGAGCGAGGACGGCAGGCGTGAGCGAATTCCACCGGCCGGCGCCCGGGACAAAAATTGCCTCAGTTGCACAAGCCGTGGACGAACTGCGCAGCATTCGCGACCTGATGCGCTGGGCCTGCTCGAGAATGAATGACGCGGACGTTGCCTTCGGGCAGAGCGCAGTCGACGCGCGCACCGAGGCGATTGCAGTCATGTCCTGGGCACTCGCACTCCCGCCTGATGAAATGGAAGACTGGTTCGATTGCCGCCTGAGCCGCAGCGAACGGGAGGTCATCGCGTTGCTGGTCGACCGACGCTGCAGCGAGCGGGTGCCCGCCGCCTACCTGACAGGCGAAGCCTGGTTGGCCGGTTTGTGCTTTCGCTGCGATCCCAGGGCCTTGATTCCTCGGTCACTCATCGCCGAAACGATGCAAGGTGCGCTCGTTCAGTGGCTGGACGAGCATCCACGTCGGGATCCGGGCTGGCCAGCCACGATTCTCGATCTGTGCACGGGCGGTGGCAGTCTCGCGATTCTCGCTGCGCTGGCGTTTCCAGAGGCTTCGGTCACCGGATGCGACCTCAGCCCCGAAGCGCTCGAACTCGCCGCTACCAACCGCGACTTGCATGGCCTGCAAACGAACGTCCGCTTTCTGCAGGGTGACTGCTTCGAGCCCGTGATGCGCGAAAAGTTCGATCTTATTCTCTGCAATCCGCCGTATGTCAATGATTTCTCGATGGGAAATCTTCCGGCAGAGTTTCGATCCGAGCCTCGGCTCGCGCTCGCGGGCGGGCCGGATGGCATGGATCTGATCCGACGTATTCTGGCCGGGGCCCCCTCTCATCTCAATCCTGATGGCGCGCTGGTACTCGAGATCGGGCATGAGGCCGAGCATTTCGAGCGAGCGTTCCCGAAGCTGGAGCACCACTGGCTGGGGGTCAGCGCGGGCGACCGGATGATCGCGCTGATCGAGGCCCGATCGCTGCGACGCGCCGCCGCCCGGGCGGCTTGATGGCGGTCCAGCCAACGTGATCCGCATTCAGGGCCTGGGGCTCTCGCGAGGCACGACGCGCCTGCTCGACGGTGCGGATGCCAGCATTTCGGCGGGCGAGCGGGTGGCACTGATTGGCCTCAATGGCAGCGGCAAGTCCACCCTGTTCGCGGCCTTGACCGGCGATCTGGCACCTGAACAAGGATCGCTCGATCAGCCCTACTCCAGGGTGACCCTGTTGAGGCAATCGGCCCCTTCCGGTTCGATGCCGGCGTGGCGCTACCTGCTGGATGGCGATACCCGCCTTTGCACGGCTGAGCGCGCCCTGGAGGCGGCGCAGGTCCGCATGCTCGATTTCGAGCGATCTGCTGCCCAGTCAGTATCGGGTTCGCCCGAGGAGGCTGGACTGGCGCTGGCTCAGGCGAATGCCGAGTGGCTGGATGCTGGGGGTGCCGATGCACGACCGCGTGCGATGGCGCTCCTCGCCGGACTGGGATTCCGGGCGGGCCAGTCCGAGGAACCGGTCGATCATTTGTCGGGCGGATGGCGGATGCGGCTCAATCTCGCCCGTGCCCTCTTCGATCCCGGCGACCTGCTTCTGCTGGACGAACCCACCAATCACCTCGATCTTGACGCGATCGTCTGGCTCGAGCGCTGGCTACAGCGGCTCGAAGGCACCCTGATCGTCATCTCACATGACCGAGACTTCCTCGATCGGGTGGTTCATTCGAGCCTGCACATCGACGAGGGAAAGCTCGTCCGTTACGCGGGGGGCTACAGCGAGTTCGAGCGGCTGAGAGCTGAGCGTCAGCGCCAGGCCGCGCGCGAGCAAAAGGCAATCGCCGAGCGAAGCGCCCATCTACAGGCCTTCATCAACCGCTTCCGTGCGCAGGCCACCAAGGCTCGACAGGTCCAGAGCCGGGTCAAGGCACTCGAGCGGATGTCGAGCGTGGCGGCGATCGGTGCGCTGCGCGGGGTCGACGTCCGGCTGGAGGATCCGGGCGACTCGCCCGACCCGCTGCTCATCGCGGAAGACCTCGACGTGGGCTATTCGGAAACGCCGATTCTCAGGCGCGTGAACCTGCAACTGCGCCGGGGCGCTCGGATCGGCATACTGGGTCGCAATGGCGCCGGCAAAAGCACCCTCATCCGGACGCTCGTGGGCGAACTCGCTCCGGTCTCGGGCGCGCTTCTGCCCTCCAGGACGCTGCGCATCGGCTACTTCGACCAGCAAGCCATCGAGCGGCTGGAGAGCGCTCGCTCACCGCTGGAACTGTTTGCGCGGGAGGCGCCCGCCGAGCGCGAGCAGACCCTCAGGGATCGACTCGGGCGTTTCGGTTTCAGGGGCGAGGATGCGGCCCGGCCGGTCAGCACGATGTCGGGCGGCGAGAAGGCGCGGTTGTCGCTGGCACTGATCGCCTGGCACAAGCCCCATCTGCTGGTGCTGGACGAACCGACCAACCACCTCGACGCCCAGACTCGCGACAGCCTCGCCGAGGCGATCGCCGGTTTCGAAGGGGCAGTCCTCCTGGTGTCGCATGACCGTTATCTGCTGCGGGCGAGCGTAGACGAACTGGTGTGGGTCGACAACGGTGCACTGAGCCCTTACGACGGCGACCTCGACGATTACGCGCAGTGGGTCCTGAAGCGTCGCGAGGATTCGCTCGCGCAACCCGATCGCGCTGTGCGGACAGGCGGCGTCAGCGCGGCCGGTCCACCAGCGGACCGCAAAGCCGAGCGCCGGAACGCAGCGCAGAGAAGAGCCGATCTGGCTGCGGCGACTCGACCGCTCGACAGGGAGATCGCCACGCTCGAGACCCGTCTCGCGCAGATCCAGAAACGTGTGGCCGACATCGAACTCCGACTTCAGGACACCGCGCTCTACGACGCCCCCAATTCAGCCGAACTGCTCGCGCGACTGGCTCGTGAACGGGGAGAGCTGGGCACCGAGCAGGGGCAACTCGAAAGTCGCTGGTTTGAACTCCAGTCGCAGCGAGAGACTGTGCTGGACGCCCACAGAGCCCAGGAAGGCGTCGAGTGAGAGGCGCGCAAGGGTGCCGCGCTGCGGCGCCCCGAGTACAATCGGGTGCATGAACACATCATCATTTCATTCGATTGGCGTCGTCGGCTGTGGCGTCATGGGACGCGGGATCGTCCAGATCTTCGCGCAGTGCGGTGTTGAGGTGCGTCTTTATGACGCCCAGCCACGAGCGGTCGAATCGGCGCGTGCCTCGATTGGCGAAGTCATCGGACGGCTCGTCGAAAAGGGGCGGATAAGTACCGCTACGGCAGAAGCCACGCTCGCTCGGATCATTCCGGTCACCGATCTCTCGGGGCTGGCCGGCTGCGACCTGATCATCGAAGCGATCATCGAGCGAATCGAGCCCAAACGCGAACTGTTTGCAAAACTCGAAGCGATCGTTGCGCCCGAGACTGTGCTCGCGAGCAACACCTCGTCGCTGCCGATCACTGCGATCGCGGCGGGCTGCACCCACCCCGAGCGCGTCGCGGGCTATCACTTCTTCAATCCTGTCCCGCTGATGAAGATCGTCGAGGTCATCGGCGGTGCCCGTACCGAGCCCGCCGTACTCGACCGGCTCCAGGCGCTCGCCCGGGCGGCGGGTCACCAGCCGGTGATCGCTGCAGACACGCCCGGGTTCATCGTCAACCACGCGGGCCGCGCCTTCGGAACCGAGGCATTGAAGATCCTCGGCGAGGGGGTCACCGACACGCAGACGATCGACCGCATCATGCGCGAGCAGGTGAGCTTCGGCGGGAGCGGGTTCAGGCTCGGCCCATTCGAGCTGATGGACCTGACGGGGCTCGATGTCTCCCACCCCGCGATGGAGTCGATCTACAGGCAGTTCTATGAGGAACCGCGCTTTCGTCCCTCGATGATCGCGGCACAGCGCATGAGCGCTGGACTGGTCGGCCGCAAAACCGGTGAAGGCTGGTATCGCCACTTGGACGGCAAGCAATTGACGCCGCCCGAGCCGACGCTGCCCGAGGCAGGTTCGCAACCGCCCGTCTGGGTGGCGCCGGGCCCGATGCACGAAGCTGTGAGCGCGCTGATCGCTGCCTTGGGCGCTCGAATCGAGACCGGGGCAAAGCCTGGCGCCGAGGCTTTGATCGTCCTCACCCCGCTTGGGCTCGACGCCACGACCGCCTGCGCCGACTGGCCCGCCGAGCGCGCGATTGCCCTCGACACCCTCTTTCCGTTTGGCGCGGGAACCTGCCAGCGGCGTACGCTGATGAGCACACCCGCCACACGCGATGACTATCGCGACGCCGCTCGCACGATTTTTGCGGCAGACGGCGTTCGCGTCTCGATGATCCACGACAGCGCGGGCTTCGTGGCGCCGCGCATTGTCGCGATGATCGTTGCCATCGCCAGCGAAATCGCCCAGCAGCGGATCGCCACGCCCGCCGACATCGATGTGGCCGTTCGGCTCGGCCTGGGTTACCCAATCGGCCCGCTCGAGATGGGCAACCAGCTCGGCCCGGCGCGGGTCGCGCGCCTGCTCGAGGAGCTATTCGAGGTCACGAGCGACCCGCGCTACCGCCCCAGCTTGTGGCTCCGTCGGCGGGCACAGCTGGGACTGTCCCTGCACCAACCGGACTGAGCTTCTCCAAGACCGAGACGGGCTGCGCCCTGCCCGCCTCGGATCTTGAAACGCCCAGCGCCCCGAGGAAGCCTTGATGAGCACCATCTCGCAGACCCCTGATCCAGACGCACTAAGCCCGGAGGATCCCAGCCTGTTCACCGGAACGATGGCTGTACCGGAACGCCATCGTTTCGAGCTCACCGTACTTGAGGACTGGCTCGCCGCGCACCTGCCCGGCTTCAAAGGCCCCCTCAAGGTCGAGATCTTCAAGGGTGGCCAGTCCAACCCCACCTACAAGCTGATCACGCCCTCGCAGACCTGGGTCATGCGGGCCAAGCCCGGTCCGGTCGCCCGCCTGTTGCCCTCCGCCCACGCCATCGAACGCGAATATCGGGTACTCAAGGCGCTTGCCCAGACCGAGGTTCCGGTTGCTCAGGTCCACTGTCTGTGCGAGGACGAGGCCGTGATTGGCCGGGCCTTCTATGTCATGGAATTCGTCGACGGGCGGGTGTTCTGGGACCCTTCGCTCCCGGGGCTCAGTTCGACGGAGCGTACGGCTGTTTTCGACGAGATGAATCGGGTGATCGCGGCACTGCACAGCGTCGACGCCCAACAGGTTGGCTTGGGTGACTACGGGCGACCCGGCAATTATTTTGTTCGGCAGATCACCCGCTGGACTCGGCAATATCAGGCTTCGGAGACGCGCAGGATCGAGGAAATGGATAGGCTCATCGAGTGGCTGCCCGCACACATTCCTGATGACGAGACCAGTTCGATCGTGCATGGCGACTTCAGGTTGGACAACCTGATCTTTGATCGCTCCACTGCCCGCGTGCGGGCTGTGCTCGACTGGGAACTGTCCACTCTGGGCCACCCACTCGCCGATTTTTCCTACCACTGCATGACCTGGCGGATTCCCCCGGGGATGTTCCGCGGGCTAGGCGGGCTGGATCTGTCGGCGCTCGGCATACCGGTCGAACGGCAGTACGTCGAGCGCTATTGCGAACGCACGGGGCTGGACGCCGCGACCGTCACGCGTCACTGGGATTTTTGTCTCGCCTACAACATGTTCAGGCTGGCCGCGATCCTCCAGGGTATCGTGAAGCGGGTGGCCGAGGGAACCGCTTCGAACACCCAGGCGCCCGCCTCCGCCGCACGGATCAGTCCACTTGCGCAAATGGGCTGGGCCATCGCCCGCCAGGTCCGTTGAGACCGACCCCGATCCACCCCACTTAGTCTGCCCGGAGAGTCCTCCATGTCTTTCAAGTTTTCTGAACGCAGCCTTGAACTGCAGCGCCGCCTGATCGACTTCATGTCGCAGCATGTCTACCCGAACGAGCACCATTTCCACGAGGAAATCGAGGCCAACCGACGGGCCGGCAACGCCTGGCAGGCCACACGCATCGTCGAGTCGCTCAAACCCCAGGCGAGGGAGGCCGGCCTATGGAACCTCTTTCTGCCGCGATCCGAGCGCGTTCCGGAAGGATTGTCCAACCTGGACTACGCGCCGCTCTGCGAGATCATGGGGCGAGTGCATTGGGCACCCGAAGTCTTCAACTGCTCGGCCCCCGACACCGGCAACATGGAGACCTTCGAGCGTTATGCGAGCGAGTCGCTCAAGCGTGCGTGGCTCGATCCGCTGCTGCGCGGCGAGATCCGCTCGGCTTTCGCAATGACCGAGCCCGCTGTCGCATCATCCGACGCCACCAACATCCAGTCCTCGATCCAACGCGACGGAGAGCACTATGTGATCAACGGCCGCAAGTGGTGGACGTCTGGCGCGGGCGATCCGCGCTGCAAGGTCTTCATCTTCATGGGCAAGACCGATCCGGAGGCGCCGCGCCACCAGCAGCAGTCCATGATCATTGTCCCCGCAGACACCCCTGGGATCAGTATCCTCCGACCCCTGACGGTTTTCGGTTACGACGATGCGCCGCACGGACACTGCGAAGTGCTGTTCGAGAATGTCCGCGTGCCTATTGAAAACATCATGCTCGGCGAGGGTCGTGGCTTTGAAATCGCCCAGGGGCGACTTGGGCCAGGGCGCATTCACCATTGCATGCGACAAATCGGTGTGGCCGAGCGGGCGCTCGAGCTCATGTGCAAGCGCCTCATGGCGCGAACCGCCTTCGGCAAACGGATCGCGGATCAGTCTGTCTGGCATGAGCGGATCGCCGAATCACGCTGCATGATCGATCAGGCGCGGCTGATGACCTTGCAGGCGGCAGAGATGATGGACACCGTGGGCAACAAGATCGCGCGGCGTGAAATCGCGATGATCAAGGTCATCGCGCCCAACGTGGCGGGCAAGGTCCTCGACTGGGCCATACAGGCTCACGGCGGCGGAGGCGTATCAGGCGATTTTCCGCTCGCCTTCCTTTGGGCACATTCTCGGACCTTGCGATTTGCCGATGGTCCGGACGAAGTCCATCGAGCGGCGATCGCCAAACTCGAACTCGCCCGACACGCCGCAGTTCCGGGAGCAGCCGACAGGGTCGAAATACCGATCACACGAGGGTCATGAGTACGATTCCGCGGTGGGCCTCGCCGTCCGCTCGAACGGACGCCCGCCCCCCATCGACTCGGGCGCGCCAAGCGATCGAGAACCCACCTACTGGAGAGACCCCTTGTCGAGGATGGGCAAGGGCAGGTTCATCACCTCGATGCCCTCGTCGGCGAGCTCCTGCGCCTCCTCGACGGTGGCCTTGCCACGGATGCCCCGGCTGGGCGCCTCATCGTAATGTATGCGGCGGGCTTCCTCGGCAAAGCGCTCGCCCACATCCTCGGTATGATCCAACACGTGTTTGGCGACCTTCATCCAAAGAGCTTGCACCTGCCGTTGTTCGGGGGTCAACGCGTCGGCGCGCGGAGCCGTTTCGGCTGGGCGGCGATCGGGCTGTGAGGATAGATTGAGACGCGGCGCGGACGGCGTGCGCGCGACCTTTCGACTGCCACACATCGGACACTCGATCAGATTGCGCGCGCCTTGCTCTTCGAACGCCTGCTCGGAACCGAACCACCCCTCGAAGCGGTGGTCAAGCTCACAGACCAGATCAAATACCTTCATTGAATCGATACTCCCTTGAGCGCATTAAATCACAAGCCACGATGAAAGAAGCAATCGCCCTCACCGTTGACGCGGTGGTCGAGCGCCTGCACGCATTCGACGACATTCTCGACGCACGCAGCCCGTCCGAGTATCAACTCGACCGCCTGCCGAGCGCCACCAACACGCCGGTTCTCGACGACGAGGAGCGCGCTAGAGTCGGCACGCTCTACAAGCAACAATCCGGTTTCGAAGCGAAGCGCGTCGGTGCAGCACTGGTCAGTCGGAACATTGCCGGCCTGCTCGAGCAGCGGCTCGCACACAAGCCCAGAGACTGGCAGCCACTGATCTACTGCTGGCGCGGAGGCAACCGCTCAGGAGCGCTCGCCACCGTGCTGGCAAAGATCGGCTGGCGCTGTCATCTGCTGGAAGGGGGCTACAAGGCCTTCAGAGCCCGGGTGATCGCCGACTTGGCGGCTCAGCCTTTTGGTCTCCAGCTGATCGTGCTGGCGGGTCGAACCGGCACAGGTAAGAGTGCACTGCTGCGGCGGCTGCGCGCGCGCGGCGAACAGATCCTGGACCTGGAGTCCATCGCCGTCCATCGGGGTTCAGTCCTGGGCGCGCACGTCGACGAACCGCAGCCCTCGCAACGTTTTTTTGAGACTGGGCTCTGGAGTGCCCTTCGGGCTTTTGATCGCAACCGACCGATCTGGGTGGAGTCCGAGAGCCGCCGAATCGGCACTTGCCATCAGCCGGAGGCCCTGATCCTCGCCATCCGCTCGGCACCCTGCATCGTCGTCGAGGCCGACCGAGCGGTTCGGACCGCCCTGCTCATGGATGAATACCGACATTTGACCGCCGACGCCAAGCGCCTGCTCGATCAACTCGCTCACCTGATCCCTCTTCACGGCCATCAGCGGATAGACAGCTGGCGGAAGCTGGCAAATCAGGCCGAGTGGCGCGAATTGGTGGAGTCCCTCCTACAGTTTCACTACGACCCGGCCTACGATCGCTCGATGAGAAGCAATTTCTCGCATTTCGCGCACGCACCAGCCGTTCGACTCAATGCGGCCGACGAGATGGGTCTCGAAGCGGCGGTCGACTCACTGATCGCGACCCGGCGAGTCCTTGCTCACCGCGGCTGAGATGCGATGCGTGACAGTGAGCGCGTGATCTTGGCGTCCGCCTTGCGCGCGTCCAGATGGTCTCGCAAATCCTGCTCGGCAATCGCACGCTCGATGGCGTTGCCACTGGCCTCTCGCAAGGACTTGAGACGCTCGGCGTCGGCCGCATGGACCTTGTTGATCCGGAAAACGCCATAGCCCGCGTCACCCAGATCGACCCCCACAAATTGCGGAAGCGTCGAGACATCGGTCTTAAAGATGGCCTCGATGGCGGCAGACGGCACATTGCCGGGCTCGGCCCTGGATACCTCGACCGGATCGCCAAACCCGGGCGTCGCGGGATCGGATCCCCCCGCAGCAGCTGAACCCGGGGCTGCCGAGAATGTCTTGATCAAAGTCTGCCCCTGATCCCGGGCACGCTGCAAGGCCTGCTCGCGGATGACTTCGGTAAGCACCTCTTCACGAACGTCGTCCAGCGAACGCTGCCGGGCAGGCTGGTGCGCCGTAACGCGAGCCGAGACAATGCGCCCGCCAAGATCAACCGCCTCAATGTTGCGTCGTTCCCGAATCGCCTCGTCCGAAAACAGGCTCGCAAGCACCTTTGGATGACTGAGGGGGTGGTCCCGCCCCAGGGTCGGCGCGCCGGAACGCGTGAGCGCAATCTGGGTCGCGATCTTCAGACCCAGCCGCTCAGCCGCAGGCTCAAGGCTGTCCGGCTGCTCGTATACGGTGTTGGTGAAGATGTCCGCACTCTCGGCAAGCTTGCGGGAGGCGATCTCGCGCTTGAGCGCGGTCGAGATCTCGTCACGAACGCTTTCCAAAGGCCGGATCTGGGCCTCCCGGATGTCGAGCAGGCGAATCAGGTGAAGACCAAACTCGGTCTCGACCGGAGCCGAGGTCTCCCCGGACTTCATCGCAAAAGCGGCATCGGCGAAGGGTTTGACCATCAGATCGCGCGTAAAGAACCCCAACTCGCCCCCCTGAGGTGCAGAACCGGGGTCATCGGAATCCGCGCGCGCGATCGCCGCGAAGTCCTCGCCCCTGGCGAGCCGCTCCTGGAGCGCAGCAACCTTGGCCCGCGCGGCCTCGCGATCCGCAGCGCTGGCCTTGGGGTCGAGCTTGATCAGGATGTGCGCAGCACTGCGCTCCTCGGGCGTCGAGTAACGGGCCTTGTTTTGCTCGTAGAAACTGGCGATGTCACTGTCACGCAACTCGGCCCTCGCGATCAGCGATTCGGCATCGAGCACGAGGTATTGGATGTCGACCGACTCGGGTACCTGATACTGGGCGCTGCGCTTTTCGAAATGGGCCTGCAACTGGGCATCGTCCGGGCGAATATCGCCCGACAGCTTGGCCGGGTCTACACGGATCTCGCTGACTTCACGCCGCTCCCCGATGATCGCGAGCAACCGGTCGAGGACCGTTGCCGGCACCATGGCCGACTCGAACAGCGAGTCCGGCATCGTCTGGATCGTGAGATCACGACGCAACTCCGCTTCAAATCCAGCCTGACTGCGCCCACGGGCACTCACGAAGTTGCGATACAGTTCAACGTCGAAGCGGCCGTCTGGGCCGACCAGCCCAGGCAACGAACGAATCTCCTCGCGCAGTCGATCATCGCTCACCGCAATGCGGCGCTGCCTCGCTTCGGTAGCCATCACGCGCTGTACGATCAGGTTTTCAAGCACCTGGGCGCGCAACTGCGGCGTATCGAACAACTGGGTATCGACGGCACCACCGAGCATCTGCCGCATGCGGTCGAGTTGCTCACGATGGGCCTGATCGAAATCAGCCCGAGTGATCGCCTCGCCGTTCACCTTGGCGACGTCATCCCCGCCGGAAAGGAATCGATCGTAACCCTGGATCCCGAAAAACGCGAAAGCCGGGAAGATAAGAAGGATGACGACGAAGAGCAGGATACGCTGGTGCTTGCGGACCGAATCAAACATGCAGGCTTCCTGTTGCAGCGCATGCGCTAAAAAAAGAGGGCGAACTCACGTTCGCCCTCCTGGTTTGGCGGAGTGGACGGGACTCGAACCCGCGACCCCCGGCGTGACAGGCCGGTATTCTAACCGACTGAACTACCACTCCTGAAACATGCCCCTCTGTCGAGGAGACCGTCCCGATTGCCTGCGGCGCTTCTGGTGGGTGCTGAGAGGTTCGAACTCCCGACCTACGCCTTGTAAGGGCGCCGCTCTACCGACTGAGCTAAGCACCCTGCGGCAAGCAAGCAATCAA